>Ga0207421_10006966_pt1 | contig 12176 bp, 10 predicted proteins | sample SodLakKL_010_SED_4_FD_187542 | JGI IMG/M metagenome (GOLD analysis project Ga0207421, IMG submission 187542) | Alkaline sediment microbial communities from Lake Tanatar, Kulunda Steppe, Russia - 8KL_010_SED (SPAdes) (version 2) | ecosystem: Environmental > Aquatic > Non-marine Saline and... | reverse complement strand
CCATACACTATGGCGGAAGCCAGAGAACAAACTTAGGAGGTCGGCTGATTGTATGCGAATTATGACCAGTGGTAACTTGAAAGATGCGTTTGCGGGAGAGAGCCAGGCACACATGAAATATGCCATTTTTTCCGATGTGGCTGCCAAAGAGGGATATCCCAATGTGGCGAGGATGTTCAAAGCCATATCCCATGCAGAGTTGGTCCATGCCCGCAATCACTTAAAAGAGCTGGGCGACGTGAAGCGCTCGGAAGAAAATCTGCAGACGGCCATTGATGGTGAGACATTTGAGGTAGAGGACATGTATCCCGCGTACAAAGCCGTGGCTGAACTGCAGAATGAAAAGGGTGCCGTCCGTTCCACCACCTATGCCTTAGAAGCGGAAAAGATTCATGCCGACATGTACAGCCACGCCAAAAAGACGGTGGCGTCCGGTTCTGATATCCAATTGGGGCCGGTGCAGATTTGTGAAGTATGCGGCCATACCGTGGAAGGAGCCGCTCCCGATTACTGTCCGGTGTGCGGTGTTCCGGCCTCCCAGTTTACGTCCTTTGAATAATCGTTGCCAGCGGGAGTACAGTAAGGAGTGAGCTGATTGAATAGCTTTAGTATAAAGATTGGCGGTGAAGCGGGCCAGGGATTGGTATCGGTTGGGAATATCCTCTTGCAGGCGATTTCGCAGGAAGGTTGGTATCTCTTTTCCCACCGCGACTATGAGTCGAGGATTCGGGGGGGCCACAATTTCACCCAGTTTCGTCTGGCCGACGAGCCCGTGCATACGCTAGAAGAAGCCGTGGATGTGCTGGTTGCTTTGGACAAAGCGACGATCGATCGCCATCGGCAAGAATTGAAGGAGGATGGCGTGGTCATATATGATCCGAGCGTGCAGGGCGAGACCATTGATGAGCCGGGGTTTGTGGCCGTTCCTTTCGTGGAAGTGGCGCAGGACCAAGGACAGCCGAAGGTTATGGCCAATGCCGCGGCGGCCGGTGCCATCTGGTCTCTGTTGGGAGATGATTTGGAGCGCGTCAATGGCATTTTCGCAGCCATGTTCTCCCGCAAAGGCGAGGACATTGTTGAAGGGAACAAGAAAGTGGCCCAGGCCGGTTTTGACCGGGTACGGGATGCCCTCGGGCACCGGGACATGCCTCCAAAACCGGCCAATGCCGGGCCGCAGTACTTGATTGCAGGCAACCCTGCCTTAGCCTCCGGTGCGTTGGCTGCCGGTGTCAAGTTCATGTCGGCCTATCCCATGACGCCATCCACGGGAGTTACGGAGTTCATTGCAGCCAATGGCAGACGCTGCTCGGTTATCATGGAACAGGCCGAAGACGAAATCGCGGCCATGAATATGGTAGTTGGTGCGTCCTATGCAGGAGCCAGGGCCATGACGGCCACTTCGGGCGGCGGGTTTTCTCTGATGACAGAGGCCATCGGCATGGCTGCATCCGCGGAGGTTCCCGTGGTTGTGATTGATGCCCAGCGCCCGGGTCCGAGCACCGGGCTTCCCACCCGTACCGAACAGGGCGATCTTCTCTACGGCTTCGGCACTGCCAGCGGAGATTTCCCCAAAGCCATTTTAGCCCCCGGTGATGTGCAGGAAGCCTTTTATCTCATGGGTCATGCTTTCAACTTGGCAGACAAATACCAGATGCCAGTCATCGTCATGAGCGATCAGCATTTGGCCGACTCCTATGAAACAACCATTCCCTTGGATATGGATAAGGTGACTGTCGATCGCGGGGAGATCGTCTCGGGTGACGAGGCCGGCACGGATTATAAGCGGTTTGCCTTGACCGAATCTGGAGTATCCCCCCGTCTGATTCCCGGTTCTGGCCCTGCCTTGACGGTGGCGGCTGGCGATGAACACGATGAAGAAGGCCATTTGGTGGAAAGCGCCGAAGCACGCCGCGCCATGATGGATAAGCGCATGGCAAAGATGAAAGGCGTGGCCGAAGAAGCCCTGCCGCCAGTACTGGTGGGCGATGATGAGCCGGAGCTGGTCCTGATCTCCTGGGGATCCACCAAAGGAGCACTGTTCGAAACCGTGGACAAGCTGCAAGAGAAGGGCCAGAAGGTCAAAGGCGTTCATATTAAGCAGGTCTATCCGTTTTCGCAGGACCTCGAGGCTGTACTGCAGGGACCCGGGAAAAAGGTGGTTGTGGAGAGCAACTATGTGGGACAGCTGGAGAAGCTGCTCGGCATGGAGTTTGCATGGAAGCCAGACGGATGTGTCCGTCGCTATGATGGACGACCGCTCAACCCCGATTACATTCTTCGGGAACTAGAAGGGGGTGGACACCTTGGCTGACAAACTGTTTCAGACGACGCCGCGGGAAACCGCCTGGTGTCCCGGCTGTGGTAACTTCGGCATTTTGAACGCATTGTCCGATGCTCTGGAAGAATTATCCCTAGAACCGCATGACGTTCTATTTGTATCCGGCATTGGCCAAGCGGGTAAGACGCCCCATTACATTAAAGGCAATGTCTTCAATACCCTCCATGGACGGACGCTGCCGGCGGCCACGGGTGCAAAACTGGTAAACCCGGAACTGACGGTCTTTGCCATTGGCGGTGACGGAGACGGCTATGCCGAGGGCGGCAACCACCTGCTCCATGCCATGCGCAAGAATGTCAACATCACGTATTTAGTCCATGACAACCAAGTGTTTGGCCTGACAAAGGGCCAGGCTTCACCCCGTTCCGATCAAGGTTTTGTCACGGGAACCACACCCCAAGGGGTGTCCCTTGAGTCCTTCAGCCCATTGGCTACTGCTATTACCTTAAACGCCGGATTTGTGGCCCGCAGTTTCAGCGGAAACAAATCCCACCTCGTAGAGACGATTCAGGCGGCGGTCAACCACGAAGGATTTTCGATTGTGGACATCCTTCAGCCGTGTGTTACCTTCAACAAGATCAATACCTTCCAATGGTACCGTTCACGGGTGTATGATTTGAAGGACGATGAGAACTACGATCCATCAAACCGCACTGCAGCTTGGGAAAAGGCCCAACAGTGGGGTGACCGGATTCCCATCGGCGTGTTCTATAAGGTGGATCGTGCCACTTTGGATGAAGCCCATCCGGCATCGGCCAACGGGCCCTTGGTGAAGCAGGGTGTGGAATACGACGGTGTCAAGGAAATACTCGATGGTTTTGCGGTGAACGGTTGACAGGCTCCATGAACCGGCTGCGGATATGAGTCCGCAGCCGGTATTTTTTGCTCTCCTTTAACACATTGGTTACACTTTCCCAAAGCATAACAAATCTATATATTCTCTTTCGTCTGTGCTCACATGTGTGTCTATGTCACTTGGTACTGTGGAGGTGAAGTGAAGGGCTTCGGCTCTATCACCATCAAGGGAGTGGACGCATCGAATGAAACGGTTGGGTAGAATGTTGGGTGTCGTGTTGGTACTGTTCGTTCTGGCAACGGGAATAGGGGCTGCGAATATCTCTGGCTATCTAGAAATCAAGGGCTCGGATACGATGGTCAACCTAGGACAGACATGGGCAGAGGCGTTCATGGACCGGAATCCGCAAGCTGTTTTGGCGGTAACGGGTGGCGGCTCGGGAACGGGTATTGCCGGTCTGATTAATGACAATGTCGACATTGCACAATCGTCGCGAAGCATGAGGCCGGAGGAAATGGCCATGGCCCGGGAAAATGATGTCGACGTCTATGAGTTCGTCGTGGCCCAGGACGGGCTGGCTGTGTCCGTGAACCAAGCAAATCCGCGGACCAGCTTCACGGTTGCAGAATTGAAGGCCATTTTTACCGGCGAAATTACTGATTGGGCTGAGCTCGGTTGGGATGAGGGAGGAACCATTACGGTCTATTCCCGCCAAAGTAACTCGGGGACCTATGTTTACATCAATGAGAACATCATGGACGGGGAAGACTGGGCCCCTGATGCGTTGTTTTTACCTGGTTCGTCGGCCATCAACGAATCCGTCAAACAGAGTACTTCTGGAATCGGCTACTACGGTGTTGGTTATGTGGAGGGTGTGACAGCGGTCCGTGTTGCGCTAGATGAGGATGCGGAAGCCTATTCTCCCCTTGAGCGCGAGCACGTTGATTCTGGGCGCTATCCCATTGCTCGCCCCCTCTATTTTTATCTCAATGGTGTACCGGAGGGCTTGGCAGAAACGTATCTGGAATGGATCCTCAGCGATGAGGGCCAGGAAGTCATCGCAGATATCGGGTTTTACGCCCTGACACCCCAGTATGTGGAAGCAAACGAAGCAGTATTGTCCGAAATTGGTCTGCGCTGACCGGTGAGACCGAGCTGCTGTATTAGGGAATGTAAAGGGGAAGTGCGGCCTCCATTGGTTTGTATCTTCCCTTCTTTCCCATGTGCAGAAACCGGTTTCCTATGTTGGCAGTCTCGGCTCACATTCCGATACATGTTGTCGGAACCTGTGGGCGTTTTATTTTGGACAAAAGAAGTGGTAGATCCCATGAGTAAAGAAGAAACATTACAGAAAAACAGGGAGAGAAAGCTCTTTTTTGTCGCCGCCAAAACGTCCGCTTTCCCAAAGGAGCGTGAGTCGTTCATGTTGATCTTAACGATTATTCAGAGCACCCTCCATGCTTTGCGGGAATAGGGTGCAGATGCTATCGAGAAGTGGCCTGGCTGCTGCTAAACATGTGATGCCCGGCAGCTTCGGCAAAATTGGTAACCTGGCTATGCGTCTCATTCTATTCGACTTGTGGGCGAAACAACAGCGACTGCGACGAACCGGTTGCAGAATGGCCCATCGGATTGGCGGCAATGAATCGACGGGCGAGAAAGCGGAAACGAAAGAGTAAGGACGCCGGGCGAGTACTGTTGCCCGTGAAGTGAAGGGTATCATTGCTTACTCGCTTCCATCGAACTTGTGAGAATCATTCCCGGAAACATCACAGACCCTACAGTCAACCGTCATAGTGGATGGTTTTTCATCGCAAGCGGGTGCACTGCATATCTGATCGATTATATAAAAAGTCATATTTATAAGAAAAAAAGAGGGAATAAAGAGAAGATGGCGAATAAAAAATAAAATAGTAGGGGAAGGGCTGTTACTGTCCGAGTCCGGCAGCGAAGCTGCAGAACCTAGAAGAGGCCTTGATGGCGGGATCCAAACTTGTCCGGTGCTGCCTTTATTGTCGGACATGAGACGAAGCAAACCCAGAGGAGGTTTGTCAAACATGAGACTGATCATCTGTTTGCTTCTGTTGGCATTCCTTGTGTTCACTGTGACAGCCTGTACTGGCGGAGGCCCAAAAACAATCCGGTATACCCTGACCATGGAGATGGAGGGGAGTGGTACGGTGTTGCCTGCAGCAGGAACCCATACGTTTGTGCTTAACACAGAGGTGACTGTGGAAGCTGTGCCGGACGCGGATTGGGTATTCAGCCATTGGGTCGGTGAGGTGGCGGAACCGAAGCAAGGGAAAACGATTGTGCTTATCGACGACGACAAGACCGTGCGAGCTGTGTTTGATGATCCAACCTTATACCACGCCGGCGGAATTCCGTTCTATATGTCTCTGGCACCGGCAGCGACATTGCCGACAGGCGAAAATGACAGCGGCGAAGCCACCGTGTACGAGGATTTCTGGATGGCGGAGACGCCAGTGACCTATGAGCTGTGGTACGCGGTGCAGCAGTGGGGCCTGCTGAACGGTTACGCATGGGCCAACCCTGGTCGGGAAGGAAGCCACGGCAGCACAGGCGAACTGCCCACCCTACAGGGAAATGAGCCAGTGACGGAAATCAACTGGCGGGACAGCGTTGTCTGGACCAACGCTTTGTCAGAGATGTTGGCATACGATCCCGTGTATACGCACGACGGACAAGTCATTCGAGATGCGACCCAGGCTGCGGCCTGCGATAATGCGGTTCATGAGTACACTGATGGATTTCGGCTGCCCACAAGCAATGAGTGGGAGTTGGCCGCTCGGTACAAAGGAGACGACAGTTCCTACGGTGCTATCGCTCGAGGGGGCTTGTATTGGACACCGGGCAGCTATGCCAGCGGCGCTGTGGCCGATCACAGCGATGCTGCCGCTACCCAGGCCGTGGCTTGGTATGGTGTGGACAGTACCAAACAAGTGGGCTTAAAACAAGCCAACGGTTTGGGACTCTTTGATATGTCCGGAAACGTGTGGGAGTGGACGTCCACTAAAGACGGATTGTCCAGGGTAGTCCGGGGTGGCAGTTGGGAACTCGTCCATTCGTTCGCTCTGCAGTTAGGACGCCCCAGTCGGGGTAACCCGGGCAATACCTATGAGGGTGTTGGTTTCCGCTTTGTGCGGACTGCACGTTAGCTTTTGGGTGTTGTGCTGCCATCGATTTCGGGGCCGTGCGGATGACGGCATTCCGCTGAACTTACACCCTCGGACATCAGAGCCGTCGTTTGCCTTGAGCAGCGGCGGTTTTTTGCGGAGTCCCTTTCCAGATCCCGCAGCCATTGGCCAGGCGCGGGCATCATCTTACCCGCCGTCCAGAGAGTTGGTCAATTGTCAAGTGTAAGGTGTCAATCTTGGGCGAAGGAGAAACGCTGGGGGATCTCGGCACTTTCCCGGGAGACGAAAAGGCGGCAGCCAGAAAAAGAGGAAATCGTGCTCATGAATGAGAATATCAGTTATATGTACGATTACGAAAACGTTGGACGCAGCCCCCTTGACGATGGAGGTCGATGAGGTATGGATGACGGCAATAACAGAGTGTGCATCCGCATGTTGGGTACCTTTGAACTGGAAGTAAACGGCGCTTTCGTGTCCTTGGATCAGTGGAAGTCGAAAAAGGCTCTGACCCTATTGAAGTTCCTGGCGGCCCGGGGGGGCGAGAAGGTTTCAAGCGACGTCTTAGTGGAGCTTCTTTGGCCGGAACTCGATGTGCAGTCGGCGGGGCCTAGTCTGCATACTGCGGTGTACAATGCCCGCCGCATGATTGAACCAGATCGCAAACACACTGGCCGAGCATCGCGACTCCGCAGTTCCAACGGTCTTTATTGGTATGAAATGCAGGAGCAAGACACACTCGATCTGCTGCGTTTTCGGGATGCTGTGCGCGAAAGCCGGACACACCACTCCTCTGATCCCAATCGTTCTCTGACCTTGGCGTTAGAGGCGGTGGAGCTTTATCGCGGCGATTTCCTTGTTGAGTTTTTGTACGAAGATTGGACCACGGCTCTGCGCGAAACATACAGGGAAATGTACCTGGATACGGCCATGCGCGCTGCGGCCCTCTTAGCTCAGCAGAGAAAAGATTACCGCAACGGCGTGCGGGTACTGCGAGAAGCCATCGCCCGGGATCCCTTTCGAGAAGAGCTCTATCAAAAGGCTGTGGAATACCTGGTGGCATCGGAGCGATACAGTGATGCCGTTCAACTCTATAAGCAGTGTTCCGAGATGCTCGCAGAGGAGTTCGGCCTCGAGCCCAACCATGAACTGAAGGAGCTGATTCGGGCAGCACGAAAGCCCATTATGCAGGGTGAACAAAACGCGGTGCCGGATTTCGCTGAGAGGGAACCATCGGAAAGCGGCGCATTTTTGTGCACGATGCCGATCTTCGAATCTATGGTACAGGTAGAAGAACGGCGGCTGCGGCGAAACAAGCGCCCCTTTGTCATTATGGCGATAACCCTATCGACACCCACGGGGGCTGATGATGCGCAAGCGGCCATACGTCAGGTTCTTCGGGAAGGCGACGTGATCTGCCGCTGGGGTGAACTGCAGACCATGGTCCTGCTCCCCGGAACAGATGATCTAGGCGCTGCTCTCGTGGCCAAGCGTCTGGAACGGGCGGCCAAGGGAGCTGTCAAACAGAAGCCCCAGGTGAAATACCGCGTTGTGGAACCCCAGTCATGGGAACCGGGTATGGATCCGCTAGAAGCCTTCAATTCTTGACTGCCTGCCCCGGCCGCTGCCCGGGAAATGGCAAACCGCCCATGTTCGATCGGTGTTGGAGAAAGATTCTTCCGGGATTTGATTCCCTGTCGTGACTCCCCGCCAGAGAAGAAACGGCGGCTTCCAAATGCCGGCTATACCAGCCGTGACCGTATGCCATCATCGTCAAAACAAGCGAACCGGCCGTGCCGGCAGATACATCACCGATACATTAGGGTCCGGACAGCGGCACCGGATCTTTTTTGTGTCCTCAAAACCAGCTTGGTGCCAAGGTTCAGGCCACGGCGGTACACCCATGCCCTGTGGTAGAACTCAGTCCTGTTTGAGATTCCTTTGAGAATATTTTCATTTCCCTTTGATTCCGCCGTGTTAGACTCGATGCATACTAGGGGAAGCAGTGTAAGGAGGGCCTCGTATGACTGCCCGAGACCTGAATAGGAGCGGAAATACCAGCTTTGTGGTGCGCATTTATTATACAGAGAATGGAACCTGGCAGGGACAGGTGGCCCACGTGCAAAGCGGAGAAATGTACAGCTTCCAAAGTATGTTGGAGCTGATGCGGTTCATGGACGGCCATATACCGTCCGAAGAGGAGAATAGGAGTTGGGAGGCTAACGGCAGCGTGAGCCCGGAGAGGCCTCGCAGGTAGCTGATTCCGGAGTCGAAAAGGATTGTGGGAAGCCGTTCCGGGGAAATTGCAAAAAAACATGCACGGGAATAACAAGTCAGGGGCGTAATCATCGAGCAGCCGTTGTTTCGGGCCTATGGTTCCGGCCTTGGATAGCGGACTTCCTACGCCCTTGGCAGTAAATGGGCATCCCAGGGCGTCGGCCGACGGCAGCAGACCCATGCGATGGTGCCATGCTTCTTTGGGTACCTCGCTTTCCACACTCAAGGCTGGCCGCGGCAATTGCCAGGGATATCCAAGCATGGTAGAATGTTTTCACAGATCGGGAGACAGGGGGCTGTTCTGCTGTACAAAGAAATATCCGCAGCGGTTGCTGTGACGAGCAAGATGAAGGAGTCTGCTGTAGTCATTAACGCGGAGTTACAGTATGCTTCTTTCTGATAAAGGCAAACCCGCCGAAAGGCGGGGACGCAAAGCGAACAGGCCTACGGCGTAAAGCTATGGCGGCTGCGTTACCGGAGAGGATGGGTGCTTCCCACAGGATCCACTGTGGGGGAAGCCTTTACCTCCGGAAAAGGTAAACCCGTTGAAAGACGGGGACACAAAGTCACGGGCCTAAGGCCGCAAGGCTATGGCCGCCGGACTGCCAAAGGAGGCACACCATGATCAAACGATGGTTGTTCACTGTGTTAGTGGTGGTTACATTGGTTCTGGCCGCGGCTGTGCCTGCGGCTGCTCAAACATTGGCCCAGGAGACCGTCGAAGTCCGCATCAGCATTCCTGCCATGCACACGCTGGAGGTTGTTGATGCTCCGGTTATCGAGTTTGACGTTCCAGATCCAGGGGAATCCAAGGAGTTTTACGGTGTTGGGAAGATTCGTATGCAGAGCAACGCACCTTGGACGCTGAACGTGGATACTGTTTGGTCCCGCAGCCCAGCGTATGACGTGGAGGTGCGGCCGTCCAACTCCGGTGAGGCCTGGCAGCAATTGAATGCCCTCAATGGCGCCACCTTCAGCGGTCAAGGAGGTTCCCATGGAATCCAATGGGATATCCGAATTGTCCCCCGTTCCCGTTCCCACGCTGGTCAAACGGAGAGTCTGACGCTGGGCTTCACAGCCAGCCTCAGCCAATGACAACCGATGTTCCATTAGACAGCCCCCTTTCCGCCACGCCCATACCGATATTGGTATGGGCTGGTTTTTTGGTCAAAATAAGAGAGCAGGCCTTGAATACGCCCGCCCTCTGTGCAGCCGGCAGCGTCCTACTTGGCCAGGATCGCCGTCTGCCTCGGAAGCAGCCTTATGCATCCGCAAACGTTGCTTCCGGTCAAAAGGTCCCGCTGCCAGCACGCTTCTAAGGGCAGCTCCACGGGATGTCCATTGTGGTTCATGACAAAGAGGTAGTTCTCGTCTTCTTTTTGCCGGACCGTCAACTCAACGCCGGGCTGTTTTTCTCCTAAAGCCTGCAGGCCAGCGCTTTGGGCTGCGGCTGCCGCCCATTGGACAGCGAACAGGGGATCCATACTGGCGGCCGCATACCATGCTGTGCCCTTGCCGAAGCTGTTTTTCGTAACCGCCGGCGTTCCAGCGAACATGCCGTTGTCATAGAAGGCCTGCGCCACTGCGGTTTTGGTGTGCACCCGTTCATAAACGATGTGCCCGCGATGGGTTCCTTGCAGAGGGCCCGACGGTTCGGAGAAGGTCAGCGAGACCGTCTGCCGGTGCAGCAGTACATTCAGTTCTTCGACCCAGATGCCCAGCAGTTCCCGCAATGGGCCTGGGTATCCATCCAAGGTGACCCGGTCGTTTTCGTCCACGACGCCACTGAGGAAGGTGGCGATGAAGAGGCCGCCGTCTTCCACGAATGCGTTGATCTTGGCAGCATTTTCTTCGGTGACCATGTATAACAGCGGTGCCGCGATCACTTTGTACTGAGACCAGTCGCCGTCTAAGCCCGTGACATCAACAGGGATGTTGTTTTCATAGAAGCCGCGATGGTATTTGCGGACTTCCGCCGGGTAGTCGATGTCTTCGCTGGGACCGCTGGCGAAATCCAAGGCCCACCAGTTCTCCCAATCAAACAAAACCGCTGCTTGCGAAGGTACCGTTGATTCCAAAAGGGAGTCTCCCAAAGACTCCAGCTGGTGTCCGAGCTCGCTGCACTCCTTGAAGACCCGCGTATGTTCGTGGCCCACATGATCAATGACAGCACCGTGGAATTTTTCGCAGCCGGCTCTGGAACGGCGCAGCTGGAAAAACATAGCCGAGTCCGACCCGTGCGCCACAGCCTGAAAACTCTGCAGTGCCATGCCTCCTGGCGGTTTGAGGGCATTGTAGCGCTGCCAATTGGTCTGGCTGGGAGTTTGTTCCAAAAGCAGGAAGGATTGTCCATCCTTGAGGCCGCGCATCAAATCGTGACAGAATGCGGTGTCGGCGGGATCCGTGTCTGCCCGGGGATAACTGTCCCAAGAGACGATATCCAAGTGGGGCGCCCATTGGAAATAATTCAGCGGCTTGAATACTTCCATGAAGTTGGTGGTAACCGGAACATCGGGTGTGTGGTGCTTTACCACGTCGCGCTCCCTGAGATAGCAGGCCAGAAGACTATCGGACATAAAACGCTGATAGTCCAAGGACAACCCCTGAAAGGCTGTTTGATCGGGGTTGTGTGGGTTTCCGTGTTCACTCAGAAGATTCGGTGCGACGATTTCACTCCAGTCATAGAAGACATGGCTCCAAAAACTTGTGTTCCACACTTCGTTGAGCCGTTCCAGCGAGCCGTAGCGGTCCTGCAGCCATTCCCGGAACGCCGCTTCGCAGCGGGGGCAGTAGCAGGACCCGCCGTATTCGTTATTGACATGCCAGAGAACGAGATGGGGATGATCTCCGTACCGCTTAGCCATCTCTCCGGCCATGGCAGTGGAAGATTTGCGGTAGGATGGACTGTTGGGACAGAAATTGTGCCTCATGCCGTATTTGCGCTGCCGTCCATGGAAATCCACCCGCAGTACGTCCGGATACCGTTGCGCCATCCAGGGCGGTACGGCAGCCGTGGCGGTGCCGAGACACACTTGGATGCCGTGTTGTTCCAGAAGCTCCATCAAGTCATCCATGAACGAAAAATCCCATTGGTCTTCGGCCGGCTGCAGCCGGGACCAGGCGAATACGCCTACCGTGGCGGTATTGATCCGGGCTAGATCAAACAGACGCATGTCCTCATCCCAGACGGGCCTCGGCCATTGTTCTGGATTGTAGTCGCCGCCATAGAGCAGCCGTTGCCAAGGAACGCTCATAACAACACTCCCATCAATGGTATTGCAGCACCGCTGCTCCATAGGGTTTCAAGAGGAACTCTCCGCTTCCCTCTTTTTCGCCCAGCAGGTCGCGGTAGGCACGTTCTACGGACACAGTGACATCGTGATCGTTGTGGTTTAGCAGTACAAGGTAGTCACTGCCGTCTGCTGATTTCTTCGGAACAGCTTCCACGCCCGGACTTGGGTGTTTGAGCGCGGGTTCGGCGCCTGCCTGGCGGCTGATGTATCCTAAGAGCCTTAGGACTGCTGGGCCGTCGAGGTCACAGCCGATGTAGTACACCTTCCCTCTTCCCACTTGGTTGCTGGTCACAGCGGCACGTCCCGCATAGAACTGG
>Ga0207421_10006964_pt1 | contig 12178 bp, 12 predicted proteins | sample SodLakKL_010_SED_4_FD_187542 | JGI IMG/M metagenome (GOLD analysis project Ga0207421, IMG submission 187542) | Alkaline sediment microbial communities from Lake Tanatar, Kulunda Steppe, Russia - 8KL_010_SED (SPAdes) (version 2) | ecosystem: Environmental > Aquatic > Non-marine Saline and... | reverse complement strand
ATACCCGCGTGACCGTGCAGCACACGCGACAGCGCCGCCCGCGTGACACCCAATTCCCGGGCCGCGGCCGTCACCGACAGGTCCAGTGCCGGCAACACGTCATCGCGCAGGATCTCCCCGGGGTGCGGCGGATTGTGCATCGTCATCGCGAATCTCCTCAGTGGTAGTCCTGATAATCGACCAGGACGGCATCACCGTAATCAAACATGAAGGTCAGCCGCCAGTTGCCGCTGACCGAAACGGACCAATGCTCCGACAGGCTGCCCTTCAGCGGGTGCGGCGACCAGCCCGGCAGATTCATGTCCGGTGGGCCACTGGCCCGATTCAGCACGGCCAGTTGGCGCGACAATTTTGCGGCATGTCCGCCCTGGATGCCGGCCTTGGAGCCCGCCTCGAAGAATTGCTGAAGGCCTTTGTGCCGGAAGCTCTTTATCACACCTCGATCGTATAGCATGACTATACGGTATGCAATGGGGCACGTCCGCGTGCCGCGCGGCACGCCACCGGGGAGGATGAAAGGGATGGGGCTCAGCCCCAGGTCACGATGGCGAGGACCGTCGCGGAAATAAATCCGTCCCCGTGCGACACGATCACTGAGCCTCGGCGTGCCCTGGTAGCGCCGGCAGCGGGACGGTCAGGAACAGGTCCATCCTCACCCCGGACTGCCCAGCCACGCGCCCATCAAAAACCCGGCGCTCGCCACGACGGTGCAGAGCGCCATACCCCAAGCCGTGTCCACGAGCACGATCTTCAACGGCCAGTCCTTGAGGGTGGCGAGGTTGGTCAGCTCGTAGGTTGCGTAGGTGAAGAAGCCGAACAGGGCGCCCCAGCCCGCGGCCACGGCCAGCGAGTCCGCCGCAAGGCCCGGCAGCACGGCGAAGATCAGGATCCCGACCACGTACAGCAGATAAAAGATCAAGGCCGCCGGCCAGTTGACCGTTGGACTCAGAAAGGGTCGCAGTTGCGTCTGATAGAAACCGCGGGCCACAACTCCGAGCCAGAGGAGATCGACGACGAGGAAGACCCCGAGCGTGAGGGCGTATAGCTTGGCGTGGAAGACGAGGTCCATGATCCACCTCTACAGTCGAGTCGGCGCGAAAGATTACCGTTGACGGCATGGGACCGCCAGCGGCGCCCGACCTTGTGGATGCCTGCGACCTCGACTGCTCCCCGCGTCATCGCGCAGGATCTCTCCGGGCTGCGGCGGATTGTGCATCGTCATCGTGTACCTCCTCAGGGGCAATCCTGATCATCGACCAGACTCAACCCCAAGTCACGATGGCCAGGACGGCCGCCGCCCCGGTGAGAAAGAGGAACGGCTGGTCCCAGGTGTGTGGGGCCCGGGCCTCCGTCAGCGTCATAGCCAGGGGGATCACCGCCAGCGCCAGGATGAGTTGGGTGGCGGTAAAGCTTTCCCGGAAAAAGAGGAGCACGGCCACACCGGTGAAAAACACGCAGGCGCTCCCCTCGAGGCTCCGCTCGTATTGCCGTTCGGAGAAAAGGGCCGGGACCTTGAAGCGCCTGCGTCCGAAGCGAACCCCCACCGGCTCTGCGAGGCCATCCCCGATTCCGCTGATGAGGATGGGGATATAGATGAGGTGGAGCATCTCCATCCTGTTGAACAGCACCCCGAAGGGAATGATCACCGCGTATCCGGCCGCAAGCTGGGTGGTGAGCCAGCGAAGGGTATAGGGCCGGTCCTCGGGACGGTCGAAGGAACGGAAGACCGTCATGAGAAAGAACGAACGGCTTCGGAGAGGTTCGATGAGGAGAGCGAGGAGAAGGAGGAGGATTCCCCCGCTGACCAGGGTGGTGGTTCCCGTCGGCTGGAAGGGAAATTGAACTGTAACGAGGACAGGGAGGAAAAAGGCGGTGAAGTGGACCATCTTCCGGGTGTAATTGACCCGGATTCCGTGGCGGGTGACCAGAACGCCGGCCAGATATCCGACCGCGGTGAGGCCTGCGATCTCGACCAACTGACTGATCCAGAAGGTGGGCTGGGCTAATGCTTCCACAGGCAGCACCATGCGTTGTAGAGGGCCAAAGGGGCCAAACGGTCCATGGTCTTCTTTGGACTCATCAACACCCTCCTCTTCCGTTGCGGAGCCCGGTGCGGCGGCAAACGCCGATCAATCGGCGCTTCCCTCACTCTTGAGGGGGCCGACAGCTCCCAGCAGGACGTCGCCGAGCAGGAATACGCCAGTGAGTACGCCGAGGGTCGCAACCAGCGCAAGAACCCCCAACGCCAGCGCGAGGGCAACCACCACGCCGTCGCGCTGAACGATGCCAATGCCGAGGCCCGCCACCGAAAATGCCGCAAGAATGTTGATCCCCGGAATGGGCGCCGCGAGCAGCACGGCCATCAGCATGCACATCGTGCCGTGCGCGCGGCCGGCGGCGGCGACTCGCGGCAGGCGCGGTCTGGAGAGACGATCGAACCGGCGCGCGCGCGGCAGGGAATGGTCGATCACGGATTCGAGAAGCGACGCCTTCAACGAGCGGCGCAGCAACCAGACAGGCAGCGGCGGACTGGGCCCGTAGGCCAGCATGTAGCCGCCGATGACGAAGATCGGCACGGCCAACAAGGCCGAGAAACCGACCATGGGAATCGTCTCCGGCAGCGCCAGCAACAGCAGCAGGGGCCCGATCGCCCGCCCTTCGGTCCACAGCGCGAGCTCACCGAACGTCACTCGCTCGGCGTCGATCCGATCGCGCACTCGGCACAGCAATTCGGCCGTCGCGACGTGGCGCGAACGCTGATCACGGCGAAGGCGTTGACGGGCCAAGTCATTCACCGTTGGGTTTGGCCGACCATCATCGCCGATGATTCCAGACCGGGACCATGGGTAGATGACCCAACGCTGTCGCCGCCGACCGGTGGACCCGATGCGGCACCCCAGTGAAGGTACGGAAAGCAGAATCGCTGTGCGCAGGTCGATCTCCAGGAGTCGCAGGGGCGGGCGACCCTGCGGCTGCTTGGGGCGTATACCGCGCACGGTTTGCACCCTCAGTCCAAACAGGACGGGTGTTTTTCGTAATATTTTGCGGGTGGGTGAAGCGCAGCGCACTCACCATGCCGTTGACCCGAGTGCCGCGGTTGCCCCGGTGGGTCCGCTGCGCTTGGCCCACCCTACGAAGGGCACCCTACGGGGTATTCGGCTGCTGCGGCCGCGAGGTACCGCAGAGCGCCGCGAGTGACACAGGCAAGACGTTGGATCGTCGGATTGACTGGTCTGGCCTGAAGTTCAACCATGGTTTTCCGCAGGACCTCGGCAGCGACGCACGCCTGGCGAGGTCCATCAGCACCAGAATCACGGGAGCCGCGGATGGAAGAATTGTTTGGCCGCATTGCGCTGGCAGTGCTGATCCTCTGGGGCCTGATCCTCGTCAGCATGGTGATTCGGCGAAGGACGCCCTTTCTCCGGGACATCTTCCTGCCGGCGTCGTTGCTTGCGGGTTTCCTCGCGCTGCTGGCGGGACCGCAGGTGCTGGGCCTGGCGGTGCGGACCTGGATCGGGGAAGAGGCAGCCTTGTCGGAGGGTCTGTTTCCCGAGTGGATCCGCGAGGTGTGGGATCCGTTGCCGGGCCTGCTGATCAGCGTGGTGTTCGCTGCCTTGTTCCTCGGCAAGCCGATCCGCGGCATCGGCAAGATGTGGCGAGACGCCGGGCCGCAGGTCATGCTCGGGCACTCGCTGGCCTGGGGGCAGTATGTCGTGGGTCTGGCGCTGGTGCTGTTGCTGCTCGGGCCGATCTGGGGCCTGCCGCCCGAAGCGGGGGCACTGCTGGAAATCAGTTTCGTCGGCGGACACGGAACCGTGGCGGGCATGTCCGGTGCTTTCGAGGAAATGGGTTTCCCGGAAGGCGAAGCGCTGGGGATGGGCTTGGCGACGCTCGGAATCCTGTCGGGCGCAATCATCGGCACCGTGCTGGTGAACTGGGCCGTGCGCACCCAGCGCATCGATATCTCGGCGCCTTCTCCCGAAGAGAAAGAAAACCTCTCGAATTTCGACGAGCGTGAACCCCAGGAGGAGGAACCATCCCGGCGACTGGTGCCTCGCGACTCGCTCTCGGTTCACTTGGCCTTGCTGGGGCTGGCCATCCTGATCGGATATGGACTGCAGCAGGGTTTGATCTGGCTGGAACTCAACACCTGGGGCCGACGGAACGTCGAGCTCTTCCGGTACATTCCGCTGTTCCCGCTGGCGATGATCGGGGCGATCGTGGTCCAGGTGGTGGTCGACCGCCTAGGGCACACGCAGGCGTTGAACCGGCAGATCATCAACCGCATCTCCGCCGGCTCGCTCGATCTCATCATCGCCGCGGCGCTGGCGACGCTGAGCCTCGCGGTTCTCGGCGAGTACCTCGTGCCGTTGCTGATCCTTGGCGTGGCGGCCATCGCCTGGAACGTGGCGGGATTTCTCATCCTCGGTCCGCTGCTGATTCCGCGCGACTGGTTCCAGCGCGGCTCTGGCGATTTCGGCCAGTCGATCGGCATGGCTGCACTGGGGCTGTTACTGATCCGGCTCGCGGATCCGCACGACCGGAGCCGCGCGAGCGAGCGCTTCGGCTACAAGCAGATCCTGTTCGAGCCGGTATTGGGCGGCGGCCTGTTCACGGCTGCCTCCGCACCGCTGATCCATCAGCTCGGCGGCTGGCCGATACTCATCGCAACGTTCATCCTGACCACCGGCTTCATCGCCACCGGCATCCATCTGTTCAAGGATCGTGACGAAAAGGATTGATTGTTGGTTCCACCCCGGAACGCGCGGGCGGTCATGGTCTTTCATGCCCATCGTGCTGCCCAAGACAAGCCTTCACGGGCAGTTGGAGGCGTAGGGAGCACTGACTCCCATTCGCGCTGTTACCCTCATCCGATGAACGGGGGGGCGCCCCGTCATCCCGGCAAGGTTCCGTCCACGTAGAGCCACTGACCGTTCACGCGCCGGAACCGGCTGCGTTCGTGCAAGCGCTGGCCACGACCGCCAATTCTGGATCGGGCCACGAACTCCACCTCACCGGCATCATCGTCCACCCCGCCCGCGGCCGTTGCGCGAATGCTGAGGCCGAGCCAGCGCTGTCCCGGGTCGAGCTCCAGATTTTCCGGACGGGTCTGCGCAGCCCAGGTCCTCAACAGATACTCGCGGTGGCCCTCCACGAACGCCGAGTACCGCGAACGCATCAGCGCCTCCGCAGTGGGCGCGATGGCCTCCCCGTCCAGATAGGGCCCGCAACAGGCCCCACGCGCCGCCCCGGATCCACAAGGGCAGGCCGCGCCGGTTTCATTGCCGTTCTTGTTCCGCTTGCCCATGGCCGACAGGTCTACAGACAGGACGTGAACCAAGTCAAGACAACGCAGAAGGTTGATCGCGTCATGCTCCCGCTCGAATGGCAATTCCCGCGGGGGTAGTCCCCGGTGTGCGTCATCGCTGTGTATGCTTGCGGTTTCGCGGCTAATGACATCGCCTGTGACGTGAGTCAGGTATTCCGGCATTCCTGGGAGGCAGCATGCGCGAGCAGATCCCCAAGCCCATCAAGCCATGACGGGTCTCGAAATCACGATCCGTGTCCTCACGGGACGCGACCCTCAGCTGAAGGCGTACGTCGACGACCTTGCGCGGCTGCGTATCACGGTGTTTCGCGATTTCCCCTACCTCTATGCGGGCTCGCTCGACTACGAGCGCAACTACCTGCGCACGTATCTGGAGTGCCCGGACAGCGTGGTCGTACTGGCCTTCGCTGGCGATACCGTGGTCGGCGCCTCGACCGGCCTGCCGCTGGCTGCGGAAACGGAGGAATTCCAGGAGCCTTTTCGCTCCGCCGGCATCGATCCGGAGACTCGATTCTACGGGGGCGAATCGGTGCTGGTGCCGGATTACCGCGGCCGCGGCGTCTACCGCAGCTTCTTCGCCGAACGCGAACGCCATGCGCGTGCCCTCGACCGCTTCACTCACATGACCTTCTGCGCCGTACAGCGCGCCGCCGACGATCCCCGCCGGCCACCGGACCACGTGCCGCTGGACGCGATCTGGACCCGCTTCGGGTACACCCGGCGCGACGATCTGGTGGCACGGTTCGAATGGCCGGACCTCGATGAGGTGACGCCAAGCGCAAAGCCCATGGTGTTCTGGGAAAAACCACTGTGACCCGTGCGGGAGAGCGGATGTAGGATGGTGCAGGCTGTCACTGAACCCGGGAGACCCCATGTCCAACCGTTCCATTGGTCTTGATGACACGCTGTACGGCTATCTGCTGGACGTCTCGCTGCGCGAGGCTGCGGTGCTGGCCGCGCTGCGCGAGGAAACGGCGGCGCTGCCGGAGGCCAACATGCAAATTGCCCCGGAACAGGGGCAGTTCATGGCCCTGCTCGCGCGCCTGATCGCGGCGCGGCAGGTCCTCGAGATCGGCACCTTCACCGGCTACAGTGCGCTGGCGCTGGCGCTGGCCCTGCCGGAGGACGGCAGGCTGGTGACCTGCGACCGCAGCCGCGAATGGACCGACATCGCGCAGCGCTACTGGCAGCGCGCCGGCGTCGCGGGTCGCATCGATCTGCACCTCGGTCCGGCCGCCGAGACCCTGGCCCGCCTGATCGACACGGGCGAATCCGGGCGCTTCGACCTCGCCTTCATCGATGCCGACAAGGGTGGCTACCCGACCTATTTCGAGGGGTGCCTGACCCTGCTGCGCCCCGGCGGTCTGATCCTGGTCGACAACACGCTGTGGAACGGCAAGGTCGCCGATCCCGACCACCGGGATCCGGACACCGCGGCGATCCGCGCCTTCAATCGGCAGCTGCACGAGGACGAGCGCATCGACCTGTCGCTGGTCCCCATCGCCGACGGCCTGACCCTCGCCCGCAAGCGCCCCGCGGTACCCTGATCAGGCAAGGGGTGGGTGAAGCGCAGCGCACCCACCATCTTGACCTTTGGCCCCGCCCATAGCGCCGACCCCTGTCCGATCAGCCACACCGGAAGGAAGTTCGCCACCCGCTCAGCGGGCAGCTCTCAAGGCATGGCGTGCGGCCCAAGGCAGGATCAGCGCCGCGAGCAGGTAAACCGTTCGCCAGTGGCGTCTTCCAGAACCACCTGCCCCGGCATTTCGCTGACGATGTGCGCGGTCTCCGTGTGCGGCAATGGGGGCAGCATCGACGTAAGCTGTTGGATCACCAAGTGCTGCAGCTCGACCCCGCGCGTCGAACCCGGCGACAGTTCGAGGGTTTCGATGGCGAGGGTGAACTGCTGCCCGTCGCGCAGCCACTGCCCCTGACTTGCCGCCGCCAGCGTCAGCGGCCACGGTCCGAGCCGCACCACCGCCTCGCCTTCGCTGTCGTAGTGCCCCCCGGCATGCAACCGAGAACGCGTGCTCGCCTGCAGGGTCAGTTCGCTCTGCCCAACCGCGGCCAGATGCAGCCGCACCGGGCAATCCCAGGATCCCGTCAGCTCCGAGGCTGCGCCGGCCACGGACGACCCCAGCACCGCCACCGACAGCACCACCCTCTTCAGCCAGGATCGATCCAACACGTGTTAATCACTCCCGTACTCTTCGGTGCGTAGGGACAGCACGACCTGGGTTTCATTCAGCATATGGCGGAAGGGGAGGGATTCGAACCCTCGGACGGTTGCCCGTCGCTGGTTTTCAAGACCAGTGCAATCGACCACTCTGCCACCCTTCCTGCAAACGCGGTTCAGGCCCGAAACCGGCTAGCGCCCCGGGCCCCATCCTATGCCGGATATTCTCGGCGTTGAGGGCAGGGTTTACAACCGGGCCTTCAACATCGCATAGACCGGCGTCTATTCCGTTCATTATCATATTGCATTGGAGTTCCCCCAGGCTGCGGTATATCCTCGCCAACCGATCCATTTACCATGATTTATGCGGGAACGCCCATCTCGAGTTGGCCGGGGTGCTTTTCCGAACCTTTCGAACGTGCGCCCCGTGCGGGCTCAGGAGATCGACCGGCCTGCTGATCCGGCGGGGTGGCTCCGGTGCCTGGCTTGACCCGCCCTTCGCTGAGACCACGCCCGCTGATGAATAGCCTTCTGCTTCGCCTCTTCCCCTTCCTGCGTTGGCAACGGCCAACCGGCGAGATCCTGAAGGCCGACTTCTCCTCCGGTCTGGCGGTCGCACTGGTGCTGGTGCCCCAGTCGATGGCCTATGCCGCGCTGGCCGGGCTGCCTCCGGTGTATGGCCTGTACGCCTCGCTGCTGCCGGTGATCGTCGCGGCGCTCTGGGGTTCGTCGAATCACCTGGCCACCGGGCCGGTCGCGGTGGTCTCGCTGCTGACGGCCACGGCACTGATTCCGCTGGCGGGCGCGGGTTCCGGCGAGTACATCGCGTTGGCCATCGCCCTCGCCTTCCTGGTCGGCATCATCCAGTTGTCGATGGGCGTGCTGCGCCTGGGTGCACTGGTCAGCTTCATTTCTCATCCGGTGATCGTGGGCTTCACCAATGCGGCGGCGCTGATCATCGGTCTGTCGCAGTTGAACAAGCTCTTGGGCGTACCAATCGACACCAGCGGGCACTTCATGGTCGGGCTGTGGGGTGTGCTGACCGAGATCGGCCGGCTGCACTGGCCGACGCTGGTCTTCGGGCTGGGAGCCATCGCGATCATGGTCGGCTTCAAGCGGGTGATGCCGAAGGTGCCTGGGGTACTGGCGGCGGTGGTCATTGCGACCGCACTGAGCTGGATGGTCGGCTTCGAGCGCAAGGCCGACGTCGAGTTGGCGCAGATCGCCCCACCCGAGGTCGCGGCCCAGATCACGACGTGGTCCGAACTGCGGGACCAGACGGCGCAGCTCGACCAACAGATTCGGGAGCGTGAAGCCGCCATCGCGGACGCGCCCCCCGCCCAGGCCGCCGCGCTACGCTACGAGGCCGAGCTGCTGCGCATCGAGGCCGAACAGACACAGGCCGAGGCCGCGACCCTGCGCCAGGCCTTGCGAAACATCCGTTTCGCGCTGATTCCGGCAGCGAACGACCAGCCCGCGCGCCTGATCGCGCGCGAGGCGGTCGAGGCCGATCAACCGGTCGCCGGTCGCAACTGGCGCGTGGACGGGGTCGTCGACGACCGGGTCCTGATCAACGCCGGCGGCACGGTGGTGGGCGATATTCCCGCAGGGCTGCCGTCCCTGGCCATGCCGGACTTGAGCCTGACCACCATCGCCGCCCTGTTCACCGCCGCTTTCGTGATCGCGCTGGTCGGCTTCACCGAGGCGATTGCCATTGCGCGGGCCATCGCCGGGCGCACGGGTCAACGGCTCGATCCGAACCAGGAGTTGATCGGACAGGGACTCGGCAACCTCGCCGGCAGCTTCAGCCAGGGGTATCCGGTCAGCGGCTCCTTCTCGCGCTCGGCGGTGAACCTGAATTCCGGCGGGCGCACCGGCCTGTCCTCGGTGGTCACGGCCGTATTGATCCTGCTGGTATTGCTGTTCTTGACACCCCTCTTCTATCACCTGCCGGAGGCCGTGTTGGCGGCCATCATCATGATGGCGGTGATCGGGCTGGTGAATTTCAAAGCCATCCACCACGCCTGGCAGGCCAGCCGACACGACGGTACGGCCGCGATTGTGACCTTCGTGGCGACACTGGCGGTCGCGCCGCAGCTGGATCTCGGCATTCTCCTCGGGGTTGCGGTGGCCCTCGGCTTATTCCTGTACCGGACCATGCGCCCGCGGGTTTCCGAACTCGCGCGCTATTCCGACGGTACTTTGCGCGAGGCACAGCGCTATGGCCTGAAGGCCAGCGAGGAGATCGGGCTGCTGCGCTTCGACCGCTCGCTGTATTTTGCCAACGCGCCGTATTTCGAGGATGCGGTGCTGGAACAGACCGCGCGGCATCCCAACGCCAAATACCTGATCGTGGTCGCCAAGGGGATCAACGAGATCGACGCCTCGGGTGAAGAGGTGATCCGTTCGTTGGTCGCACGCCTGCGGGCCCAGGGCGTCACCCTGGTGTTTGCCGGGCTGAAGGCGCAGGTGCTGGCGGTGATGGAACGCACGCACCTGGACGAGGTGATCGGCAAGGAGAACCTGTTCCGCTCCACCGACGCCTCGGTCGCCGCCATCCAGGCCCGCGTTAGTCAGGAGACGGACGATCCGCAGGAACCGCGCACCGCCTGACGCGGCCTGCGCAACACCGAGCGCGAAACACCGGGTTGGTGGGCGCCTTAGAACACTCCGAGGGCAAGGGCAATGGGCTCGGTGGACTTCACCCACCCGACGCAAATCACCGCAGCCTGAACCTGGGCCGAGCGCAGCGGCCCCACCAAGAGCGCCTTCCAAACCCGTAGGCCACAGCCAACCCCAACACAAGGCGGTCTCGCTGGACAAGACCCCGCGTGTAGGTACACTAGTGCGCATCGATCGCTTTGCCAAGGAGCCCTCCGTGTCTGAAGAACGCCTGATCCACACCCGTGCCAGTACATCGTCCGCCGCCGAGACCATTCGCACCAACCAGGTGATCCGCAGCACCTACCTCCTGCTGTCGATGACCCTGGCCTTCAGTGCGGTCACGGCCTTCACCGCGATGGCGATCAACGCCCCGCCGGTACATTGGCTGATCATGATCGCCGTGCTGATCGGCGGCCCGTTCGCGATCAATGCGGTGCGCAACTCCGGCTGGGGCCTGGTCCTGACCTTCGCCTTCACCGGCCTGATGGGCTTCTTCCTGGGCCCGATCCTGAGCATGTACCTGGGGCTGCCCAACGGCTCGCAGATCGTCGGCAATGCCTTCGGCACCACGGCGGTGGCCTTCATTGCGCTGTCCGCCTACGCGCTGACCACCCGCAAGGACTTCAGCTTCCTGGGCGGCTTCATCGTGGTCGGCCTGGTGATTGCGATCGTCGCGATCGTCGCCAACCTGTTCCTGGCGATCCCGGCGCTGTCGCTCGCGATCTCCTCGGCGGTGGTGCTGCTGCTCTCCGCGGCCATCCTCTACGACACCAGCCGGATGATCCACGACCGCGAGGCCAACTACATCATGATGACGGTGTCGCTGTACGCGAACCTCTACGTGATGTTCCTGCACATGCTGAACCTGTTCCATGCCTTCACCGGCAACGACTAAGCCTCGCCTGCCCTTGGGAACAAGCCCCGCACGCCGGGGCTTGTTTTCGTTTCGGGCACCGCTTTTACCGGCCGACACCCCCACCGAGACCCGATCATGAAGGGCGTCTTCCTCGACCTGAACACCGTGGACCGGGACGACCTGGATCTGGAACCGCTACGCGCTACCCTCCCCCACTGGACCTTCCTGGCCCAGACCCGGCCCGAGGCGATCGCCGAGCAGATCCGCGATGTCGAGGTCGTGGTCACAAACAAGGTGGTGCTCGACCGCAAGGTCCTGGCCCAGGCACCGAAGCTGCGCCTGATCTGTGCAGCGGCCACCGGCACCAACAACATCGATGTGGCGGCCGCCGCTGAATGGAATATTTCAGTCTGCAACGCCCGCGACTACGCCACCGACTCGGTGGTGCAACACCTGTTCGCCTTCCTGCTGACTCTGGTGACCCGCATGGATGCCTACCGGACCGATGTGCGCGCCGGGCGCTGGAGCGCCTCCGAGCAGTTCTGCCTGCTGGACCACCCGATCCGGACCCTGGCGGGCATGCACCTGGGCCTGATCGGCCACGGTGTGCTCGGCCAGGCGACCGCCGCGATGGCCCGGAACTTCGGCATGCGCGTGACCTTCGCGGCCAGTCAGCGCCCGGACGCCGCCGCGACCGCCGACCGACCGGCCCTCGATGCGCTGCTGCCCGAACTGGACGCGCTGAGCTTGCACTGTCCGCTGACCGCGCACACCCGCCACCTGCTCGACGCCCGACGCCTGGCGCTACTGCCGGCGGGCAGCCTGGTGATCAACACCGCGCGCGGGGCCCTGGTCGATCCGACAGCCCTCGCAGACAGCCTGCGCCGCGGCCACCTGGGCGGGGCCGGCATCGACGTGCTGGAGCCGGAGCCGCCGCCGGCCGAACATCCGCTGCTGGCGCCGGACATCCCGAACCTGCTGCTGACGCCGCATACCGCCTGGGCCGCCCGCAGTGCCCGCCAGCAGGTGCTCGACGAGATCCGCGCCAACATCGAGGCCTTCCAGGCCGGGACGCCACGCCATCAGGTGCAGCCGTGACCACGTCTGGAACGCCGCCATCTGGAACGCCGGCGCCTGGCGCCCGGTCAACTGG
>Ga0207421_10006963_pt1 | contig 12178 bp, 14 predicted proteins | sample SodLakKL_010_SED_4_FD_187542 | JGI IMG/M metagenome (GOLD analysis project Ga0207421, IMG submission 187542) | Alkaline sediment microbial communities from Lake Tanatar, Kulunda Steppe, Russia - 8KL_010_SED (SPAdes) (version 2) | ecosystem: Environmental > Aquatic > Non-marine Saline and... | reverse complement strand
GGGAAAGAGATCCAGGCCCAGGTTTACTCCAAATCTAAAGGAGGGCCGGGAGCCATCGCCGGTGGGGAAAATAACGTCAACATTGGCTTCCAGGGGAAGAGTCATTCGGGTAAAAGAAATCAACTGAGTTCCTGCAGTAAAGCGAAATACAAATCCCCTGGTTTCGCTCAGCCCGAGGGGGGTAGCATATCCCATACCGGTTCCGATATAACCGCTGGAAGTTCTCTGAATCCCGCTCAGGGCAAAAAGGAGCTCTTCCCGGGGATCAAAATCCAGGTCAAAAGTCATTATCCCACTGCTGAAAAGGGAATTAAAAAAGGAGCCGATATAGGAAAGGGGGTTGGTTATATCGCCACTGGTGCTGACGGGAGGCTCAATTACCTGGTCCTGCTGCCCTCCCTGATCAAAAGAGGGAGTGAAACGGAACCCCAATCGCCAGGGAAAGTTCTCCAGATCCAGGGCATCGGGCATTAATGAACCCACTCTCAGACCGAAAACCGGGGGAACAACAACCACAGTCATGGTAGCAGGAGGTCCGGAACTGGCTCCCCGACTGATGCCCCTCACCGTAATAGTTGTGGTTCCGGGTTTGAGGGCAGTAATTAAACCTTCTTCATTAACATGAACTTTTGATTCATCATTGGATAGGAATAGAAAATCCGGCTCGGAAACCGGGCGTCCAACGCTGTCCAGGGCTAATGCAGAAATCTTGTAAGAGGCGCCAAGGCTGATCCGAAGCATGGTAGGAGCAACGAAAACCTGTTCAATAGACCTTTCAATCACCGGAATCTCCGGGGGAAAAAGAGTGCTCAAAAGGGTGTCAATCTGGTCTGGAGCCTGGCTGGCCTGGGAGACGGTGGTCATGGAGGAACCAAGCAGGCGGGGATTATCTCCGACCAGGTCAAACCACTGAACCCCCAGGACAATAATATTATGCATGGTAGTAATTGATCCCGTAATTACCTGATCAAAGTCAAAATCCATAAGTAAAACCCGGGCCTGCTCATAAGAGGACATATCAGGAGGAAAGGCGGGAACATTTATTTTTTCCCGCAGGAGCATGGGGTCATAGACATCAAAGTTCCTGAATTGAACCAGACGGGAGGCAACCCCCAGGGCCATGGTCCGGGAAAGACCCAGGGAATCAGTGTGCTGCAGGTGTACCGGATCGATCAGGTTCCCCTTTTCATCCATTACCGTAAAGTTTAAAACTGCAATTTTTTCCAGGGTTTGTTCTGCAACATCTTCTTCAGCACAGGCAGGAAAAGATATAGCGATAAAAATCAGAAAAATACCGATAAACTTAAAGATACCCAAATTAAATACCTCCCATTCCCAGAAAAACCAGTCCATCTTCTGATTCCAATAATAAGGAAAAGAAAAGTTTCCCCCCTCCGCCATTGATAGAAGGAAGGATCAAATTAGTTTCCTGATTTGAGCAGCAATGATTATTTATTATTATAAACCAGGAAAGTAAAATTGTATAGCCTGTTTTTGAAAGGATGAACTGCTCCCGCTTTTGCTTTGCTTAGAAGCGGGAGCTTATTGCTAATGCCACAGGTTTACTCGGGCTCCAAGGACAGTGCCTGACCTGGAAATGCCAGTCACCCGGCAATTTTTAGTAAGTTCAGACTTGCATTATTATCCCTGTCTAGCTCTAAGTACCAAAAGCATAGTAACGGTGACGAATTTTCACTCCTACCTTATCTATTGGGCAATTCATCATTATAACTTCAGGGGAAAAAGGTCCCGGGCGGTCAACTCTGGGTTTGATCCTGTAGCCCTATCAAACCATCATAATAAAACCTATTTCGCCATTTGCTAACAACCTGTCCTGGGGTATCAATTCCTGCAGAAATTTCTTCATTGCTATAACCCTGGGCAGCAAGAAAAACAATTTTGGCCCGGATCACATCACGTTATGGTTACGTATATTTTTTCGCCATGACTTCAAGGGCACCTTTTCCCCGGGATCCAAGATTACTTTAAATGGGCTTATACGGGGCATGATGTCGCCTTCCTGTTAACACCACACCCCATCTTGTCCTATTTCAATAGCTCATAATACGTCATCGTATTTTTTTTAAGGAGGGCCTGGAAACTCTTAATTTCTGATTTTTTCAGGCAGGGTTAAAAAAAGCCGCGGCGAAAAAGCATAATAGCAACAAACAAAAAATATCAGGAGGAAAAACTCCATTGGACTTTTACTCGGCCATCAGCTCTTATTATAATTATATTTTCCCCCTTAACCCGGATCAGAGGGACTTTATCCGTTCTTTTCTCCCGGCTGGTTCCAGAATACTGGAGGTGGGGACCGCTACGGGAAATCTGGCCCGGGCCCTGGCCCGGGATGGCTTTCAGGTGGTAGGGGTGGATCTTAATACGTCCCTCCTGGAAAAAGCCAGGGCCGAGGAAAATCCTCCCGATCTAAAATTTTTCCAGATGGATATGCTGGATATTGAGCAAAAGTTTGCCCCGGGTTTTTTTGACGGGATTGTGGGGGTGGGGAATACCCTGGTTCATCTTTCCGGACGGGAGCAAATCCGTACCTTTCTTACCGGAGCGGCCCGGAGCCTTAAACCAGGAGGGAACCTGTTTTTGCAGACAGTCAATTATGACCGGGTGCTGAAGCAGAATATCCATAACCTGCCCACCATTGAAAATGAAAAGATACAGTTTGTTCGAATTTACAGGTATTTACCGGGGCAGAAAAGGATTATCTTTCAAAGCCGGTTGCACATAAAAGCAACTGAAGAGGTTTTGCAACAGGAGGTTCAGTTATTTCCCCTGCAAAAACATGAACTGGAGGCAGATTTAAAGCAGGCGGGCTTTAACCACCTGGAATTTTTCGGTGATTTCCAGAAAACACCCTATTCCCAGGAAAGTATGGCCCTGGTGGTCCGGGCTTCTATTTCCTGATGGGATTTTATTGTTGTAAAAGTAATAGATGATTTGATCAGGACCAGGGAGGAGAACATTTAATGGCCAGAAAAAAGAATTTATATGGGCAGGGTATATCTATTGGGATTGCCCTGGGCCTGCTTGTGGGTTTAATGCTGGATAATATTGCATGGGGGTTTTCTATCGGTGCGGCCCTGGGGGCCCTGGGAGATTATATTGGATCTCGAAAGTCCCGAGAAGAAGAATAGCAGGAGGGTTTTTATCATGATTGCGGATGAGCAGGATTTAAAAAAAGGATTGCAAAAGTGGCAGAAGGTCCTCCGCCTGCAGGACTGGGATATTAAATTGAAGCCTGTCGATCAAAAATGGCGGAAAACTGGCGATGTTAAAGTGGATCGGGATGACCGCAAGGCAGTTCTGATGGTCAATGTTTTTAATCCCAGCAGTGAAAACCTGGAGGAAGTAATTATCCATGAGCTTTTGCATATCAAACTGTGGGACATGGATCAGATGCTGGAGGGTCTCCTGCACTCGGTTTTTGGCAATGAAGAACAGGATCCCCGTTTTCAATTTGCTCAGCATCAGTTTATGATCATGCTGGAAGCCACAGTTGAAGATCTGACCAAGGGTTTTCTGGAACTGGGGGGGAACTGCACCGACCTTTCTTTTGGCCGCCTGCAGTCCTCGATTGAAGAGGAGTTATCCTCCGGAGAAAAAGAATAATTTAAAAGCAGAAAGGAGGTAACTATAATGGGTCGTTCTTTTTTCTACATTACTGCCGGAAGCCGGGAAGAAGCAGAAAAAATAGCCGCTGTCCTGGTGGAAAATAATCTGGTAGCCTGTGCCAATGTTTTTGGAGGAGTGCAATCCTTTTTCCAGTGGGAGGGCGAGGTAAAAAAAGAAGAAGAATTGCTGGTGGTGGGAAAAACCCGGACCGATCTCGTGGGTGAACTTGTGGAGAAGGTTAAGGAAGTCCATTCTTATGATGTCCCCTGTGTTATTTCCTGGCCCATAACCCATGGTAATTCTGAATTCCTGCATTGGATTGATCGGGAAACCCAGAAATAGATCCTGGCAGGTTTTAAATTAGGTCGGGGAGAGGGGCTGAAAGCCATCAGCTTTAAAAGAATTGCACCCGCTTATAATTTTGTGGCCAGAATACTGGGTTTCCATTATCCCGAACGGATTATCCGCCTGCTTTTTCTACGGGGGGAAAATAAAGAATGCAGAATCCTGGATATTGGCGGAGGAACGGGTCTTCTGGCCCAGGAGATGATTGCTCGTAACCCCGGCCCCCACCTGGAATTTACCGTCCTGGATCCTACAGCAGAAATGCTAAAACAGGTTCCCGATATGGAGAATATAAAAAAGGTCCAGGGCCGGGGGGAAGAACTTCCTTTTCCCGAAAACTCCTTTGACCGCATCATTGTAATTGAAACTCTTCATCATACCCAGGACCCAGTTGCCCTTTTTTCAGAGGCCTACCGGGTTTTAAGGCGGGGAGGCATCATGGTAGTCCAGGAACCGGATCAGGATAAATTCCTGATAAAATTGATTATCGGACTGGAAAAAATATTTATCCGCAGAATAATAAGAGTTGATTCTCAATTAATTGAAGACTGGGCCAGCTATGCGGGATTTACCGGTCAGGTAATTTTTTCCCACAAAGGACAGATCTTCTGGAAAGGTAAAAAGGAAGAATAGCGGCAGCCGGGAGAATTTGTGGTGAGAAAAGGCAAAAATGGGCCTTTCCATCCGACTCTGGAAACAGGGTTTAGAGAAAATTTCAGACAAAAAAAAGCGGGGAGAGAATTCTCCCCGCTCTTAATTTTTCTCAGAACCAACAGGATGCTTTTTTGCCATTATTCCCGGCGAAAAAGGGAATGAGGAGTAGAAATCCGGAATAGGGGTGTAATTTTTCCCGGCCTGGATTAAGGAGTTAATCTTTCTTCCGGAGAATTTTTTTCAGGTCTTTAAAGCCCACCGCATCGTACTGGAGAATTCCCCGGGAAAAAATACGGCCTCCGATGTAGATGAAAAAAATTGTGGAGAGAATAAGGGCCAGGGTTATTGTTCCCATTTCCCACCAGGGAATGTCGGTGGCTGCCATGCGCAACAGGGCCATGGCCGGGATGAAGGGGGGAATATGGGTTAAAACCTGCACCCATAAAGCATCAGGATTGGTGATCAGAATTCCGGATAAAAACAGGGGAATCATGGGAATGAGAATAATCAGGCCCTGGGCCTGGGATCCCTCTTCTGCTTCTTTCATGGTGGAGCCCAGGGCGGCGAAAATTGAAGACAGCATGAAGTAGCCCAGCAGGAATATCAGCAGGGGAGGTAAAATAATACCGGCATTTAATCCCAACTCCTGAAAATCAATAAAACGGGAAGCAGTAAAAATTGCCGCTGTGGCCCAGATGCCCACCTGGAGAAGGCTGAGAAGACCATAACCCATAATTTTGCCAATCAAAAGTTCAAAGGAGGATATTGAAGACAGGAGAATTTCCACCACCCGGTTCCTTTTTTCTTTTATAACACCGTACATCAGCATCTGACCGGAGAAAATCACGGAGAGTAATAAGATCATGGCCAGAGCTAAAGGAGCCACAAACTCAGCAACTGTTCCAGGAGCTGCTTCTTCGTCCAGGGGCTGGACCTGCAGAGTCAGGGGGCGGGTGGCGATATCGATTTCTTCTCGGGTTAACCCCCAACCTTCCAGGCGAATATCAGTTATTACTTTTTCCAGGGGTTCTCGGATCCGGTGGGCAGGAATATTTCGGGGGTCCTCGGTAAAAACCTGGATAAACCCCTCTTCGATGTTTTCCCGGGAAACAATAAAAAATCCAGCGTAATCACCATCCCAGACCTTTTGTTCCAGCTCAGCTTTATCCCCGGGGAAAAGTTCTAAGGATATGTTGGTCTCTGCAAACTGTTGATTAATTCGATCAGAATATTCTCCAGTTTTATCCATGAAAGCCAGGGGCACGGGCTGAGTTTGCATCAGTTCCTGGGTGAAAAATTCCAGTCCTCCGATGCCCACTATCAGAAGGGGGATAAGGAAGGTAAGAATTAAAAACATGGGGGTTCGAATGCCCTTGTTAAACTCCCACAGGGCTACTTTGCGAGAATTAAGCAGGTTGATTTTCTTCAACTTCTTCACCCCTTTCTTTTACAGCATTGATAAAAATATCGTGGAGGGGAGGAGTAGCAACCTGGAATTCTTTCAGGGTTAAACGGGCGGTAATAGAATTGATTAATTGATTAATATCATTTTCACCCTGGAAAGAAAGATGCAAATAATCCTCTTCTTTTTTATTTACCACCACCCGGGGGTCTTCCCAGAGGAAAGAGGGATCATTACCGGGCTCAAAATATAAAGACACATTGTATTCTTTGTAGCTTTCTTTAATCTCTTTGAGATTGCCGCTCAAAACCTGTTTACCTTTGTTGATCAAAACAATGGAGTCGCAGATTTCCTCAACCATGTTCATTTGATGGGCGGAAAACAGGATGGTAATTCCCTTCTGCTGCAGCTCGGTGATAATTCCCAGGAAAAACTCCTGATTGATGGGATCCAGGCCGGCGAAGGGCTCATCCAGGACCAGAACTTCAGGCTCGTGCAGAACAGAGGCAATGAACTGGACCTTTTGTTTCATTCCCCTGGATAATTTATCAAATTTTTGGCTGGCATATTCTTGAAGGTCGACCCTCTCCAGCCACTCTGCAGCCCTGGACCTGGCTTCCGAGGGAGGCATTCCCTTCAATACCCCGATATAGGTCAGGTTGGGTAGAACCCGGGCCTCTTCATAAAGGCCCTTTTCTTCGGGCAAATAACCTACTCGCCTTTTATCCAGGGCCGAGGGCTGTTCATTGAAGAAAAAGGAAACCCGTCCCCGATCTGCTTTCAGTATTCCCATAATTATGCGGAGAGAGGTTGTTTTCCCTGCACCATTGGGTCCCAAAAACCCCAGGATATCACCGCGGGGAACCGAAAAACTGATGTCATCAACAACTCTTTTGTTTCCAAAACTCTTGGTCAGGTTTTCAACCTGCAAAATAGTACTCATAGCCGTTCTCCTTTAAAAAAATTTTCGCAAAACAAAACAACAACAACAGCAGGCGAAGATGAAAATATTAATTATAAATTAACATAAATTTTAAATATTGTAAAGAAAAAATTAAAAAAATAAATTTTTGGAGTGAGTATTTTTAAAAAACTGCCCGGGCCAGGAACAAACACCCCTTTTCAATATGGGGGAAGGGGGTAGAATAAGGGAAAAAGCCGGGTTATTTACAACAACAAAGACAATAAGAAGGGTGAAGAGCAGTTTTTCTTTTAAGCCCGGGCTCTAATTTTCCCGGGAAGGCTTATCTTTTTTCCGGGCCCGATGAAAAAGGTAATATATTGAACCAACTCCCAGCCACAGGGCCAGGGAGATGAGGATGGCGGGATCCTCCCAGAAAGAAGCGATGGTCAGCAGAATAGCCGAGGCAATGGTAAAAAAGGCCCAGAAACGCAGGGTTCTCTGCTTCAATACCATGGGGGCCCGGGCCACCTCCCGCGGGAAGCGGCGGATCAGTTGCAGGGAGGCCCCAGCGGTTAAGGCCATTCCCATCAGGGCTACCAGCGAACTTAAAGCTCCCAGGAATATAATGGAGAGATCGAATAAGACCACCGTGACTCCGAATAAAAAATTGATGGTTAAGGCCAGGCTGGGAGCTCCAAAAAAATTGGTGCGGGTTAAAAAGGCGGGTAAAAAGCCATCCTGGGCCAGGCTGAATAGAAGACGACTGCTGGAGGTGTAGATGGCATTAATGGGGGTAAAGATGGCTACCACTGCACTGACCTGAACCAGACCGGCCAGGGAAGCGGGCAGCAGCAGGCTGGAGGCCTGGGCCAGGTTGGGTTCTACCATTTTAATTTTCTCCCAGCCCAGCCCTCCAGAAAAAACAATGGCCACTCCCAGATAGAGGATTCCCAGGATTATAGAGGAAAAAAGAATAGCAAGGGGAATATTGCGCTGGGCCTTTTTTACTTCATCCCCTATTTCGGCAATAAAGTAAAGGCCGGTGTAGGCAAAAAAGGCCGCAGCACTACCCTGAAGCAGAGGTGCCCAGCCCGCTGCTGACCAGTTGGCCAGCCGGGAAAGACTGGTAGAAGGAAGGCCCCAGCCGGCAAAAGAAATCAGGCCGCTGACCACAATAATTACCAGGAGACCCTGAACCAGCTGAGTGGTTTTCAGGCCCAGGATATTTATCAGGTAAAATATGAACATGATGCCCAGGGCCAGGGCCCTCTGATCCCAGCCCAGGACCGGTGCCATGTAGTCAGCGAAACCTATACCCATCAGGGCCAGGGCATAGCAGGCGGTGACCCAGCGTAGCCAGCCCATTATAAATCCGATATAATCGGAATAAAACATGCGGGCGTACCTGTAGGTGGCTGCGGTGGTGGGAAAAACTGCTGCCACCTGGGAATAACAGACTGCTGAACCAGCAGCAACAATTAAGGCTATCAGGTAGCAGAAAAAAAGGCCGGGACCTGTGGCAACCCCCAGGGGTCCAATCAGGATGAAAATCCCAGCTCCAATTACCGTGCCTACAGTCATTATTACCGCTCCGGCCAGTCCAATTTTTTGATGCATAGCTGCGGCCTCCCTGTTGCGGAATTCAGTTGAATGAGATTTCAATTTAAACTGCAGGGATAAATCCCGCAGCCCCGAGACTTCAAAAGAGGAGGTTTCAGGTTGAATAGAAATGAGTATGGGCCATTAAAAAGAATTATGGTCTGCCCTCCCGACCATTTAAACATATCTTCCCCCATCAATGTTATAGCGGCCCGGCATAATGATGGGCAGGGGATAGATGTGGCCGGGACCCGGGAGGAACATGACCTGTTTGTCCAGTGTCTAAAGGAGAACGGGATCGAGGTTTTAAAGCCCCAGACCTATGAGCGATTTTCCTATCAGATAAATGTCCGGGATCTGGGGGTAGCCAGCCCCAAGGGAATAATCTGGGGCCGGCTTTTAAGGCCGGAGCGATGGGGGGAACATCGCCCCGCAGAAAACCTTCTGGAGAAAATGGGCTTGCCAGTTTTTCATAAAATGGATCGGGGGCTTTTTGAAGGGGGAGACTTTATGTTCCTCGATGAAAAAACTGCAGCTGTTGGCCTCGGAGCCAGAACTGATAAACTTGGTTTCCGAGTCCTGGAAACCCTCCTTTATGATGCCGATCTGGAACTGATACCGGTAAATTTCCCCGAAGAATTTTTACACCTGGACATGATCTGTAATGTTATTGCCGATAGGGTAGCCCTTATATTCCCCGAGGCAGTACCGGTTGCATTTTTGCGGCGATTGAGGCAAAAAAAATTTGCCCTGATTGAAGTAAGTCGAGAAGAGGTTTTCCAGCATTCCTGTAATTTATTAAATCTGGGCAGGGAAAAAATAATAAGCCACCCGGGAGCGGCCAGGGTTAATGAATTATTGACAAGTCTTGGGCTGGAAATTGAGGCCCTACCCTTACAGGAGGTTTTGAAAAGTGGCGGGGGACCCCGCTGTATGTCTTTGCCCCTGCAGCGGGAATAACTATTGATTATTCTGGTTGGCCCGCCAGATAAGAAAGATTCCCAGGGCTACCAGGGCCAGGGGCCAGAAAAACCGGAACCAGGGTAGAGGAATTAAATATCGCAGGAAGAGGGCAACTCCCCCGATAATTAAGAGCAGGCCGATAGCCTGCAGGCCTTTTTCATCCCGTTCCTCGGGCGTGGTTTCTCCTGTATTTCTCTCGGGAATAATCAACCAGCCTATAAGATAGGCTATCAGGCCGCTACCCCCAATAAAAATGGAGAGTATCCACAGCAGGCGAACAAATACTGGATCCACATTAAAGTATTCGGCCAGGCCACCTGCGATTCCAGCAATCATACGGTTTTCTCGCGATCTGTACAGTCTCTGCAATTAACTCCCTCCTTTACCAGTTAACCTTTGATTATTTCGCTTTATTATGGCTAAATCCTGCCTCCAGGGAGGAGGAGGTAAAAAACTGGAGAAATTATTTACTAAGAGGTGTAGACATGGAGGTGAGGGATTGAACACAAGATTGGAAAGGTTTCGAGTAATAACCGACTGCAAAAAATTTAAAAAGGTATTTGATCTGGATGATCCTCGTAGTAAAGGCCTGCCCAATGGCATGATTAAAAGTGAGGAACTGGATAATATTCAGATGGGAGACTCTTTTTCCCTGGGCAGCAAAAAGTACCTGGTTTTACCCTGCAGTCTGCAGGACTATATCATGGAATATATGGAGCGCAAAACTCAGATTATTTATCCCAAGGATGCTGGCTATATAACCCTGAACCTGGATCTTGCTCCGGGTCAGAAGGTGGGAGAAGCCGGTACGGGATCAGGAGCCCTTACTGCCATTTTTTCCCGGGCGGTGGGTCCCGAAGGCCTGGTTTACACCTATGAACGCCGTCCTGATTTTGCCGACATGATTCTGAGAAATCTGGAGGGCTGTCAGGCTTATGATAATATTTTGTTTCACAATCAGGCCCTGGAGAAAGAAGAATTGCCGGAGGGACTGGATGCTTTTTTCCTGGATATGAAGTCCCCCTGGGAGATTTTGCCCCAGGTTGATCAGGCCCTGAAGCCTGGTGGCAGGATCGGGTTTCTTCTTCCCACCACCAATCAGGTTACCCGCATAATATCTATACTACAGTCTTCCGGTTATTTTATCCAGGAGGTGGCAGAAATTTTACGGCGTGGTTACAAACCCAACCCCGAACGGTTGCGTCCTCAGGATGTTATGACCGCTCATACCGGTTACCTGATTTTTGCCTGCAGGTTGAAAAAAAGAAAGGAGGGAGAATGATGGAAGAGCAGATCAGGTGGATTCTCAAGCGGCGAAGTATTCGCAGGTTCCAGGACCGCCCGGTAGAGGAGGAAAAAATTAAGGCCATACTGCAGGCCGCGATGGCGGCCCCATCAGCAGCCAACCGGCAGCCCTGGCATTTTATTACCGTCACTGACCGGGATAAGTTGGATCAGATGGCCGACATTCACCCCTATGCCCGCATGTTGAAAGAAGCCCCTCTGTGCTTTGTGGTCTGCGGTGATCCAGAAGAAGCCCGGAGTAAGAATTCCGGTCTCAGCTACTGGGTCCAGGATTGTTCTGCAGCCATGCAAAACTTATTGCTGGGGGTTTCCAGTCTGGATCTGGGGGGAGTCTGGCTGGGGGTCCATCCCAACGAAGAACGAGAGAAATTGATTAAAGATCTTTTAAAGATACCCCATCCCATCCGGCCCCTGGGCCTGGCCGCAGTAGGCTATCCCCAGGAGGAGAAAGATCCCAACACTTATTATCGGGAAGAACGGGTGCACCGCGAATTTTTTGAAGGATAGGAGGGTTAAAATGTATTCGCGGCAGGTTAATGGTTCACTTCTGGAGATAGTGCAGGGTGATATAACCAAACAGGAGGATGTGGAGGCGGTGGTAAATGCGGCCAACGCCCTATTAATGCCTGGAGGAGGGGTTGCTGGCGCAATTCACCGGGCCGCCGGGCCGGAATTAATGGAGGAATGCCGCCCCCTGGCCCCAATTTCCCCGGGCGAAGCAGTCCTGACCCGGGCCTACAACTTGCCCAATAAATATATTATCCATTGCCTGGGGCCAGTTTATGGGCAGGATCAACCCGCCGATAAGCTTCTGGCCAACTGTTATCGGAAAGCAATGCAGCTTGCGGCCCAAAAAGGCATTCAAACAATTGCCTTTCCTGCCCTTTCCACCGGTGCTTTTGGGTATCCCCTCCAGGAAGCTGCACAAATTGCGATCTCAACTGTTTTGCAGGAACTGGACCTGCAGGAAAAAGTCCGTCTGGCGCGGTTTGTCCTCTTTTCCGAAAAAGACCTGGAAGTTCACCGCAAGGTACTGGCCCGCCAGAAATAATTTCAGGTTTCCGGCCCCCGGAGATTCATTTAATGGTTCTCCGGGGCTTTTTTTATTGGAGGGAAAGAGCGAAAAAGGTTACCCCGGGAATCGAGGATTCCGGGGGTTTGATTAATAAAAAGGTCAATTTGTTCCGGTCAGGCGGGGCGGGCAGCAGTTACTGGTGGAGAGGAAAAAAGGGTCAGGATGAAGGGGGTTGGGAAATAATGACCTCTCCGTATTGCCCCGGTCAGCTAAGGATTTTTTAACCTCCTCCTGTGGGAGGAAAAAAATAAACTATATCATTTTCCCCAAAAAAGCGCTGCTTCCGGGGCAGGGAGTTATAATT
>Ga0207421_10006961_pt1 | contig 12180 bp, 7 predicted proteins | sample SodLakKL_010_SED_4_FD_187542 | JGI IMG/M metagenome (GOLD analysis project Ga0207421, IMG submission 187542) | Alkaline sediment microbial communities from Lake Tanatar, Kulunda Steppe, Russia - 8KL_010_SED (SPAdes) (version 2) | ecosystem: Environmental > Aquatic > Non-marine Saline and... | reverse complement strand
CAGCTGGAAGAGGGAGAACTCGTGCTGCTTACAGCCCTGGCCGGGATCACACAGCAAGGCTGGGGCAGCCAGGTTCCGTTGCCGGAAACACATTACCTGGCCGGGAACCAGGTTACAGAAGTCCGTGAAGCCACCACGGCCTACAACCAGGTGATCAGGGAAACCGCCAGTGAAAAAGGACTTGCACATGTTGATATGCACCAGAGATTGCAGGAGGCAGGGCAAGGTATTTACATCGATGGCATCGCCTTCGATGCATCCTTCATCACAGGGGGGATCTTCTCCCTGGATGGAGTTCACCTGAGCAAAAGGGGGAGCGCCATTGTGGCCAGTGATTTCATTGAAGCCATCAACCAGCAATTTAACGCCACCATTCCAAAAGTAGCGGTCAGCCAGGTTGAGGGCATCGCCTTTCCCTGAAAGGGAGTTGATTACCCTTCGTGATTCATGAATCCCTGTTTGTGGAGTGCATCCAGCATTACCTTGCTGAAGTGGATGTTGTCTTTTTTGGTGTACCGCTTCAGGGTGAATATCTGCGCCAGGTTCTCCAGCTGATTCTCCCTGATCAGGTCTGCGGTAAGGGGCAGGTTTTCCTTTTCGTGGTAGATCCTGTCAATATCTTCCCGGCTGTAATCCTTGTATGTTTCATGATGCACCACCCCTTCAGCGGGCAAACGGTCAACCTGCTCCGGATCCTCGGCAGGATATCCGACTACCAGCGTGGTCACAGGCACTACGCCTTCCGGCAGGTCAAAAAAGTCGATCAGCTTATCCGCCTGGTAAGTGGTGGTTCCCAGGTAGCAGATTCCCAGCCCGTGGGCCTCAGCCGCTACTGCCACATTCTGCGAAACCAGCAGGGCATCGATGGAAGCCGTGAAGAATGAAAGAAAGTTGTCATAGCCTGGATCTGCATCCCTTTGCCGGCACCATTTATTGAAACGGTTGAAATCGGCACAGAATGTAAGCAATACAGGAGCCTGCTCCACCATCGGTTGCCCGAAGTGCAGTTTGCAGAGTTCCTTGCGCTTTTGCTCATCTTTGGAAACAATGACGCTGTAGACCTGCATATTCCCGGTGGTTGAAGCACGAAACCCGGCTTCAAGCACCTCGTTCAGCACCCGGTCGTCGATGGGGTCAGTTTTATATTTACGGATTGTACGGTGATTCAGGAGAGTTTTGATGGTTTCCATAGTATCGGTATATTTTATTCGGCCACAAATTATTCGGCCACAAAATTAAAGGATAATCAAGTGGTTTACAAATAAACCTCATGCCCTTTGTCCCCGTTTGGGGTAAAACACGTCCATGGCAACCAGTATGGCCATCATCCCCCAAAAAGGCACGGAAGCCTTATCTGTATCCAGAAAGTTATTCAACAGCCCGTGCGCCAGATAAGTGATAAACCCCAGGGTCAGCCCCAGGGCAATAAGGCGCATTTCTCTGTCAGGTGCTTTTTTGTAAAGCTTTACCCCAGTGGCCAATACAGCCAGTGCCAAACCAATAAAGGAAAGCATTCCGGGAAGGCCGCTTTCCGAAAGCGGACCGATGTATTCACTGTGGGCATTCCCCAGGTCACCAAAATGGGTGGTGATAATGGTATAATCCTCCGAACGCTGGAAGGGGGCATACACAAACTGGTAGGTACCCGGACCCCAGCCAAATACCGGCCTTTCCTCATACATCCGGTAGGCAGATCTCCAACGGTTGATCCGCTCCAGGTTCGATGCATCCGAGGTGATGTTGGTGATGGATTGCACATGCTCGGCAAAATCACCGGATGATTCCTGCTGATTGCGTTCCAGGCGCATCACGATTTCCGTCTGATACAGGGCAAAGACACCCAGCAGCAGGATCAGCCCGGCAAGGATGAACCGAAACTTCAGGCGGAAAGCCAGGATGATAAACCCTCCGGCCGCAACGATCAGGCTCAGCCAGGAAGCCCGGCTGTAACTGAATAGGATGCCCGCACAAAACAACAGAAACACCATCATGGCAACCCGCCTGCGCAGCACGCTATCGGCGCGGTTAAAGGCCATCACAATAAAAAAAGGCGCCACCAGGGCCAAAACCGCCCCATAATGGGTGTGGTCATTGAAAAACGGGCGGACCATCGCATAGCCCACCTCACGCTCAAACCCGTGCAGGTAATGGTTATAAGTCGACATCACCACCACAATGGCCAGGGCAGAACCGAACAGCCACATGAAACGGTGCATATTTATCCGCTCACGGAACAAATACACACAGACAAAAAAGAAAGTGGTGACAAACCATAACCGGGAAATAAAAAACTTAAAAGATACCAGTGGCATTTCGCTGGTGACGGTGGTCACGAACATCCATAATAACTGTATGATAAGAATAATCGTCACCGGATGACGCAATATCCGCTTGTCATAATTTCCCTCGTAAAGCAGCCTAACGAAAAAAAGAAGCATGATGGCCACGATCACAGGTTCTGTGGGAATATCAATGGTAAAACCCAGCTCTTCATGAATGTACTTAAACGAAAAGGGGGTCAGAAAAACCAGCAGCAGGATCAGTTTATCCAGAGAGAAGAACAGCAGCATCATCACTCCAAGGGCAAAGGGGAGCGCCGACAGCCAGTAAATCCCCTGAACCATCATCACCATATTCAGGGTAACAAACACAAGGCTGCCCCCATATAGCCACTGAAGCCTGTTTTCTTTCAACACCTGATTAGGAAGACTTTGGAGTTTTCGCTTTCTTTTCCTTTATGATACCCTTATTGCGCAGATTCTCATAAACCATCAGGATCATGACACCCGCAAAACCTGCGGCAAACACTGACAAAAACACAATCAGCCAGCGAACTGGATATACTTTACGCTCAGATTCGTAAGCCCTGTCGAGCACAAACTTGAAGGGAACGAAATTCTCCAGGTCGGCTCTGGCCTCCTGGTATCGCCGCTGGCTGGATATCAGGTGGTCACTGATGTCATCCAGATAGGCGGTATGAAGCACGAAAGATCCGCCATGCTCGCTCAGCAGCCGCAACCTCTCCTCCAGCCTGGCCACACCCTCCTGGTTGTCTGCCGAAAGGTCTTTTGCCAGCTGACGTGTAAGCATTGCCGATTGCCCCTCCATGTCGTAAACCCCAAGCTCCATGATGTTTCGCAGGGAATCCTCCACTTCCCTGACCTGTGCCTGGAGGTTCTCATACTGGCCTTTGGCCACCTCATACGCAAGCTCTGCCCTTTCCCGGCGCAGTTCATTCTGTACGGTATCACCCAGGGCTGCAAGCTCATTGGCTATCTCCGCAGCCATGGCCGGGTCTTTGTCACGCACACTGATCTCCACCGCTCCGTACTGGGTACGACGGAATGAAATATTGCTGTTATATTCTTCTGTGATCTGTGATCGGGGATATTGGGCATCTGCAGGAATCTCATAATGAGACATCAGGTCAAAACGTTCAATGATGCGATCCCGCACATTTCCTGACTCCAGCACCTGAAGGGTTCTTTCTGCCTCTTCCACTTCTCCGTAATCAAGGAAATCCTGGCGTGCCCATTCGGCCCCCACCAGTACCGTCCGTGACAGACTTCCTGAAGTGGTCGGAAACATGATGACCGACGACTGGAACTTCGGGGTGATAAAAAACGGTGCAGAAAAGATAGCGGCTGCAATAGCTGCCACCAGGCAAATAATAAACAAATGCTTCCACCAGCGAATGACAAACAAAAACACATTGGAGGAATCAAAGACATTGTTGTTAGGGTCCATGTTGTATGTGGTTTGAACTTGGTTATTATTTTAACGAAGTGTTGATCCTGTTATTTGAAGCGTTGTGGCAAAATTAAGGAAAAAACATGCGGTAATTACCCCTCTCCGAACCGGATCAGCTGATAGATATGCCTCAGGCTGATGAGTTTTACCGCCAATGCCAACCCCAGCGAAGCAAGTCCCATGATCACAATATTGATCTGCCATGGAAAAGGGGCAAAACCTGAGGCAAACCCGATAGAAACCACACCCATTGCATAGATCACCAGGCGGGAGAGGAAAGAATAATTGACATTCAGACCAAACAGACGTTTAACCACCCATACCTGCAGGAAGGCCACCAGAAACTGCGTAAACAGGCTGGCTATAGCCGAACCCGTCGCCTGGTAGACCGGGATCATCTGAAGATTCAGTACAATATTCAACAGCATCCCGCCGAGAGCGATCAGGTTCATATGCCGCAGACTCCCGTTAGCGGTCAGTAAAGTGCCAAATATGTAGGTGGTCGAAGTGGCCAGAAAACAAGCCATCAAAATCGCGAATACATGGGCAGATTCTTCTATGCGATAAAGAAATGCAGCCTCTGTTTCCGCAGCATGGACCGGGTACAGAAATTCCATAATCTCACCGGAATAGAAAAAGGCAGCCACCGCAATCACAATGGCAGGGACGGTAATCAGGGTATAGGACAGGCGGATCAACTGCTCCACACCTTGCTTTTGCTTGATCATCCTGGCAAAGATCGGCAGCAGCAATACGGCAAAAAGGTAAGCGATCATGTTTGCTGCATCCAGCAAACGGTAAGCCGAGGCATAAATACCGCTGTACCGGGCACCATCATCCAGCAAACGTTCCAGCATCACACTGTCAATGCGATTATAAAAAGTCATCAGCAATACGAGTATGGCAAAAGGAAAACTTTGCCTGACAATGGCAAGTAAAAACGGGAAATTCCAGTTCAGCCTGAGCCACTTCTTTTCTGTCCGCCTGAGCACAAGCCACAACGCGGTGGCGGCCGTGAGCAGATACCCGGCCGTTTGTGCATACACATAATATTCAATGCGAAACTCGTTGACCACATTTCCCCAGAGGAGGATAGCGCAAATCACGATCATCAGCGTCCTGTCCAGTACAGAGATCATACTGTCGGTCCGGAACAGGTGAAGTCCGCCCAGGTTCGACCGCAGGTAGAGGATGAAGCTAAGCAGGAACTGATTGAAGGCAAGAAAATACAGCAGCCGTATCTGTTCCTGGCTGTATTGGATAAATAAGGCAGCGCCAAAGGCAACCACCAGGTAAACCAGAAAAAGCAAAAGCTTCATCACAAGCAGGTTCGACAGGTGCTTGGTGAGTAGTTGATTGTTTTGCGCAATATTGCGATTATTGAAATTGGTGATTCCGAAGTCCAGCAGGATATTGAACAGGAAGGAAAAATTAAACACTGCAAAATAAAAACCGTATTCCTCGGCGCCAACGGCGTTTTGCACAGACCGGTCAATACCGAGGATCCAGAAGGGCTTAATCAGCAGATTAAGCAGCAGCAACAGTGTGAGATTTTTTACAAATTTTCCCTGCATTGGACGGGCCGAAAGTTTTGGGCGATTTAGCAAAAGCAATCACAAACTTATGCAAAAGAGCCTGCTCATTCTGTCAAATTTATAAACTTTTGAGATGATCTGGCATGTTTTATGTGCAGAACAGCTCAGATAACAAATACACAACGCTGAAAATTAGTAAGATATTCGGATGATTTCTCTTATTTTTGCATATTTTCCCAAATACAGATATAAATCGGCGCTTTTGGACGTTATCATAGCGTTGATTAAGCGTTAATAAATTCTTTGAAACACCCTATATCAATATGCAGTTTAAAGTAGGCGACAAGGTATTGTTTTTGAATGAAAAAGGTGGCGGAGTCATTACCCGTGTGGAGGATGAACAGATTGTTCATGTAGCTGTGGAGGATGGGTTTGATATCCCCTACGCGGTGACCGATCTCATCAAAGCAGGTAACCTGGAGGAGGACCGGCCGCTTACCGCACCGAGAAGGCCGACACCTGCAAAAGATGAGAAAACAGCCGACTTGTACGTTCTGCCTCATCAGACCGAAGATATATCAACCGGAGTATACCTGGCAATGGTGCCGAGAAACCAGGACCAGGTGCTGGCCAGTGCCATGGATTTTTACCTGTTGAACCACACCGGATACCGTGTTTCTTTCGCCCTGTTTATCAACAAATCAGGCAACTTCTACGGGAAGGCAACCGGCACAATGGATCCGGGATCCAGGCATCACCTGGGCAAGGTGGAGCGCACAGACATCGAAGAGTGGGCACACGCCATGCTCCAGACGCTCTTTTTCAAAGAGGGGAAAACAGAACTGCTTCCACCGGCAGCTGACTATATCGTTTTTAAACCGGTGAAAATCTACAAAGAAGAAAGCTTTTCATTTTCGCCCATGTTGCACCAAAAGGCAATGACAATTCTGGTGACAGGCCCCGGAAAACACAAAGCCAAGCCTTCAGCGGAGTTTGATGTGCCGGATTCGGTGAAGCGTATGAAAGAGGAGGATGGGGAAAGCACCCGAACACACGTCACCGAACGCAAAAGCATGGGGATACTGGAGAAACATATGGTTGGCGACAACATTGCAGAAATAGACCTGCATATTGTGGAGTTGACAGACAACACCATCAATATGACCAATGCGGATATGCTCACTATGCAGATGGATTACGTAAAACGATGCCTGGAAGAGGCAAGAAGGCAGCGTATCAGCAAATTGATATTTATCCACGGGGTAGGCAATGGTACGCTGAAACAGGCTTTGCTGAAGATGTTCAAAAAAACGGAAGGGCTGGAATACTTTGATGCGCCTTATGCCCGTTACGGCATGGGAGCCACTGAAGTAAAACTGTACCGATCCGGTTCGCACCAATAAACGCTCTTTGAAAAAGGCAGGCCGTCCTGTCGCTTCCCGTTCAGCGGGAGGAGGAAAGTCCGGGCAACACAGAGCAGCATACTTCCTAACGGGAAGCCGGCCTGCATTTGCAGGCTGAGAGCAAGTGCCACAGAAAACAACCGCCTGCCTCCGGCTTATGCCGGGCAGGTAAGGGTGAAAACGTGAGGTAAGAGCTCACGCCATATCCGGGTGACCGGACATGGGGGCAAACCTTATGCGTTGAAAGGCCAAATATACCGGGGTTTGAGGGCTGCTCGCCCGATCCCGGAGGGTAGGCCGTTAGAGGTAATGCGTGAGCATTGCCCCAGACAAATGACAGGAGGCATGCCCCACCAGGGCATGCAACAGAACCCGGCTTACAGGCCTGCCTTTTTCTTATAAATGAATGATGATTTAATACCTGATATGAAATGATTAAAAAGTTCACTTCCCTGCTGATATTGCTGACAGCAATACTCATCGCGCAACAGGCCGCCGGCCAGCAAACAGCTGCCCACGATGAACCCGATGCCACTTACCGGGAGGCAAAGGCCTTGTTCAACAATGAAAAATACGGAGCAGCCAGACAGCTGTTTCTGCAGACCATCCGGCAGATCGATGATCCGCAGAGTGAACTCCAGGCCAGCGCCGCACTCTATTCTGCACTATGCGCCGCAGAACTGGACAACCCCGATGCCGAAAAGCTTCTGCTTACCTTTCTGGATAAATATCCGACCCATGCCGGACAGAAGCTTGCCTGGTTTCAGATGGGAAACCTGAAATATAAGGAAAGAAACTACCGGCAGTCGGTCAGGTGGTACGGACGATTGAACGACCAGGATGTGGAAAGAGAACGACGCAATGAGTTTCGGTTTAAGAAAGGTTACAGCCATTTCATGACAGATTCCCATGCCACGGCTCAGCGGTTGTTCAATCAAATCACCGACCCCTCCTCCGGTTACCATACCCCCGCAAACTACTACAGCGGCCATATCGACTACCTCAACGGAGATTATGATTCAGCCATGCGGGCGTTCCGGACCCTGGAGGATGATCGTCAGTACGGCGACGTAGTACCTTTCTATATTGTACACATTCATTACATGCAGGAGCGGTACGATGCCCTCCTTGAATACGCTCCCCCATTAATTGAGGAAGCTCCTCCGCAGCAGGTTCCGGAAATATCGAGGCTGATCGGAAGTGCTTATTTCCACCGTTCGGACTACACGGAAGCCATCCCTTACCTGGAAACCTTTATGGAGGCATCCCGCACGGAAAGCAGCAGGGAAGATCACTACCACCTGGGTTTTTCCTATTACATATCGGGTCGCTACGAAGAAGCCATTCCCCATTTGGAGCAGGCCACCGGTGAGGATGATCCCCTGGCACAGAATGCTTATTACCATCTTGCTTCCTGCTACATTGAAACCGATCAGAAGCGTTATGCCCGGAATGCCTTTACGCAGGCGCATGAACTGGGTTTCCACGAAGACATCGCCAGAGAAGCACTCTTTCACTACGCCCTGCTGTCATTCGAAATGGCCTACGACCCTTACAATGAAGCCATCCTTTCGTTTCAAAAGTATATCAGGGAATACCCCGAATCGCCCAGAACAGAAGAGGCTTACGGCTACCTGGTGGATCTCTACCTGACCACCAATAATTATATTGATGCACTCAGCTCACTGGAAAATACCTCACTGGATACACCAGGACTCAGGGAAGCCTATCAGCGTGTCACTTATTACAGGGGCGTGGAGCTATTCAATAACGGGGACTTCCGGAATGCCATTGACCTTTTTTCACGCACCCGGCGTTTTTCTGAAAACCGGGAACTTGCCGCAGCCAGCCTTTACTGGCAGGGAGAGGCATATTTCCGGATTGAAGAATATGAGGAAAGCATCCGGGCCCATGAGGAGTTTCTCGTTACACCAGGGGCCTTCTCCCTCGATTATTATAACCGTGCTCACTACAGCATCGGTTATGCCCATTTCAAACTGGGCAGGTACAGCCAGGCCATCTCTCCTTTCAGGAATTACATCAGTGAAACCAGCGATGATGCCCGGATGGTAAATGACGCCACCCTGAGGGCTGCGGATGCTTACTTCATGAGCAAACAATATCAGCCGGCCCTGAACTGGTATCAGCGAGCCATCAGCATGAACGTGATCGATACGGATTATGCCGTATTCCAGAAAGGACTGGTGGAAGGCATTTTAGGTAATTATGAGCAAAAGATCAGCACCATGCGGGAACTGATCAGCAACCATCCCCGGTCCTCCTTTGTGGATGACGGAAAATATGAGATCGCCAACACATGGCTCCTGCTGAGCAACAGCAGCCGTGCAAAAGACTATTTTTCACAGGTGATCAGTCAGCATCCAAACAGTTCCTATGTGCATAGTGCCATGCTGAAAACAGGCCTCATTCACTACAACAACAACGAAGACGAGGAGGCCCTGGATATGTTCCGGCAGGTTATCGAAAAATACCAGGGCACCACCCAGGCCCGGGAAGCCCTGATGGCCATGCGCAATATTTATGTGGAGATGGACAGGGTGGATGAATTTGTAAGATTTTCTGAAAGCCGGGGGATGGCTGATATCACGGCTGCACAGCAGGATTCCCTGACCTACCAGGCCGCGGAAAACCGCTACATGCAGGGAGATTGCAACGAAGCAATCCAGAGTTTTTCCAATTACCTCGACCGTTTCCCGGAGGGAATCTTTGCCTCCCATGCACACTTCTACCGCTCGGAATGCTATTACCGCATCAACCAGCAACAGCGGGCAATGGCAGGGTACCAATACGTCATTGACCAACCACGCTCCCAGTTCAGGGAAAACGCCCTTCTGAGAGCGTCTGATATCCAGTACAATGCAGGCCATTATGAAACCGCCCTGTCTCATTTTTCTGAACTGGAAGAGGTGGCCGAAAACCGGAACAACTTGCTGGTTGCAAGAAAGGGGACAATGCGCTGCCTTTACAGGCTTGAACAGTATGATGCCGCCCAGGAGGCAGCCCTTCGTGTACTCGATTCAGACCGTACCGACCAGGACACAGAGCAGGAGGCCTATCTTGTGCGGGGCTTATCGGCCATGGAAACCGGGAACAATGCGGTGGCCATTACTGCCCTGGAGAGGGCAAAGGAAATCACCACCAACAGGCTTGCTGCAGAGGCCATGTATCACCTGGCACTGATCACATTCAGGGAAGGGGATTATGAAAAGGCGGAAGAACAGATTTTTGATTACAGCAACCAGATGTCAGCCTATGACGATTGGCTGGCCAGGACTTTTTTGCTCCTTGCGGATGTGTACATTGAAACGGAAAACACCTTCCAGGCCAGGGCTACACTGGAAAGCCTTATTGAAAATTACGACGGCCGGGAAATCCTCGAAGAGGCGCGCGGCCGGATGGATTTTGTCCGGCAGCAGGAACAGCAATCAGCGGAACCCGGGTCTGAAAATCCGGATAACTGAATCCTGAAAAAGAACCAAGTCCATTCACCGAAAGATAATCACACAAGATATGACTGACAAGAATTTGTTTAAGGCCGCCGGCATATGGATGCTCACTCTGATCCTGGGCACAACCACCATTTATGGGCAGCAAATCAGGGACATTGACGAAATACAGGTGGTGGCTCCCTATGAGCCAAGCATCTCAGATGCCTTCAAGATCAATATCAACCCGGTCATCCGCGACACCATGACCGTGACCATGGATTTCGATTACAGGCTTCGGCCACTAAAACTGGTCACCCACCTCCGGCCCGAGCCGCTGACCCCCGCGCGGATGCGTACAGAGCCTCCCCGTCAGCTGAGCCGCGGACTGGTCAGAGGAGGATACGGCAGTTATCAGACCCCCTATTTTGAAGGCTTCTACAACTCCCTGCAATCAGACAGGCATGCCCTGGGGCTGCACCTGAAACACCGTTCTTCCGGTGAGGAAATTGACAATCATCCTCACAGCACCTACAGCCAAAACCTGGCAAATGTTTACGGCACCCGCTATTTTGACCGTACAGCCCTGGACGCTGATGTGAAGTTTAACAGGCATATGGTACATTATTATGGGGTCCCCTCAACCTATGCTGCCCCCCTCCTGCCCCCGGACACGCTCCTGCCGGATGCCGGCGATCTCCGCCAGCGATACGATTTCCTGTCTTCACAGCTCGGATTTGGCACCCATCATGCCGACTCATCCCGCCTGGGATACAGAATAGAAGCCGGACACCACTGGCTCAGCGACAGGTATGATGGTACGGAGCACCACCTCAGCATGGATGGCAACATCGGCAGCGAAATCGGCGCCGACCCCTTCGGGATTGCCCGCAAACAATACCTGGCAGTGGATCTGTCGGCCGATTACTATCACAACACCGACCCTGCCGACACAACAGCATCAGCCCTCTATACCCTGAAACCCACCCTCCACTCCTATCTGGACAATTTGCAGTTTCACATTGGAGTGAACATGAGTGTGGACGGATCGGACGGGAATCATCAATTAAATGCTTATCCGCTTGCCGGGTTGGAAGTGAATATTTTACGCAACAGCCTGGTAGCCTATATGCAGCTTTCGGGCGGCATGCAGCGGCAATCATGGCGAAAGCTTTCGGAAGAAAATCCGTTTGTTGAATCAGCTCCCCTGATGCAGTTCAGCAACACCAGGCATGCCATAGGCGGGGGCTTCAGGGGTTCTTTCGGTGACAGGCTGTCATACAATTTTTCAGTCACAGACAGCCGGATCGACAACTATTCCATGTTCGGACGTCAGTATTTCACCTGGACAGATGAAGATGATTACCCTTTGGCCAACCAGCAGTTCGCGGTACTATATGACGACATCCGTAAACTTCAGGTAAGCGGTGAGCTGTTTACCCGTTTCGGGCAGCAGTTCTCTCTCCGGTTGCGTGGCGATTATTTCGACATCAGCACCGACAATATGCCGTTTATCCCCCACCAGCCTGACCTGCAGCTCACCCTCGACATGGAATACAACTTTCGGAATAAAGTCATTCTTACAGCCGGTCTGACCGGCCGGGATGAAACCTGGGGAATCACAACCCAATATTATCCTGACCTGAGTTCCTCCACCTGGCCCCTGGATGAAACATCTTATACTCAGCTGGCCCGGAAACTCCAGGATTTCTATATTGATGCCAGCCTGGGGGTTGAATATCGTTACACCAGGAATCTTTCCGTATTCCTGAACCTGCACAATGTGCAGAACGAATCCTATGAAAGATGGATGGATTATCCCACCCAGGGTTTCAGCCTGCTGGGAGGCATTTCATACGCCTTCTAATAATTTGTTTTTCAGCAATTTGAGATGTTGAAAATCCCTCGTTTTTTCTGTGAAAAATCCATAAAAAAACGTACCTTTGTCTGTTCCCAAAAAGGCAAATTTTATGAAGGCACCCTCTAAGCCATTAGAAGTTGAAAAGTTAGGTTACGATGCCACGAGCATCCAGGTATTGGAAGGAC
>Ga0207421_10006960_pt1 | contig 12181 bp, 9 predicted proteins | sample SodLakKL_010_SED_4_FD_187542 | JGI IMG/M metagenome (GOLD analysis project Ga0207421, IMG submission 187542) | Alkaline sediment microbial communities from Lake Tanatar, Kulunda Steppe, Russia - 8KL_010_SED (SPAdes) (version 2) | ecosystem: Environmental > Aquatic > Non-marine Saline and... | reverse complement strand
TTCAGGCCATTCCTAGGACTGATCCCAGCTTATTCACGTGGGATAGTGTTCCTAGGGTTCGTGACTGGATATTTCGTAAAGGACGAGCGGAAGATGATTTGCCTGAGACTGACTTTATTGAAAGGATACATAACAAAGATCACCGTGCCCTGGAAAAGCTTAGAGAGTACCAGGCTGAAGCTGTCCGCAAAATCAGACCCGGAAACGAATTTGATCCTGAACATATGGAGTTGATTAGGGAGTTTGATAGGTTTGTATCAGAAGTCTCCCAGGACGCTTTCGACAACCAGCGTTATATGGCTAAGTGGGGAACTGATCATAAAGATGATTTGAGGAGGATGGTTAAAGAAGGCTACATCAATAATGAGCAGCGGAAAGTGATGGAACGTGTAGCTGGGTTTTTAGAAGGGAATCCTAACTTTCGTGTGGTAGGTCAGTCACTACATGGTTCAACGGTTTCCAAGTACAGTGATCTCTACAACATGATTATGCTTAGGAACCCCGCTCATTCCACTCACGAGTTTGGCCATTACGCTTGGCATAAAATCCTTACACATGATGAGAGGATGAAATTCCTGGAGGATGTGTGGAAAAATTATAATTCCGAAGAAGCATGGAACCGGCTTTGGTCAACTAGACGTTTGGCTCAGAACAAACAACTAAACGGACGTGGTCAGTTAGATCAAGCAACTGAGATGTTTGCTGAGATGTTTAGGCATTATGTTAATGCTTATCGTCTGGCCATGCCTGAACAGAAAACCCTCTTTGGACATGTTTCTCGGGCTTATAAGAGTTTGTTCCGTGCCTTTCAAACGGAAGACTTTTTCCCACAGGAAATGCGTTCCTGGATGCACCGGATTACCAGAATGCCAGATGTAGATGAACTCAACCCTGCTAATATGAGGGAGATGAAAGACTACTTTCACCGGCATTATCTGCATATGGATCAGGCGGAGTTTATTCATAGGGTTAGAGAGGGAATAGATATTCCTGAAAGTGAGGGCTACCAGAGATGGTTAGATAACATAATTCGAGAAGGAAGGGATTCCATTTCTGCTATGGAAAGGTCTGGCGCGCAGCTGGAGAATATTCTAGAAAACGCCTGGTTTGACGTAATGAGATGGAAGCATATGGGAGGGGTTGATCCAGTTACGATTGACAGAGTGATGAGGCGTTTGCAGGAGCTGTTTGATCCCAGGAACAGAATGGAAGTTGAAGACCGGATCATGGCTGCAGGACCTCAGCCAGTAAGAGCACGTTATGCACCTGGACGTGGACCTGATGATGTAGAGCAGAGGGTGTTGGGTCAAAGAGAGGCTCGTCAAAAGGCACAAGAAGCTGAGGCGTCTGATCTTTTGAACAAAGCTAATGTTAACCTCCAGTATCGTGCACTACAACAAGAAGCAAATGACCTAATTAACCTCTATACAGCTTACAGGGCTTTAGAGGACGGGAACGGAGTTTGGCCTGCTGTAGTTCGTCAAGCTGAAAGTATTCTGATGTCCCATAGGGCAGAACGAGCTGCGGTTCGAAGTGCTGAGGGTCGTCAGAGGATGGTCGAAGAAGAGCGGGCCAGAATGCGGCAGGAGATGGGATTACCTGAAAGAGCTCGTTCCAGAATGTGGGACGATCAGGATTGGATAGATCCTGACTCATTCTTGGATGAAAACTTCCTTCGTGTTAAGGACCTGGATGCTATGGGGATTCAAATTAAGGCGTTTCCTCAGATTGTTAGTTTCTCACTTGGTCTTAGATTTGATGATGAAACAGGGGTTCCCATCCCAGGTTTGGGTCATGTTACTTGGGACCCAGCTCAATGGATGACTAGGGGCGGGCCGATCTTGTCAATATACAGTGCGGGTAAGTACCCTATCCGCAGACACGGTTCGCGGCAGATGAATAACTTCTGGAAAAAGCTGGAGAAAAATCGTCCTGATATTGCTGAACTTATGACCGCCTCATGGAATAGGGTTGCAAAGAATGATTTGGTAAGATCGTTTCACCCTCGGGAAATGCTAACTGGGAAACTCGCAGATGTTCATGAGAAATTGCGTAAGGAAGATGTTCGTCTGCAGATGAAAATAGCCCGGAAAGCAGCTAAGATCAACAGGGAGTTCAGTCCTGATGAACAGAAGATGATTTCCCGGTTAGTGGAAAGGGATGGAGATGTTGACACAAGCTTGCTTAATCGTAAGATGTTGCAGGAAGCTAATGACATAAAGAAGATGGTAAGCAGTATGCGCCATCTTATAAGTGATGCGCTTGGCGTTCCTCTGGATAATCTGCAAGAGGGTTGGCTATCCAGGATATATGCACGAGAGGGGAGGTTTAGGAACTGGGGTAATCAGTGGGATTTGAGAGCTATAAAAAGTGAGTATTCAAAGATCAACGCTCAGTACTTAATTCCTCGAGGTTTGGGACACAAACTGAAACCTGGCGAGGCTCCTACTGAAGTCCTGAGAGAAATGTCTCCTGGTATTACTCGAGGTCATAAAGTCGTGGATTTTGGAGAGGGGAATTCCAGAACCTTCGTTCCTAAAGAGCGCTCAGATGTAATGGAGATGCTTAAAAACAAAGGAATGCGAGCTAGGCATGAATGGGTAGTTGAGAGGGTAGGAGATGATGGGATTACTTTACGTCGTGACTATTCTCGCTCTGAAAGAAAGACTCTTGGGGAAATCGAAGATGTTGCACCTCGTTTGACCAAGATGGCTCGTCAAGTTTCCAAAGACGTAGCGTTTGGTAGGGCGTTGCAGAGAATTGAAAACATTGAGGGGTTAACCTTTGACACAAAAGCGTTTCGGGATAAGGTCGCGCGTGAGGCTGATCAGGATCCTGACCTCACTGCAGCCCAAAGGGAAGCTCAATTACTGAATGAGGGGTGGTTCAAACTTCCTGATACCGAAGCAGTTCCAGGGACAGGGATTAAGAGGTATGGAAACTTGGCAGGTAAGTGGGTTCATCCTGAAGTTCACTACGTTTTGAAAACTGCTACTGCTATGCATAGGCCTAATAACAAATATGCAAGAGCAACGTTTCGTTATTGGCGTCCGATCATGAAGGCGTGGAAGGTTGCCAAAACTGCTTACAACCCTGGTACTCACGGACGTAACTTCACCGCTAACCTTTGGATGTGTGCTTTTCAAGGAAGAGCGCCATGGAGAGTTGTGGGTGAAGGAGCTAAGCATATTTGGAGGCAAGATGATCTGTTCCACAGGGCAGTTGATGCTGGGATGCTTGACTCGAACATGATGCGTGGGGAGTTGAATCTTAGTGAATTTGTAGATATGGCTAGGAACCCTAAGCTGACTGATAAGAATATGTCTCAATCTGTTGATAATATGTTCTTGGATTATGGAAGGAGGGTTGGTAAAGCTATCGACAAACACGCTAAGTGGGCAGCTACTCGTCCTATGAGATGGTATGAGTTGGGGGACGAAGTGTTTAAGATGGGGATCTTTGCCCAAGAAGCTGCTAAAGGAAGAAGTGACCTGGAAGCGATAGCCGAGGCGCAGAGGATATTCTTTGACTATCGAGATGTGCCCACAGGAGTTCAGGCCACTAGGGATTGGGGTATAGTTCCTTTTATTACTTATACGTACAAAGTTCTGCCTGTTCTGGCTAAAACCATGAAGGAGCATCCTGAGCGGATTGTGGCCGCTATTGCGGCGCACGAGATGTTGAATGATGTTATGTATAGAGTTGAAGCCGAAGATGCCGAACACGCTGAGGCTATGAGAACTATGGATTATGATGATAGGATTATGCCTGACTATATGCAGCATAGGATTTACGGAGTTGGGCCAACGGCATCTGCGCTTATTGGTAGAGATGAGAATGAGTATGGTTTGGAGTATGCAAATCGCTATGAGTATCTGATGAATATGCCAGGTGGTGACGCACTGTCGATGAGAGGTATTTTGCAGGGCGCACCTTTTGGAATGAACCCTTTGGCAACGATTGCCTTTGGAATGTTGGAGAACCGTGATCCTAGTTTTGATAGTGCGATTGCTCCTTATGATGAACCACTTACAGATAAACAGAAACGTGAAAATGCTGATGCTAGAATGGAGTTTATTCTGCGAACCCTTCTGCCAAACGTCCCGCTTTATCCCGGCAGCTGGAGTAAGGACAAGTTGGGTAATGCTCTTGCGGCGCATGATCTTTTGCCCAAAGATTTTGCTAATGAGAGGGGTTGGACGGGTAAAGACTACTGGGGAACGCCTGCTAGTATGCCCGCAGAGTTGGTTAACTTCTTTGGTGTGGGTAGGGTTAGACGTACCTACCCTGAAATGGAGGGAATTCAACAGATCGAAAAACTCAGAGCCAGTATCTCGTCCGAACAGAGAAAGGTCGAGAGAATGGCTCGGGATCATAGAACCACTGATGCCGAGATGGAACGTGGTATAGAGTCGGTTATAGATCATGCCAAAGCCGCTGGGATGGAAATAGAGAGGATTGGCCAGATGATCGCCGACGTTTATGAAACTAGGAGGAAGGCTCTTGAACGTCAAGAAGGATCTCCTGAATGAGTTTCATAGTTAGGTTCTGTTCTGGTTTTGATAGTTGGTTAAACTTCTCTACAAAATCCAGAACCTTATAAATACTGGCCAATGCGTTAGAGGGAGAGTGGGCCTGGAGAATTTGCATGAATTCTTGGGCCTGCTCTTTCCAAAAAACATGGTCGGGTAACTCTTTGAAATTCGATAAGGACTTTTCGACATAGAAATAACAAACGTCCTTTTTCCTTTCCTTGAGTAACTCCTCTACCACTCCGCAGTGTTTGTTAGTACATAACAAAGTGTGGAGAGTGTCAGTTAACAAATCTAAATTTTCCATGATTTTCCCGTTAGTGTGTTAAATTTTTTTACACACTTTTGTTTTCCTCTTCTACATATTTAACTTTCCGTTCCTTTCCATCCCAAGAGGTTGTGATAGAGCCACTTATCTCCAGTGAGCGTAGTACGGCATCCATCTTTCGCTCGTCTATGTCACGATAGAATTTCCGCATAATGTGGGATTTGGAAGTTTCCTTAACCCTAGACAGGAATTGTAAGATTTCCCAAATAATGTTTGAATATTCCAGTTGTCCCACTCCAGCGAAAACCTTAGGCATTTCATATTCGGTTTCTTTTAGGGTTTTAAGGGCGTTTTCAAAGTCTTCACTCGTTACTTCCATTGAGTCAGTTCGGGATGCACTATAGACGAGTGAGAGTTTCATCACATGATTAGGTCGGCGTTCACTATACCCGCCAAACCTTGGATCGTCAAAAGGATAAAGCTGTGCTTCGTTTTGATACCAGTCGATCCAGCGATTTAGAAAGTCCTGGGAAACTTGAAACTGGCCTTTCAAAAGATGGATTTGTTCCAAGTCGTGCATTAACTTTTTCCACTGGCTTTGATGCTCAGGTGTTATAAAAGGAGCCGGACAAAGCCGGCCCTTATCTTCAGCGTATACGAAGATGATGCGGCTAGTTAGACCTCCACCTATTGCATCCAAAGGGAGGCTTGTTCTAACGAGCTCCGGAGTTGTGGCTCCAAGCATGTTAACCCACACTCCGAAAATCTCGTCAGAGGTGGACGTTTTAGTTCGGTAAATCCATCTTGAACGACAATCGTACCAGTCTGTTAAGTCGCTCATTAACTGGTGGTTCTGATAGCCCAAAAAAACAGTTAACTCTGGGGACACGATAGTTAATGAGCTGTGAGTGTCTAGCTCGCCTGTTCGGGGATCAGGATCACTCTTTCGTGTGGCGTTTAGTGCTTGAATTAACGCTTCACGAGTTATAGCTTCAGCCGCAAGAGGGATTTGTAACTCTTCCGCCATGTTTAGGTAATAGCTGATGGCCGTTCCCTTCCGCGCCCGTCCTGATGGGGCTACTATTACAATGTATAAGTTTGGATAAAACTTCATGTTTCCCCAGGTTAGGAAACACTTACGTTGTAAAGCTGCGGCGATTAAACTTAGCCCACACCACCGGTGAAATATCTCTGGTGGCTCGGAAGTGGAACAACAATAGTCCACATACTCCGTAAGCCAGTCTTTTAAATATCGAGACATTACAACTCCTCATGGATTTTCTCTAGTTTCTGGGCAAGTTCATCAATGTCAGATGGCCACTGGGTATGCTTGAGTTCGGTGCATGATTGTTTGTTTAGGTTTTTACCTATAACCAAATCAGCTGGGATTACGAACTCTGTTCCATGATGAGTTTTCAACGGAGTTTCCAGTGAACGCTTTATGCCGTCAAGCATACGAGCAGTCTGATGCCATGGAGTTTCAACAGGGATTTGAAACCCTATGTCGTCATGAACTTGCATCATCAATTCAACAGGGCCGTACTGATGAGGATTGTAGTAAATTTCGATTAGACCTCTTTCATTTATCACGTCTCCAGTTGTACCTTGTGGAATGCAGGAATATGCTTCCTTGAACAAACTATCTCCCCACTCATCCAGGAAAAGAGTCCTACGTCCCATTAGGTTTTCCACTATCCGGTTTTTCCTTAAACATGACCGAATGTAAGAATGGAAACTCTGCCTGACGCCGGGATAGGCTTTGTGATACTGTTCGATAATAAACTTTGAGTCACGCTCTGGGATTTCATAATACAAAGCAAATGATTTATAGCCGAGGTCATAGTTCAAACCATGGTTAGCCTTTTTGCCCCAAAATCTCCAGGTTTTAGTTCCATCTCCCAATGGGGCAGGGACATCTTCTTTGTCTTGTTGTTTGACTTCATCATAAGGGATGCCGCTAATCAATGAGGCGGTTAACGAGTGGACGTCTTTACCTGTTTCAAAAGCCTCTATCATTTCGTGAATGTTTCCAACGTAAGCAACAATTCGGTTTTCTGCCTGTGACAAATCGAAGGAATAAAACAAATAACCATCGTCTGGGATTAAGTATTGGCGTAATGAGTGGGGCCAGTTCTGCATATTCCCACCAGTACCGAAAATGTTTTGGCTGGAAGATAAACGGGAATAGCGTGTACCCACAGGATTGTATGAACATCTTATACGATTATCTGAGTCAAATTTGTCTAGGTTCAGGTATGTACCAGCAAGTTTAACCAAATTCCTGATTTTGAGTATAAGTTTCGCTTCCTCACTTCCTTTCCTAGCCAAGCGTTTAAGCGCCATCGCATCAACAGTCATGTTGCCGGTTGTGCGGTTCTTATACGGTTGGTATTTTTTCTCCACATAAAAGTATTCGATTAACTGTTTAGATGAATTAGGGTTCAACGGCTTCCCTGCAACGCTGTTTAGTTTTTCTTTTAACTCATCCGCCTCATCCATCATTCGTTTGTGTTCGTTTTTAATGCCTTCCACGTCAGCCTTGATGCCATGTTCTTGCATATAAACCAAAGGTTCGATTATTGAGCGTTGGCGTTCATAGGTGTGGACATTCCTGGTTTTGATAAGTTGATCCATTTGCTTGGGAAACGCTTCTGCACAAATGATTGAGTCAGTGGCATTGTAGTGCCACAACTGCTCCATTGCGCCTCCGACCTTAAACCAATGTTTGCCTTCATCTTTGTAGTATGGATGGTCAGTCCACACAGATGTGATGAAGTCCAATCCCTTAGGATAATCGGGTAAGAGGATTTGCTGAGCTATCATTGTATCGTTTAGGTTGCGTGCTTTGATGCCGTATCTGGACAGGAGAAAGTGTGCGTCAAACGAGAGGTTCTGTCCAGTTTTTGCGATTCTGGGTTCTTCTAGGATTTCGGCTATTTTTTCCATGATAGCTAGTTCTTCCTCAATAGAGAAATAATCTCCGTTGTTACCCAGAAAAGGAATGGAAATGGCGTTGTTATCGTCTAGTGCAAAACTGATACAACTCATCTGCATGTTATAGATTTCAATATCGTATGCGAGCATGGGATGATCGTTGTAACAGATTTCTTTGACGTGTTCCAGGTAATTCATACACTCGTCAAATGAAGGGCCGATTAAGATGTTTCGATTACTTGATCGATAATCGTTGTTTATTACCCTTCCGGCCTTTATCAGGTCGAAGCGAATAAGGTGACGGTTTAAGAACTGTCCCTTTGGAGGAAGTGTGGTAGCCGGATGGATGATAGGGATGACATTAAACTTTGGATCGAGATTACACTCGAGGATTGATCCTCTCCATTTTTGAATACCTACACGGCCAGTCAAGGCAAATAACGAGACATTACCACATGCTATAAGGGTTGTGCAGTTTAATTTACTCAGCTCCTCTTTAAGGATGGCCATATATTCTTGGCCCTCTTCTGAGATGTGAACAGTTGTTTTACCTTTGGTTTGTATCCTGATGTACTTTTCCAAAGGACGGTCTAAGTCCTTAAATATATTTGAGATATAACCCCTTTGACGGTTAAGTCCTGCCTCCGAAAGGGTTTCGTTCAAAACTTTTCCGGACGGGCCTACAAACGGACGACCTTTCATTATCTCGCTTTTACCAGGTTGTTCACCAAACAGTGCCCATTCGGCAGATTCGGGGTTACCTTCGGGACGAACGTAGGTTGCTTTTCGTAATGGCATAACTACCTTCCTTATTTATAAGTGTATATAGTTAAATTTATATAAGCAGCTATTCGTGGTGCTGTGTCGTCATAAAACTTCAGATCCTCTACATAAATATGAGTAACCCCTGCGTTAATTAAAATGGATAGGCAGTCTTTGCAGGGGATTTCGCAAGTGACAAACATAGTACTACCCTTGGTACAAACTCCCATCCGTGCAGCGTTTGCAATACAGTTTGCCTCGGCATGAGCGGCAGGACAGAGGGTTATTGGTTCTTTGTTTGGCCGAGAGCAAGGACTGCATTGAGGGATGCCACGAGCAGGGCCGTTATAACCAGATGCGATAATGGACTTATCACGTACCAAGATTGCGCCTATCATTCGAGAATGGCATTTGGAATTAGCTGCCACTGCTCTAGCAATTCCATGGAAGTATTTTTGCCACTCATTAGTATATATGTCTGTCATAATTATTCTCCATAAAGCTCGTTTATGCGTGCTAGGTATGCATTACGATTATTTTCATCATTGTCATAACCGAAGCAGTGACGACCAGTTTCGGATGCCGCTAGGATAGTTGTTCCACTGCCGAGAAATGGGACTATGCCCTGGGAGTTGGGTTCACTAAAGGTTTCAATTATTTCCTGCATTAGTAACATAGGGCGTTCGGTAGGGTGGATTTTTTTACTTTCGTTTAATGCAGGGAAGTCAAAGATGTTTGACCGCCCGGGTTTGTTTAGCACTCCCTGACCTTTGTGGGCGTAAAAGAACATTTCATAACAGTTTGCCAAACGAGTGTTGGGTTGCATAGTTTGGCCATGACTCTTTGTCCATATTCCAGGGATGGCGAATAAGTGGAAACCTGTTCTTCGAATAGTTTGAGCGATATAGTCGAACCACGGTTCTGGGCCGAACCAGAAAACAAGCCAACCGTTGGGTTTCATTACTCGCCAACATTCTTGGAGGGTTGCTTCTATAAATGACGGGTAGGTGTTTTTGTCTATTTCGTTATAAGAAGCATAACGTTCTTCAAAACCCCGCTTGGTTTGTTTTAGATCAATGGCATAAGGTGGGTCAACTTCCACCCAGTCAGCTGTTCCATCAGGGATTAGTTTTATCTTTTCAAAAAAGTCTCCCATGATGTAGCTGTTTGCCAGGTCATTTAAGAATTTGGTTTTGTTCTTTTTCGTTTTCTCAAACTCACTAGCAGCATGATGATGGGTTAGGGTTTTGGTTATCTTTTTCAAATGCTTTTGGGCATCAGAACGGTTTTTGCACTTTTCCCAATCATAGTCAGGGAATTGCTCTATGGCTTCCGCCAGTTTAATGTCATTAGTAATGGTGGGAGTAGAGACGTTCATTAGTTTGGCGGTGTCCCTTAACGACCAACCTTCGGCTTCAGACGAACCAGGGTTGCGGGACTTCTCGCCATGGATAGCTAAACGGAGGTTGTGGATTTCACGTTTCAAGAATGCTTCTTCTTGCCACGTCATGTCCTTACGGTTAATGTTTTCCTCAAGTTCGATTTGGCGACATTTTAGGTCGTTGAGTTCACCCTCATAAAAGCGGACTTCAACTTCTTCCCATCCCAGTTGTTTGATTGCAGTTAACCGTCGTTCTCCGGCCAGTAACTCATACCCACCGTCGGGGGAAGTTCTAACCGCAATAGGACTTATGAGTCCGTCTTCGCTAATCGACCTGGCTAACTCCTCTACGTTACCTAAGTCTTTGCGATAGCGTTCAGATGTTTTAATGTCAGAAACTTTAATCTTCATCATTCTCTCCTAAAAGGGCCAAAAGTTGTTGAGCCTGTTCTTTGGTTAAATTATTAACTGACGGTGCGGACTTCGCCGCGCGCTTGGATGATCCAGCTTTTGATTTTCGGGGAGTGGTAGGAGCAACTCGACGTTTTGCCCTGATTTCCCGGATTAGCTCGAACCTCTCGTTAGGAGGTATTTCCAGGAATGATCTCCCCAGATCACTCAGTGTAGCCATCTGGAGTTTCTCCTTTTTGTTTGAATGAGGGGAAGTCTGAGATAGACATTTGACGAGTCATTAGTCCACCTATAACCGCATCAGGGTTTACTTTTAATAGACGGATTAAATCGTCGACAATAATTCTGAACAGCTGTCCTTTGATGCCCCAGGGTAAAAGTCGCCCTAGTTCATCAAACTGTTTGTCGGACAGTTCGACGACTAGTCTTGATGGAGATTTGGGTTGGTTAGTTCGCATAAATTGACTCCAAAAAAGACCAGGGAGACGTTGGTTTATCTCCCTGGTCTTAGGATTTGACACTAGTTTAGCGGACGAACTTTTTCACAAAATTCTGTTCCCCAAACTGGTCGTTTTCTTCTTTGCCAAGGATAGCCCATGCTTCAGCGCCGACCCAGTCCTGGGTGTCCATCTTCGGGTCAACATCAAAGGCCTCAACAAAGGTTTTGATGCGATACTTAGCGGCGTTCTTACGCTTGGCATCCATGTCGTCACGGGGAAGGCCCATGAAGTAGGTGAAGTCCTTAGCTCCGGGTTCGTCGACTACCTCCAAACGAGGCATGATGTAGGGGTTGCCATTCTTGTCCGTATCTTCGCGGATGTCCACTATACGAATCTTGTATTCTTTGTCAGGTTCAACGGCGTGGGGTTCGATAACATCACTGAAATCCATGTCTAGAAAACTCATAGTTTCCTCCAAATAGTTAAAAGGTTAAACGGTTTGACCAAAGCGTTTTAATGATAAACTGTGTTAAAATTTTTTACACACTATCACCTCCCTTAATGTCCTCGTAAGAATGATTAGCCTTTTTCAAAAGATGTTTTATATCAGGTTCCTCAAACTTCTCAAACAATCCCTTGCGGCCCATCCTAGTGCGGGCGGTGTAGGTGGAACAGGGTTGAGTTTGAACGCTGAAACTTGTCCCTTTGCTGGTTTCCTTAGCTACGCACCGATAGATCTCGTCAAACAATAAAGGGACGCGAGTTGTTAGTTTACCAATCAACAAAGGGGTGGCGTGAATCTTTCCCGTAATCTCGTCCTTATCAGCTTTTTGATGACACGTAAAGACCACGTTGCAGGGTAATGCACAGATGGTTTTCAAAGCATTTTCCAACATAGTCATAGTTGGGAGATAATCATTCTGTTGGGGAACCCCAGCCACACGCCCAGCCCTTTTCAACGTCACGTTCATAGCGGCACTGGCCCACGTAGTGGCACTGTCCAAGACGAATGTGCCTATGTGGTTGAAAAAGCCTCCATCCTTTAGGCGATGAAACTCGGTGTCCCACAGTTGAAACGCAGTAGGTTTTTTGGGATCTTCTTCCTCAAACCTGTTATCAACCATTACAGTTCCGTCCATCATTAGTTCGGGGTCAATAGATTGCGCCCCACCGGGGTCGAACGAGTGAACGAGAACTGGGCGGGGTGAAGTCTCGGCGGCCATAGTTGTTTTCCCACAGCCCATATCCCCATATAGTAAGAAGTTGGTTGTTCTAGCTCGGGGACTGGACTGATACATGGTTTTGAGTTCGTCCATAGTTTTTTGAATGTCTAATGGTGGCATTAGTTAGTCCTCCTCTTATGGTTCTAAGTTTAAGTACTTATCTCTTTCATTTGTTCTGTAACTTGGTGGCCAATTACTTTGAGTGCTCGTTTCGCCCCATCTGCTATAAG
>Ga0207421_10006959_pt1 | contig 12182 bp, 13 predicted proteins | sample SodLakKL_010_SED_4_FD_187542 | JGI IMG/M metagenome (GOLD analysis project Ga0207421, IMG submission 187542) | Alkaline sediment microbial communities from Lake Tanatar, Kulunda Steppe, Russia - 8KL_010_SED (SPAdes) (version 2) | ecosystem: Environmental > Aquatic > Non-marine Saline and... | reverse complement strand
CTCCAGGATCAGCGCCTCGGCCTCGGTGTGCGTCACCGTGATCTGGATATCGGCAATGAGCTGGACGAGCCGCTCCGTCTTGGGCGTCTTGCGGGACGGCGTAAAGTAGCTGGAGACGCGCCGACGCAGATTGCGGGCCTTACCGACGTAAATGATGGTGCCTTCGGCGCTGAGCATGCGGTAAACGCCCGGCCGCTCCGGCAGGCTGCGGACCCGCTCGCGCAACGCCTCACGCCCGGAGATCTGCTCTGCCGAACCCTTGCTCATCCCGTTCCATGCCCTGCCCTGCTGTTGAGCCGGTCTGACCGCCTGCCGTCGCCCCCCGGAACCCCGGTTCTGGAGAGTCCGGGTGTTGTACCCGCTCCTTCAGCCACTGTCCACCGGAGCGGAACACAGTCGGAGTCATGGCGGCCGCGCCGGCACCAGGCGCGCGGGCAACAGCCGCGGCCCGTGACACCCCCGACCGCCACCCGCAGGCGAGGAAACGCTCAGGACTCGGGGGGCCTGGAGTCAAGCAGACCGTAGTCGAGGGCAACCCGCGTCAACTGGGCATCGTTACGCACGCCCAGCCGTTCGTAGAGACGACCGCGGTAGGTGCTCACGGTCTTGGGGCTCAGGCACAGCTCCTTGGCGATGCTGGTCCCCCGCTGTCCGTTGAGGATGCGCATCAGCACCTCGAACTCGCGGGAAGTCAGACCATCGAACGGGCTCTCGCCGGTGCCGTCCAGGCTGACCAGGGCCACGTGCCGGGCGACCTCCGAACAGATATAACGGCGTCCGAGGTAGACCGAGCGGATAGCCTCGATCAACTCTTCCCGGTCCGCCCCCTTGTGCACATATCCCCTGGCGCCCGCCCGCAGCGCGTGGGCCGGATAGGGCCCCGAGTCATAAATGGTGACCGCGATCACGCCGACCTTCGGGTGGCTACGGGACAAGCGCCGTGTGGCCTCGATCCCCCCCATGCCTGGCATCTGAAGATCCATGAGAACCACATCGGGCTCATACTCGCGCACTGCAGACAGGGCCTGCTCGCCGTTCTGTACCTGCTCAACGATCTGGAGGTCCGGGATATCCCGGAGCATTCCCTCGATGGCCTGCCGGACCAGGCGGTGATCGTCTGCCAGAACAATGCGAATCATCCACCCACCTCGAAACCGCTCGGGATACTCGGCTATTCTGTAGAGCGTGTTACATTCGGGCAACCCAAACTGATCAGGCCGTCACCTGCATGGACCCTACCCCACACCCCCGGCTTCAGCGATTGTATCCTTTCGAATCAACAGGTTCCGTCGACCTCGAAGGCCTCTACCTCGACACCCCTCTCCCGGAGGGGAGCGGCAATACGCCATGGGTCTACGCCAACTTTGTCACCAGCCTGGACGGGCGCATCAGCCTTGATGTCGGCCCCGGTTGCCGCGTGCCAGATACGGTGGCTAATGCCCGTGACTGGCGACTCTTCCAGGAGCTCGCCGCGCGAGCGGACTGCCTGATCACCAGCGGGCGTTACCTGCGGGAACTCGAGGGGGGCTTTGCCCAGGATATCCTTCCGGTGGGCCCGGCATTCAACGACCTGCAGCAGTGGCGGCGGGATCACGGGATGCAGCCGCAACCGGATGTGGCGGTTGTTTCCGGTTCAGCGGATTTTCGGATCCCGTCCCTGCTGCGCGAGCAGGGGCGACGAATCTGGCTGTTCGTCCCGGAAGATACAGCAGCGGAACGGCTGCAGTGTCATCGTGAGGTGGGAGCCGAGGTGGCGGCCCGGTTCCCCGGGGGGCGAGTGACGGGTCAGCAGGTGCGCGAGACGCTCGGCGCACTTGGGTATGCCCGGGTGTATTCGGTCGCCGGTCCCCAAGTGGCACATACTCTGGTCTCGGACGGGAGCCTCGATACACTCTTCAAAACCGTCCGCCACCGGATCATCGGCGGCAAGCCAGGTGCGTTCGAGACCATCATCGAAGGTGCAGGCCTTGAGCGCCCGGCCGACTTCCTGTTGCGCTGGATCTACCTCGACCCCGGTACCGCCCCGGGCGAGGAACAGCAACTGATGCGCCTGGACCGGGTCCGGGGGTAGACCGATCCAGGCGCCGGGCATCCCGGCCGGGCGGTTACTGTCGCTGGCCCGGGATGCCGCCGCGTGCCAGCTCCCGAGGGTCCAGCAGGCGCTGCAACTCTGCCTCCGAGAGGTCGGTCATCTCGCGGGCCACCTCGATCACCGGCCGCCCCTCCCGATACGCCTGCTTGGCGATCTCGGCGCCCTTCTCGTAACCGATCACGGCGTTCAGGGCCGTCACAAGAATCGGGTTGCGGTCCAGAGCGGCGCGCAGGTTGTCCTCGTTAACGGTAAACCCGGCAATGGCGTCCTGCCCGAGGACCGTCGACGCGTTGGTGAGAAGATCGATGCTCTGCAGCACGTTGTAGCCGATCACGGGCAGCATGACATTAAGCTGGAAGTTCCCGGACTGGCCCGCCACCGAGACGGTGGTGTCGTTACCCATGACCTGTGCCGCGACCATAGCCACCGACTCCGGGATGACCGGATTGACCTTGCCGGGCATGATGCTCGATCCGGGCTGCAGGGCCGGGAGGCTGATTTCGCCCAGCCCCGCCAACGGGCCGCTGTTCATCCAGCGCAGGTCATTGGCGATCTTCATCAAAGAGACCGCCACGGTGCGCAATTGTCCGGATAGCTCCACCGCGGCATCCTGGCTCGACAGGGCCTCGAAGCGGTTCGGCGCCGGGGCGAAGGGTACGCCGCTGGCTTCGGCAAGCCGCCGACAGACCTGCTCACCCAGCTCTGCCGGGGCGTTGATGCCGGTGCCCACGGCGGTGCCCCCCTGGGCCAGGGCGTGCAGCCTCGGCAGGCCAGCCTCGATGCGGCTGACCCCGTTGCGGATCTGCGCGGCCCAGCCCGAGAGCTCCTGCCCCAGGGTCACCGGCATGGCATCCATCAGGTGAGTCCGACCGGTGGTAGTGACATCCTCAAGCTCGGTGGCGCGCTGCTCGATGGTGTCCGCCAGTCGGCGCAGTGCCGGCAGCAGCCGATCGTGAACCTCGAGGGCGGCGCTGACGTGGATTGCCGTCGGGATGACGTCGTTGGAACTCTGCCCCATGTTGACGTGATCGTTGGGGTGGACGGGGCAGCCCGCCCGGTCACTGGCCAGCCGGGCGATGACCTCGTTGGCGTTCATGTTGCTCGAGGTGCCCGAGCCGGTCTGGAAGACGTCGATGGGGAAATGGTCGTCGTACTCGCCCCTTGCGACGGCCTCGGCCGCCTCCGCAATGGCTTCGGCGACGGTCGGATCGAGACCGGAGAGGTCGCGGTTGGCTCGCGCGCAGGCCGCCTTGATCAGCCCCAGCGCCTGGATGAAGGGCCGCGGCATGGGCTGCCCGCTGATCGGGAAGTTCTGCACCGCACGCTGCGTCTGCGCGCCGTACAGGGCGTCCGACGGGACCTGGAGTTCACCCATGCTGTCGCGTTCGATCCGGTAACCGTCTTGAGTCATAGATTGGCTCTCTCTCCTGCTCAATAGCGAGGGGCGATCAGGCCCACAAAAAGGCGAACAGGCATTGTAGAATACGCGGCCGGAATTGGCAGCGGAGACCCTTACCCGTGGAGCTGGATACCCTGACCGCACTCGCGCCGATCGATGGGCGCTACGCCGACAAGACCGACAGCCTGCGGCCGTTGCTCAGCGAGTACGGCTTGATTCGTCACCGAGTGGTGGTCGAGGTCCGCTGGCTGCAGGCCCTGGCTAACGAGCCGGGAATCGCCGAAGTCCCGCCGCTGTCGGCCGATGCCACCACCTTCCTGGAGGAGCTGCTGGCCGGTTTCGACACCGAGCAGGCGCGGCGAATCAAGGCGATCGAGGCGACCACCAACCACGACGTCAAAGCCGTCGAGTACTATCTCAAGGAGCGGCTCACCGCGCACGAAGAGCTCGCGCAGCGCGCCGAGTTTGTGCACTTCGCCTGCACCTCCGAGGACATCAACAACTTGGCCTGGGCGTGCATGCTCCGTGGTGCCCGCGACGAGGTCTTACTGCCGGCGCTGGACGCCACCATCGAGCAGCTGCGTGAGCTCGCCCATGCCCAGGCTGAGCAGCCCATGCTCTCGCGCACGCACGGTCAGACGGCCTCGCCCACAACGCTGGGCAAGGAGATCGCCAACGTGGTGCATCGGCTGCGCGAGCAGCGGCAGCGCTTGGCGGATGTCCAGCCGCTGGGCAAGATCAACGGCGCCGTGGGCAACTTCAACGCCCACCTGATCGCGTACCCGGAGGTGGACTGGCCTGCCCTGGGGCAGCGCTACGTCGAGGGTCTGGGGCTGGGGTGGAACCCTTATACCACGCAGATCGAGCCCCACGACTGGATCGCCGAGTTGTTCGATGCCATCAGCCGGGTCAATACCGTATTGCTGGATCTCAGCCGCGACGTGTGGGGGTATATCTCGCTCGGCTACTTCGGACAGCGGGTCGTTGCCGGCGAGGTCGGCTCCTCGACCATGCCCCACAAGGTCAATCCGATCGATTTCGAGAATGCCGAAGGGAACCTGGGGGTCTCGTCAGCGCTGCTTGAGCACCTGGCTCGCAAGCTGCCCGTATCCCGTTGGCAGCGGGATCTGAGTGACTCCACGGCCCTGCGCACGGTGAGCCTGGGCATTGCCCACACACTCATTGCCCTGAAGTCCCTTGAGAAAGGTATCGGCAAGCTGGAGGCCAACCCCCACCGCCTCGACGACGACCTAGAGGCTGCCTGGGAGGTATTGGCCGAGGCGATCCAGACGGTGATGCGCCGCTACGGGGCCGAGGAACCGTATGAGCAGCTCAAGAAACTCACGCGTGGTCGCCGGATCGATGAGCACGCGGTCCGCACATTCATCGAGGGGCTCGACCTACCGGAGGAAGCCAAGGATCAGCTGCGCGGGCTAACCCCGCGAACCTACCTGGGCAATGCCGCGGCCCAGGCCCGCGCAGTGTAGCCGCTCGCCGCCTCTGCGCCGGGTGCGCCGGGCCCTTGCGGCCCGGCCCCGGGTGGGCCCGGTGACGTTGCTGCTCCGGGCGCTAGTCGGGATCCTCAGCGGACCAGAGATGGTCCGACCAGGCCCCCTCGGTCCACTCCTCGCGCAGACGACGGCGGTTGAGAGCCAGCCACTGTAGCGCAATCACCGGCATGGCGGCCCGATAATGGCCCTCTGCCACCTGTCCGATGGCCTCGTCGGCCGGGAGCACATGGGTCCAGATATCCTCGTGCTCCTCGTCGAGCCCGTGGACACCGCCGGCCTCACTGGTATCGCAGCGGGCACAGTAAAGCACGACCCGCTCCGTGCTGCCGCCGGGGCTGGGCAGGTAGTCCGCAATCGGGCGCAGGTCCTCAATGACCACGTTGGCCTCTTCCCGCGCCTCGCGGATGGCCACTGTGCGCGGATCTTCCCCAGGTTCCGCGATGCCGGCGATGGTCTCGGTGATCCAGGCGCCGCGATTGTCGTCGATGGCCCCGACCCGGAACTGCTCGACCAGGATGACCTCGTCGCGCTCGGGATCATAAGGCAGGACGCCAACGGCCAAGCCACGGACCAGACACTCCCGCGTCAACTCGGGCGTCATGCCGCCCTCAAACCTGGCGTGACGCAGACGGATCCGGTCCAAACGGAGGAACCCCTCATGGCAGGGGTCACGACCGAGGATCTCGAAACGGTGGGCCATTCCTTTACTCCCTCGATTCAGTCACGGTCGAAAACCGCGAAGCTCTCGACATGGGCGGTGTGCGGGAACATGTCCATAATACCCGCCGCCTTCAGCCGGAAGCCGTGCTCGGCGACAAGGATCCCGGCATCGCGGGCCAACGTTGCGGGGCCACAGGAGCAATAGACCACCCGGCTAGCGCCTGTGCCGGCAACCGCGGGAAGAACCTCCTGGGCACCAGAGCGTGGCGGGTCCAGCAGGACGGCGTCATAGTGTCCCGCCGCCTGTCGGGTGCCCTCCTCGCTGGCGAGATCGGCCACGGCGAAGGAGGCGTCCAGGCCGTTGGTGGCCGCATTCTCCTCGGCGCGGCGGACCAGTCCCGCCTCGCCCTCGATGCCGGTCACCGCGGCCCCTTCTCGCGCCAACGGCAGCGTGAAGTTGCCCACCCCGCAGAACAGGTCGAGGATGCGTCTGCCCGGCCGCGGCTGCAGCCATTCCAGAGCCTGCTCGACCATGGCCACGTTGATGGGGGCATTGACCTGCGTGAAGTCCGTGGGTAAGAACGCCACTTCGACATCGTAGGGCGGCAGGGCGTAGCTTAGGTCCAGCGCCGACTGCGGCGCCACCGGCGTCACCGTGGATTCATCCCCCGGCTGACGGAGGATGGCCAGGCCGGTGGCTGCGGCAAACTCACTCAGCCGATCCAGATCGCTGTCTGTGAGCGGCGCCAGGTGGCGCAGCACCAGCGCCGCGCGCGCGTCCCCGCAGGCTACCTCGATCTGGGGAATGCGGTCCGGGATCGACAGGGAGCCGACCAGACTGGCCAGGTCCTGCATGCGCTCACCCACCCGCGGGTCGAGCACCGGACAACTGTCCACCGGCGCCACGAGCGGGCTGTGCTTCTCGCGGAAGCCGACTAGCACCCCACCCTTCTTAGGCACGTGCTTGACGGCTAGCCTCGCCTTGCGCCGGTACCCCCAGACCGGCCCGGTCAGCGGTGCCAGACGCTGCTCCGGTTCGACACCACCGATGCGCTGTAGCTGCTCGAGCAGGACCCGTTCCTTGTGGGCGATCTGCGCCTCCGGGGGAAGATGCTGCAGCGCGCACCCGCCGCAGGTGCCGAAATGGTCACAATGCGGTGCGATCCGCTCGGCCGCCGGCTCGAGAATCTCGATCGCCGTCGCCTCGGCCCGTTGACGGCGCAGCTTGGTATACCGGTAGCGAACCCGCTCGCCCGGCAGGGCGAAATCGACGAAAACCGGCCGCCCCTGGGCATCGTGGGTGATCCCGCGCCCCTCGTGGGCCATGCCCTCGATACGGGCCTCCACCGGCTCGCGGGACATACGTCGTTTACGCCCCACGCCAGGCCTCCAGGAAGCTGCTCAGGTGGGGACGATCGGTGGCTTCCAACGCCGCAGCCACCCGGTCGGTCTCGCGCTGGTAGTCTTCGCGGTCCAGGGCGCCGCGGAAGTACTGGAAGCGCAGGTATAGCAAATAGGTATTGAGCACGTCGGTCTCGCAGTAGTTGCGCACCGCCTCGATCTCGCCCCGGGCGACGGCATCGGCTACCGCGCCGCCGCTCATGCCCATCTTGCCGGGCAGACCGCAGAGCGTGGCCACCTCGTCCAGCGGTGCGGCACCCCGCATCTGGAACGAGGAGAGGACGTCCATCAGATCGAGGTGGCGATCATGATAGCGGTTGAGGTAGTTGTTGAAACGGAAGGCTCGATCGTTGTCGCCCGTCTCCCAGTAACGCGGCGCACTGACCCCATTGATCAGAGCGCGATGGTGCAGCACGGGGATATCGAAGCCATTGCCGTTCCAGGAGACCAGATTGGGCACATAGCGATCGAGTCCCTCGAAGAAGCGTTCGAGGAGTATCTGCTCGCCATCCTCCGGGGTGCCCAGTGACCAGACGCGAAAACGGCCCTCGACCAGACCGGCCAGCGAAATGGCCACCACCCGGTGCAGGTGCAGTCGCGGGAACTCGTTTCCAGTCTCCTGGCGGCGTCGCGCCGCCATGGCCCGGGAGACATCCGTGTCCTCGAGGCCGTCCAGACCGTAGACCACCCGGCCGCCGGCCAGGTCGGGAACGGTCTCGATATCAAAGGCGAGCACGTTCATCGTTTCTCTCCCTGTCGATCAGCCGGTTACGAGGACCACGAAGGCAACGGCGTACTCCCGCTCGTCGCTGAGGCTCAGGGCTGCCTCGTTCACCCGCAGGGCTGCGGCCCGCTCGGCGGCGGCGCCGTGGAAGCGCAGCGAGGGCTTGCCCCGGGCATCGTGGACCACCTCAAGATCGCGCAGCGTCACCCCATCGCTCAGCCCGGTGCCCAGGGCCTTGGAGGCAGCCTCCTTGGCAGCGAATCGGCGCGCCAGGAACGCCGCGGTACCGCCGGACTCTTGGAAGCCTTGCAGTTCGCCCGGCGCCAGAACACGCCGGGCGAGTCGCTCACCGTGGCGCTCCAGTGCACGCTCCAGTCGCACCACGGCCACAATGTCCGTACCAATGCCGGCAATCATGCCGCCGCCGACCGCATGAGCCGCTTCATCTCCGCCACGGCCGGCGCCAGCCCCTCGAAGACCGCGCGGGCGACAATGGCATGGCCGATGTTCAGTTCGGCCATGGCCGGGAGTGCCGCTACCGGCTCCACGTTATGGTAGTGCAGACCATGCCCGGCATTGACCTGCAGTCCGGCATCACGGGCCCGTAACGCCGCCGTCCGCAGGCGCTCGAGTTCGCGGCCCTGCGTAGCGGCATCCGGGGCATCGGCGTAAGCACCGGTGTGGAGTTCGATCACCGGGGCCCCGGCGGTCGCCGCGGCATCGATCTGGGCCGGATCGGGGTCGATGAACAGCGACACCCGGATGCCGGCCTCGCCCAGGCTGCGGCAAGCCTGCTCCAGGCGCTGCACATCCCCGGCAACGTCGAGGCCACCCTCGGTGGTCAACTCGGCGCGCCGTTCCGGCACCAGGCAGCAATCCGCCGGACCCAGCCGCGAGGCGATCCCGATCATCTCGTCGGTAACCGCCATTTCCAGGTTGACCCGGGTCTGCGTATGCCGCTGCAGCTCCTCCACGTCACGGTCTTGAATGTGCCGGCGATCCTCGCGCAGGTGGACCGTGATCGCATCCGCCCCTCCGCGCTCGGCCTCCGCCGCGGCGTGAAGGATGTCAGGGTAGCGTGTGCCGCGCGCCTGACGCAGCGTAGCCACATGATCGATATTGACACCGAGTTGAATTTGCCCCGTGGACATAGGTCTCCCAGAAAGCCGTCCCATCAACCGCGCAGCGATCGGAACATCTCGCGACTGCGCAACCGGCGCCCACCCAGATGTCGATGGAGCACCGCCCGCATCAGCCGCCGCGCCTCGCTGCGCACCGGTTCTTGCGACAAACCCTGCCCCTCCGTGGCTGCCAGTGCTAGCAGTGTAGCCCCCCGGACCTCCACGCCGCCCTCGCCCGTGCCCGCAGGCTCAGCGCCCCGCTCCGGGGTGTAGCGGTAGGCGGACTGCGGCACAACCGGCCGGCCGTGGACGTCCGTTTCCAGCTCCATGCCGTAGCCGCTCTCCTCCAGGAGCGCGAGCTCGAAGCGCCGCAGTGCGGGCTCCGCATCATCCCCAGCCAGACAATCGACGGCGATAGCGTAACGCTCCCAGGTCAGCGGGTGCGGGTCCTCCCGCCGGGTCAACGCCAGCAGGAGCTCAGCCATGTAAAACCCACACGCCAGCGCCCCACCACGCAACGCATAGCCGCGTCCGGCTTGCTCGACTTCGGTCAGGGTCTTGAGGTCGCCGCGGCCTTTCCAGACGACCTGAAGCGGGATAAAAGGCTCAAGCTGCCCGCTCCACCCCCGTCGCCGCACCCCGTTGGCAACTGCACCGATACGCCCGTGCTCGCGGCTGAACAGTTCGACCAGGGTGCTGCTCTCGCGGAAGGCTCGCCGATGAAGCACCCAGGCCGGCTGCCCCTGCGCGGTATCCATTCAATCCGTGTAACCGAACTCGTCGAGCGCCCGCCGATCGTTCGTCCACTGCTCCTTGACCTTGGTCCAGAGCTCCAGGTGGACCCGTTCGCCGAGCATATTCTCCATCTGCAACCGGGCGCTGCGACCGATTTTCTTGAGTCGTTCGCCCCCGCGTCCGATCACGATGGGTTTCTGCCCCTCGGTCTCGACCCAGATGACCGCCGATAGCCGGGTCATACCCTCCTCGCGATGGAGCTGCTCGATCTGCACCGTGGTGGTGTAGGGAAGTTCGTCGCCGAGATTGAGCATGAGCTGTTCGCGGACTAACTCACCGAGGCGAAAGCCGAGGTCCCGGTCGGTGATCTGGTCGGCCGGGAACAGGGGTGGCCCCGCCGGAAGCTGCTGGATGATCTCCTGCTCGAGGGCATCGAGATTCTCTTTCCGGGTAGCCGATACCGGCACCAGCGCCGCGAATTCCCGTTGCGCGGCCAACCACTCCAGATGTGGTAAAAGCAGCCGTTTGTCCTGGACCCGGTCAACCTGATTCACCGCCGCAATGACAGGGGCGTCGACCTCGGTGAGGCGTTCCAGGACCCTCTGGTCGTCATCCTTCCACTCTGTTCCGCGGACGACGAAGACGACCACATCGATATCTTCCAGCGCGCTGTGGGCGGCCCGGTTGAGCTGGCGATTCAGGGCACGCTTGGCGGATTGGTGCATGCCCGGCGTATCGACCAGCACCGTCTGGGATCCGGGGCGATTGAGAACGCCCAGGATACGGTGCCGAGTGGTCTGTGGCTTGCGCGTGACGATGCTCACCTTCTCGCCGAGCAGGGCGTTGAGCAGCGTCGATTTACCGACATTGGGCCGACCGACCAGTGCGCACAGCCCGCTGTGCTCGAGCGTTGCAATCGCCTCGGTTGATCCATTACTCATGGCCGGAGCCTCCTCCTTCCGCCGACTCGGCGCCGATCTCGACGAGCATCGCCTCGGCGGCGCGCTGCTCGGCCTGCCTGCGGCTGCCGGCCTCACCGACCGTTTTCTGCTCGCTGTCGCTGAGTCGGCACTCGACCTGAAAGCGCTGATGGTGGGCTCGTCCGCGGACATCCAGCACCTGGTAGCCGGGCAGGGGACGGCGCGTCGACTGCAGAACCTCCTGCAGGCGAGTCTTGGGGTCCTTGAGCACCGCCTGCTCCGGCAAGCTCTCCAGTCGCGGACGATACAAGCCGATGATGACTTGCGACGCGGTCTCGAAGCCCGCGTCCAGGTAAACCGCGCCGAACACCGCCTCCAGGGCATCGGCCAGGATGGAGTCACGCCGGTGGCCGCCGCTCTTGAGTTCGCCGCCGCCCAGGCGAAGATGGTCACCCAGTTCTATGTCCCGCGCGATGGCCGCTAGGCTGGAGCGATTGACCAGGCTTGCGCGCAACCGCGACAGCGTACCCTCGCTATCGCCCGGGCGCCGGTGGAATACCTCGTGGGCGATGACGAAATTCAGCACCGAGTCGCCCAGGAATTCCAGGCGTTCATTGTGGCGGCCGCCGGCACTGCGGTGCGTGACCGCCTCCTGGAGGCGGTCAAGTTCCCGGAACCGGTGATCGAGCCGCTGTTGCAGGCGTTCGAGATCGGACATGGGTTATTCGATCCGCTGGCCAATGCGATCCCAGGCGATCCCGCCCTCCTCGCTGTCCCAACTCATCCAGATCAGGAACGCGCGCCCGGCCAGGTAGTCGTCCGACACCGGGCCCCACATCCGGCTGTCGGCACTGCGATCCCGGTTATCCCCGACAGTGAAGTACTTACCCTCGGGGACCGTGTACGTGAAATCCGCCGACTGGGAAGCCGGATGGTGGAGGATGGTGTATTCGCGACCGGAGACCCGCTCCGTGCGCAGGACCGAGGGTTGATCCGGGTCAGCGCCTGGGCCGGCGTAGCGCTCCTGCCCTTCCTGCTCCAGGCGCTCACCGTTAACGTAGAACGTCCGATCCTGATACCGAATCTCGTCCCCAGGCAGGCCGATGACTCGCTTGATGTAGTCCTGGCCCGGGTCAACGGGATAGCGGAACACGGCGACCTCGCCCCGCTCCGGCTCGCCATCCCCGAACAGGCGGCTGCGCAGGACGGGCAGACGGATGCCGTAGGAGGCCTTATTGACCAGGATGAAATCGCCGGCCTGCAGCGTGGGGAGCATCGAACCGGAGGGGATGCGGAACGGCTCGGCCACGAACGAGCGAACCAGCAACACGATCAGGATGATCGGAAAAAGCGAGCGCGGCAGATCGATATACCACGGGTCGCGGTCACGATCGATATTCTCGCGGTGACGCAGCCACCGATCCCAGCCCCACACCAGGCCGGTGAGCAGGGTCAGCACAACAAGGAGGATTTCAAAGTTCATGGGCGCCCACTAATCCTTTGAGTCATCGACCCGCAGCACGGCAAGGAAGGCATCCTGCGGGATCTCCACCTTGCCGACCTGCTTCATGCGCTTCTTGCCCTCCTTCTGTTTCTCGAGGAGCTTGCGCTTGCGGCTC
>Ga0207421_10006957_pt1 | contig 12184 bp, 11 predicted proteins | sample SodLakKL_010_SED_4_FD_187542 | JGI IMG/M metagenome (GOLD analysis project Ga0207421, IMG submission 187542) | Alkaline sediment microbial communities from Lake Tanatar, Kulunda Steppe, Russia - 8KL_010_SED (SPAdes) (version 2) | ecosystem: Environmental > Aquatic > Non-marine Saline and... | reverse complement strand
GACGTGCCTGAAGGACATCCGTACAGGAAGCTGTGATATGACACTAAAAACAACGGTGGTCGGGAGCTATCCGGTGACGCCGGAAAGACGAGCACTCAGTAGGAGCTATCACACGGGAGAGGATCCTTACCTAGAGTGTATCGAAAGAGCGGTCGAAGCTCAAGTCGAAGCAGGCGTCCAGCTCATAACCGACGGGCAGACAAGTAACGACATGATATCTCTCTTTGCCCAGGGGATAAAGGGGTTCAGGAAACGTGAGAAGATCCAGATCGTCTCCCAGGTGGCGTACAAAGGTCCTATCACGGTGAAGGATCAGGAATTCGTGAAAGGGTTGATACCGAAAGGTGTAGAGATCAAAGGTGTGATAACGGGACCCTGGACCCTGGCGAACTCAGTGGATGACAGGCATTATGACTCCCCAGAGGATTGTATGTGGGACCTTGTGGAGGTGCTTCATCGGGAGGCCGAAGCACTGTCGTCCATATGCAGTGTTATCCAGATCGACGAACCGTACCTCTCTGTGGAGTATGAAGAACAGGTAAAAGGGGCGGTTGAATCTGTGCTGGATGTGAACGTCGAAACCGCCCTTCATGTCTGTGGAGATGTTTCTGATATTGCCTCGGAGTTAGTGGAGTACGAGGTCGACATACTGGACCACGAGTTCACGGATCATCCCGAGCTCTACGATGTATATGCGGACCTAGACCCCTCCAAAAGGTTAGCGGTGGGCGTTGTAAGTACCGAGCCACCTGCAGAGAAAGTGGATATCATAGTGGACCGTATCAACCGAGTGGTGGATTTGTTCGGGCCTGATTCGCTGGTGGATCCGGACTGTGGTTTGAGGTTTTTACCGGAAAACGTCGCAAGAGATAAGCTAACAAACATGGTGAAGGCAAGGGATGTGGTATGGGATGAAAGAAGTTGATGTGATAAGGGCAGAACGGCAGAAGGAGATGATCTTCGACCCCAGTGGATTCTTCGTCATCTTTCTGAAGGATGAAGAGATCATAGTAGAACACTATACCAACGTTAAAAAAGGTGGAGAACTAGAGGTCGAAACGGGTAGATTGACCACCGTGATAAAAGGTACCGACGCCAAGGCGATATGTGATACCATCGTGGAAAAAGGTCTGGTTTCAAGAAGGGACCATTCCGCCTACTTGGGAAGGGAGCTGCAGAAAGCGGAGATAGCGTTGAAGAAGGGGATCGAATACGTGCAGTGCGAACCGCTGGTCTTCGAGGATGGATGACGGATCGCCTCGGAAAACGATTTATACCCTAAGCAAAATGTTCTATTAGGTGTCAAAGTTTGGAGATACATACTGACGATAGACCCTGGGACCTGATGTTCGTCGCACTGGTTACAGTGTTACTAGTGGCCATAATAGCTTTAGCTCCAGACTCCATCTGGCGTACCGTCCTTGGATTACCCTTCTTACTTTTCTTCCCCGGATACGCTCTGATCTCCACGCTTTTCCCGGAACAAGAAGGTCTGGACCACGTTGAAAGGCTCGCCTTATCCTTCGGCCTCAGCATCGCACTGACACCCCTGGTAGGACTTTTACTAAACTACGTCTGGAAGATAACGCTAACATCCATCTTGACATCCCTCTCATTACTGATATTCGCCCTGTGCGCATCCGCCTATTACAGGAGGATATCCATACCACAAGAAGAAAGATTTGATGTCAACATAAAGATAGATAGGCCCGATTGGGGGGAGTACGACACCGTGGATAAACTACTGGTGGTCGCCACTGTGATATTACTGATATCCTCGGCCGTACTGGCTGCCTACATCATAGTCACACCCCGTACTGGAGAGCGGTTCACTGAGTATTACATCCTGGGACCACACGGTATGGCGGATGATTATCCAACGGAACTGCAGGTGAACCAGTCTGGTCATGTCATGATCGGTGCAGTCAATAGAGAGCACCGTGAGATGGACTACCTCATGGTCGTGAGGGCCGGGGCAACCGATCACGAGTCACACGAGGATCTGGAAGATCTGATCGAAGACGAAGAAGGAGAAAGCGTGGGGGTGGAGATATACTTCGATCTGGAAAATATGACCGTGGTGGATATGCCTGAAGATAACAACTTGACCCTGTCACCATCCATAACTTACACCGCAGAGTTCACATTGGGTCACGGAGAAAGATCCACCAGACATCTCAACTACAGCTTTGAAGAACCCGGTCTATACATGGTTCAATTTTTACTGTTCAAACCCGAAGAGTTCGCTCAGGATGATCAGGACCCTTACCGAAACCTTCATCTCTGGGTGACGGTGACAGAGGAGGTTTGAGATGCCATCCATGGAGCTGACCCGTAGGGGAAAGGTCTTGATGCTGGTGCCCATATATCTGTTCACAGGTGCGTATCTGCTGAAGAACCCGTTCATGGCCTTGACCGGTGCGGGTTTGTTGGCTCTACTGCTACACTCCCGTATATACCTGGATAGAGTATCTTCAAAGGTGGATGTGGACCCGAGTATCGCACAGGACACACTGTACGTTGGTGAAGGAGTGAAAGTATCTTACATGGTAGGATCAGAACGTCCATTGAACATATCGCTGGAACCATCTGATGACCTCGAAAATAGGGAGGATGTCAGATTTGAACAAACACTGAACTCCAAAGCCATCTTCGAATCGACATTGTACCCCACCTCATCAGGCAGGGCTGAGGTGGGCGGACTGAAGGGTACATTATCCGATCCTATGGGTTTGTACAAGGTACAGTTCGATCACCAAAGTCCCATTGACATGGTTGTGTACCCCTCCAAAGATGCTATCAGGTACGCCAAAACCTACGCACACAGGGTACACCTTGAAGAGCTGGTCAAAGACATGATGAGCTTCACCGTTTCCTCCGGAGAACTGGAGGAGATAAGGGAATACCATCCGGGGGATAGATGGAGGGACATACACTGGCGTTCGGTTTCCAAGCTGGGTAATTACATGACCAAAGAGTACGAAAAGATGGCTCTTCTTGAGTGCACTGTGTTCCTGGATATGTCCCCCTCCATGAGAAGAGGGAAGAAGAAGATGGACCACATCAACTTCCTTACACTGGAGCTACTTAAAGAACTGGAGCTATCCGGTCACGACATAGGTATGACAGTTTACGATCATCGGAAGGTATTATTCCATCAAAAACCAGAACAGAGACGGGCTACCTTCACAAGGATCTATCGGGCTCTCTCTGATCTTCCGGATCCTAAAGAACCGGCACCATATAACAGTCCAAGGTACAGAGAAGACATCACCATCGAGAACCTCAAAGATGCCGAACGGCAGTTCGTCGAGAGGGTTAGTACCATACGGTACGGAAGTCCATCCGCCGGTTTAGGTGGTTTGGTGGAAGCGGTAAAAGAGGTGAAAAGAGGAGTTCACAAGCGTTCGCTGGTCATGATCATAACGGATATGGAAACAAACCCGGAGATCACCATAAAATCGGTGGAGAAGTTGAAGAACATGAATCACACGGTATGGGTGATCATACCTTTTTCGCCGTGGTACGATCTGGAACATATCGACGAAGATGTCTTGGAAATGACTTATAAGGACTATATCCGACTGGAGAAGATTTCGAAGATTCTGTACCGGGCAGGTGCTAAGGTTTTTGAAATGTATCCGGGAAAGGAAGGGTTAAGGATACTGGAGGAGGGAAGATGAACCGTCAACCGGGAGTACATATAATGGGTACATTGCTCCTCTTCGTTTTGTTCAGCCTTACGCGTGATTGGTTGATGACCATCATCACCGGAACCGCGCTGCTGACGGTATCCATCGGAGCACATATCGACGATAATACGATATCATTACCGGGACTGATACTGGTGTCTTTTCTACTCCCGTATTCCATCGGTTCGATAGCTCTTGATGAGCTCTACCCTATTCTGTTCTACACTTTCGTGGTGATAGTACCGATAATTCTGTATTGGGGCATCGTGCTGAGTGATTCTTTCTTTACTGATAAATTCAGCCTTGCTCTATCGGTGAGTTACTTCGTACTCATCCCTATAATCTTCTATTCCCTACTGATATTTTCTAGTATGCGTGAATACCTACTGGATCCCGTGAATCAAGGACCGCAGGCAATGGTTATATCCGGATGTGCCGTGCTTCTTTTCATCATATACTATCTGAAACCGACTAAGACCTGAACTTACCCTTGGGGGCTTCGACCTTTGACTCTAGGATATCCTTGAGAATCTGGTCTTTACTGACTCCTTCTAACTCCGCATCCACCGTGAGGATCAGACGATGAGGGAGCACTTTTTTGGCCACATCTTTAACATCATCGGGTATCACATATCCCCGACCATTCAGTAAAGCATAGGCCTTGGAAGCGTAAAGGAGCTGTTCAGCCGCTCTGGGACTGGCTCCCAAACTCAGTTCTTCGGTCACCCGCGTTTCCAGAACTATGTTCCTTATGTATTCAAGTATGTCAGATGATGTGTAAACTGACTTGTGCAGTCCTTGGATGTTATCCCGCAATGAACCGCCGATCCTTCTTACATCATACCCATTTTCACGATTTTTTAGCTCTAACAAGGCCAATTCCTGTGCCGCTGAAAGATACATCATGTCCGATTTTATCATGAACCTGTCGAGCTGGGCTTCGGGAAGTGGATAAACCCCTTCTGTTTCTATGGGGTTTCTGGTCGCTACAACGAAAAACGGTTCCTTCAATGGAAGTGTGTTTCCTTCGATAGTCACCTGCTTCTCCTGCATGGCCTCTATCAGGGCAGACTGGGTCTTGGGAGGTGCACGGTTGATCTCATCGGCCATGAGTACGTTCGTGAAAACGGGACCCTTTCTCAACTCGAATTCACCCGTTTTGGTGTTGAAGTAATAATGGCCGGTTATGTCGGCAGGGAGCATATCTTGGGTGAACTGTATACGACTATGATCCATACCTATAACTTTGGTGAATTCCTTGATCAGTGTGGTCTTTGCTATACCCGGAACTCCTTCCAGTAGAAGATGACCTCCAGTCATAAGACAGATCAAGAAGTCGTCTAAAACCTCTCCGTACCCGACTACGACCTTACTAATCTCCGATTTGATGGCTTTGAACTGCTTCTTATAATCATTTCCGTTCATTTGAAAACCTTTCGTATATCATCCTGAGCTTTCGTTCATCCCAATCGGGATTTTCATTTAATACTTTTTCCACCACTTCGTCCGGCTCATCTTTTTGAAGATACCGTAAAGGAAGGGTGAGCAATCTCTTCCAATCATATCCTAAAAATAACGCGGTGGTCACTGTGAGCCCAGCCAGGACCAACATGTATACACCGGTCTCAGATGGTGGTTGGTAGTTATAGACCATGGAGTAGATGATGTTCATACTCCTGTGGCTCTCGTCGAATATGACTCGATCTCTTTCATGAGATAGATAGTCCATCAGATTTTCCATAAAAACCCTGTTATCCCGCTTATCGAGCATCGAATTGATAAGAACACTGGGGTCAGAGAGCAGTATGAGTTCTCCGTCACCGTAAGATTCCACACTGAGGATCGGGTGACTCCTTTTAGCACCATCATCGAGCCATGAGGCCGAGCTGCTGTTGGCCAACACCCTTGCATCCTGGTCGGGTCGGAGTGCCGTGGGGTGATTCAGCATTAGCATATCCACACCCTCGGTTATCTGATGTTCCCGTATGTCGTATATCACGGGAAAGTGGGGGCTCTTCTCGAAAGAAAGATCCATCAACGACCGTCCGTGGAAGGATGATGTCGTATTCAACCGCTCCAGCAAGGTGTTCCCAGAGCCGGTGTCATCGGCGATCAGGACCCGTCCACCCCTATCCATGAAGTCGTGTACGTAGGATGCCTCCGCACCTCCGAAGGGTTTGTCCGGACCTATGAAAACCAAAGAGGTAGTACGGGGATCCGCTTCATAGGAGGTTAGATCCCTCTGGACCACCTCCATCTCACCGCCATCTGCCAGTTCCAGGTTGGGTACGAAACTACCGGTACGGTAGGTCCTTACCGCCAAAGAACTGCAGCCGTTCCACCCTGTGTTGTATATACTGAAATCGGCACTGGTGGTCACCACTGGCGCGACCATAGAAAGAAAGAATATCAAGGCGATCACCGATACCACCGATAGGTAGATCGCGAACCGTTTTACCTTTTCCTTCATGAGAAACACACACCCCATATCCTTGACATGGATCGGTTATATCTATCGAACTCCTGAGCATCTAGGTCCATGTTGGTGAACGAAGCTTTCTCGAATACCTGTGTGACGGTGTCGAAATGTTTAGCTAGCCCGTATAGCTTCACCATGTCCTCTTTAACTTCTCTGTGCGTCTTACCAGGGGCTACGTTGATCACGTTCCTAGAATCTATCTCCCGCATCAGGTCTCCGTAGGACTTGAGTACGTCATCTTTCCTATCTACATGCACGGGCTTGCTCTTTTTGGTCAACTCTACCCGGGATCCGCTATCGGTGATAGTGTCCATGACATCTTCTTTTTTACTCTTTAATACGTATGTAAGGGCTACTAAAGACAAAACTACTAAGACGAAGAACAGCAGGATCCTATCGTCGTCGATTGTGGTAGTCAGTAACCCATCATCGTCACCATTTCCATCGTCCACGCCGTTTTCATCGTCATCCGGGATGTCATCGATGGGGTCCGTACCCACATATGCTCCTTCTTCGGTTACCAATAGGTAAAGGATGGGTGAAGTACAGGCACGGTATCGCTGTCCCCCGGGAAAACGTGTGTTGACCGCATGATGACCCATGGGGAGGTCATCCAAGGTCAGATCGAAGGTGTAACTACCGTTGGCATGGGTAGTGGTGTTCCCGAACATATCGCCATCGAACTGCAGTAGAACTGTTTCGTTTTGCAGCCCTAGATCACTGGATGAGTTGAAGAGCGTTCCATAGAAGGATATATTATCATCAAAGACTGAACCTTCCAGCGTGATATGGGTGGGGATACTGATCTCGAAGGATACCGTTGTCGAACTTGGTTTCAAGGTACGGTTACCGTGGAATGACACGGTTACATCGTTCTTACCCCAATGGAAGTCAGAAGCATGGTACTCCAAGGATATGTTTCCATCTGGGTCAGGGTTGAAAGTTTCGCCTGTGGATACGTTCAGCGTTATCTCGGCAAGGTTTACCTCAGCACTCGTTCGGAAGTAGCCTTCAAAGAGTATCATCTCTTGGTAGTAAGCTGGTCTGTCTGTGCTCAATATAACCTCTGTATCGTACTGGATCACATCCACAGTGGCTTCAGCATACAGAGCACCTGATGTTGCGTTCAACCTGATCTCCCCGAGCTTGTCCCACGGTACATCGATAGATAGGGAATAGTATCCGTCTTCTTCCGTCACAGCTGTACGATATCCTATGCCCTCGACCTCCACCGTGACTTCACGATCATGAGCAAAACCTTCGTCCCAAACGAAACCTTCGCACAGGAATGTTTCTCCGGGATGAGTCGTTTCGGGTACGTTTATACTCATGTAAGCGGGAACGTGACCGTATAGTTCCTCGAGCTGATCCAGGGTTTCACCATAATCCTCTATAAGAGATGGAAGGCCATCCAATAGCATCTCTATAGACACAGGATCCTTGACCGTCTGGTTCAACATATCGATGTTGTCAACAGCGTCATCATAGTGTTCCTCCATACGTCTGAGGTTGACCATGGCGTTCTCCAATGAGCTCATCCCCTGGCTGAGGACTGCATGATCGTCACCTTCCGATTCTATGTAGAAGTGGACGGCGTCGGATATGTTATGGTTGATCCCTACGTGTTCTTTTGAAAATTCAAATAACGTCCCACTGGTTTCGTGATAAGGCATGTACAGTTCATCAAGGTATATGTAGCTGGGAACGTCGTCTTTTATTTCGTTTATTATACGCTTGGCCGGTGCTGTTGACTCATAAGCATCTAGAAAGTTATCCTGAGCCTCATATAGAGGTCCTTCAGTGTATGTGAATTCTGATCCCTCTGAAGAGAGATTATGTTCGACGGTAAGAGTGTTGTTCAATCCTTCTTCCATGTAAAGATGCACTATCCTTAGTGCGGACAGAAGTGCACTTATGTCTTCTTCGACCTCATCGAAGTTCTGGTGACTGCCTGAGACCGTTGGGTATAGGGGCACTAGTATGAGCATGATCACGCATACCATCACCACTGTGTTCCGTGTCAACATCCGTGAACTCATGTACAGCGGAAGATAAAAAACTTTGCGATACTTTTATTTATCTTTTCCACCTACGACAGAGAGAGATGAAAAGAATCCAGCGAATATTTCCAGATATCTCATCCACCATATTCGGTGCAGTTTTCATAGCGGTGGGTCTTTACCTGATCCTCATGACCGCATACGTGAACGCTGGACTCGGTTCTATATTCATAGGTATATTCACCATCATGGTGATGACCGGTGGGACCGTCGATGAGGAAACCGCGGTATCCGCGTTGAAGTCAGATGTGGATACGCTGGATGGACTACTCGAAGACCTGGGGATCTCCGGTGATTTAGTACAAGTACCACCCAGCGATACTTTGAGGGAAGGTAAATCCTACGTACCGGCGGAGGATTTCCAGGGACTGCCGGACCTGCAGGACGATATGGTCGTCGTATCTGCGGCCGGCGGCCGTGTCGGTGTTTCACTGACACCTCCAGGACTTCATCTGATGAAGCTTGCACAGGAAAATCTAGAAGGTCCAGTGGATGGTATAGAGGGTGCCAGGGAGGTCATGGGTATACTGACCCACGGTATCGGCCTGGCTAGATCATACAGTATCAGAGAGGAGGACGGGATCTTCAAGATGAGGATAACCCATGACGGGTATAACGACTACTGTGATTCATTGAGAGAGAGGGATGAACGTATCTGCACCAGGACCGCATGCCCACTATGCAGTGCATATATCGCTACCGCCGCACAGTATATCGATTCACCCTTGAGGGTGATTAACTTCGGCAAGGAAGACAAACATGTGACATATGAGATGGAGGTAGTCGAGTGACCTTCTCACAGAAGTTGGCCGGCTCCATGGCGTTATGGAGTGTGATCGCACTGGTACTGGTCGGCTCCAGCAACCTTGAGCTCTATGGTATCTTTCTTCTCATCGGCCTGCTGATATGCAGGGAACTATCAACGTCCTACACGAAGCCGGAGGTAGGAGATCGGATGGACATCATGATATACGTTGGAGTACTGTTCTTCATAGTGGTGGTCGCCCGTAATATCCTGTCGATATTGGAGATGATCTAGGATCACTGGTAACCTTTGGGACCCTTCTTCTTTTCTCCCTTTTCCTTACGTTTGACCTTTTCCAGAGCCTGCTCCATGTGTTTCTGATGGACCTTAGTTTCCTTTATCTTCTCGTCGTCCATCTCACCACCTTCTGCGATGTATTCCCTTATGGCTAACATCACGGCTTCGTTGCAGATAGAGGCTATATCGGCACCGCTCATATCTCCGGTATCTCTGGCCAACCGGTATATATCCACATCGTCGGCCAGTGGTTTTTCCTTCGTATGTACCTGGAATATCTTTTCTCGGGTCTCTAGATCCGGCATCTCGATGGATATCTGCCTGTCGAACCTGCCTGGTCTCAACAACGCGGGGTCGATTATATCTATCCGATTGGTAGCGCCCATCACCACCACGTCGTGCAGTGGTTCTAGACCGTCCAACTCTGTGAGTAACTGCGATATGACCCTTTCGGAGACGTTGGAATCCGCACTGCTGCCCCTGCGAGGGGCAAGGGCGTCTATCTCGTCGAAGAATATTATGGTCGGTGCCGCCTGTCGAGCCTTTCTGAAGGTCTCTCTCACGGCTTTTTCACTCTCACCCACCCATTTGGAGAAGAACTGTGGACCTTTCACCGAGATGAAGTTCGCCTCACTCTCGCTGGCAACGGCTTTGGCCAACAGTGTTTTGCCCGTTCCCGGTGGTCCGTGTAGCAGTATTCCCTTGGGTACTTCCGCACCCATGTGCTTGAATATGGTTTCGTACTTTAGAGGCCACTCTACCGCCTCTACAAGTTCCTGTTTGGCATCATCTAGACCGCCGACATCTTCCCAGCCCACGTCCGGTGTCTCGATGACCACCTCTCTCATGGCTGAAGGTTCCATCTCCCGGAGGGCTTTGTTGAAGTGATCACGTTTGACTCGAAGTTTGTCCAACATCTCTGTAGGTATCTGTTCCAGATCAAGATCGATGTCTGGCAGTATCTCTCTCAAGGCAAGCATGGCGGCTTCTTTTGCCAGTGCTTCAAGATCAGCACCGACGTAACCGTGTGTGTGTCCCGCCAACCTTTCCAGTTCAACATCCTCGTCCAGCGGCATACCCCTAGTGTGGATCTCAAGTATCTCCCCTCTGGCTTCCTTGTCCGGCATGCCTATCTCTATCTCACGGTCGAAGCGTCCCGGTCTCCGCAACGCCGGGTCCAGTGCATGTGCTCTGTTGGTAGCTCCGATGACGATAACTTTGCCCCTGGCTTGTAGTCCGTCCATGAGCGAGAGCAGCTGGGCCACGATCCTCCTCTCGGTTTCACCGGTGACCTCATCCCTCTTCGGGGCTATGGAATCGAGTTCGTCGATGAATATTATGGCGGGCTGGTTCTCTTCAGCCTCCTCGAATATCTGCCTCAATCTCTCCTCACTTTCACCGTAATATTTTGACATGATCTCCGGACCGCCGATGTTGTAAAAGTTGGCGTCGGTCTCGCTGGCCACGGCTTTGGCCATGAGGGTCTTTCCTGTACCCGGAGGTCCGTGCAGCAGTACTCCTTTGGGTGCCTCTATACCCACCTTGTCGAAGAGTTCCGGATGCCTGAGGGGGAGCTCCACCATCTCACGTACCTTCTCTATCTCCTTCTTCAGACCTCCGATGTCCTCATAAGAAACACGGGGCACCTTGGCGATCTCCTCCTTACTGACTGGCTTTTCGGATATCTTCACCTGGGTCTCAGGGGTGATGATCACAGCCTTGGCCGATGGTGAAAAAGACTTCACGACCAGATCGATCTTCTTACCCATGATGTTCAACGATATGGAATCTCCCTTGGTTATGGGACGGTGTCTGAGAACCTGTTTTCGAAGATAATCCTCACCACCCATCAGTCTGATGGGTTCTGTTGGTGCGAAGGTGACCTTCTGAGCGGTCTTGGTACTGATCTTCTCGATTCCCACCTTCTCATCTATCTTCACACCTGCGTTCCGCCGGGTAGGACCGTCGATCCTGATTATACCAGTGTTTCTGTCCTGTTCATCACCTGCCCAAAGTTTTGCGGCGGTCTCTTTCTCACCGATGATCATGATTATATCACCGCTCTGTAATCCCAGCATCTCCTTTATCTCGGGATCTATCCTTGCCAAACCCCTTCCCACGTCGGATGACTTCGCTTCAGCGACTTTCAATACTCTATCTTTCTTCGCCAATTTATCACGCTCTTAAACTATACAACGCCTTATTGTAATGTTTGTGTTGTAATGATGATTGAGGTTCTATTTAAACATTTTGTCATACTTGCATAAAATATTTATCTCTGAAATTAGATTTTACCATAATAAAATGAAAAGAGAAGTAGATGGTACCATCATCGAACTGGTCAAAGGGGACATCACATCACAGCCGGATTGTGAAGCTATAGTCAATGCCGCCAACGCCCAACTGCGAACCGGTGGAGGTGTGGCGGGAGCCATACATCGGGCCGCGGGACCGGGGTTGGAAAAAGAGTGCAGACCAATGGCACCGATCTCACCGGGTGAAGCGGTGATCACCAGTGGACACGATCTTCCCAACGATCATGTGATACACTGTCTCGGTCCGATATACGGTAGAGACGAGCCTTCGGACGGATTGCTCGCAAACTGTTATAGGAACGCCCTGAGGTTGGCCGAGGATAACGATATCCCGTGCATAGCCTTTCCCGCCATCTCCACGGGAGCCTTCGGGTATCCTCTTGAGGAAGCCGCAGAGGTGGCCCTGAGTACGGTCCTGAACGAAGTCAAGGACCTAAGATCGGTCAAGAGGGTGAGGTTCGTTCTACACAGCCAAAGGGACTTGGACGTGCACGGAGTTACATAAAATCAGCCAGAATGCCTCCGTCTTCAGGCGGTGGATGAATGGCAATAGCGTATCAACTTTCACCGACCCCTCTCCTTTAAAGGTATAAATA
>Ga0207421_10006956_pt1 | contig 12184 bp, 12 predicted proteins | sample SodLakKL_010_SED_4_FD_187542 | JGI IMG/M metagenome (GOLD analysis project Ga0207421, IMG submission 187542) | Alkaline sediment microbial communities from Lake Tanatar, Kulunda Steppe, Russia - 8KL_010_SED (SPAdes) (version 2) | ecosystem: Environmental > Aquatic > Non-marine Saline and... | reverse complement strand
TCTCTATTTCTAAACCAAAGCGTCCATGCAGTCCGTGGGAACATGGGTCCTTCCTGGGCTCCTGGGAAATGCGGAACAGCGAGGCGCAAAGAGTGCGCATTTTTGTGCGGAAATTTTGTGCGGAAAAATGGAACGCCGGCGCTTTTTTGTGTTGCTGCAGCCGGGGTCCAGCCGGGGCCGAGCCGGGTGCAGGCCGGAGCGAAGCCGGTGGAGGTTCGGGCCTGGTCCTGGGCACATCCGGTCCAGGGCCAGGTGGCAGGTAGAGGATTAAAAAATAGTGATTCGTCAGGAGTGACATGAGCCAGAAAGGGACAGCAAAAAAGGGCAGCCAAAAGAACCAACAGGCCGTCGATTCAAACTTCGTCATGCAGTGCCTGTGGTCTGAATCCATGGGCGACGGACTTTTGTATGCTGCCCTGCACAATGGCAAGTATGTCTATAACAAGGCGTCAGGAGAATGGATGCATTGGGACGGCATCTGCTTGCGCCGGGATGTCATGGACTGGGCTCTGGCTGACGTTGAAAACGTTGCCCAGAGATACGCCCAAGAGCTGCCGAATATCCAGGAAAGCATAAACAAGGCAGCCGGCGACGGCAATAAGGACGAGCAAAAGATGTACGAGGCAGTTCGGGATGCTGTAAAGACCAGGATAAAAAAGCTGCGCAACAAAACCGGACGTCAATCCTGCCTGGAGTTCGCCCACACCTCCCCTGATAAACAATCTCTGGCCATAGAGGGCACCGAGCTGGACCAGGATCCGTGGCTTTTTGCCTGTGCAAATGGAGTTTTGGACTTGCGTACAGGGGAGCTGCGCAAGGGCAAGATGACTGACTGGATCAGCAAGAAAAGCCCCGTGGAATGGCGGGGCATAGATGAGCCCTGCCCTGTATGGGAAAAGGCTCTCTGGGAAATGTTTGAAAACCAGCACAAGATAGATTTTTTAAGGCGATGGTCCGGTTACTGCCTGACAGGAGATATTACAGAGCAGAAGTTCGTCAGCCTGTCTGGAGATGGCCGTAACGGTAAGGGCATATATGCTGAAACCATGCTCAAGATCATGGGCGACTACGCTGGCCCGATCCAGTCGGAAATGCTCATGCAGCAACCCAAGGGCAAATCCGCATCCGGTCCTTCACCGGACATAATGTCTCTTTACGGCCTGCGCATGGCCATGGCTTCGGAGTCGGAGGAAGGAGATAAGTTTTCTGCCTCGCGCATCAAAAAATTTACCGGCAGCGATACCCTGGTGGGCAGACATCCTCACGACAAAATGGAAACCAGGTTCCGCCCCACCCACAAGTTGGTCACCCAGACCAACAACCCCCCGCATGCACAATCGGACGATTTCGCCTTCTGGGAAAGGATTCTGCTATTAACCTTTCCTTTTATGTTTGTGGAGAAGGTCAACCACCCTGCCCATAAGCCAAAGGACTACTTCCTGGCTCAGAAGCTGGAGCAGGAGCTTTCGGGCATCCTGGCCTGGTGCGTCCGGGGTTGCCTGGACTGGCAGATCAGGAGGCTGGACCCGCCGCCTGTAGTCCGGGAGGCCACCGAAGAATACCAGCGCGGCGAAGATCTAGTCCAGGACTGGATTGATGCTCGCTGCTACGTGGAAACAGATCCGGAGCGGGTGTACCAAGTTTCGGCATCCTCGGCGGACTTATACCAGGATTTCGTCAACTGGTACAAAGACAATATCGGCAACCGTCCATTCAGTGGCCAATGGTTCGGCCGGCGTATGGCCAAGAAGTTCAAGCGGGAGAAAAAAGGAGTGGTATCCTATTACGGTATCGGCCTGCTGACTGACTGAGCGTGGAAGATTCTGGAGGATATGGAAGATATATGGAAGATTTAAGCCCATATCCTCCAGACTTTAATTATTTGAAATATAAGGCAAAGATAGTCTTGTCTGGAAGATTGGAAGATATTTTCAGTGAAACTTCTCTTGTTAATTATAAAATATTTTTATTTACTATAAATATCTAAAAATATCTTCCAATCTTCCAAAAAGAGAAAGCAAACAAATAAAAAACAGATATTTATGCCCTGGAAGATATTTGAAAATATCCTCCACATATCTTCCATGTCTTCCAGGGATCTTCCAAAATTATGGTCAACATCTTGGATTTGCTCAAAGAATGCGGACTGGAGCCGCGCAAGATGTCCGGCAGCAAGGGCGGTGAATATCACTGTGCATGCCCCGGCTGTGGGGATGGTGGCAAAGGCCGCAATTCCGACCGTTTCCACGCCTGGCCTGAGCAGAACGACGGCCAGGGCTCCTGGTGGTGCAGGCAGTGCAACCAGGGCGGGGATGTGATTCAGTTTATGCGGGAATTCCAGGGCAAGACATTTAAAGAAGCCGCTTCCAGGGCCGGTAAAAAAGTAGAGGGCCAGGATTATCAGCCATTCAAGACCCCCAGTCGGCCACAAAATGCCAAGCCCCTGCAGGACCTGGCCCCGGAAAAGAGCTCCAGGGAATCTCCTAAGCTCTGGCGCGAAAAGGCGGCCAGGTTTGTGGCCTGGTCCCACGAAAACTTGAAGGCCAACAAGGATCAGCTGCGCAAGCTGGCTGAGCGCGGCCTAAACATCAAGGCCGTGGAAAGGTTCCGCCTGGGATGGAATCCCGGAGAGCGCGGCAGGGATATATTCAGGCCCAGGGATTCGTGGGGGCTGCCGGAGGAAATCAGCGAGAAAACAGGCAAGCCCAAAAAACTGTGGATTCCCCGGGGGCTGGTTATCCCATTCCTGGATGATTCCGGCCGGGTGGAAAGGCTCAGGATCCGCCTGCAGGAAGGTGAACCGAAGTATTATGTTCTGCCCGGCGGGGTCTGTGATCCCATCCCCCTGCTGGCCATGCCATCCACCTGGCCGGGGCAGCATCAGGCTGTAATTGTCTTAGAATCCGAGCTGGACGGGATGCTTATTTCCATGTCCGCTGGAGACGTGGCCGGAGTCGTCGCCCTGGGATCATCCTCTGCAAAACCCAGGCATGAAACGGCGTACCGCATGGTCCAGTCTGCTGCCTGGATCGGACTGGCCCTGGACCGGGATCAGGCCGGGGACGAAGCTCTGGAGTGGTGGCTGGAAAACTACGAGTGCGCCCGGGACATCAGGCCCGAGGGCGTGAAAGATCCGGGCGAGCTCATCGACAAAGGCAGGGATGTCCGGGAATGGGTGCTTTCCTGTCTGCCACCTGCCTGGAGACCTGGACGCATTTCTGTCCTGGAAAGGGGATTTAGGGAGGGGGCAGGACAGCAACCTGAAGATGAGGGAGCCGGGGACAGAGTGCCGGGGTCGGTCATCGAGCTGGCCAGGCTGATGCGCAGGTTCCCGGATGTGCGTCTGGAGGTCCGGGAAAACAGGTGGTCACTGTTTGCGAAAGACGGAAAAGGAAAAGAGATTTATTTTTGGGACTTAAACGACAGGCTCAACGGCAAGCGCCTACACGACCTGTTCTGGTTTGACAGCGACGTGGAAAAATACCTGCTCTCTAAGGGGTACGGTGTATATGGCAAGGACAATATATTGTGATGATTAACCTATATTCTATGGAGGAAAAGTGAAAGCACAGCCAGACTATAAAATGCTTGCAGACGTACTTGAGGATGCCCTGGAGCAGGCCCAGCACGGCAAGGGCCGGGAGCGCCATGCTGCCGGGGAGCCGTTTGAGCAGCAGGAGATCTGCGCAAATGCAAGGGCCGTGGGATTGGGTTATCCCTTGGGGCAGGCCCGGAAAAAAGCCCGTGAGGCCCTGCGCCTGTATCAAAAAATGGGATCAAATGCAGGTGAAGCTGAATGCCTGGGAGCGATCAATTATTTGGCAGCGGCTGTAATTGTTATGCGGGAAAACTCCGGGAATATACCGGAGCACAGATTTTTCAAGGAAGAACAGGAGGAAATATGCAGATAAACGTCAAGTACCTGGACCCGGAAATGCCGCCCCTGGAGGCGGTGGACAAGGGCGACTGGATCGACGCCCGGGCCGTGCATGTCCAGGTAAACGGGGAAAAGATTAACTGGGAACTGAACAAGATGTCCGCCCGTGACGAAATAAAATTCAGCAGCATGGACCGGGTCAAGGTCGGCCTGGGGCTTGCTATGCATTTTCCGCCTGTTTACGAGGCCCATATTCGACCCCGCAGCAGTTTATTTAAGCGCCATGGCCTGCTTATGACCAACGGCCTGGGCGTAATAGACCATACCTACTGCGGCAACACTGATGAGTGGTTCGCCGAGTTTTTTGCAGTGTATGACGGATTTATTTCCCGGTTTGAACGGCTTTGCCAGTGGCGATTGATTGAGCGTATGCCCCGGCCGGAGTTTGTCAGCGTCCAAGATCTGGGCAACCCGTCCAGAGGCGGGCACGGATCCACCGGCCGGGATATGTATATAGAGGCTCAGGAAGACGACGGATTTCAATAGGGAGGCAGTCATGGCAGGATCGCTAAATAAGGCATTGATCGTTGGCCGGCTGGGCCGGGACCCGGAACTCAAGTACACCCAGTCCGGGCAGCCGGTGTGCAATATCTCCGTGGCCACGGATGAGTCTTACAAGGACCAGAACGGGCAGAAGGTGGAAAAAACAGAATGGCACCGCGTCCAGCTGTGGCGTAAGCAAGCCGAATTTGCAGCCAACTACCTGGCCAAAGGAAGGCTTGTCCTGGTGGAGGGCAAGCTCCAGACCCGTAAATGGCAGGACAAGAACGGCACCGACCGCTACGTGACCGAGATTATCGCCCGCAACATTCAGGCCCTGGACAGCAAAAAGGATGGAGGCGGATATGTGCCCGCCCCTGATGACCAGGACGCCCCGCCACCTTTCGAGACCGGTGGAGTTCAAGATGACGAACCGTTTTAAACTGGATTGACGGGATAGTCAATGGATAACCACGAGCGTATATTAAAGAACAAGCTGGAAGCTGTCAGCTATCTAAACCGGCGCGGCTTCAAGGTGGGCAAATCAAAATTTTACGCGGACTGCAAAAAGGGACTGGTGCGCATCCAGGCCGACGGATCTATTCTGGCCGGTGACCTGGAGGCCTATGCCCGCAAGCGCGGCCTGGACCGTCCGGATATGGACGGATCAGATCCGAAAAAAGTTGAAGAGCTGCACGAAGTCAAGTTGCAAAAAGAGATTGAAAAGCTGGACTGGGAAAACAAGCGTCGGGAGTTTGAGTACGAAAAAGAAACCGGCAAATACATCCCCCGCGAGCAGCTTGAGCTGGAATTGGCCTCCAGGGCAGCGGTTTTTGATTCCCAGCTGCGCACAAAGATCCGGGCCGCGGCCAGGGAGTGGACTGCGATAGTCAAGGGCAGCAGCGAATATACCCCGGATCTCATCGATCACGCCCTGGATATGCTGGATCAGGCCATGAATGAGCTTGCCCGCATGGATCGGTTCCAGGTTATATTCGCTGATGAAAACGAGGAAACAACGGAATAATGACCCCTGCCCCTGAGATAACCTACACCCGCAAGCCCGCCTGGCTGCCGGATTCCATCCGGGACCGCATCCGGGCCGGGGAGCGGGTGCAGCATGCCACCGGCTTTTCCAGGCCGGAGCGCCGGGTGCTGCGCAAGCGCAAGCGCCTGCCCATATCCCAGTGGGCGGAAAAGCACCGCTGGGTGCGGGTGTCCAGCCGCGAGGGGCAGTGGTCCAACCGCACCACGCCCTACCTGGCCGGGATAATGGATGCAGTGGGCATGCCTTACGTCCAGGACGTGACCATCTGCGCGGCGCCTCAGACAGGAAAGACCGACATGTCTTATAACTGCCTAGGTTCCTGGATAGACCAGGACCCCGGCCCTGCATTGATAGTATTTGCAGATGAGCAAACAGCGCGGGACGAACTTTCTGAGCGCATCGAGCCCATGATCAACGACTCCCCGCGACTTACTCGGTACAAAACCGAAGCTGCCAGAGACATGACCACCCTGCGATTGCAGTTGCAGCACATGGTCGTGCACATGGCCTGGGCTACATCTGTGGCCCGCCTGGCCACCAAGCCTAAGCGCTACGTGGTATTCGATGAGGTGGACAAGTACCCTCCGGCCTTAAAAAAAGAAACAGATCCCATATCCTTAGGCATAAAGCGCACCCGCACCTACCCCGACGACCGGCGCATTATCCGCATATCCTCGCCCACCTGGGAGCACGGACCCATCTGGCGGTCCATGAACGAATGCCAGGCCACCTTTGCATACTATGTACGCTGTCCGGACTGCGGGCACATGCAGACAATGCGCTTCGGCGACCGCGAAACACCGGGCGGCATTAAGTGGCCCTCGGACGAGCGCGATCCGTCCACCATCGAGACCGAGCGCCTGGCCTGGTACGACTGCGCAGATTGCCGCAGCGCATGGGACGACGCCCGCCGGGACCGGGCAGTTGCCCGCGGCGAATGGAGGTGCATGCAGACCGGCAACGAAATGCGCCGCGAGCTGCAGACATCGCGCCCCTCGCGCATCGGTTTTCACATCCCGGCCTGGCTGTCCACTTTCGTGTCCCTGTCCGAATGCGCCGGGGCCTTCCTGCGCGGCCGGACCAGCAAGACCCTGCTGCGCGACTTTCTGAACGGATACGCAGCCGAGCCCTGGCTGGAGTTTGAGGCCGAGCGCCAGGAGGACCAGATCCTGGCCCTGGCGGATGAGCGGCCCCGCGGCCTGGTCCCGGAAGAGACGTTTTGCCTCACTGCCGCTATCGACACCCAGGACGACGGCTTCTGGTACGAGATCCGGGCCTGGGGACACGGATTCGCCCTGGATTCCTGGCAGGTGCGCGAGGGCTTTGTCCCGGCCACCTGGCACAAGATGGCTCCGGAGGATATGCAGAATCGTCCCTGGATGTATCATCAGGCCTTTGACCCTGTGCGCAGGATTCTCTGGGAGGATCAGTATTTTGATGCGCAGGGCAACGAGTACACCGTGGCCCTGGCCGCAATAGACGCCATGGGACACCGCACCAGCGAGGTTTATGATTTCTGCCGGGCGCACCGGGGCAAGATTTACCCCGTCCAGGGCATGCGCAACCGTTCCAACCGGCCCTATAAATACAGCAAACTGGACAGCTATCCCGGCAGCAACAAGGCCATTCCGGGAGGCCTGTCCCTGCTGCAGCTTGACGTAAACCACTACAAAGACGAGCTTTCCGGCCGCCTGCAGATCTCGGCCATGGACCCCGGAGCATGGAGGCTGCACAGTGAGACCAGCACAGACTGGGCCAGGCACCTGTGCGCAGAGTATCTCGACGAAAAGACCGGGCGCTGGGCCTGCCCGTCCAACCGGGCCAACCATGGCTGGGACTGCTCCGTGTACAACCTGGCCCTGGCCGACATCCTGGGCGTAAAGTTCCGCAGCAGTCAGGGCATGGAGCAGGAGCAGAAAAAGCGCAAGAGCTCCGCGCGCCGGCAGACCAACAATCCCTATGTGCAGGGATCAAACCCGTTTGCGAGGGGGTAATGGATAGAGCAATCATGATGCTGGCCAAGGCCGTAAAAAATGCTAAGGACGGCGTGACCTACGACGTCAAAAGCGGAGCCGCCTGCCCGTACTGCGGACAAAAAACCAGGGTCCAGACCACCAAGCCCTGGATGGGCGACTGCCGCATCAGATACCACAAGTGCGAAAATACCCGCTGTGCCCTGCACGTAGTGGACGAGACCATCCGCTCCTGGCAGGAGGCGTGAGTATAAGCCCGGATTGGTTCCGGGCTTTTTCATATCTTCTCAAAAAATCCTGCGTAAACTTTTCTTATTTTATGACCAGTCCCATGACTTTGCCCTGAGCATTGTGTCATGTGTCGGTCATGTCTGACATAAATCAACTCAAAGAGGACCTGGAAATATATCGCCAGGCCCGGTCAAAGGTGCTCGCCGGCCAGGAATACACCATAGGTTCCAGGCGGCTGCGCCGTCCTGACCTGGCCGAGATCGAAAAGCAGATCCGGGCCCTGGAATACCGCATTGCCATTTTAAAGTCCGGCGGCCGGGTAAAGACAGCCCGCCCGGTCCTTGGAGGTGTGCATGAATAGGTGGACCCGGGCCATGTCCAGCCTCATCGGGCTTTTTGCCCCGGAAAAGGCCATAAAGTACGCAGCCGGACGGCAGCGCCTGGCCCGTTACACCGGATACGGCGGAGCTTCCCCTGAAGGCCCCAACAAAGCCTGGCGCCCGGTGAACAGATCCGAGGACGCCCTGCTGGCCAAGGACCGCGAGGCCCTGATGGCCCGCGCCCGGGACCTGGAGCGCAACTCCGGACACATATCCGGAGCCATATCCAAGATAGTCAATAATGTCGTTTACACCGGCATGTACCCCCAGGCCAAGCTGGCCACCTCCGACGGCAAGAAAAGAGACCAGGAAAACAAGCGCATCAATAAGGCCTGGAAAAAATGGGCCGAGTCCAGAGAGGTGCAGTTTTACGAGGTCCAGGACCTGGTTCTGCGCCACCTGTGGATAGACGGCGAGGTCCTGGTGCACAAGTATTTTGACCGCGACCTGTACAACCAGGGCCTGTGCCCCTTGGCCCTGGAGGTGCTGGAAGCGGATTTCCTGGACTCCACTCTGACCACGGAAAACTCCCAGAACGGCAACCGCATCAAGCAGGGCATCGAGTACAACAAAAAGGGCCGCCCTGTTGCTTACCATATATTCAAGGAACACCCCGGCGAAATCGGGCCTTTTGCCCGCATGGCCTGGGGCGCTGAGCGCCGCAGGGTCCCGGCGGAAAACATGCGCCATATCTTTTTCCGCAAAAGGGCTTCCCAGTCCAGAGGCGTGTCCTGGATGTCCTCCATTATCATGGAGATGCGCGACTTTTCAGAATACCAGAACTCCGAGCGCATCGCCGCCCGCCTGGCCAGCGCATTCGGTGCTTTCGTGGAAAGCCCATACCCGGAGCACCAGTACCAGCACCCTCTCTTCGGAGATAATGAAGCCCCCAGCGTAAATGACATCCCCAGCTACTTAGAGCCGGGACGCATCGACGTCCTGCCTCCGGGCATGAAAATAAACGTGGCCCAGTACAACCGGCCGGGCGACTCTTACGAGCCGTTTACCAAGACATCGCTGAAAAGCGCCAGTGCCGGCACAGGCATTTCCTACGAGAACTTCTCCAACGATTACGAGGGCAGCACTTATTCCAGCGCCCGCCAGGCAATTCTCGAAGAGCGCCGGGGTTATCGCAAGATGCAGTGGTTTCTGGTGCGCAATTTTTTAAACTGGGTCTGGAAATCCTGGATAACCGACGCCCACGTATCGCGCATTGCCGGGAACATCCCGGAAGAGGTCCCGGTATCCTGGCGCCTGCCCGGATGGGACTGGATAGATCCGCAAAAGGACGCCCGGGGAGCTCAGCTGGAGCTGGAGATGCAGATTACCAACCGCCGCCGCCTGGCTGCCCAGCGCGGATTCGACTGGGACGAGGACATTGAAGACCTGCAGGAAGAAGAAGAAATTTTGCGGGAAAAAAATATAAAGGAGGCAGAAGAAGATGCCTGATATAGCAACCATTTTAAAAAGCCGCGGATCATCGGCCCTGTCCAACCCGGACGCCCTGCGCAGCCTGCGCGGTGATGACCAGTCACCCAAAAACGGCGGCCGGGATATCGTGGCCCGCACCGGCCAGGGGTCAGATCGCACCGCGGAAATCTATCTGTTTGACGTCATCGGGTGGCCCTTTATCGAGGCCCAGGATGTTGTCAGTGCAGTGCCCCCTGATGTGCAGCAGATAAACGTGCACATTAACTCCCCTGGTGGGGATGTTTTCGAGGGGCTGACCATTTACAACTGGCTAAAGGAGCACTCTGCACAGGTAAACGTGCGCATTCACGGCCTGTGCGCCAGCATAGCCACTATTGTGGCCATGTCCGGCAGCCGGGTGAGCATGCCCGCGGCCAGCTTTTTCATGATCCACGACCCCTGGGCGCTAATGGTGGGCAGCGCAGAAGACCTGCGCAAGGAAGCCGACCTGCTGGAGCAGATCGAGGACGTCCTGGCCGGGATCTATGCCGGCAAGTGTGACAAGGAAAAAAACCAGATCCGCTCCTGGATGCACCAGGAAACATGGTTTTCCGGTGAGCAGGCTGTAGAAGAAGGCTTTGCCGACGAACTGGTCCAGGACGACGGCCAGCGGGACGCATCTGTTTTCAACCTGTCTGTTTTTGGAAAGGGTCCGGAAAATTCTGGATCAACATATAAACGAGCGGCCCAGGCCCTCGAAAAACAAAATCATTCAACGGAGGAAGCTATGAATGAGGAACTTAGAAAACTGTTAGAGGCAAAGGGCCTGGATAAAAACGCCACCGAGGAACAGGCCCAGAAGTTTTTGCAGGACACCCTGCAAAGAGGCGATCTGGACAGCGACGACCAGGACAGGATCCAGGCCCAGGCCAAAAAGGATGAGAAAAAGCGGCAAAAAGAGATCCGCAACGCCTGCCGCGTGTCCAACCTGGGCGAGGATTTCGCCGAAGAGCTCATCGACCAGGACCTTACCCTGGACCAGGCTCGGGAAAAGATCTTTGCCAAAATGGAAGAGATCAATCCGCCCGTGGGCGCAGGCCGCATTGAGCCCGGCAACACCGCCGGTGAAAAATTCCGGGCGGCCGCAGTTGACGGCATGCTCATGCGCGCCGGGGTACGGGTGGAAAAGCCCGCATCCGGAGCCAGTGACCTGCGCGGATATGACTTGTCCGCCATCATCCGGGAGAGCCTGCACCAGTCCGGATTCAATGTAAGTCACCTGAACTCCCGCAGGGCAGTGGCCGACTTTGTTTTCCGCTCCCGCCAGGCCGGACTTACCAACAGCGATTTCCCGGAGATTTTCAAGGACGTGATGCACAAGAGCCTGCTCCAGGCCTATCTTGAGTATCCGGCCACCTGGAGGCCCTTTGTGACCACCACTACTGCCAGCGACTTCAAGGATCAGTATGGAATATCCTTGTCGAATGCTCCGGATCTCAAGCTGGTAAACGAGGCCGGCGAATACCAGTACGGCACCCTCAAGGAGCAGCAGGAAAATTACCGCCTGTACAAGTACGGCCGTATGCTCCAGCTGACCTGGGAAATGATCATAAACGACGACATGCGCGCGTTTACGAGATTTCCTCAGCTCATGGGCGCTGCAGCCAGGCGCAAAGAGTCTGACCTGGTGTACAACCTTATCACCAGCAACCCGGAAATGAGCGACGGAAACGACCTCTGCCACTCCAATCACGGCAACCTGCGCAGCTCCGGCGGGCACGTATCCCAGTCCGAACTGCAGGAAATGCGCAAGCTGATGCGCAAGCAGACCGGCCTGCACGGTGAACACATCGACGTGCGCCCAGCTTTCCTCCTGGTTCCCGTGGAGCAGGAGACCGATGCCGAGGTTGTCCTCCGTTCCCGGGGCAGCACTGATGACGACAAGAACAGCGCTGTTATAAATCCATTCTTCGGCTCTTTGCAGCCCATTGCCGAGCCCAGGCTGGACGACGACTCCAGCGACAAGTGGTACGTCATCGCTGACCCGTCCATGATTGACACCATCGAAGTGGCCACCCTGGAAGGCTACGAAGGGCCGACCATAGATGAGCGCGAAGAGTTTACCAACGACGCCATCACCTGGAAGGTCCGCCATGTATTCGGCTGCGGCGTGATGGACTGGCGCGGTTTTGTCCGCAACGACGGTGCATAGATTAAGTTGTGTAGGGGCGGAAGATCTTTCGTCCCTACAACCTAAAAATAATTTTTGGAGGTAAAGAAAATGGCTAAGAATAAAGTTTTTGACGGAGATGTCGTCACTATAGAAAAGGCCAGCGTGGAGTCCGGGGATATTGTAGTGGAGAACTACTTGAAGGGCGTGGCGCTGACAGATTCCGATTCCGACGACAAGGTCCAAGTTGCAAACAAGGGAGTGTGGGAGATTAAAGTTAAAGCCCACGATGGATCAAGCGACTCCAAGGTCGAAGTAGGGGATAAACTTTACTTTGATAGCTCCGAGGATCGTTTGGACAAAAACGACAGCGGCACTTTCTTTGGGATTGCATTGGAAGAGGTTAGTGAAGGCGAGGAAGAGGACGCCCAGGTGATGATCGTCCAGGGCTAACATAGCCCTGCCCTGCATCGGCATTGCCTTTGAGGACGCAGATACAGGGGCAACCACCTGCTTGGTAAAAATCAACGTCGGCATATAACCTAACCGCTTCAC
>Ga0207421_10006955_pt1 | contig 12187 bp, 10 predicted proteins | sample SodLakKL_010_SED_4_FD_187542 | JGI IMG/M metagenome (GOLD analysis project Ga0207421, IMG submission 187542) | Alkaline sediment microbial communities from Lake Tanatar, Kulunda Steppe, Russia - 8KL_010_SED (SPAdes) (version 2) | ecosystem: Environmental > Aquatic > Non-marine Saline and... | reverse complement strand
CATCGCCTTCCTGCTGACCCGTTTCGATGTGACCCTGCCTGTGGAAATCTGGTCGCTGTTGCGGTCGGGTCTGTCGCCACGGCTGAATGCGATTGGGTCTCTGGTATTCCTGATCTCGGTCGCTTTTGTCCTGCTGCTTGAACTTTTGATCCTACGGAAACGCAAATGACCGCCCCAGTGATCCTGTCCGGCTTGAACCATTGGTTCGGCACCTACCACGCCCTGCGCGATATCGACCTGTCGATTGACGCGGGCGAATATGTTGCGCTGTTGGGGCCGTCGGGCTGTGGCAAGACCACACTGTTGTCGGTGCTGGGCGGCTTTATCGCACCCAGCCAAGGTGTCGTGACCATCGGTGGCCGTGACATGACCCATGTGGCACCCGCCAAACGCCCCACGACCACAATGTTTCAAGATTACGCGCTTTTTCCGCACATGTCCTTGCGCGACAACGTGGCCTTTGGCCTGCGCATGGCGGGTATGGGCAAGACTGCGCGCCACAAAAAGGCCGAGGCGCAATTGGCGTTGGTCGGTCTGGCGGATGCGGCGGGCAAGCGTCCGCATGAACTGTCAGGCGGGCAAAGGCAGCGGGTGGCGTTGGCGCGCGCGCTGGCGGTAGAACCCGATGTGCTGCTACTGGATGAACCGCTGGGTGCGCTGGACCTGAAATTGCGGCGATCCATGCAGGACGAATTGAAAGCAATCCAGCGGCAGGTCGGCACAACCTTTGTGCATGTCACCCACGATCAGGAAGAAGCGATGGCCATCGCCGACCGCATCGTGGTGATGAACGCGGGCCGGATCGAGGATCACGGCAGCCCTGCGCGCATCTATCGCCAGCCCGCCAGCCTGTTCGCCGCCGATTTCATGGGCGAGATCAATCATATCCCTGCGCAGGTAACGCAAGTGGGGGTGGAAACGCCCTTTGGCACCTTGCCCGCCAGCGGTCAGCCGCAAGGCCCCGCTGTCGTCTGCATCCGGCCAGAGGCGATTGGCACAGGCGGCGCGCAGATTGCACTGGGCGCTGCCTGCGTGCGCGATGCCGCGTTTTTCGGCACCCATGTGCGCGCGCATCTGATCCCTGATGCTGCCCCCGATCTGGTGCTGATCGCGCATCTGCCACCCGGGTCTGTACCCGGGGTGGGTGACAGGCTGGACCTGTCGGCCAGTGCTGATACGATCAGCATATTCGCAAGGGAGTAACCGATGGACCGTGCCCGCCCCGAAGATTGGTACCGTGTGCAACGGGTCAGCGACGGGATTTCCCTGATCGACGAACCCTTCATCCAGCCATTCTATCGCTGCAACATGTGGCATGTGCGCGGGCGCGACCGCGATATGCTGGTCGATAGCGGGATGGGTGTTGTGTCCTTGCGGGAATGGGTGCCCTTGGTGACCGAACGCGCGCTGACAGCGGTGGCGAGCCATACGCATTTCGACCATATCGGCTGTCACCATGAATTCGACGACCGCTGCGTGCATCGGCTGGAGGCTGATCTGCTGGCGAACCCGACGCGAGCCGGAACCTTGGCCGATCCTTATGTCACAGACGATATATTCGACCGCCTGCCGCCTGCACCCTATCAATCTGCCACATATCAGGTGAAATCCGCCCCCGCCACGCGACTGCTGGAGAATGGTGATATCGTCGATCTGGGCGACCGGCATTTCGAGGTGATCCACACCCCCGGCCATTCCCCCGGCGGCATCGCCCTGTGGGAAGCGGCGACCGCCACGCTGTTTTCCGGCGATATCGTCTATGACGGGCCGCTGATCGAAGACACCTATCACGCCGATGCGGCCGATTATCACGCCTCAATGGTGCGGCTATACGACCTGCCGGTGCGCGTGGTGCATGGCGGACATTTTGGAAGCTATGACGGCAGAAGACACCGCGCGATCATCAGCGACTGGCTTGAAAAATCAGATACCTACTCACCTTGGTCAAAAAGAGATTACTCAGAAACATGATCATAGCCGTCGCAATGCGCTGTCTGATTAGCGGCTGAATGACTTATCCATCAAAATTTAAGGCGGCTAACCGGTTGAGCCGAGATTTTGTATTTTGAATCCTGTCGCCAGCTACTGCATCGTAATGAGCTACGTCTCCAACATTGCTCAATTCAGCGCCTAGTTCAAAATCGAAAGGTATTTCAGAAAGCTCGGGACAGTTGCGTTCTATGATGTCGAAAACTGGTTTCGATGCTCTCCGCTCTTCTTCAGGAAATGAAAGAGAAAGAGAAATTAGTCTTCGGCTATTATATGGTGATATGTAGAAATTCCGCCACAGGGCGGGAAAAGATGCTCCCATTGTCGAACTAGAGTAAATTTCAAGAAACATAAAATCTGCAGCCTTATTTTTCGCAGGCTCTGGCAAGCTTTCTTGCCAATTCACAAAATCCTGCTTAAAATTCTCTACAACGTTGTTGTTGAACATGTTGAAAGGAACGATCAGCAGTTTTTTAATCTGCCATGCTGGCTTTGACCAATATTCCTTAGACTTGAAAACATAAACAGCCCTTAGAATATCAGTCTGATGTGCCCGCATGATGACATGAGCTTCGGGTATTTTTAGTATCGTACCGTTAGTATATTCCTGAGGTAAAGGAAACTCCGTGCCAAAAGATGTATTCCAGGCCTCTTGAAATTCTCGTATCTCCCACTTTTTAATTTCCGATTCATGTTTATCGTAGGTGTGGTGCGGTGTTTGGATTTTTTTACATAATTCTGAACCTATCGCAGCGTCACGCCGATTTGCGTAATTATTGATGTGCGTAAAGTACGTAATATCGTGCTTAAGGTCCTTTGCGAACGATAGTAGTAGGCGGCTATCTTGCCCGCCTGTTACAGGGAAAGATACCGGGAAATTAGATGAAATTTGGTCAATGTTAAAGCGCGAGATTCTACTAATTTCGTCATATGTTGCCAGATAATTTTCAGGCTCTACCTGGAAGCTTTCTGCTTTTGGCCAGTGGCGGGTTTCTGAAAAATTACTTAAACGCAGGTAGAAGTTTGGATTGAGGCGGCGAACCCGCTCGTCAGCCGTATGAAAAAGTGAAAACTTTCCACCGTTATTCCGAACGATGTCAAAGTTGTACTTAGGATTTGGTCTAAGGGGATCAACAATTGCGAAAAGTGTTGAAGAGGACAAGATGCCATCAGACTTGTTGTAGACTGCACCAATCATGCCAACTGGGTCACAATAAAAGCGTGTTTCTTTCTTACAAGATAAAATGAACCCGTAACGACCTGCTATATCGACAAGCCATGTTTCAAACTTATCCCAGAAATCCTGATCTGTTGCTTCAATAGGAATAGTATTGTTGGCTGAATCTATCAGCCCGACACGACTAACTGCGATACCAATCATATAGCCAAGGAACGCACCACTCTCATCAAAAATTTCACAGGTTGGAAGTTTCTCGCCAGTCTGCACAACAAAGTCCAGACGATCAAAACGCCGAAAACCGGGGATATGAATATCCTTCTCCGATATCACATACTGATACCGAAAGGCTTTTGCAAACTTTCGTGATGCGAGAGGCCATTTTGTGTGAGCTTCAACCTGCAATTCTTGCCCCATACTAAAAAACCGAAATAATCGTAGACAGATGCGCGCCCGTCTTATTGAAACGCATCGAGGCGATCTTGCCGAACATCCAACTGACCTTCACAGGTAACACCGCTTTGGTATCGAGACAAGGTACGCACGACAGCGGATGCGGACAGGTCGATAAGGGCGGGAAAAATCCCGCCCTTGCCATATGTCGTATCGTGCTGAAGTTATTCCAGCGCCTGATCGGTGATCAGATGGGTCCATGCCCCTTCCGGCTCGGCCGAGATGACGGGGTCGGAACCGCCGCCAAGCAAGGTCGCAACGGTGCGTTCGTAATCCGCAGGGTCCAGCGCGCCGTTCGATCCGGCGGTCAGTTTCGCGATTTCCTGCATCATGCGGACCTGAGCCGCCTCTGACTGGGCACCGGTTTCATCATATTCGATGATGATCGCGCCAGCCGCTTCGGGATTTTCCTGTGCCCAGTCCCAGCCGCGCATCGAGGCACGCACAAACCGGACCATTTTGTCCACGAATTCTGGATCTTCAAGGTTCTGTTCCAGAACGTAAATGCCGTCTTCCAGTGTCGCGACGCCCTGATCTTCGTACATGAAGGTGATCAGTTCATCGGGGTCGACACCTGCATCCAGCACCTGCCCATATTCGTTGTAGGTCATGGTGGAAATGCAATCTGCCTGCCGCTGCAACAAAGGATCGACGTTGAAGCCCTGCCGCAGGACCGTCACGCCGTCTTCGCCGCCTTCGGTGGAAATACCGGCCTGCGCCATCCAGCTTAGGAACGGATATTCATTGCCAAAGAACCACACGCCGATGGTGCGGCCGCGGAAATCCTCGACGGTTTCAATGCCGGTGTCTTTCCAGCAGGTCAGCATCAGGCCCGATGTCTTGAACGGTTGCGCGATGTTGACCACGGGCAGGCCGCGTTCGCGTGCAGCCAAGGCGGATGGCATCCAGTTCAGCATCGCATCGGCACCGCCACCGGCCAGCACCTGTGGTGGCGCGATATCAGGACCGCCGGGCAGGATGGTGACGTTCAGCCCTTCTTCATCATAAAATCCCTGATCAAGTGCTACATAATAGCCCGCGAACTGGGATTGCGTGACCCATTGCAGCTGCAATGCCACGTCATTGTCTTGCGCCTGGGCCGCGCCGCCCAGACCGGCAGCAATGGCCGCCGCGATCATCGTCTTCTTCATTATGTTGACCTCCTAGTCAGTGTGATGCCCTCTTGGCGGAGCTTGTTATTTGCGTTGCGACGGGTGCCAGAATGTCACCCGCCCCTCGATCCATGCGACAGCACCATAAAGCGTGCTGCCCGCAATCGCTGCGACGACAATCTCGGCCCAGACCATATCAAGCGCAAGCCGCCCGACCGATGTCGATATCCGAAAGCCCATCCCGACCGTGGGAGAGCCGAAAAATTCAGCAACAATCGCCCCGATCAGCGCCAAAGTCGTCGCAATTTTCAGCCCGTTGAAGATGAACGGCATGGCCGCAGGCAGGCGCAGTTTGAAAAGTGTCTGCCAATAGCCCGCGCCATAGGTCCGCATCAGATCGCGCTGCATTGCGGATGTATCGCGCAGGCCGGCGACGATATTCACAAGGATCGGGAAAAACACCATGACGGCGACCACCGCCGCCTTGGACTGCCAGTCACTGCCCAGCCATTTCACAAAAATCGGCGCGATACCGACGATTGGCAGTGCCGCCATGAACCCGCCCACCGGCAGGATGCCGCGCGTCAGGAAATCGGACCTGTCCGCGAGGATCGCAACGGCAAAAGCACAGATCATGCCGATGACATAGCCGGTCATCGCGCCTTTGATGATCGTCTGCTCGAAATCCGCCCATAGCATAGGAAGCGAGCTGCCGAACCTGTCGGCAATGGCGGTCGGTGCGGGCAGAATGATCGGGCTGATCCCAAGCATCCGCACCAGCATTTCCCACATGATTAACAGCGTCAGCCCAAAGATCGCAGGCACCAGCAACCGCACCATGCGGCTTTGTGCGAGGCGGCTTGCTGCCAGCCGCGCGTTGATGAACCAGCCGACACCCCAGATCGCCAAAACACTGATGATTGCCATATTCATGCCTGCACCATCCCCATCCGGCGCAGGGTCAGCCGTTCCATCGCGGTGAATATACCCACCAGCGCTGCCGCCGTGATAGCCGCCGCAAACAATGCTGCCCACGTGACAAGAGGTTGCCCGTATTGATCACCGACCAGCATCCGCGCCCCAAATCCGGCCCGCGCCCCTGTGGGCAGTTCCGCGACAATGGCGCCCACAAGGGCCGCCGATATCCCGATTTTGAAGGACGCAAACAGATACGGCACCGACGCTGGCAGACGCAGTTTCCAGAACGCCTGCGCCGAACTTGCGTAATAGGTGCGCAACAGATCCATCTGCATCGCATCGGGACTGCGCAATCCCTTCACCATGCCAACGACAACGGGAAAGAAAGACAGATAGGCGCTGATCACCGCTTTCGGCAGCAGGCCTTGTATCCCGATTGACCCCATCATCACGATGATCATCGGGGCCAGCGCCAGAATCGGAATGGTCTGGCTGGCAATTGCCCAAGGCATCACGCTCATATCCATGGCGCGGTTATGCACGATCCCGACCGCCAGCAGGATGCCCAAGGTCGTTCCAATGGCAAACCCCAGCAAGGTTGCCGACAGCGTCACCCAACCATGATACACCAGCGACTGGCGCGAGGTGACATTGCGCAGCGCGATTGTGTCCCACATCTCGCCCGCGACCTGATGCGGCGACGGCAGGCGCGGCCGATCCAGCCCATAGGTCAGCGGGATCAGTTCGAGGTTGGCAAAGCTCAGCCCCAGCCCGGAATACGCCTGCCGTTCGGCAGGCGTGGCAGGTGTCACGACCAACCCGTCGCGCTGTGCCTGATCGGCCGTCAGATGCATGTTCATCGGCACGACGGCCAACACCCAGATCAACAAGATCGCCCCAACGATGGTCAGGATCGGTACCAGCGATTTCATCGCAGACCCCTATCATCGTCAGAGCCTAAATATCCCCGCCGGAGGCAGCGCCTAGTCATCCACATGCCCTGCCCGTAATCCTTCACGCACACGGTGCGCGATGTCGATAAACTCTTTGCTTTCGCGGATATCCAGCGGGCGTTCTTTGGGCAGCGGGCTGTCGATCACGTCGGTGATCCTGCCGGGACGCGGTGACATGACGACGATCTTGGTGGACAGATAGACAGCTTCGGGGATCGAATGGGTGACGAAACCGATGGTCTTTTCGGTGCGTGCCCAAAGCTGCAAAAGCTGTTCGTTCAGATGGTCGCGCACGATTTCATCCAGCGCGCCAAAAGGTTCGTCCATCAGCAACAGATCAGCGTCAAAAGCCAGCGCGCGCGCGATGCTGGCGCGTTGCTGCATCCCGCCGGAAAGTTGCCATGGAAACTTCTTTTCGAAACCCGCCAGATCGACCAGCGCCAGCACGCGGGCGACGCGTTCGGCCTGTTCGGCTTTGGAAAACCCCATGATCTCCAGCGGCAGTTTGACATTGCCGCCGATGGTACGCCACGGATAAAGCCCCGCCGCCTGAAATACATAGCCATAGGCCCGCGCGCGCCGCGCCTGATCGGGCGTCATGCCGTTGACGGTCAGTGTGCCGCCCGTGGGCGTTTCCAGTCCGGCGATACAGCGCAGGAACGTCGTCTTGCCGCAGCCGGATGGGCCGATGAAGCTGACGAAATCGCCCTTCTGGATGTCCAGATTGACATCTTTCAGCGCATGCACCGGACCGTCGTTGGTTTGAAAAGTAAGGTTCAGCCCTTGTGCGCTGATCACAGTTTCAGCGGACATCAAACCCCCGTCGCGGGAATGCCCGTCCGTTCAACCGGACGTGGCGCGGTCAGGTCTTTCCACTTGGACAGGGCGGTGTTTGTTGGCGTATTGGCCGCGCGTTTGACGAACTGGCCGTGGCCTTCTTGCGTCCGCACTTCACCATCATGGATCGCGACATAGCCGCGTGTCAGGGTAAAGCGCGGCAGGCCGATGACTTCCTTGCCTTCAAAGACGTTGTAATCAATGGCGGATTGCTGGTTTGACGCGGTGATGGTCTTCGACTTTTCAGGGTCCCAGACCACCAGATCGGCATCGGCACCGACCAGCACCGCACCCTTGCGCGGGTAACAATTCAGGATCTTGGCGATATTGGTCGATGTCACGGCGACAAATTCATTCATCGTCAACCGCCCCGTGCGTACACCATGGGTCCAGAGCATCGGCATCCGATCCTCCAGCCCGCCCGTGCCATTGGGGATCTTGGTGAAATCGCCGACGCCATAGCGTTTCTGATCGGTGGTAAAGGCGCAATGATCCGTCGCCACAACCGACAGGCTGCCCGATTGCAGACCGGCCCAAAGCCCGTCCTGATGCATCTTGTTACGGAACGGTGGCGACATCACACGCCGCGCGGCATGGTCCCAGTCCTGATTGAAGTATTCGGATTCGTCCAACGTCAGATGCTGGATCAGCGGTTCACCCCAAACGCGTTTGCCCTGCATGCGGGCACGGCGGATGGCCTCGTGCGCCTCCTCGCAGGACACATGCACGATATAAAGCGGCACGCCGGTCATGTCGGCGATCATGATGGCGCGGTTTGCCGCCTCACCCTCGACCTGCGGGGGACGGGAATAGGCGTGCGCCTCTGGCCCTGTGTTGCCTTCGGCCAACAGTTTGGCGGAGAGTTCGGCCACCACATCACCGTTTTCGGCGTGGACCATCGCGATAGCCCCAAGCGAGGCGAGGCGCGAGAATGACGCATACATTTCGTCGTCATTCACCATCAAGGCGCCCTTATAGGCCATGAAATGCTTGAAGGTATTGATGCCACGGTCGCGGACGACGCTTTCCATCTCGTTGAAAACCTGTTCCCCCCACCATGTCACCGCCATGTGGAAGGAATAGTCGCAAGACGCGCGGCCCGACTTGTTGTCCCACATCTGCAAGGCGTCATGCAGGCCCTGACCCGGCGCAGGCAGCGCGAAATCGACGACCATCGTGGTGCCGCCTGACAGGGCCGCCCGCGTGCCGGATTCGAAATCATCCGCCGAATAGGTGCCCATAAAGGGCATCTCAAGGTGTGTATGCGGGTCGATCCCGCCCGGCATGACATAGCAGCCCGTGGCGTCGAGTTGTTCGTCGCCGTGCAGGTTCTGCCCGATCTCGATGATCTTGCCCCCGTCGATCAGGACATCCGCCTTATAGGTCAGATCCGCCGTGACGATGGTGCCGTTTTTGATGACTGTGGTCATTTCATATTCCTCCGCTTGGGGTTCACCCGACAATCTCTGCTGTTTCGACCACCGCGTGAAACAGCACATCAGCGCCCGCAGCCGCCCATTCGGGGGTGATTTCTTCGGCTTCGTTATGGCTTAGCCCGTCGACACAAGGGCACATGATCATCGCTGTCGGATAGACGTCATTGATCCAGCAGGCATCATGGCCCGCGCCCGACACGATATCCATATGGGAATATCCAAGTCGTTCCGCTGCATTCCGCACGGCAGTGACGCAATTTTCGTCAAAGGCAGGCGGGTCGAACTGGCCAACGATCTCGGCCTCGAATGTCACGCCGATATCCGTGCAAATCTGCGGCGCGCGGTCCATCAGTTCGGCGACCATCGCGTTCAGTTTGTCCAGCAGATGCGTGCGCATATCGACGGTGAACACCACCTTGCCGGGGATGATGTTGCGGCTGTTGGGATAGACGTCGATATGCCCGATCGCACCCACTGCATTGGGTTGATGTTTCATCGCGATCTCGTGGACGAGTTCGGTAATCAGCGCCAGACCGCGCCCGGCGTTCTTGCGCATATGCATGGGCGTCGATCCGGTGTGGCTTTCCTTGCCTGTCACGGTGCATTGCACCCAGCGCAGGCCTTGGCCGTGGGTGACGACGCCGATCTGTTTGCCTTCAGCCTCCAAAATCGGGCCCTGTTCGATGTGCAGTTCAAAGAAGGCATGCATCTTGCGGTCGCCGACCTTTTCCGGGCCTTTCCAGCCGATGCGTTCCAGTTCATCGCCGAATTTCTTGCCCCCGGCATCCACGCGGTCATAGGCCCAGTCCAGCGCATGTTTGCCCGCAAACACGCCAGAGGCCAGCATCGCAGGCGCAAAACGTGTGCCTTCTTCGTTCGTCCAGTTGGTCACGACGATGGGATGTTTGGTCTTGATGTCCAGATCGTTCAGCGTGCGGATCACCTCGAGCCCGCCAAGAACCCCCAGCACCCCGTCATATTTGCCGCCTGTGGGCTGCGTATCCAGATGCGATCCGACATAGACGGGCAATGCGTCAGGATCAGTGCCTTCGCGACGGGCGAACATATTGCCAATCTCGTCCACGCCCATCGTGCAACCCGCAGCCTCGCACCATTTCTGGAAAAGGTGGCGGCCTGCGCTGTCTTCATCGGTCAGGGTCTGGCGGTTGTTGCCACCCGCGATGCCGGGGCCGATCTTGGCCATTTCCATCAGGCTGTCCCAGAGGCGTGCGCCGTTGATCTTGAGGTTCTCACCGGGGGATGGCATGGGGCTCTCCACTTTTTTCTTGGTTTGACCAGATGGTCAAAAGAACGCTAACAGAGGGAGAGAACCAGTCAAGTTTTCTGCGTGACGTTTTGGCATATGCCTTTTGTGCGGGCAGGCTTGGCAGATTGCGGGCGGTCCCGCCTGAAAATGAGGCATTGTGCGATCATGACAAAACCGCCCACCCGAATCCAGAAGCGTAATCAGGCAGCGATCCTGTCGGCAGGGTTGGAGATTTTCTCGCAATACGGGTTTCGCGGCACCACTCTGGACCAGATCGCCGATGCGGCGGGACTGTCGAAGCCGAACCTGCTGTACTACTTTCCCTCGAAAGAGGCGATCCATACCGCGCTGTTGGAACGGCTGCTGGAAAACTGGCTTGATCCGCTGAAGGCGCTGAACAGTGACGGTGATCCGGTGCGCGAAATCATCGCTTATGCCCATCGCAAACTGGCATTGAGCAAGGGTTACCCGCGCGAAAGCCGCCTGTTTGCCAATGAAATCCTGCAAGGCGCGCCACGGATTGAAAACATTTTGCACAATGATCTGAAACAGCTGGTCGATGAAAAGGCCGCCGTGATCAAAGGCTGGGCCGATGCGGGTAAAATCGCGCCGGTTGATCCTTATCATCTGATCTTTTCGATCTGGGCGCTGACGCAGCATTATGCCGATTTCGACGTGCAGGTGCGTGCGGTCCTGCCGGACAGCGACCCCTATAAAGGGGCCGCCACCTATCTGGATCATGTGATCAGCCGGATATTACAGCCCTGATCATTCCGCCGCGACAGCGCCCGGATTGTTGGGATGCGTTGTCCAGTTGGCGTATTCCTTTTCCACGACCTTGCCGGTGCGCGGGTCAACCTGCCCCGGTTCCATCGCCTCCATCGTGATGCAGTTTTCGACAGGGCAAACATCGACGCAGAGGTTGCAGGCGACACATTCCTCATCAATCACGGTAAAGGTGCGGTCTGCGGACATCGCAATCGCCTGATGGCTGGTGTCTTCGCAAGCGGCATAGCAGCGCCCGCATTTGATACAATCATCCTGATTGATCTTGGCTTTGGCGACGTAATTGAGGTTGAGGTACTGCCAGTCGGTGACATTGGGCACTGCGCGACCGACGACCTGTTCGACCGAGGTATAGCCCTTTTCATCCATCCATTCCGACAGACCGCTGATCATTTCCTGCACGATCTTGAAGCCGTAGGTCATGGCCGCCGTGCAGACCTGCACGTTGCCGCAGCCAAGGCTGATATATTCCGCCGCATCTCGCCATGTCGTGACACCGCCGATGCCGCTGATCGGCAGGCCGCGTGTATCAGCGTGGCGCGCGATTTCCGACACCATCGACAGCGCGATCGGTTTTACGGCAGGGCCGCAATAGCCGCCATGCGATCCTTTGCCGTCGATGGACGGTTCGGGCGACATGGTGTCAAGATTGACCGAGGTGATCGAATTGATCGTGTTGATCAGGCTGACAGCATCGGCCCCGCCCCGCTTGGCCGCAGCAGCAGGTTGGCGGATGTCGGTGATATTGGGCGTCAGTTTCACGATCACGGGCTTGTCGTAATACTGCTTGCACCAGCGCGTGACCATTTCGATATATTCAGGCACCTGCCCGACAGCAGCACCCATGCCGCGTTCGGACATACCATGCGGGCAGCCAAAGTTCAGCTCGATCCCGTCGGCACCGGTTTCCTGCACGCGGGGCAGGATGTCTTTCCACGCCTGTTCTTCGCAGGGGACCATGATCGAAACAATCATCGCGCGGTCGGGGTAGTCGGCCTTGACGCGTTTGATCTCGTCAAGGTTGGTCTGCAACGGGCGGTCGGTAATCAGTTCGATGTTGTTCAGACCAAGCAGGCGGCGGTCAGCGCCATAGATCGCGCCGTAACGCGGGCCGTTGACGTTGACGACAGGCGGCCCTTCGGAACCCAGTGTTTTCCACACGACACCGCCCCAGCCGGCCTCGAACGCGCGGCGGACGTTGTATTCTTTATCCGTTGGCGGGGCAGAGGCCAGCCAGAACGGATTGGGGCTTTTGATGC
>Ga0207421_10006953_pt1 | contig 12190 bp, 11 predicted proteins | sample SodLakKL_010_SED_4_FD_187542 | JGI IMG/M metagenome (GOLD analysis project Ga0207421, IMG submission 187542) | Alkaline sediment microbial communities from Lake Tanatar, Kulunda Steppe, Russia - 8KL_010_SED (SPAdes) (version 2) | ecosystem: Environmental > Aquatic > Non-marine Saline and... | reverse complement strand
GTAAAAAAAATAAATTCTTAATTGTTAAAAAGGTTGTGTAATTACATACAATTTATGGTATAATTTACATAAACGATAAGTAATACCTGTCCCAAAGGCGGGTGAATTTTTTGGTTAAGCAGAAAAAGGGTGGGAAGCAGCAAAGACCGGCAAACAAGGACAATAAGGAAAGCAAAGAAAGCAAAGAAAAATGTGAAAACCCGGAAGTTGTGACAACTGCTTCTTTGCGGTCCGGCATGGTTATGGCCGAGGACCTGGTGGATCACAAAACCGGGTCAGTGCTGGTTAAAGCCGGTGCGCGGATTAATCAGAGCATTCTGAGTAATTTAAGCTTCTTCTCTTTAAAAAATGCTTACTACATATATAAGGATCTGGCGACAGAGTCGCTGGAAGAGCCTACAACTGAAGATGAAGAAGAGCATGTAGATAAACAAACAATAAAACACGAGAAGTACCTCGAGTATAAAAAGAGGAAAGAGGCCCGGCAGCTTGAAAAAAGCAAGGAAGAAGTGGAGCCCGGCAAGGTACCCCAGTTTTTTGAAACAGGCAAAGAAATTGAGATGGGTAAATACATGAAACCTCTTCCAGAAGAAGTCAGCGCCTACTCCAAGAGAATATACCAAGAAGGAATTAAGGCAATCAAGGGATTTTATGAAAAGCCGGAAATGGTTACTGCTGAGCAGGTTAATCAGAGTTTGCGCGCTGCCGGGGAGATAACAGAAGAAATTATACGCAATCATCATGTGCTGTTGCAGATTGCGGCCATGAAGGCGTTTGATAATTATACTTTCTCTCATGCAGTTCATGTGGCCATTTATGCTTCTACCCTGGCCAAGTACTTGAACTTCAGCCGCCGGGATATGGAACAGATATGCCTGACGGGGCTTCTCCATGACCTGGGCAAGATTGATATCCCCCTGGAAATTTTAAATAAACCTGACAAGCTTACCCCCGAAGAATTTGAAGTTATGAAAGGCCATGTCCGGCAGAGTTATAAACGGGTGAAAATGTTCCAGCGGATTAACGAGGAAATCCCCGGAGTTATTTATCAGCATCACGAGAGAATGGATGGTCAGGGATATCCTGAAGGGATATCTGGCAAGGATATCCATAAATGGGCCCGCATTATATCTATAGCTGATGTTTATGATGCAGTGACCACCGACAGGGCCTATCGCCATTCTTTTCTGCCTCATATTGGAGCGGAAATATTGATGAGCAGTATGGGGCAACTCGATAGTGATTATGTCCAAGCTTTCTTGAACAATATGCCCATTTATCCCATTGGGAGCAGGGTGAAATTAAACACCGGCGAAGTTGGGGTGGTGGCTTGCACCTATCCTCAGATGCAACTGCGCCCTAGAGTCCACGTTTTAAATTCCAAAGAGGAAGTTATCCGCACCGTAAACTTAAACGAAGACTTCACCAAGCATATTACAGAAATTCTTCTCTATTAAATTAAGCAGTGAGATTTTTTTAGCAGTTAAATATTAATGACCGATTATGACCTACTACATTCTTCTTGTGCTCTCATGACTTCTTTCTCGGGATAGCGCAGGAAAATGAGCAGCCCGATGATAACGAACACTCCTGCTACGGGTCCGGTAAGTTGCACTCCCAGGGGTTGCTCGGGGGTTTGACCGTAAAGCTGGAAAAGTCCGCCCATGACCAGCGTGGAAAGCCCCAGCGCTCCTTTCATAATCAATCCCTGGGTGCCGTAATACATGGCTTCTCGGCGCTGGCCGGTGTATTCTTCGTCCAAATCGGCGATACAGGCAACTATGGCATCAGGAACAATGAAAAGGGAGGCAATGGAAAACCCTGCCAGGCTCACGCCCACAAGCGCTACGATGAGAGGATCAATACCCCAGAGTGGTTCTCCCAGGAAATAAGCCAGGGGCAGGAGGATGCCCAGGATGAGCATAGAGATGACCATCATCAGTTTTAAGCCGCTTGTTTTGGACCACCGGTTAATGAGGGGGAAAGATAAAACAGCCACGACCCCGGCTGCGCCGTAGAAGAGAGAAGCAGTTCCCTCGCTTTCGCCCAGCAGCACAGTTACATAAAAAGGTGCACTTTGCAAAACGATATTGCCGCCAAACCAGAAGGAAATGCAGCCTGCCAGGTAAAGCACGAAGGGGCGATTGCGCAGGGTGTTTTTGATGGCATCAAAGAGCCCCATGGTGGCAGGAGTAATGTGGGCATATTCCCTCTCCTTGATGGAAAACGGAATGTATAGCAAAATCAAGGCTCCCAGCCCCATTAGCCAGGCCATGTTTTGAAAACCCAGATTTTCGATGAGGATTCCGGAGCCGATTAGGGCAACGCCGGCTCCTACCATGCGGAAGACGGCCTTGTAGGTGGCTAGATTAACCCTGTCGTTTGGGGTGCGCGCTAATTCGGGAAGAAGAGCCAAGTATGGGCAAACATAAGCGGTAAAAGCTACAAAGTAGATAGTGAGTAATACTGCCATGTAAACTGCATTGACTGGAGACTGGGCGGCCACCAGGGGGTGAAAGAGAGCAATAAAGCTTCCCACCAGGATAATGCCACTGGCGAACATGAAGGGCATTCGCCGCCCCCACTTTCCATCGTGATTATCGGAAAAGCGGGCGATAACCGGATCGGCGACTGCATCAATCAGCCTGCCGAAAAAGACGATAAGCCCAGCCAAAAAAGGAGGGACGAAGGCTTCACCTCCCGGAGCTCCCGTGGTGTAAAACAAAAGGATCCAGGCAGTAATAACCTGGTTAACCATGAAATAGCCGCCTTCGGGAATCCCGTAAACTATTTGCCCCCAAAGTGGGAGCTTCTTAGGCCCGCTTGCTGCAACTTGTTCTGTAGCCATCTCCCAAACACTCCTTAAAAACTTTCCGCTTCTTTAATGAGTGAATTTTTCCCTTTCTTTGAGACTTTTCCTTTTCCCGTTGATTGGAAGTTCTCCTTTTTCTTCTGAAAAGGAAGTTTGCTCATCGTCCCTGAATTGAGGAACTTTCCTTCCCCTTGACGAGGGTTGGAACGGACGTCTTTATCCTTCCCTTCTGAAAAGGAAGTTTGCTCATCGCCCCTGAATTGAGGAACTTCCCTTCCCCTTCCCCCTCGACGGGGGAAGGCGGGTTGGGGGTGTTTTTTTTTCACTTACCCCAGTACCTGTTATAAAGTAATCATCCTGGATAAGCCCCCCTCCTCCTGACCTCCTCCCGCCGGGGGAGGAGGGAACCTAAGCCTAATTTTGAACTTTTCCTTCCCCTTCCCCCTCGACGGGGGAAGACGGGATGGGGGTGTTTTTAAATTTTATCTCCTACTCCCCAACCAAAAGTAAGCAACTAAAATATTTTGTAAGAATTCTCATTGACATACTCCCACAGCTAAAGCAGTGGGCTATCTCCTTGTTCTTCTCAGTAACTAATTCTTCGTCTCTGCATAAAAACCTTTCAAAAAAATATTCCTATTCACGCGAGAATGAATTATTGCTGTAGAAAGTCCCTTCCTCCGGCACCCTCCTCCGGCACCCTCATCCGGCAATCTCCTCCGGCAACCTTCTCCGGTACCCTCTTCCGGCAATTAAGTTACCTTCCATCAAAATTATCTAAATTCTGGGTGGTTATTTTGAATTGTTTTTAGTCAATCTGTTCAAAATAATGTACGAAGTATTTTACGAAGAATTTCTACCTATTTTCCAGTGTTTTTTAATGTTTTTGTTTTTGGGTTTAAAGTTTTATAAAAAGCAAGGAAAACAAGAAAGGAGTGCTAATGTGATGGCTGAATACCTGGTGAACCTTAATAGTTTACGGGAGGATCTTTTGCGGGAGTACATGCTATCTCGCGGGATGGAAAGAGCAAAAGTGCTTTCCAAAATCATGGAAGTTGATGAGCAAATTGAGAACGAGAAAGAGCGCCAGAAAGAGAGCCTGTTCTAAGAATTCTGGTTTAGAAGCCTTAAATGTTTGATTTTGTTGACTAGTTGCAATTGAAAGGATCCGAAAGAATCCTCACGCAATCTAACGAAGGCGATAAAAAAGTTACATAGCTATTAAAGTCCAATACAGGCGGTGCGCAAGTTGAGTGAATATTTTCACCCGGCTATATATTGGTAATTTGCTCAAGAAAGTGCTATTATATGAGGAGAAAGGAGGAAGTGTTGTTGCAAATTTCTTTAAATGAATTAAAACAGAGGCTGGAGAATATAAATTATGTTTGCGAGGAAGATACAGTTTTGACCGTTTACCTGGCTCTCCAATTACAAAAACCCCTTTTAATTGAAGGAGCGCCGGGTGTGGGCAAAACAGAGATGGGTAAAGCCCTGGCTGAAGTTTTCGATATGGATTTGATTCGCTTGCAGTGCTACGAGGGGTTGGATGAAAACAAAGCCCTCTACGAGTGGAATTACCAAAAACAGTTGCTCAAAATCCAGATGAGCAAGGAGATGGGCCAGGAAGGGATGAGCGAAAGCGAGTTGTTTACTCGTGAGTATCTTATGGAGAGGCCCTTGCTCAAGGCTATCAGCTCGCCGGAGAAGAGTGTGCTTCTCATAGATGAAGTGGACAAGTGCGACCAGGAATTTGAGGCTTTTCTCTTCGAGGTTCTCTCCGATTTCCAGGTTTCCATACCGGAGTTGGGCACCGTAAAAGCAAACGAGGTACCCATTGTGGTGCTTACCAGCAACAGCGAGAGAGAGCTCTCCGACGGATTGCGCCGTCGCTGTATCTATCTTTATCTCGACTTTCCCCCGGTGGAGCGGGAAATTCGCATTATCAACAAAAAAGTATCCGGCGTGAGCCAGAAGCTTTCCGAAGATATAGCGCGAGTGGTGAACGCCCTGCGCGAAAGCGATCTTATTAAGAAGAAGCCATCCATTGCCGAAACTCTTGATTGGGTTCGGGCCCTGGCTTCTCTGGAACAAGATCGCCTGAGCCCCAACCTCGTAGATGATTCGCTGGGCATCCTTTTGAAATCCAGAAGGGACCAGCAGGCGTTTCGGGAAGAAATTGGCGCCCAGAAGATACTGGAAAATATACGGTGATGAATAATGGCTGTTCAAAATCACTTTGAAGAACATATGGTATATTTTGTATATTTGCTGCGACAGCAGGGATTGCGCGTGGGGACAGCGGAAGCCATGGAAGCCCTGGAAGCTATTTCTGTGGCTGGCGTGGAAGACCGCCAGGCTTTCAAAGCTGCCTTGCAAGCTACCCTGGTGAAGAAGGCTGCCGACTTTGATGTGTTCGAGCGCACATTTGAGAATTATTTTGTCCCGGCTGAAGTGAAGGAAGAAAAGATTGTGCAGGGCCGGGAGCAGGCGGAAAAGTATGAAGAAAATTTGCAAAAGGTGGAAGAAGAGTTAACCTTCAAAGGTGAGCAGCTCAACCTGGAGGAGACGGAGAAAGTAGTGTATGCTTCTCTTCCGGAAAAAGAACAGGAGCGCATCAAGCAATTTGTTTCGGAGACGGAACACGGCAAGAATGTGGAGTCCAGCTTCAAGCCGGTGTTGGAATCCATTGTGAAGGGTTCTCTGCGCTACTGGCGCAGCCGCCAGGATGAGAGGATGCACAAGCCGCCCTCGGTTACCGGTGATCCCGGTTGGGACTGGATGCTGGCCGATGACGGTGGCGGCAGCGGCGGAGGAGCCGGTGATGGTGCAGGCGGCGAAAGTGGCCTTGCCCGCAGCCTGAAAGAGATGGATATGAGCCAGATTTCGGAGAAGGACGTGCCCGAGGCCGCCGAGTTGATCCGCAAGATGACTCGCCGCTTGAGCAACTCCCTCTCTCGTCGTTACCGCGCCAGCAGAAAGAAGCGGGAGCTGGACCTGCGGCGCACCATCAGAGATAACATAAGCTATGGCGGCAGCATCTATCACCTGCGTTACCGTGACCGGCGCAAACAAAAGTTGCGTTTGCTTCTGTTGTGCGATACCTCCGGTTCCATGATCCGCTACACCAGCTTTATTCTGCCTTTTATATACGGCCTGAACATGGTGGTCAGCGATATCGAGAGCTTTGTTTTTTCGGAAGGGCTGGAAAAGATAACGGACTATATGGAAAAGAGAGACTCTTTCGAAGAAGCGCGCCGGGAGTTAATGAAAAAGAGCAATCAGTGGGGTGGCGGCACCCGGCTGGCAGTGGCAGTGGAAAGATTGATGAAAGAGCATGAGGAAGTTCTAACCCCCAAGACCATTGTCATCATTGTGAGCGACACCCGAACCACCTTGTTGCATGAATCCCGCAAGAGGATTGAGAACTTGCAGGATCGGGTTAAGGATGTTATCTGGTTGAATACGCTGCCTCATCATGAGTGGGATCAACTCCGCTCGGTGCAAATGTTCCGGGAGGTAAGCCGGATGTACCCGTGTAACCGACTGGCGGATCTGGAGCAAGTTTTTGCCGGCAAAATTATATAAGCATATTATCAGGAGAGGAGAGTTGATGAAATGACCAAAAAAATAGCTGTAGCAGGAAAAGGAGGAACGGGGAAGACTACCCTTTCCGGGTTGTTGGTGAGATATATGGTTAACAACCATCCTGGAAGTTCCATTTTGGCAGTGGATGCTGATGCCAATGCCAATCTAAACGAAGTACTGGGGCTGGAGATTGAGGAAACCATTAGTGAAATTTTGGGCGATGTGAAAGATCCCAAGGCAGTGCCCACAGGCATGACCAAGGATATGTTTGTGGAATATCGCATTGGCGCTTCCATGGTAGAGACTGATGCCTACGATTTGCTGGTAATGGGCAATCCCCAGGGGCCAGGTTGTTACTGTTTCCCCTTGGATCTGCTGCGTAAGTATTTAGAGAATCTTGCCAGCAATTATAATTTTATGATTACTGACAATGAAGCCGGTCTGGAGCACCTGAGCAGGCGTATAATTCCCGCCATGGACCACCTGCTGGTAACCACCGATCCCACTATCCGCGGAGTGCGCTCTGCGGGGCGAGTTCGCGAAATAGTGGAAAGCGTGGGCATTGACGTGGGCAAGATGTCGTTGGTGATCACCGCCGGCGATGAAGAGCAGGTGGAGCTTTTAAGTGATGAGATTAAAAAGACGGGGATAGAGTTGTTGGGCACTATTCCCCATGATAAGAATATTCCCAAATTTGATGCCCAGGGCAAGCCTCTGGTGGAATTACCCGAGGATTCTCCGGCTTCCGTGGCCGTAGAGGAACTCGGGGGTATACTTGGTTTGTAGGTGCTATAAGCAAGATAAGGAGTAAGCTATGACTGCGAGGAAGGGAATAAGGTAGGAGGACGCACTTATGCCGGAGGAATGACATCGTTAATCAAACCGTCCCCTTGCCTTTGAATAACACGGCAGAAAGGAGGAGGCAGGAATATGTTTGCGGATCGGGAAGAAGCCGGTGAGCAGCTGGCTGAAAGGATGAAATCCCATTCCTGGGACAACCCTCTTTTCCTGGCCTTGCCGCGTGGTGGTGTAGTGGTGGCCCGCTCTTTGCAGAGGCAATTGGGCGGGGAGCTCGATCTTTATATAACCCGCAAAATCGGAGCTCCCAGCCAGCCGGAGTTGGCCATAGGCGCAGTGGCAGGAGATGGCAGCAAAGTTCTGGATTACAACCTCATCAGACGTTTAAATATATCCGAGGATTATGTGGAAAAAAAAGCAGCCAGTGAGCAGGAAGAAATAGAACGTCGAATGCAAGTTTACCGGGGCGAACGGCCCCTTCCGGAGTATGCTGGCAGGCAGGTGGTGCTCGTTGATGACGGAGTAGCCACTGGATCAACGGTTATGGCTGCTATCCAGGGCTTGAAGGAACACGATCCTGCCGAGCTAATGGTGGCAGTGCCGGTAGGCCCACCGGATACGATTGACCGCATTGCCTGTGAAGTGGACGGGGTGTTTTTTGTGGATGCTCCTCCGTCTTTTATGGCAGTGGGGCAGTTTTACGTTCGTTTTGCCCAGGTGCAAGACCAGGAAGTAATTGATATTTTGCAAGAAGTTTGGGGGAACGGTTAATGCAAAGTATGGATATTTACAAAATTTTGGAGTTAATGCCACACCGGTATCCTTTTTTGCTGGTGGACCGGGTCCTGGAACTTGTTCCCGGTGAGAAAGCAGTAGGTTTGAAAAATGTAACGGTTAATGAGCCATTTTTCCCGGGACATTTCCCCGAGAACCCGGTAATGCCGGGCGTTCTTCAGGTGGAGGCCCTGGCGCAAGTCGGCGCCCTGGCGGTGTTGAGCATGCCGGAGTATCAAAACAAGCTTATCTATTTTGCCGGCATAGACAAAGTTAGGTTTAAAGACAGGGTGATACCGGGCGATCAGTTGATTATGGAGATGGAAGTTAACAAGCTGCGGGGCAGCGTGGGTAAAGGTGCTGGCAATATTAAAGTTGAGGATAAAGTGGTAGCTTCCGGCGAGCTCATGTTTGCCATCGCTGAGGTTAACGAATAAAAGAAAGATATTATAACTTTAAGCAAAAGGTATTTTAGTAAAAACTATCTTTTGAAGTTGCGTTTTTTTATCGCAGGGTGCGCTATGATGGGTACGCCATGATGTAAACGGTAACCCCCTTGAGAATGGCGTTTTTCCCCTTGTTACCGGTGGGTTGTTTCATCTTTGGGAAAAGGGCGCTCTTTGAAATTGCGATTTTTTTCATAGGGTGCGTTATGATGGGGTAAGCCATGATGTAGGTAACCACCTTGAAAATGGCGTTTTTTTTCCCCTCCCCCTCGAAGGGGGAGGGCGTGGGTGGGGGTGTGTTTAAAAACCCCCTCCTCCTATCCTCCTCCCGCCAGGGGAGGAGGGAGCCTAAGCCTGACTTGGTGAACTTTTATGCCAGCTGATTCGATGAGCGTCTTTCTTTCTTGAAGAGGGGATTAGCTGATTCGATGGGCGTCTTTCTTTCTTGAAGGGGTATTAGCTAATTCGATGGAAGTATTTCCCTCCCCCTCGAAGGGGGAGGGCCAGGGTGGGGGTGTGTTTAAAAACCCCCTCCTCCTATCCTCCTCCCGCCAGGGGAGGAGGGAGGGGCAGGGTGGGGGTGTGTTTACTCTTTTCCCTGCAATCTACAATGCTTGAGCAGTTACAAGATATTTATATAGCGTAGAAATTTTTCAGGAGAATAACTACTTATGCCCGTATCCTGGATAGATGGCTTTTGGGATATTATATTCCCACCTTCATGCTTGTTGTGCCAGTTGCGGTTGAGCGCAGACGAAAAACAACAGTCAACCCCCTTTTGCGAGCGGTGTGCTTCCAGGGTTTCGCCGGTGGGATGGTTTTGTTTGCGCTGCAAGTCGGCAGGTGAAAAAGGGCTACCTTGCTCTTGCTATGTTTCGCGGCACGGCTTGCAGCGGCTGTTCAGTTTAGCTTGGTACGAAGGTGAATGGCGCAAGCTTCTGCACCGTTTCAAATATTATTCCCAGCCACAGCTGGCTACCCCTCTGGGACGACACCTGGCAGCGAAGCTGCAGCAAGACTCACGATGGCCTTCTGCGGACTTTGTTAGCTCCATTCCTCTGCATCCACAACGGTATAAAGAAAGAGGGTACAATCAATCTTATTTGCTGGCCCGCCGGGTAAGCAGTGAAATGAAAATTTCCTATGCTCCCTTGCTCCAGCGCGTGCGTTCCACAGTTTCCCAAACATCTCTTTCCCGCAGGGAGCGTTTTGCCAATATGCACGGTGCCTTTGCCATATCCGCAAAATATGAAAAATTTAATTTTAAAGGCAGCTCTATCCTGTTAATCGATGATATCTATACTACCGGCTCAACCCTCCAGGAAGCAGCCCGGGTTCTGGTGGGGGCCGGTGCCCGGGAAGTAAATGGCGCTGTGATGGGTTTGCAGAGAATGAGGTAATTTTTAAAATGAAATTTTAATCCAAAGAAAATCTGGTTTAACTTGGCTTATTTGCAGGTGTTGAATGCCAGTGGAGAAAGGGTAAGAAAAGGCGGCAAGGAAAAATTTTGATTTGACACACTAAAAGGATTATGATAGTTTAACTTTAAGTGAGTCAAAGGCTCACGGATCTTTTAAATTCATAGGAGGTTAGTTTTAATGCTCGGTAAAGTTAAGTGGTTCAGCAAGGAAAAAGGTTATGGTTTCATCGAAAGGGAAGATGGTTCTGACGTATTTGTTCATTTTTCGGCCATCAATGAGGAAGGTTTCAAAACCCTTGCAGAGGGGGAAGAAGTAGAATTTGATGTAGTGGAAGGAGATCGGGGCCCGCAAGCTGCAAATGTAAATAAGCTGTAGCCCTGTGAGAAGTATAGTTAAAGGATGTCTACAAATAGTCCCGTAGAAATACGGGACTATTTTTTGGTCTAGTATACTTGATATGCAGGATTTTCTTTTGCTTTGAGGAATAGTATAATTTACACAGGAAGTTTTATTTTAATTTAAGTTTAAGCTTAAACTTAAATTAAGTTAAGCTTCATAAGAAAGTCATATTCTTTAAAATTAACACTACAAAGGGGGTAAATTAATTGAACGTACAGGTTAGAGGGAAGAACATAGACGTTACCCCGTCGTTAGAGGATCACGCTCACAAGAAGTTAAGCAAAATTGCCAAGTTTTTTGAGGATGATACTGAAATCCAGGTGGTTTTAGCGGTTACCCGGGAGGAGCATGTGGCGGAGATGACAGTGTTTTTCAACAGCATGATTTTACGAAGTGAAGAAAGTTCAGGTGATATGTATTCTTCTATAGATTCTGCTATAGATAAAATTGAAAAGCAGGTAATCAAGCATCGGGAGAAGTTAAACCAGCGTTTGCGTCAGGGCGCAACTCGCCAGATTAGCGACCAGTTGGCCGCTGAGCAACTTGGTGTTAAAGAAGAGGGGAAAGAAGAAAGCGAGCCCAAGGTGGTGAGAACCAAGCAGATCCTCCTTAAGCCCATGGATGTAGAAGAGGCTATTTTGCAGATGAATCTGCTGGGGCACGACTTTTTCGTTTTCAACAACGCTGAAACAGATACCGTAAACGTCCTCTATCAGCGTAAGGATGGCAATTATGGGCTTATAGAGCCAGAACTTTAAACAATAAGCTGCAAAATGACTATACATCAATGGCTTAACGGAACAATCGGCCTAAAATTGTCGGTGAGAAGATGTATTCAGGAAGGCATTTGGCTTGATTTAAAAGCATTTAAAAGCATATTTGCTTGAAATAGTAACTTTAATCGAATAAGGAAAAATTAAATGGATGACAGGCTCACCGTAGTTGTTTTCGAAGGCGGGAATCCGGCCTCGGACTGGGAAAAGTCTTTTGTTAATATTAGGCAGGCAGTTCTCCTGGATAATCTGCACAAGCTTTCCCAGGTGGAAGAAGTGCAGGAGATAATTGTGGTAACTAATTACTCTCAGTTGGTGAAAGAAGCTTCGGAATTAGATGGGGTAATAGTTCATGAGGCGCCCACTGAAGGTTTTCATTTTGGCCGGGAGCTAAGGAGTATTGTTTCTCGCTACCGGCCAAATACAGTTTTTTATCTGGGTGCGGCCAGCTTTCCCCTTCTTCAATTATCTGAAATTCGCCAGATTGTTTCCACTGTATTGAGCCGGGATAATTTCGTCTACACCAATAATCCCCAATCTGCAGACCTGGTGGCTTTTACTCCCGCCGAGGCTTTGTGGCGTATAGAGCCGCCGGAGAGCGATAATTCCCTTGCCATGTCGCTCCGCGATGAAGCGGGGTTGGAGATGGAACTGGTTCCCTATACTCTGGGCATAATATTTGACCTGGATACGCCCACTGATTTTTTGATTCTGGGCGCGAGCCAATTTGCCGGGGATAGAACCAGGGAAGCCTTGCATAATGAGATTTCTCTTGATGAACAGGAACTGAACAGGGCTAAGGATGTGTTGCGAGGCTACTACCGGGATGTGGCTCTCCTGGGAAGAGTTGGTGCCCCGGTAATTGCCCACCTTAATTGCAATTTGAAGCTGCGCCTGCGTATTTTCTCCGAGGAACGGGGGATGAAAGCCCTGGGAAGAGAGGCAGCGGGGGAAGTGCAGGCCATGATGGGGTATTTGATAGAAGAAGTTGGGATTAAACGTTTCTTTCGCTACCTGGAAAGCCTGGTAGAACTGGCTTTCATAGATACAAGGGTGTTATTCGCCCACTTTAACTTGAATCTGTCGGCGGAAGAAAGGTTTAATTCCGACATGGGAAGATGGGAAGAAATAAGCAACCCCTGGGTAAAGGAATTCACCCGGGAAGCAGTTGAAAGCAGCATC
>Ga0207421_10006951_pt1 | contig 12191 bp, 11 predicted proteins | sample SodLakKL_010_SED_4_FD_187542 | JGI IMG/M metagenome (GOLD analysis project Ga0207421, IMG submission 187542) | Alkaline sediment microbial communities from Lake Tanatar, Kulunda Steppe, Russia - 8KL_010_SED (SPAdes) (version 2) | ecosystem: Environmental > Aquatic > Non-marine Saline and... | reverse complement strand
TTTTATCTTATCACATACGAGTAATGGAATATTACCATTATTTGCATCAGAGGCCATGATTCGTCTCCATTTATGAGGTTATAATACTTCAGTCTAATAATTATTTAATATTCAATTTGTTTTGTTCTAAAATACTTAAACTAATCGACATTTTTCAAGAACACTTGTTTAGAAAAATAAGTCCATTGAAAACGAGTGCTTTTGAGTTGATGTTTAAATTAGTACATGCCAACGATGTGCTATCATATTCAACCACTCCCCCCTTAAAATATAAGGATGAGAAACTATATTTATAAATATACAGCTATAGTAGAAAGTTCTAGATAATCTAGTGATTAACGGGAGAAAAGATTTAGAATTTTACTACCACTGAAAATATAGGTAGCAAAGCTCTAGATAAATTTGGGAGAATGGGGTGGGGGGTCTAGTTCAGTGATGCTAGAATTAGAATTAATTAGAACTTTACTACCTAATCAAAGATTAGGTCTTTTCTTATAAATAGATGTCTAAATATGTGGTTCAGGTAAGTTTTTCATTTCTTCAATGTAAAAATCATAACCCATGCCGTAAGCAAAAGTGCAATTATTCATGTTCATAATTATTAAAGCTAAAAGTGTCTGGAACAGTCCATCTAAGTTCAGTTTATTTTAAGTGTTTAATAAATTAAAATTAAAAAAGTTAGAAAGGATAGTTGAATGAACCGATGAACATCCTTTCATTTATTCTTGTATTGCATACCCACCATTGCTACCAAAGAAACAGCTAATAATGTAGCCAATATAGTAAATCCTGGCATTTCATCTTCATCAACTGGTTCAGGTACTGGTACTTCTTCTGGTGCTTCATCTTGAGTAGGGTCCACATCATCTGCTATTATCTCAGAGGAGTCGTGTAGTGATTTAGCACTATCCATAATCTCATCAGCTAAACGTTTCATTTCTTCAGCATCGGTGTTAATGTCAAGCTGACCTAACTGATCACCACGATCTTTGATCAATGCATGCTCTTCTTCAATTTCAGTTGCATAGCTTTGATGTGACTCAGGAGTTTCTTGTTTTATCTGTGAGGCCAATGGAGATAATGCAGATGTGACACCATTTACCATATTAATTCGTCTTGATATTTCATCCTCATCGAACTCACCAGATTCAATTCCAGCATCTATTTCATTATAAACTATGTTTGCAAACCTTCCAATTGAGTGTGACATCCCATGAACAACTTCACTTTTCCCCATCAATAGAGGGTCAAGATTGGTTTCACTCTGGAGTCCAGAAATTATTGCAAGTTCATTTAGTTGAGTTATAAGTTCCTCTAACCTATCATAATCATCTTTTAGATTAGTAGCATAATTTTCATGTGAACTAGGTGTTTCTTGTTCAATATCATCTATCAAATATGAAATGGCATTGGTGGTTCCTCTAAGCATAGTTATACGACGAGCTATCTCTTCATTATTGAACTCACCAGTATCCAGCCCTTTATTCAATTCAGTAACTGCAATGTTTGCAAATCGGTCAATATCATGTGATACTCCATGTACAACTTCTGCTTTACCCATCAATTCAGTATCAAGTCCAACTGTAGGCTCAACATCATCGGCTATATATTCCGATTCATCATGGATACTATCTGCAATTTCAATGATCTCTTCAAGGATACTTACCATTTCAACTTTATCAACATTATGACCATATGCTGAACCAGGTACAAAGATGAGTACCATAACAATGGCCAAAATAAGCATATTAAATATTTTTTTCATACAAAGACCTCTATGAGTTTTACAATACATTATAATATTGACATGAAATATGAATAATTTATAATATATTCATACTAGTTGTTAATAATATACTCTTATTTATTAATTGTCCTTGTAGAACAGTTAGTAGCTTTAAATTAAGAACCATAGCTGATAGGAAAATTGAACTATAAAACGTGAAAAATAGAACTTAGCAGTATGTTTTCTAAAATGAATCTAATATGATTTTAGAATATTTAATTAAAATTTAATACTGCTCATATTCCTTAAATAGGATCAATAAGAGCAGTATTGATGTGATGGTTTACTTTGGTCACTAAATTAATGCAGTAACAATTTTAATTTTTTTATTCATATCTAGTAACACTAACTTATAATATATTATTACTATAGATTAATGTTGCGCTAAGTTTATTTCTGAAATGGTAAATTTTCTAACCTAACATTAATCGTTGTATTAACTTTAAATATACGTTGTATACGTGCATTTCTTATAATGACATCTATTCATGTTTCAATACGTACTCTTCTACTTCAAGACCCATTAATCGATGAAATTGTGGATGAACGGATCTACCCACATAAATTACCACTCAATTGCGAATTACCTGCAATCTCAATTCATAAAATAAGTTATCCAATTCATCATATTACCAATACAGCTACTCCTCGTTACCAGATATCGTGCTGGACACGTTCATATTCCCAGGCCCAGGAACTCTCAGAAACTGTAATTGAGTGTTTGAACAGGTTCAAGGGTATAGCATCAGGGAACCCAATAAAACAGGTAGTGTACCTTGGTTCTGACGACGTTTATGAAGATATGACAGAAATATTCCATGTTCCAATTGATTTTAAAGTGATTCATGTCAGATGAAATGAGATGAGATGAGGTAACATAAATGGCACAAACTACAGTACAGAATAAAAACGCGATTCGGTTCGGGTCAGGTAAATTGGAGATCGGACCAAATATTAACAACCTAATTAATATCGGGGCAGTTCGAAACGCAGTATTTCGAGAAGAGTGGGAGGATGTAGAAGTTAGGTCGGATAATGCAGGTGTGATCAAGGTGGGTATCAAGGAACATGTTGCATTCATTGAATGTGATATGATGGAAGTGAACCTTGAAACCATGAAAACAGTACGAGGTAATCTTGATACACTAACAACAGTTGCAGGTGAACCCACCAGTATAGAAGATGAGAGTCATGTACTTGAAAGTACTGATTTTGTGAGATTACAGTACAGGAACGGGGACGGTACTGAGGTTGGATCTATTGTAGTAAAAGACGATAATGAAACCATACTTACACGGAACACTGATTATGTGCTAGCCATTGATTCTGTAGGTTATACCTGTATTGCCAGAATTGAGAATGGAACTCTAGAAAGTGGTGATGAGGTTAAGGTTAGCTACCAATACACTCCCACCAGTGCCATTACAATGACATCTGGAGGTAGGGTCACTATATCTGACAGGATTATTCGGATAACTAACATCAATGAAAATGAGAAAGAGTTTCGCATTACACTCTATAAAGCCACAATTAATGAAGGAACTGAAATAGAATTTCCTGGAGATGACGATGATGATCCTGCAATGCCTAGATTGGTGATGAAAGGTATACTTGATACTACAAGAGATGTTGGTGACCAGTTGTTCGAGATATATGATGAACAGGGAGTTGAATGAATATGAGTTCAGATATTATCAGGAACTTTGATCACATAATACCACCAAAACGTCTTGCTAAGATCGGGGGTGAAGACGTGGACGTTTCAATATTCTCAACTCGTGCAACTCTGAAACTGATCGAGATGACAGATACTCCTGAAAAACTCGAACAGCTTGAGAAAGGTCACAATATTGATGGTTTTGTGGACGTGGTTGCAACTGCATGTCAGAGATCTAATCCTGTGATAACCAAGGATTGGTTACTGGATAATGTGGATATGATAACTTTAATTGAATTTGCTAAATTCGTACTTGAACCAATTCTTAAAAAAATGGATGACCTGGATCAAGTGGAGGATAAAAACGGAAAAAACTGAGATTATCCCTAGCTAACATTTTTTGTCAGGTGAGTATGATGTACAGTTGGGCTACACCCACTTATCTTCTTGACCAAACATCAGTGGATCAAATATTGTTCTATTATGAAAAGGGATTAAATTTTGTTGAATTGAGATCGAAATTGTGCTGGAACGTTCTTGGAGAAGCTATGCAACAAAGCAAGAAAGAAAATGGCAATAATGACAGGAATTCAGAGGAGCTTGGAATAGGGGATAAGGATACACCTGACATTAAACGATTCCATGCTTTGTATGGTGATAAGGTTAAGAGAGGTTAATTGAAGTGTCAGCAGGAATAGGTCAACTTGTAGTCTCTATAATAGGTGATACTCAGAAACTCAAGGAATCATTTCAAGAGGTAGGTGAACAGGCGAGTAACCTTGGATCTCAGTTCACTCGTGCTGGTGAGACTATGTCACGAGCAGGGTCGGCAATGACCAAAGGAATAACTGTACCACTTACTGCGATAGGTGGGAGCTTAATTGCACTTACCATGAAAACGTCAGAACTAGCTAATGAAATGGCGGATGCTGCTGAACGTGTCAATGTTTCTGCACAGTCATTCCATGCACTCGATTATGCATTAAGCAGAACTGGTATGGAGACAAGTGAGGTTGAAAGAGCTCTAAGACGTGTCAATGATACATTAGCAAGAGGTGTGAGTGGGACTGAAAGGACAATTGATGCTTTAGATAAGTTAGGTATCTCTCAAACTGAGATAGTTAATGGAAGTATTGGAACTGAAGATGCATTTATTCGTATACTCCAGTCATTACATGAAATGGACAATGAATATGAACGGGTTGCACTTGCACAGGAAGTGTTTGGTACAAGATTATATTCTCAAGTAATGCCAGCTGTGAATGAAGGTGGGGATGCGATCGCTGATATGGCACAACAGGCTGTGGAGTTAGGTTATGTCATGGACGAAGAGGCATATGAGGCTGCAGGTGAGTTTGGTGATGCATTAGATGACCTGAAACTCGAGTTCCAAAGTTTAGGGTATAGTATTGGTACTGAGTTCATGGGGATCGTGCAGGATGATATGATACCCATTATCAGAAACGATATGTTGCCTCTCCTAAACACGTTCATGTCAGGTTTGAGCAGTTTAATGTCAGTATTTGGTCAATTAAGTCCTGGTATTAGAAAAGCTATCATTGTATTCACTGCGCTCGCAGCTGCACTTGGACCCGTATTAATGGTCTTAGGTCCCATGATTGCAAGTATTGGGTCTCTAATAACAGCAATTGGTGCAGCTGGGGGTTTAACTGCGATCGTCTCAGGTGCTACGGCTGCACTGGGTGGTCTAATAGCAGTCATTAGTCCCATTTTGATACCATTAGCTGCACTTGTTGCACTAATAGCTGCTGTATATCTTACATGGAAACATTGGGGTCAGATCACAGATATTATTGCTGAGGTTTTCAAGAATGTGAAAGATACTGTATCTGGTATTAAGGAACAGTTGAGTTCGGTAATTAATTCATTTAAAGTACTATTCAATGACCTTTTGGATTTCAGTTTATATGATGCTGGTAAGAATTTGATCCATACATTAGTTCAGGGTATTAAGAGTGTGGTTCATGAACCTTACAATGTAGTAAGAGATGGTGTAAGTGAAATTAGAGACCTTTTACCATTCAGTCCAGCAAAAGAAGGACCTTTAAGCAAATTACCTAACTGGGACTCGTATCTATCTACACCCATCAATAGATCAATACAAGATATGAACACTGGCCTGACAAAGGGTCTCCAGACAGTTGTGAATAACGTTAATAACCCCAATACAACAACCACAACTACAACCAATCATTTCGCAGGGGAAGAATATACTATCCAGAACGTTAACTTGGCTTCAGATTACCCGTTTGAAAAATTTGTACGTGACCTTGAACGGTATAATAGCCAGAAAAGAATACAGAGAGGCATTCTATGAACGTAACTTTTGATGGACTGCCGATCTCTGTATTAAGAGAACACGAGATTGTAGTGAGTGCACCATTCTCCGAAACGATACTCTTGTCAGGTAAAGTATCAATCCAAGCACTGTCAGAGAAACGATTTGCACGTTCATATGAATGTTATACTGAAGATATAAACGAAATATCTAATCTATTAAGTAAACTTGGGAGTCCATGTGATCTGGTGATCGATTCTGAAACTTATTCTAATTGTTACATTCAACCACCCTTCACCTACAAAGAGATCATTGGTGGAAGTGGCAAGTACACATACACAATTAATTTTGTCCGGGATGATTCGATATGATAACTGATCTCAAGACCACCAGTATCAAGATCACAAAAAGTATCTATGATGATCTCTGGCAATTCACAGCTGAGATTGATAAAAGTGATGCACCACCGTGGTGGCATCCAGTCGAGATTACTGTACCTGATCATCAGCAAAACGATCAAACTATTTTTAAAGGTCTTGTGCCAGGCAGTACATATGTCTTTGAACCACTTGGCAATAAAACAACGGCTGTTGGATATGATATGGGATGGTACCTGACTCAACAGTTCATTCAACCAGAATATCAGAACTTTGGGTTAGATGATGTAGGTGCACAACATTGGAGAGATGTTATCATTGAATTGTTGGGTGGTGACAATAATTGGGAACATGAAACTGGAATAGAACCGTTCAGGATGGATACGGGTGGCGGTGATCATGATAAGAGGTTCAGTTTTCCTTCAAGAACAACTAAAATGAAAGTGATTGAAGAAATTGCGAACCATTGTAATTACATATTCGAGATAAAACCTAGATGGACTGGTCATGAATGGATCAGTTCAGCCTATTTCATCCCTCATAATGAAGTTGACAGTGCAGGCAGTCCATCAGACTTCAATTTACCTGCACCCATTACCATAACCAATCCTGACCCTCATTTAATCTCCATAAATATGGTAGATGACCTTGGAACAAATAGATATAACCGAATTATTGTGAGAGGTCATGATAAGAACGGGAATTGGTTCACTGGTATTCAGGAGAGTCCGGATGTAACTTCAGGGGAAGCTATACCTCGTGAATATTATGAAGAGTCGAGTGAACATGATACACAATCAAAATGTGATATTAGAGCACATGACCTGTACGCTCTTTACAATATTGTATCAAAGATCCTTAATGTCACTTTCAAAGATAGGACTGACCTTAGATTATATCAGAAGATCAAGTTTGAAGGGTATCATACTGCTCTTGATATCTCTGAAGAACATTACCGTATAACTGAGATCAGTTATGAACTAACTCCTGCTAAAACTCTGGTACATATTACCTGTAGTCCTGATAGGTTAGATCGACAAAGTTGGTATCGCGAAGTTGGCAGACCTGATATGGTAGGTGAGACTGAGATCATTGCAACCAATATAACCAACCGTATTCCTGGAAGTGAGGTAGGTAAAGTTGTTCACGAGAATGAAGGACAAGCTCTTGTTCAATTGGAAAAAGGAGGGTTTATTGAAGCAAGGTGTATTGAATCCAATATTAGTTCTGATGATACTGTTTTTGCACAAGCACAGAAAGATGGGAGTTATGTTATCTCAAGTGGAAACAATGGGGCTCAGTTCAGTCCAGCACCATCTGACCTTGATATGCAAGATCACAAGATACTCAGTACTACCGGAGATCTAACCTTCAAAGTTACTGGTGAAAATAGGATCATTTTTAGGAGAGATTGAAATTGTTAGGCCATATTTCTAGTAGTTCTCAAGATATTGTTTATGTGAGTGTACGACCAGAAACAGGGCATTACCTGGAGACAATTAATGGTGGTACTGAATCAAATAAACAAATAAATGGTACTTTTGGTCAACAGTTCAGTGCAGGATCATGGTTTACCCGGATTGTTGTAAAGATAAGAAGTGGTGGTGATCATGACCTGATACTGAGATTATTTGATACTCCTCATAAAAACAAGATATATCATGAAGCTGTGTTCAGGGATATTGGACAGGACCGAGTACTCCATTTAGTGTTCGAGCCGTTAGAACCAGGTGAATATTACTGGGAAATTGATACTAATAACCAAGCGATCCAACCATATATTCAGACTGAATCTACATTTGGGGGAGTATGGGAGAACGGAGAACCCGTCCTTGATCATTCATTTAAGAGCAAGGTAATGTATTGCACTAATGAACCCGTGTTAAGGGCAGTTGCTGTTGACGGTGATCCTGTAGATAACGGTGCAGCTCACATTAATTCTACTACTGAACTTGGTGCAGTGAACACTGGTATTGTGGAGAAGAATATCTGTAGAAACAATGATCCCACGAGTACCGGTGGTAGGGTATTAACAGGTTCATGGTATTTAGAGCTTTAAATATATTTATTATTTGATGTATAATATATAGTATATAATAGATCATGTTTTATAAATAATATATAAAAAATTATATTTTATGAAGGAGCTAATAAAATGGGGTTTTCAAGTGGAACTAAGGTATTACCTGATATAATAGATGATATAGCAGACGGACTGATAAACAGTTCAGCTAATTGGACTGAAGGTGATTCTAGCTGGGATACCAGTGATAGATCAATGGCAAACAATGCAAGAAGGTGTTTAAAGTATACCGGAGATACTCATGATATTTTTATAGCTTTGGAAATAATCAACCAAACCAATGGATTGAATCATTACAGTTCAAGACGGTCAAAAGGTTTGAGGGTAACTTTTTCAGCTGGTTGGGATTATAGTTCTAATAATTATCCTGCAGGATCTCATGAAATGCAGACATTCATTCAAACACTGGCCTCGGATACGACCAGTCCACATCCACAATCTGACATGGCAACGGTTCAGTTTGCTTATTGGTTATGGATAGATACTCAGGGTTTCTCACTAATGGCCGAACCTGAACCCACGAGTGAAAATCGACAAGGTTCTTTTATTTGTATAGTGGAAAGAATGACATCAAAGGAGTATAATGACGGGTTAACTAACTTCTATTGCTGGAATAGGACAAATAATCATAATCAGGATGTCTATAACGGTGCAAGGACAAAGCATATATTAAGGCCATTTGCATATCAGAGCGGTCATGTGAACCAAGGTATAATGTGGTGGAGAGATACGGATACAAGCAGACATGCACTTAAGAGTATAGGTAATGGTAAAGTCTATTTTGTACGACCTGTGGTCTGTAACAGCACGGACAATATGACGCCGATTTATCAAAGCCAGCATATGTGGATGTTCACACAGGAAAGTGGATTAGTGGATGGAGATGTGGTTGCAGTAGATGGTGCTACCACAAAATATCTTTGTAAATCCATATCATCACCAAACAGTAACACTAGATTGAACTTTGCTATAAAGTACGTTGAATGATAGATAATACAATATATGGTATTTGATGATGTAATATTTGGAACCTATACAATAGGTATTGGGCTAGATATAGGTAATAGTATTGGTGCAGGTGGATATGCACCTTACCTGGTAACTTTGGAGAACATTGGCTCTGAAGGGATCAATGCGAAGATAACATATTATGACCAGTTCGGACAAGGTCCAAAAATTGCCGATTATTATACTGGCATTTCAGCATTTACTAGTGCTGGTACTCAAATTCCCATTATTCTCAATTCAGGTGATACAGGGATTAGGAGCATAACTTCAATTGAGGTCAATGGTGGAGAATACGGTGATACTTTCCATGTACAGAGTATTCAGGAAGGACTGGGTACATCTCTCCAATTAACCAGAGGATCTGGGGTGATAGAGAAATTAGACGGGCATTTGGTATTGAACCCTACAAGACCACTCTGGTTCAGGGAATCCATAACAAATAATCCTCAATCATTCTCACCACAGAACACTGATTTCACAAATGTGGTCCAGAACTCAAACGGGAACTATGAATTAGATACACATGAACATTCACTTAATTTGTTAAATGAAATTACTAGCCATGACGGTTTTCTGCCATGTCATATCGTACAATTGTCAGATGAATTACAGGTACATTTATTCCAGGATACAGAATACCAGTATGTAAATGACCAATATACAAACCATGAGTTCAGATATTCTGAAAGTGGATTCTATGCAGTAGAATTTGATATTAACACAATTCTGGAACCTGATCCCTTCATATTAGAATTATTAGATGTGGATGGTGAAGTGCAATGGTCAGTTACAGGAAATAACGATCTTACCGGTGTCAGAGTTGAAATCAGCAGTACAGGATTCACTTTTAGACTTCGGTGCAGACAAGACTACACATCACCAGACGACGAGAATTGGTGGAACCGATATATCATAACAAACTTGAAAATTGAAAGGTATTACCTTGAAGGTTATATCAGAGAAATGGTGTACAAGCACAGACCAAACCTTGCTCGACTTTTTATATTACATACTCAGGGAAGTGCAAATGAACCTGGCACCAATATCAAAACCCATCTTGATCTAGGGGATGATATGGGTGATATGTCAGGTTGGTCTGGACCCATTGATGGAATCGAAAGTCATTATCCTTTAGGTTATTCATACATTAACACCTACTCAACCTCAGGCCAGTATTGGAGATCTAGAACCAAACTGGTAAGTGATGGTAGATATACACCTACATGGATTCCTGATATTGGATACTACTGGTACTCAACCAAGGAAATTGAACAAATATCTATGGTATCTACTAAAGCTAAAGTGTCAGAAGTACCTATCGAATTCAAACCATTATACCAGCTAGTTATCAGTCCCGGAATTACTGAGAATGTGTCATGGTCATGGAGTGCTAATGCTAATGAGTATGACCAGAATCAAATGATGAATGGTAATTTGACCTCATCTGAAATTATGGACAAGTTACACCAGTTCACATTCAGTTATGCAAGGTACCAGCATTCAAATGAAACTGGTTCAGCTTTAAGAAGCGGATGGCTATGGAACAATATTGAAATGGACCTAAATGGAAATCTCAGTATAAAACCACACATCATAGAACCCGATTATAACTTGATCATATCAGATAATGGATTCTTTCCTTGCAGTGATAATATCGATCCTACTGAAAAAGAATTAAGAGTGGATCTATTACCAAACACTGAATATATAGCTGTAAATGACGAATATACCCGTCATTCTTTCAAGTATCAGGAGGGGCTCTTTAAAATGAGGTTTGATTGGGAAACTAAGCTTGATAATGAGTTCATCCTTGAACTTGTTGACGGATTAGGTAACGTAATCTGGTCTCGTACTGGTTTTGCTAGTGGAGAAATAGAAGAGGTTAATATGATCTCAGGTTCATGGGAGTTTAGGGTTAGGTGTAGGAGCACCACCACAACTCCTGACCCTTTAATATTCACTTGGACAAATTATATTATTATTAAAAATATTGAGATCGAACAATATCCTCTGGAAGCCACCATGACACAGATAGGGTATACTCGTATATTGGATATGGATGATCTCAGGACAATAAGTGTTGACTGGATACCGGGTAGTGAAGGAACTGGAGTAGAAGTGCAGCTTGATCTAAGTGACAATATGCAGAGTTTAACAGGATGGACTGGTCATGATGGTACCAGTAACACATATTATGATCAAATGTGGCAAACTATACATACCAGTGACCTTAAAGGCATTTATACACGCAGAAAAGTCACATTGAGATCAAATGGTCATTTCACTCCCATTTTCAAAGGTTTAGGATTTTATTATAGTACTCGACATAGGACCAGAAGACTTCATTTTGTACCCACGTGGTCAGAAAGTACGGTAGGGTTTGTATTGAGTGGTCATGTGGTAGATCAGAACAATAACACCATTCAAAATGCAATTAAAGTGGTTATTGAGAGTACATACACTTTTGGCAGGGATACTATGGGTGATGTTAATCCAGTGACAGGTTTTTTCCAAATATTTGTGCAACAAGCAAAATACGATAAAAGGCATTTGATCCTGGATACTGGTGAATCGGTCAATATCTCATTAAGGGAATATGGTACGCCTCAAGTACTTGACGGAACTGACCCAGATCTTCAGAACCAGGATATTCAGTTCTGGTACGATGAACCTGGGAAAACAGTGGCACATGTAGATTCTTTGGTGACTTACTAAAATCTATGAAATATTCATTTTATTAGGGTTAAAATAAGTTAGTTATGCTATACCAATAATCTTTCGTTCTGCAATAAGATTAATATTATTACCTTCAGCATTATCTTTGATCACTAGGGTTCTATTACTAGAATAATATGTAGATTCAGCATTCGACTTTTGATTAATCTCCTGACTCAGTTCCTCAAAATATGATTCCCATAATGGCATGAGTTCAGGTTCACTTTTTTTGAATATCTTTATTATATCCGTCATTTCATCTATGG
>Ga0207421_10006950_pt1 | contig 12192 bp, 11 predicted proteins | sample SodLakKL_010_SED_4_FD_187542 | JGI IMG/M metagenome (GOLD analysis project Ga0207421, IMG submission 187542) | Alkaline sediment microbial communities from Lake Tanatar, Kulunda Steppe, Russia - 8KL_010_SED (SPAdes) (version 2) | ecosystem: Environmental > Aquatic > Non-marine Saline and... | reverse complement strand
TGTTTTACTGGAATTTGGTCTCGAAGTATTGAAAGATAATTTCCGTGTTGAGAAAATTACCTGTTTCAATCCTTGTTTTACTGGAATTTGGTCTCGAAGAAGAAGAAAAACCAAAGAAAAAGAAGAAGAAATCAACAAGTTTCAATCCTTGTTTTACTGGAATTTGGTCTCGAAGTAAACAAACGATCTCTCCTTTCTAATATATAGATATGTTTCAATCCTTGTTTTACTGGAATTTGGTCTCGAAGAGCAAGAACAAGCGTCTATGATGCTGAAAGAAATATCGTTTCAATCCTTGTTTTACTGGAATTTGGTCTCGAAGCCTTTCTTGTTAGTGAATTTGTGAATTAATGATTGTTGTTTCAATCCTTGTTTTACTGGAATTTGGTCTCGAAGAAGCGGTAATAGAAAATAGTATATTGCAAACGAAATGTTTCAATCCTTGTTTTACTGGAATTTGGTCTCGAAGTTTTATTATTAGTTTTGTTTCAAATAAAATTATAAACGTTTCAATCCTTGTTTTACTGGAATTTGGTCTCGAAGATGAAAACCATTCCAATTCCTGGTCATTTAGTTTGGAGTTTCAATCCTTGTTTTACTGGAATTTGGTCTCGAAGACCGGGAGATCATAAGATTGCTCACTGAGCTATAAACGTTTCAATCCTTGTTTTACTGGAATTTGGTCTCGAAGGAGGAAAGGGTAGGTTAGACCATTATAGCCATATTGGTTTCAATCCTTGTTTTACTGGAATTTGGTCTCGAAGCTTCAATCACATTATTTTTGTGCCATTTGATTGCTGGTTTCAATCCTTGTTTTACTGGAATTTGGTCTCGAAGAGCTATAACCAGCTTGGAATAGATCCATGTCCATTAGTTTCAATCCTTGTTTTACTGGAATTTGGTCTCGAAGTTTAAAAAACCAATGGCAAAGAAAAATCAACATACCAGTTTCAATCCTTGTTTTACTGGAATTTGGTCTCGAAGATTAATGGCATTAGGTAAGGCGGCATATCTCAACCCGAGTTTCAATCCTTGTTTTACTGGAATTTGGTCTCGAAGATTACGAATGCTTGAAGTCTTACTATTTGTACCTTTAGTTTCAATCCTTGTTTTACTGGAATTTGGTCTCGAAGCCGTATATCATCGTAATTTATTATTTTTTACGTAGTTAGCTTTAAGGTTGACCAAGTTAAATTTTGATTTCAACATGTCAAAGAACAAATTTTTATGTTTATTTTGAGGTTTATTCGGAAACATTTCTACCTTGTTTTCAATGTTTTATATACTATATTTTATTATGCAAAAATAAATTATATGCCGGAAAACTACTTTATGCAAATATTTTTGTAAGTGCAAGATAAACATTTTTGTTTATACTTAGTAGCTTTAGGGAAAAAATTTCTTTCAATAATTTCAAAAATATCTAATGCACAGCGTTTTACATTATCTTTATCAGTAGTTTTGACTTCTACTTCAACCAATTTATTTCTACTACGAGTGTAAACAAGATAACCTTTATTTACAACTCCTTTAAAGTTTTCTTCAATAAGTACCGAATAACAAATAAGCTGCGTTTTATATGTTGAGTAAATTTTTTCATCATAATATGTGAACTTATAATCAAGGGGTGCATAAGTATTGTCATTTAAAAAAAGCACCTCATCTACCCTGCCTCTCAATTGTTCGTTAGTAAGATATTGATCCAAAAATTTTTCTTTTGCTCCAATTCTTTTGCGAATATAATTTTTGTTTTGCTCCAGCTTATTATCATGCATCTCCCGCCCCTTCATAGCCTTTACATGTTTTTCTTCATATTGGGGGATTGCCAGAACATACTCGAAATATGTAAACCTTGGGCAATACAGGTATTGAATTATATGTGATGGGGTTATGCTTAACATTCCGGTTTAATTTAAAAACCCCAATACTCTTCGCTACGGGGTGACGATTTATAATTTTAAAAGAACAATGTTTTCACTTCTTCCGTTATCAAGTTTTTATCAAAAGCTTGTCCAAGTAAGCTTGTTTGTTTAAGTTCGCTTTTGCTCATCGGGAATATATAAACCGAATCTTTTTCTTCATCAATTTTCTCTTCGATCTGCAGTTCAAGTGTGTCTTTTTCATTTGAACTTAACATGCCCAAAAAAACTGAGTATTGAACCCTGTATAGTCCGGCTTGCTTGCAAAATTTTGCTACTTTACTCCGAACTTTGTCGTTTTTAATGTCATATAATACCCATACTATCATATTGTTTCAATATTTAAAGTTGTTGATTTATTTTCCCGGTTCTTTATCAGGCTGTTTGCAAAGCTGTGTGCATCCATTTGCAATGCATTGCTGCGAGTTTGATTACGTCCTTTATATCTGATAGTATCTGTATCAAAATATTGATTAAAACTGTTTATTAAAAGCTCTTTCCCCTCTTTATTCAATGAATAACCATTGGTAATCATATCTGTATGTGTGTTTTTTACTTTTTTTGCAGTAAAAAGCCTGAATACGACCGTTTCGGCATGTGTCCTGTACGGCTCGATAAAATCATAAACCATACTAAGCTGGTTATAATCATCTCTGTGCATAAATCCCAGGTAAGGATCAATACCGGCTATTATTAAACATTTTTCGACCTTGCCATATAAAACTCCATAAGCATAATTCAGGAAAGTATTAAAAGGATCTTTGGCAGGTCTTGAACTACGGCCGTCAAACTTGTAGTGATCCGGCAATACATAACTCAAAGTCTCAAAATAGAGCCTTCCGGCAGTACCCTCAAGCCCCCTTAGTGTATCAGCAAACTGCTGTACACTTTCGCCTTCAAGCTGTCCAACCGAAACTACTATATCTTCAAGTTTTTCTATTTTATTATCAAGATATTCCGTCATTTTACTACGGTGCTTTTTCAGATCTTTAATAAAATTAATTTGATTTTCTATTTTTTCAGATATCCACGTTTTTATCCATTTTAAACCATCTGATGACATGCTTGCCTGAAGCTGCATTTTGCGAATACGTGTTGTGCTCCCCAGCTTGCTGTGCCAAACCCTGCCCAGTGGCTGCCCGTTGTAATCAACAAAAAGTATATCTATGTTATACTTTAGTGCCAGTATAACAGCATCAGAACTGAGTGCCGCACCTTTTGGTACCATTATATTGCTTACCTTTTTAGCTGCAAAATGATGTTTTTTATATTCTTTTTTATCTTCGATCGGTACGCGAATTTCAAACATTTCATCTTTAACATGAATGTAAGTACCATAAGTATTGATAAATAATTGCATAGCTTATATTTTTTTTATTGTACCAAAACCTCTTGATACTGCCTTACCAAGTCCAATATAGTCAGGCATAAGAGCATTTATAACAAAACTGCCTTCAAAAGCAAGCATATCTTTATCTTTAAATTTAGTTGATTTTTCTGACGTTTTAACCTTGGCAAACAAACGTTGGTTGTCATCCAAATGGACACCCAAGCTTTTAAAAAATGACAACACATTTCCAACCATTATTGGACGAAGGAGTTGATACTTTTCACCGGTTTCCAAAGTAACGTATTTACGGTAATTATCCTGATTCAGTCCCATCCACAAAGTTTCAAAACTGTATTCGTGTAATTCCTCACTGTATCCAATATCCACCTCTTCACTTTTCATATTTTTATTATGAACCGGATATTTTATACCATCAATATTTATTTCTTCGATTTTTAAAAATAACTTTGTAAGCAGTCTTGCACCTTCTTCCAAAGCTACCAGTGTTGGAATTCCATTCAGCACTTTATACTGCACCAGTGGATACTGATATTTTAGTTCGCCGGTTTCATAATGATTATGCAGAACAGATGAATGCTCTCTGAACAAATCACCGAAATAACCTCTTAGCTTGTGGGCGTCGCGGGTTTTAAGGGTGATTTCGGGGAATTGGATTTTTAAGAAAATAGTTTTACTCATAGAGGTTAAATCTAAAATTAATCCGGATAATTTATTAAATCAAAGCTATATGTATAATCAATAAAGCTCTTTTTATTATGATTTTCAATCCATGCTTTTTCCTGGTGGCTTAACTCAATAATTTCCCTTGTATTGGTATCTTTAAATATTTGAGAAACATTTTCTAAAATTTCAAGTTCTTTTTCAGTAAACAAATCATTGTTAAAAGTTTTGGTTGTGCCGACAAGAAACTGCTCCCCGATAACTTCGTCAGAAAAGGTTTTTGATTCAATAATTATGTCTGCTTTGTTGGAGATGTATTCAAAAAGGCCATTATAGTTATTGGGGACGGGCCCCATTGGAATGGCTTTATATGGCAGTCCGCTTATTGAAAAACCTGTTTTTTTATGCATTCCAAAATCAGAATAAAATAAAAGTTTGTTAAGTTTTGTTTTCCAGGGTTCAATTTTTTCGGCAAAAAAGATTATCATTTCAGTAAATTTGGCTAAATCAGGTTTTTTATAACCTGTATAAGGCCCTGGAAAGCTCTGTCCTTGAAAGTAGGCTTCCAAATATCTTTCTTGTTTGAATGTTTTCTGTTCCTCAAGTATGGCTTGAACTTTCTTTAGATATTTTTCTTTCTGCTTATTATCCAAGCTATTACACATATTAACCAATTTACCAAATTCATGCGGGTCTTCTGCCAACTGAATCAAACGTGCATTAGAAATACAGGGCACTTCGCCTGCTTCATATTGCCTGTAACTATTTACTCCAAAACCAAGTATTTCAGATATTTTTGCTGCCGAAAGACCATACTTCTCACGAATGCCAACAATTTGATCCGGAAAAGGTATGGAATTTTTATACCTGTATTGATTTATCACCTGGGTATAATTCAATTGAGCAAAGGTTTCATCTTCAAATTGCTCACCGGTGTCTTCACATTTGTAACAATGAAATAAAATCTCAAATTTTTCTTTTCGGAATGTAAGTGTTCTGGGTTCTTTGTGAACTCTCATGTTTTTACCTGTAAAAGGGCTTTTCATAGTATGAATAATTTCTTTTCGTTTTGCTGGTGGAATTTCAAGATCAAGCAGCGCCTGTTGATTTTTGCTGCGATCATCCAGGAAAATGATGTCAAATATTTGAATTTTAAACTTTAGCTCTTTTAAAAAGTGTTCTACATCGTTTTTAGTCATTAAGGAAATTAATTTGATTACAAAAGTAATATAAAAAATTATACAAGCAACTTTATAGTGTAATTATTTTTTATATTGCTGTTATACTCCAACTATATAGTTGTTATTGTCGATGCAAGAATAATTATTATTCTACCAAAAGACCGTTTTCTCCGTCCAGTTTGTCCCGAAATATGCAGCAAATACCCTTCTTATTTAATAATGTTATTCCTGATTTTCTTGTAGTTAAATAAATATTATTTGTTTTTTTCCAATGCAAGATTGTTTGGATATATAATTGCGTAAATTGGGTTGTGTGTTTTGCGGAATGCATTTAAAAAATTATAAAAATTGAATGGTCTTTTCTATTTGTTTTCTAATGTAACCGGTATTAATATCATAATAAGTTGATAACTGCTCAATTGGAACAACCAAAATATTTTCTTCGTACTCATTTATGGGTTCTAAATCTTTTGTTAGGTAATTTGGAACGGTAATTATTCTTTGTTGAAAATCTTGTTTATACTTTCTGTCAAATTCTTCTTTGGATATTTTATTTTTAATTTTGGCAAGGTATTTTTCTCTAAGTATACTTTCTTCTTCAGAAAGCTCAATAAAGACAGAAGAAGTAGATTTTGATTCTTCTATTATTTTAAAGCATGAAACTGGCATTTTTTCTTTATCTTCTGAATCATATCTTAGGGCTTTCATAGAGTCAAATATTTTATTAAATCTATCAAAAGAACTTTTTTCGGAAATAGTATCGAAATAATTTGATATTAATGATAGATATTCAGATTCCGGAAATTCATTTTTTAAACTTAGAGCTGATTTTGCTTGATTAGTAGTTAAAGAGCCATATATTTTATTACTTTCTTTAAAATCTACTATATACAAAGGGGAATGTGATTTATTTTGATCATTATTTCTGTTAATACGACCAGCTACTTGGATAATAGAGTCAATCGGTCCTACATCTCTAAATCCCATATCAAAATCCAGGTCAACCCCAGCTTCAACAACCTGGGTTGAAATTACTATGGGAGCTTTTTTTTCTTTGGTCAATTTTTTAATGGTTTCAATTCTATAAAAACGATGGGCGGGAACAATATTTGTTGAAAGATATTCAATCTTATTATCAAATTCATTTTCTTCCAAATATTTCTTAACTGAATTATAAATTTCAATAGAACGATTAACCGTATTACAAACTATTAAGCATGATTTTGTATAATCCCATTTTTCTAGAAACGCCTTGTTGACAAAATCATCAGCAACTTGTTCTTCTGTGTATTCAATATTAAGCAATGGTATAATTTTAGTTCTTTGAAAAACCGCAAAAACATCTTTATATGATTTAAGTAATTCTTTAGGTTTTACTTTTTCATTTTCGTTGTTTAAAATATGTTCCTGTGCTAAATCAAATATTTTTGGTTTAGTGGCTGTCATTAGGAGAACCCTTGCCTTTAAAAACTTTGTCAAATAATATAAAGCTGCACCAATAAGCGGCATTTGATCAAGTCTAAGTGTTTGAACTTCGTCCAGGATAATAATACTGTCAGCAAAATGATTAAATTTTTTGAGTAATTTATTTCTATTACTTATGAGAGTTTCAAAAAACTGAACAAAAGAAGTTATAACAATATCGGCTTGCCAGGTATCAATAGTCATCAATTTTTGATCATAATTTTTTACAGATCCGTTTTCTTCAACTTTATCTTTGCTGTCTTCTCCAAACACATCTGCGAATTGATAATGACCAATCAATTCAATTTCATCAGGAAGAGTATTTTTATATTCATCTAAAGCTTGTTCAATAATATTAATAAAAGGCAAAGCATATATTATTCTTGACTCTGTTTTTTGTTCCTGCTGTATTTTCGACTTTAATTTTAAAGCAAAATCCAGTGCGGTCATTGTTTTACCTATACCGGTAGGTGCAGTAAGAGTGAAAATATAATGATCAAGAATATCATTTTGGTTTAAATTAGAAACTACTTGTGCTCTGCAAAAATTTCTTAGCTCATTATTTGAAAGTGCTTTTATCTTGTTACTTTTAATTTTGGCTGGCTTGCCAAACCTCTCATCAACCTTGCTTTCCTTGATTGGCTTCAATTTATAAACTGGAGTGTTAGAAGCATCTAATTTATCTGCTTCAGTGAATAGTGAAAAAAGATAATTGATTAAAAAATAATCTTGTATGTTTTGATTTCTTATTTGCCAAATTTTGAATCCTCTGCGAATTGTTCGTTCTTCAGAATAATTTAAATAAGAGCCAATTCCAGAAAAAGGCAATTCGTTCTCAATTAATGATAAAATATTTTTTAAATCTGTCTTCTGAAATTCCACAATCCTCTTTAAATTTTCATCTAATTTTATAGGGAAAACTAATATGTCAGTTAAATTTCCATGATGTAAAAAGATTGTTTTTAGAGCTATTAAAGCTTGCTTTTCATCTTTATCTTTCAAATAATTATAAGCTGTAAAAGCTCCAATTGGTGGATGCCGCTTATTATCATTGTCAATGTTTCCTTTTTTTAATAAATAATTTTGAAAAAATGAAGTATATTTACCTAAATCATGAAAAACAACAATTAGTTTTAACAAATCTTGAAGGTTATCAATATCAATTCCAACATCTATATTTTTAGATAAGTGATGATTCACTTTTTCAAAAACACCTTCAATATGAACAGCCAATGTTTTTGAACCAACCGTTATGCCTTGGTTATCCTTTTTACTATGAGAATAGTAAGTCATAAATCCATGAATTGAATATTGATTGTTTCATCTGGCAAGCTAACTTCATAATAAACCTCTGAAAACTTTACTCTAAGAGGATTAGGTGTAGTGGAAAACAAAAGTTTATTCATTTTCCTGACTTCACGATTATTATTAGCAACAAAATCTCCCGGCATCATATCTTCTTCAACAAAATTATAGTTATCATACTCTTCTTTATCAAATTTTAGTTCCATGACGTATTCCGAAGGTAATGCACTATTCATAAGGATAAAATCATCAAATTTTTGTTCTCTTACTTTTTCATTATTAACAATAACAATATCGTAAATTGTAGCAGTAAAATTTGCTGTTCCAAGAGATATATTGTAAATAAAAGAGCCTTTAATAAACTGATTTTTAAGTTCATTGAACACTTCTTTAGCTTTTTCATGATATGAAATAAATATTTGATATGCTACTTCGCCCTTTGAAATATCCCATGGACTAACAACTTCGAAAGGAGTTTGAATCCTGCCACCTTCACCGCGGAAATCGGAAGAAAAATTATTGGATAAATCGCCTAAGGATTTAATACTTAAGAAATTGACTCTATGAAAACTCTTTTTTAAAGGAGTAAGTACTCTTACACCAATCATAAGATTTTCGGAAGCCATTTGCTCATAATAAGAATCTTTTTCCCATCCTAAAGCTGACGCCAACATTCCGATAATAGAAGTACGTGGTGGTATGGTAAAACTAAAAGCTGTATTATTAGCATAATACTTCCTAAAATGAGCTAATTTGCCTTTTACCTTGAAACATAATATTTCCATTACTTAGATTTTGTTAATTTTTCGTTTATTCCGGAAATAGTGATATCTGGTGATGTTTTTACTATTACTTTTTCAATTTTCTCATTTTTATTAATTGAATCAACCAATTTATCAAAATTAACATTAAGGTCGTTTAATTTTCTTACTTGCTTAGATGTAATTCCATCCTTTGGTTTTACATCTACATAATTTCTTAAATCACCGAACTGTCCATTGGAAACATCTTCTTTATATACTATTTCAAGATAGACTTTGGGGTATTGATTCAATTTAGAACGTGTTGGTGATGCCGGAATACTTTCCCAAATTGCTTTTCTGAATTCATTTACATCTTCTGCTGTTAGTCTGGTTGTTTTAGCAGCGGGAGCATTAATTGTTCCATTAAAACCTAAAAGACTGTAGTGAACCCTGTAATCTTTACCAAATGTGCTGGTCTCATCATGCATTATAGTTACTATTGAATCTGAATCAATTAATTCAACTTTATTAAAAGAATATCCCCAGTTTAATTGTATTGGCCCTGTGTATGGTTTTGTAAAACCACTTGCAGCAAATGCTCCTCCAAACATTCGAATATCAATGAATTTTTCTTTAATTAAATAAGCTAATAACTCATAATTCACATCTTTGTGCTTAAACTTCTTGTCTGAGATTTCAGCCCAAACTTTTTCCGTATCATTTTTCTTAGCATCAATAATGTCTTTATATATTTTTAAAGCATCGGCATTATCGCTAAACACTTTTTCAAGTTCTGCCGTGTTTTCAACAGTTCTTTTTACTACAGCCTTCAGTTTACTGTCTACACTTACCTTTGAATTACCTTCCATATCAACAAAAACACATTCATTTTCATTTGTAGATTTAAGGTAATCCCTGATAAATCTTTTCACACGCGTATCTGTAACCAAGTTCGTGTTGGTATCATAATCCATTCTTGGCTTATTCTCCTGATCAGGATCACCGTTTGGGTTGGACTGAATAGCTTCATAAATAAATAAAAAGTCTGATGAGTTCTTTATTGTTTCTTTCATAATAATTAAATTTTTATGTTTTTAATTTTCATTTTCTTCAGCCTCAATTTTTTCTCTTTCTTCAGCTTCTTTTATATTGGTTCCAAATGAATATCCTGTAAGTAAGAAAAACAAAGCTTCTGTAGATGGCATTTTCCAGTTATTATAATCAAATAATTCGCTGAATTTGCCATTAGTAAAAATTACTTTCCCCATTTGACCATGTTGCCTTGCTTTATTCATTAAATCATTTCTCAGGCGCTCAATATCATCTTTATCTAACCCGTTAAAATTAACAAGGTTTATTACCGTCTTTTTAATGTTCTTTTGAACTTGCAAATATTCAACAGCATTCAACATCCTGCCCAGATAAAACATTGCTTTTTGATCCTGATTTAATTGCATTTTTGCAAAAAAATCTTGTATTGCCGTTTCATATTGATTTAAAGATTCTTCCTGTTGTTGTGTTGTTGTTTCTTCCATATCAATTAATTTTAAATTTTTTAGAACTTGAAAAAAAGCAAGATATTTGAAAACGCTATCTCTAACAGATTTACCAAAATAATCTTTTGATGATTTATTAACATTAGTATAGCTATTATATCTCTCAAAGTAATGACAAAGAATTAGTTCACTAAAGTAATTAAACAGTATATTTTTCGAAATATATCGATTTTCCAGTATAGTCTTAAATAATTCAAGCGCTTTATTCTTTTTTTCTTTTTCTTTTCTAATGGGGATTAACCTATAAATAGTATAAAAATTTAGACTGCTATGGAACTTTTCCCTTTTTTCAAAATCATAATCGGTCATAATACTTTCCCAATCCAAAAACTGCTCTTTCTTAAAATCCCAATGAACGTCACTAAAAGCATTTATAACCTTTCGGAAATGAAATTTGCTTACATCTTTAATTATTTCGGTTGATTTAAAAAAATTTCCATCAGATTCAAAAGCTACAAAATTCAACCAGAATATTTCATCACTTTCGTCCTCAATATTCTTTACTATAAATTCTAATTCATTTAATGTTTTTAATCCAAAAGCTAAATCAGCTTTTGCTTTTATATCAGTCATTGCTAAACTCATATCAATATTTTCAGGATTCCTGAACTGTGGAATAATCACATGATCTATGTTTGCAATTCTAACACGAATACTATTAAGCAAATAACTCGATGCATAATCTAATTTTTCCTGATTAGTTTCATCCACATGGTAATTCAAAAAATAATTTTTATCCGAAAATAACGAAGCATAATTCTTAGTTTCCGTCACAAACATTTTATTAATGTTATACCTATTAGTTAAATCCAACAGTTTTGTGTTTTTTGATCTGTTACCACTAGCATAACATAATTTTTCTTTCTTTTCTATCTTCTTTTGTTGATTACTTTCCAATCCATATATTTTTTTTAAAAACTGCTCATATTCACTAATTTTTGCAAAAGGAATTGGATTGATTAAATTATGTTTGTTCGACTTAACTTTTATGAATATCATTACTATCCTTTCACTGCCATAAATTTCCAGTTTTTCCTCAAGTGCTTTTTTGTTTATTTCATATACTTCCTTATTTTTATTCCAATATTGAAACTTTTCAAGTGCTGCTTCACGTAAAGATAAAATTTCTTGAAGCAAACTTTTGAAATTATCGGTAAGTAGATTTTTGTCAAATTTCTTTATTGCTTCCAAAAGTTCGATTTCTGGATTATCATCTTCTTTTTTTCCAAAAAATGTTTTATACAATTGTATTAATTTATCAGCAGGAACCGTAGCATATATGGCTTTATTATTACCTCCCTTTATTTTTAATGTTTTTAACTCTGTTACGTAACTATCACGATATTCAAGCAACTCATCTCTATCAATCACCACTTGCATTTCATCCAAGTCAAATAAAATAGGCAAAACATAACTGGTTATCTTGTTTCCTCTATTATCCTCATATACAATTTTTGGTTTCTCCAAAAACCTATCCCATTCACTTTTACCCTGCATTTGCCATTCGCCAATTTTTAATAAAGTTAAAAGCATTTTTTATTATTTTAATTACAATAATTTAATACCTATCTCTCAAAAACCCAAATATAAGCCATACACCTTCAAACTGAACAACTTCATTCCTTCCCACACAAAATCAAAAAACACCCCTCCCAATACCCCAAATTTAAAAATATTTTAAAATAAATTCTATTTTTTTTAATTAAATATATTTTATAGATCTTGGAGACGCGCCGGCCGGCGCGTCTCTGTAGATATTTCCTAATCAACCCTTTGCAAATACTCAAAAATCATTAAATTTTACTTAAAAACCGGTGATTTGTCATTGAAAACCACTTGGGAATTTTGCTCTTGCAAATTATAAAAGATTCTGCTTCATCAAAATCACAAGATGTTGCAGGCATGGTGTTATCTTGATTTGGTTCGGGTGAAATGGTAAGATCGGCTCAACACTATTGTAAAAGTGCATTTGGGTTATGAATCTATTCTTCATTTAAACCTTGGTATTGTATC
>Ga0207421_10006948_pt1 | contig 12199 bp, 13 predicted proteins | sample SodLakKL_010_SED_4_FD_187542 | JGI IMG/M metagenome (GOLD analysis project Ga0207421, IMG submission 187542) | Alkaline sediment microbial communities from Lake Tanatar, Kulunda Steppe, Russia - 8KL_010_SED (SPAdes) (version 2) | ecosystem: Environmental > Aquatic > Non-marine Saline and... | reverse complement strand
AACCCATATCTCCTAGAATCAGACCATAGAATAATGGGAATGTAAAGAACAATACTATCGTAGGATCGATCTCGTGATATTTTGGACGAGAGAAAAGGTCCACAACTTCCTGGAATGGTTGTGCGAACTTTTTATTATTATACTCAGTAGGTGGATCCCTGGGTTCAGCTGACCCAAAATCCTTCTCCTCAAGTTTAGATACATTGATCCTATTATCAGTAGTTTCATTCAATGACTGTTCGAGAAATTCAAAATCCTGAGTCGGTACCCATCCATCAATAACAAATGTGTGATCTGACGTCGCTATTCTAAGCGGTGCTTCAAGCTTCTCATTCTCGACAGATAACTTTTTTTCACCTGCAAGAATGAATTCAGAATATTGTTCTTTCAGATCAATGATCTCTTCTTCAATACTTTCTATCTTGAGCTCAAGTTTCTCAATATCCTGGTCAATCTTCGAAATGTTCTCCGAAGGTAAACCGTGGACATCAGGAACCTTAAGTTCTTTGAACGATCGGTTAGAAAGTACTTTAGAAACTGCCTCTTCATGTCCTATTGGAACAAAGAGTGCTATTGTGGATGAATGTGAATCAGTGAAAAGTTCAAAGGATGATGTAATATCTTCGATCTCAGGCTTTATATTGACACCTATACTGCCTACAAAGACCTTTAAATTATCATATCCTCGATATAGTTCGAGGTCAACAGGAATATCGGCCAAAGGTAAAAGGTCGTTCTTAAGGGATTCAAGTTCACGTACCTGTGCTTCCACGTCCTTACGCGCTTCAGTCTTCTGGGAAACAAGATCATCGAGTTCTTCCAGTTTCTGATCAAATTCGTCAGGTATTTCGTCCAGTGTAGGAGTAGTATATTTTTTCTCAAGTTCAAGTAAACTTGTCAATGATCTTAACTTAACAAGTTTCCTGGATACTTCACTTGCCTTCTCGAAAGGTTTGCCTATATTGAATCCGGTTTCCTCTTCATTATAGTCATCTATATGCAATAAACTTAGTTCATGTAGTTTATCGACAGTATCTTTCATTATGTTCCTGTGCCCAACAATCAAAGCATGTGTCATTGGTTTAGGACTAAGCATGTACCGACCTCTCAAATTCTTTCAAGAGATAATCAATAGCTTCATCCATATTAGTTCGTGCTTTGCTTCTAAGTGCTTCAGCTTCCTCATTGCCTTTATCGATGATCTTCTCACGCTCTGATTGGATCTCTTTTTGAGCAGATCGCATTGAGTTATCTGCTGACTCTTCAGCTTCAGCTTCAGCCTGTTTTATGATCTCTCTAGCCTCTGCTCGAGCCTTGGACACTTTTTTATTCTTAGCCTCAATGGCTTCTTCAACCATTTCTTTTGCACTTGTTTCTGTTTCCTTAATTTGTGATAAGATTTCAGCTTTGGCCATATGAATCCTCATTGAGATTGTAATGATATTAGTAAGTCAAAAGAATGTTCTTTCCTATTGCTAACTTACATATAAGTTATTCGGTTTTAGTTGACATAGTTGACAGGTGTAGCTTTTCTAATAAAATAAGTCATATATAACTCTAATGTCAACTAGAATTCAAAAAATATTTCACAAAAATTATGAAAATGGGAAAAGAATTCCCTGCTTTGAAAAACAAAATTAACGGTCCATCCTATAAGGCAATGTAGAACTGCTGGGAATTGTATGAATATATTCTTGCCTAAAAGACGTATCCCTCATCATACAAGATTCAGCAGAACACTTGTATGCAGAATGTGATGTCATTTTCTTCCAAGCTGCCTTTAATCCTTCTTCTCTGATATTACCAAAGGATAATGGTGTATAAGCACACGGTAATACATCACCTGCAGAGGTCACATGTATCCATCTGCGACCAGCAAAACACCCAAACTGGTCAGGTCCCATAAAGTAGGGGAAAGCAGTTACCCTTGGCCCTTCTTTTCTAGCATTCATTTTTTTCTGGAATGATGCTAATCTATCAACATCTTGCTCCGATATGACCTCATCCTCGTGTTCCAGCCAGCGTCCAACTGCAACTATCTCATAAAGGGACATCTCATCCATACCAAGCTCAGATGCCAATTCATAGAAATCAGGTAAATTATCGATATTCTCAGGTGATACTACTATGAACATATCAGTGAATATCCCTGCATTCTTTGAGTTCTTTATACCTTCAATAGCTTCCTTATACGAACCCTTACGACCACGTACCCTATCATGTTCTTCCTCGAAAGGACTGTCCATGCTCACTCGCATTGCATAGAGTCCAGCTTCCTTGAGTTCTTTTGCCCTTTGTTCAGTTAAACCATACCCTGAAGTGAAACATGTAGCTATAGCTTTACTTGAATTCACGTTTGCTACCATATCCACCAGATCTCTACGAAGCATGGTCTCACCACCATCAAATGATATCAAATACGAGCCCATCTCAATAGCTTCATTTACAGTATCATTGATCTCATTTAAAGAAAGTTCAGGGTCAGCTACAATGTCTGCTGCACCACAGTGAATACATTTATTAGGACAGTTCATAGTGATACCAATGGATAATTGATCAGGTACTTTCCTGTTCCGCAAAGGTGCCATTTGTGCAGCTATCACGCGATTAAAGGCATCACTTGGTATCGGGGGTACCCATGTGGAAAATATTATCTTATCATCTTCAGATAATACCGGTTTCTCGTCCTCGAACATCTTATTAATACGTCTGATCACGGGTCTGGCTAAAGCACCCAGAGTACCTTCAGCTTCAAGTACAACCCTTTCGTTTTCTGTATTTGCATTCACCTTAAGTAACGTACTATCATAAACACGCATAAATTCACCTAAAAAATCTTATCAATAGACATTATTAGAATTAGAACATTTGTCTATCCTATTAACACAACATAAAATGTTAATTAAATCGTTCATTCGTACTTATATTGGAACCTTGACCTACCTAATCTAAGACATGTGATGGTAACATATCTATTGTGATATAATCAGTTATACTATACAACTTGCGAACAGTTTCTGTACAGTCGAATGAACCAAGCTCAGACCTGGCAGCATCGACATATTTCTTAACTTCATTTACCGAACTCGATATAATATCATCTCGATCCATATCCTGATCATCGAATATGTGTGGTAAGGATACTGATACTTTTTTGGAGTTCTTATCATCAAGTACATCCATATACTCTAAAATATCATCTACCATCTGATATGCAATACCCACATTAGTTCCAAACCGCCTACATCTCATGGCCATTTCCTCATCAGCTCCAGCATTATATGCACCGATCGAAGCACTGGATGAAAACAATGATGCTGTCTTATTGGTCACACATTCAATATACTCATTTATTCCAAAACCTTGTTTGAAACTTATGATATCCATGACCTCACCTTGAGACATATGCATACCTGCACGTCCAAAGTCCCTTACTGCCCTACTATCATAAGGTGATATTAGTTCGATCGCTTTTGAAATAAGAAAATCGCCACATAGTATTGCAGAAGAACAACCAAACTGCCTATACATAGAAGGAGCACCACGACGTAATGTACCTTCATCTAAAACATCGTCATGAATAAGTGAAGCTGAATGGATCATTTCAATAGCAACAGCTGCATTAATGCTTTTCTTATAATCTCCACCACAGAGGTCCGTTGTGAGTAAGAGTATTATTGGCCGAATTAATTTACCACCATTAATACACGCATGCTGTACCATCTCTTTCATTGGTCGGGATATTTCCAGATCTTTAACCAGGTCGTCCATGGCCTGTTTGACCGCAATGTACTCATCCCATTGCTCAATGTTCATTAAGCACCTTCATCAGTTCAATCTAAATAAATGTTATGTAATTCCAATTTCATGTTTGGTACCTTGAAGGACATCCAATAACTATCTTATCAGCTTCTATCTTCCCTTGATCTACTAGTGTACCACTAAGACTTATGGTCTGTCCCTCAACGATATTTGTTGGAGCATTACCTACATATTCAACGTATATATTGTCATTAACATTCTCATCATCATGGAGAACAAACTCGATCCTGTCAGTAGATATAGAGAGTGTATCTTCTTTTATGATACCCATAACATTAACATTCTGACCACTCTCATAGTTTCCAGACATTGTTTCCGATACCGTCTGGTATCCCGCAGAAAATTCAACACCCCAGAGTCCAACTACTGCAACAACTATTATTACAGCAACTGAAACTAATACGTTTTTTCTGCTCATTTTAGTGTCCACCTTCCCTTCTGCTAAGCTCTTCAAGTCTATCCAATTCACTCTTAAGCTCTTTTCTTGTTTTTATAAGATATAAAATATATAATAATATAAATAATCCGGTAATACCATATGCGAGATATAAGGCGTCCATTATTCACTTACCACCCAAGTAACACATTTACGTTTCAAGAACCTTATTGTCAATTATTTGTCAGTATTAATATAATTATTGTATCCGACACAAAAATGTAATTATAGTATACTCTACATCCTACTCACAAGCTTATCATATTCAATATTGAACAAGTATAAATAATATTTCAGGTAAAGATGATTTTCATGGTCACACCACCAAAACTTATTGCTTGGGAATTTACAGCACGTTGTAACCTCTCTTGTGTTCACTGTAGAGGTGCATCCACTGACGAAGAAGTTCCTGGTGAACTCACTACAATTGAATCTAAGAGATTCATTGACGAGATCGCTGGAATGAGTAATCCAATACTAATACTCAGTGGAGGGGAACCGCTTGTCAGAGAAGATGTTTATGAGATCGCTGAGTACGGAACCAATAAAGGATTACGAGTAGTCCTGGCCACCAACGGTACACTTCTAGATGAAAATATGGTGAACAGACTCATTGAATCAGGTATTCAGAGGATAAGTGTAAGTATTGACGGTTCCACTGCAGAATCACATGACAAGTTCAGGGGTTCTGAGGGTTCCTTTGACCAGGCACTAGAAGGTATCAATATAATAAAAGATGCAGGACTCGAGTTCCAAATAAATACTACTATAACAAAACGTAACCTTTCCGAGATCCCATCGATCTACGAATTTGCTCAACATATAGGTGCAGTAGCACTCCATATTTTCATGCTCGTTCCTACTGGAAGAGGTAAAGAGATAGAGAATGAGGAAATCCCGCCAGAAGATTATGAAAATGTCCTCAACTGGTTCTATGACAAACAAAAGACGGCTAAGATCCAATTAAAGGCAACATGTGCACCCCATTATTTCAGAATAATGAAACAGAGAAGTAAAGAAGAAGGTACGACTCCACCACCCGCAATGTCTGGTTCTGAGCACCCTCATTCCAAATCCCATCCTCACGGATACAGTGCAATGACACGAGGATGTCTTGGAGGTACATCTTTTTGTTTTGTTTCAAGTGTTGGTGGAGTCTATACCTGCGGCTATCTCCCAGAACCCGCTGGTAATATCAAGGAAACAAGTTTTAAGGACATATGGGAAAATGCAACCATATTCAATGACCTGCGTGACCCTAATAATCTGAAAGGCAAATGTGGTGTTTGCGAGTATAGGTTCATATGTAGTGGATGTAGAGCCCGTGCTTATGCTGCAACTGGGGATTACCTTGAAGAAGAACCATATTGTGTCTATATACCACAGAAAAGGCGATAAAATGATACACTTAGATGACATTGATAAAAGAATACTTAACACTATCCAGTTTGATTTCCCATTAGACACAAGACCTTACGCCAAACTTGCAGAAGAACTCAATGTCAGTGAAAATGAAGTTATTGAACGCTTGGACAGATTACACAGAGCAGGTGCCATCCGCAGGATCGGGCCAGTGATAAATACAAAGAAGTTAGGTGGTGTAAGTACATTGGCTGCCGTTAAGGCACCTGATGAGAGAATTGATGAAGTTGCAGAGTTCATTAACCAGTACCCTGAAGTATCACATAACTATTTACGGCGTGACAATTACAATATATGGTTCACAGTTTCCGCAGAGAACAAGAAGAGATTGGATACTATCCTTGAAGAGATCAAAACCAGTACAGATTGCCCCCTTATAGAACTGCCTACGGTACGACTGTTCAAGATAGGTGTCCAGTTCGATATTAAATGAGATACGGTACTATGAAAGAAATATATACACAGTTACTCAAAGCCACACAAGATGGTATCCCGTTCACTAAACACCCATTCAAAGAAATAGCTGATAATATGGGCATGTCGGAACAGGAAGTTGTGGACACAATCAAACAAATGCAGGAACATGGGATCATACGCAGGTTCGGTGCATCTATAGGCCATCGCAAGATCGGGATCACTGCTAATGCCATGTGTACATGGAACGTACCAGAAGAAGATGTGGAAAACGTGGGACAAGTTATGGCAGAATTTGTTGAAGTGACACACTGTTACGAGCGACCGCGATACCCTGACTGGCCCTATAACCTGTTCACCATGGTACATTCATATACTAAAGAAGATTGTATAAAAGTAGCTGAACGTATCTCAGAAGCTACCGGAATTACTGATTATAAACTCCTTTTTAGTGAAAAGGAATTTAAAAAGACTGGAACTCGAATTTAATTTAATTTCATTTAATTTAATTTCAATTAAGTCAATGACATCATTTTAAGGATATGTGAATTATGTCGACATCAAATCCATCAACACCCAATTTCCTTCCCCTAATGATACAAATGGACAATAAAGAGATTGTTATTTTTGGTGGTGGTAATGTGGGTGAACGTAAATCCAAACTATTCTCTCAATACGCTAAAACCACTGTGATCAGTTCCGAGTTCACTAACACTATCAAAAGAATGGGTGAATCAGGTCAGATCAATTTAGTCATTATGGACCTGCACTCTGTAACTGACACTGAACTCAATGAATTAATATCAACTGCGTTCATAGTTATTACTGCAACAAGTGATGTACAATTAAACCAAAGAATAGCAGAACTGGCTAAATCATCGGGAATATTGGTCAATGAAGTTAACGGACCGGGAAGTGATATTGTTGTACCTTCAATAGTACAACGTGGTGAACTATGTATCAGTATCTCGAGTTCTGGGTCAAGTCCCGCATTATCAAAATTCACGCGTTACCAAATCGAAAGACTCATAACTCCTGAATATGCTGATATGATACGAGTCCAACATGAAATCCGTACATATTTAAAACAAAACGTCACTGAGCAAGAGAAAAGAAAAGATATACTCTGGACTATACTCGAATCAAAGGACGTATGGGATAACTTATCAATATCCTATGAAAATGGGTACAATAAAGCGTTGGATATAGCTCAGAATGAAGTTCGAACATTTACCAATAAAGATCCAAATTAAATATTATACCATCCCCTTATGTGGAGGAGTAATTTGACGAATATCTCAAGTATGGTCATAACACACGAAAAAGCATGTGTTGAGGAAATGGAAGCTGCACTTAAAGACGAGCCTGAAGATATACTTGACAAGTTATATTCTAATGATTGTATTGAAGAATGTGTGGTCCTAAAAACATGTAACCGCACTGAGATCTATATAGTTTCACAATCGGGTCTTGACCCACTTTACACTTTTGCTGATGATAAAGGGATCTCTCCTGAAATTGTAGAGTTCTATGACCATAAAGAAACACTGAATCATCTACTCCGTCTCGCATGTGGCCTTGAATCCATGATCGTGGGTGAAGATCAGATACTTGGTCAAATGAAAGATATGTACGCAGCTGCGAGATCTAACGGTACTACTGGTAAAATACTTGATACTGCATTCAAAAAAGCCACACAGGTAGGTAAACGTGTACGTAACGAGACCAGAGTGAACAAGGGTTCGGTCTCTATTGGGTCAGCAGCAGTCGACCTTGCTGAAAAGATACTGGGTAACCTTACAGGTAAACGTATTCTTGTTATCGGTGCAGGTGAAATGGGTGGACTTGTTGCACGTGCACTCAAGAATCGTGATATTGATGTCATATACATTGCAAACCGTACATTCAAACGTGCTCAAGTATTAGCGTACGAACTCGGTGGTATGGCCGTACCCTACGAGCATATTACCAAATGTGTCAAGTCAGCTGATGTTGTCATCAGTGCAACTGCAGCTCCACATCACGTTATTACAAAAAAGATAGTAGAGGATGCTATTAAGGACAGGATCGACCCAATACTGCTTATAGATATAGCCAATCCAAGGGATATTGAGGAGTGTGTGGGTGATATTCCTAATGTGAATCTCCATAATATAGATAGTCTCAGAACGATCAATGCAGAGAATATTCGTATCAGAATGGAAGAAGCTAAAAAAGCTGAGATCATTATCGCTGAAGAACTTGAAAACCTTGAAACACAATATAAACGGCAAAAAGCCGATGTCATTATAGCTAAACTTTATTCTGAGATGTATAATGTTCGTGAACGTGAAAAAGAACGTGCAATTAACCGTCTCTGCGCTTACCATACAATAGGTGATCGAGAGATCAGTGTATTAGAAGACCTAACACATTCCATGGTGAACAAGATCCTGGCAGAACCCACTAAAGTGTTAAGAGAAGCTGCAGAGAACGATGATGATGAACTTCTTGATTCGATCTGTAAAATATTCAATGTCTGTAATACTACATGCAATAATGACCAAAAAGAAAAGGATAGTTGATACTTATGTTCCCACATGATAGAATGAGAAGACTCAGGAGTCCCAGTATAAGAAAAATGGTCCGTGAAACGCTGCTTACCCCTAACGACCTGATATACCCAATGTTCGTTGACGAGACCATAGATAGTTATAAGCCAGTACCATCAATGCCTGGTGTGAACCGTGTTCCATTATCAGAAGCTGCAAATGAAGCTAAAAGTGTAGCTGACCTGGATATTCCTGCAGTTATCCTTTTTGGAATACCTCATGAAAAAGATGAAACTGGAACCTGTGCATATGGTGATGACGATGTGGTCCAAAACGCTGTCAGGTCAATTAAAGATGAATTGGGGGATGACATGGTCGTTATAACTGATGTTTGTTTATGTGAATATACGAGTCACGGTCATTGTGGTATTATTGATAGGAGTACAAAAGAAATTCTTAACGATCCCACATTAGAGATCTTGGGAGAAGTAGCTATAAGTCACGCAAATGCCGGTGCTGATATAGTTGCACCTTCTGGTATGATGGACGGTATGATCGGGAAGATCCGGTCAGACCTTGATACGAACAATCATTCGAACACTGTCATTATGTCCTATGCCGCAAAGTACGCATCCTCATTCTACGGTCCGTTCAGGGACGCAGCTGATTCGGGATATACGTTTGGTGACAGGTCAAGTTATCAAATGGATCCTGCGAATTCAAATGAAGCATTAAGAGAAGTTGAACTCGATATCCAGGAAGGTGCGGATATTATTATGGTAAAACCTGCATTACCCTATCTTGACATACTTTACAGGATCAAGAGCACGTTTGAGATCCCTACTGCAGCATATAATGTCAGTGGCGAATTCTCTATGATAAAAGCTGCAGCTGAAAAGGGATGGCTTGACGAAAAGGCTGTCATGTACGAATCATTACTCTCAATAAAAAGATCAGGTGCTGACATGATCCTGACATATTTCGCAAAGGATATGGCTGAACTATTAAAATGAATTAACTTGAATAAGATGAGAGTACAAGTTTTATAAGAAAATCTAACAATTTTTATATGCAACGACTTGTGTTAGTATAGCATAGATCAAGATATTTATTATATTATTTGAATTTAAGAATCAATTAAGGTGTTTTTTTCATGAGTTTGGAAAGATCTGAAGAGATGTTCAATAAAGCGAAAAGTCTACTCCCGGGTGGAGTAAGCAGTCCCGTACGAGCAATTAAACCATATCCGTTCTATACCGAATCTGCCTCAGGTTCAATTATAAGGGACGTTGATGGGAATGAGTATATTGATTATTGTATGGGTTATGGCCCTAACATCTTCGGGCACGGTGACCCTGATATTAAAAGAGCTATCATTGATCAGCTCGACAAAGGTTGGTTATACGGTACTCCAATCGAGAACGAGTACAAGCTAGCTACCCGTATATCTGACCTCTACCCATCCATCGATATGCTCAGGTTCGTGTCTACGGGTACTGAAGCTACAATGAGCGCATTACGAGCAGCACGTGGGTTTACTGGCAAAGATAAGTTCATTAAGATCGAAGGTGGATTCCATGGAGCTCATGACGCTGTACTCGTACAAGCAGGCTCTGGTGCAACAACTCATGGTAAACCTGATTCGTTAGGTGTCCCCGAAAGTTTCACTCGACATACACTTCAAGTTCCCTACAATGACATTGAATCCCTGGTATCTCGAATTGAATCCAATAAGGACGAAGTAGCTGCACTTATCATGGAACCTGTTATGGGTAATATCGGTCCAATATTACCAGATGAAGGATATCTTGAAGAGGTCAGGAAAGTAACAGAAGAAAACGATATTCTTCTCATTTTCGATGAGGTCATTACCGGATTCAGGTTAGCTATGGGTGGTGCCCAGGAATTCTACGGTGTTACACCTGACATGACGACATTAGGAAAGATCGTAGGTGGCGGATTACCAATAGGAGTTTTTGGTGGTAAAAGAGAGATCATGGAAAAAGTATCACCATCTGGCGGTATTTATCAAGCGGGTACATTCAGTGGAAGTCCTGCAGTGGTCACAGCAGGTCTTGCAGTCATAGATAAACTGGAATCTGAGAATGTACATGAAAACCTTAACACACTCGGAGATGAAGTTCGTGTCAGATTAGCTGAAATTGTACAGGATCTTAACCTGAACTATAGCGTTTCTGGAATTGCTTCAATGTTCAAAATATTCTTCTCAGAGCGACCTTCCAACTATCAAGATATTCAAAAATGTGATAAGCAAGGTTATGTCGAGTTCTTTAAACGGATGCTGAACGACGGTATATTCTTACCACCAGCCCAGTTCGAAACCAATTTCCTATCAACTTGCCATACACGAGAAGAGATTGAAACAACCATCCAAGCATATGAATCTAACCTCAAATAAATGAACCAGGAGTTGATCATCCATGATAATTGGAACCCGGGGTAGTTCACTTGCACGTGCACAAGCAGAGATTGTTGCACAGATGCTAGAAGAACGTGGCGTATTCGCAGACCAACAGATCATTAAGACCACAGGTGATTCATTTACTGATAGACCATTACATGAACTGGGCGGTGTTGGTGCTTTCGTACGTGAACTCGATGACAGAATGATCGCAGGTGAGATCGATATTGCAGTTCATTCAATGAAAGATCTACCAACACAACGACCAGATACCCTCTCTACCTCAGCAGTCCTGGTACGAGACTCACCTCACGATATCCTAATAACACCTGACGGCTCCAAATTAAACGATCTACCCAAGGGTTCCATTATAGGTACTACTTCAATGCGTCGCCGTGCCCAGTTATTAAAATATAGACCAGACCTTATTATAAAGGACCTGCGTGGTAATATCGATACGAGACTCAAAAAACTAAGGTCAGGTCAGTATGATGGTATCATGTTAGCAGAAGCGGGACTCCAACGCATGAAATGGGATCAAGATATGGAGTACCAGCGTCTTGACACAAAGAACTTCTGTCCCTCAGCTAATCAAGGAACTATTGCGGTTGTTACATTGAAAGGTAGTGAAGCTGATACTTTAACCTCAATGTTAGATCATGCACCCTCCAGAATAGAGACCGAGATCGAACGTATCATTACAAAAGAGGTTGAGGGTGGTTGTGTGGTCCCTGTAGGTTCATTTGCAAAGATCAGTGGTAGTGGTGATAGTATCTATGTCCGTGCCGAAGTACTATCTCTTGACGGTACTGAAACGATCGAAGTTGAAGATAATATTCCCAGAGACGAGTATAAGGAACATGCATTAGAACTAGGTCATAAACTCGTGGACCTCGGGGCTAAAAGACTGGTACGGGCCGCTGCGGAACAACTCGCAGCCCAGAAGGATATGTGAAAAGGGTTCATGAACTAAGTTTCAGGATATATCATATGATAAATATAACAGGTCTTAAACTGAAAAATCCCACTATACTAGCAGCTGGTATCATGGGTACCACCGGTGCATCTCTCATACGTATCTCGAAATGTGGTGCAGGTGCACTTGTCACCAAGTCTATAGGAATATCCCAAAAGGAAGGACATAAGAACCCT
>Ga0207421_10006946_pt1 | contig 12202 bp, 19 predicted proteins | sample SodLakKL_010_SED_4_FD_187542 | JGI IMG/M metagenome (GOLD analysis project Ga0207421, IMG submission 187542) | Alkaline sediment microbial communities from Lake Tanatar, Kulunda Steppe, Russia - 8KL_010_SED (SPAdes) (version 2) | ecosystem: Environmental > Aquatic > Non-marine Saline and... | reverse complement strand
AACGTCAGCCGCACCAATAATAGTGGTAGGGCTGCTAGTAGCCGCAACGCGAGTTTCAGCAATACCAGGGAACGAAGACACAACTTGCTTGTTGTATGGGCCTACCATCAAGATTGAAGGGTTGCCGCCAGCACTCCAAGTTTGCTGCATAACGTCTTTCAGCATAGCTTCAGTAAAATCCCGCTGAGTTCCGTCGGTACGGGGATCGTCAGCCAAGTTGGTGTAAACAGGGTCTACGCCATCGCTTGCCTTGTTCACGTTGCTCTTAATGAAAGCTAAGTGAGAAGCAGACAGACGAGTAGTACCGCCCTGTGCGCCTTGGTTTGACAACAAGATAGACTCGATGTCGCGCTTCAGCTCTTTACCGCGCTTAGCCAACTGGTAAGCCAGCTCAGAACGACGACCAGCGGTGTCAACCTCTTCCATAGTGTTAGAGATAACAACAGTCTTACGGCTGATCTGCTGGAAGTTTTGCAAACGGATTGTGGGGTCTACTTCGTCAAAAGTAGTTACGTCCGCGCCTTCAGCTACAGCGTTGCTGGTGTCTACGTCGGCCAGTGAGTCAACCTGCCACTCGAACAAGGTGTTGCCAGGCTTAGGGCCTTTACCCATGTTTGACTGGTAAGGGGTTTCTTCAGGAGAAATGTCATAAATGACATTCGCCAAGTCTTCACGGATACCTTTGGCATCAGTAGTTTTAAAAGTATTAGTTACAGGCATTGTCTTAATCTCCAATCATATCAAAAATAGTGGCGGCAGCATCTTTGACGCTACCAGTTTTCGCAAGGCGTTGACGCTTGCGTTTAACAGTACGAGATTGGGACTCTTTCCGCGGTTGCGAAGTGCCTGGTGTTGCTGCCTTAGTGGTTTGCTTCGGCGTCGGCTTTAACTGCTTACGTTTCTCCATCAGTTCGTCGTATAGAGCCGCCTTGCGAATAGCAACCACCGCTCGGTGGTCGTACACTTGGTTAAGCTCTTGCTCGGTAAACCCAAGGGTTTTACCTGTACGAACAATGCGTTCACGATCAGCCTTCATAGCTTCTGCGTCGCGCCACTCAGGAATTGCTTCTAGCAGTCGTTCTCGCTCTTCTGCGAGGGTTCGGTTTAACTGCTCGTTGCGCTCCTGTTCTTGCAACTGATACATCCTTTGCTGCTCAGCCAATAAGGCTTGCTGCTTTTCTTTCTTGTCACGCCAGTTTTCTTTTTGGCGGACGTACTCGATAGGATCATTCTTTTCCAAGTCTGCCCAGTCTGGCTCTGCTTCTTGGAGTGCCTGCATTTGTTGCGTGACGTATTCCAATCGCTGAGTGTACTGTTGTTGCGCCTGTCGAAGTCGCTCGTTCTCGGACTCAATAGCTTTACGCTGTTCAGCCAATGCTTGCGTCTTCCGACGGTAATCGGAATCTCGGCTATAGCCCCGCTTCAACTCGTCGAAGGTAACCTGAACTTCTTCGCCGTCCACCTTAACGGTAACCAGCTTTTGCTCGGGTGCTTCTTCAATGTCTTCCGCTTCGGCTTCTGTAGCCTCCTCTCCGTTGGAATCATCTTCGTCTTCGTACTCTTCGTACTCGTCTTCCGACTCATCCTGTTCGTCTTCGGTTTCCTCTACCTCGTCGATAGTTTCTTCCTCAGACCGCTCTTGCGCATCACTATCTTCCTGGTTATCGTCCCCCTCGAAGTCGAGGTGTACGGCCATGAGACTTTGCGCTGCCTCAGATGTTGTAAGTGCTGCGGTTCCACTTTCGGTTGTCCGCTCTAAAGCCATCTGGTGTTCTCCTATATTTACTTAACAGCTCGTTTATCGCGCTGCTGTTGGTCATAGACTGCCTTGTCGGCGTCGTCTGAAAAAACTTGTAGTTCGTGTCGAACCATCTCTAATGCTTGTAAAGCATAATACATACTTTCCCGTTCGTCTACCTGTTGCGGGTTTGTGCGCTCCCAAGCAGTTATGTACCGCTGCTTTGCGCTGGCAAACGCCTCGGCCAAAACGTCGCTCTCAAGTATCGCCTTAGCCTGTCGGCCTCGGGCAATGATTGCGTTACTGTCCACTGAACTGATCCCCTTCTTCTAGTCGTCGATCTCGCGCCATGTCGTTTTGGACTTGAGCTTGGTTGACTTGAGTCTGGTTGATCTGCGCAGCCCTAAGCGCCAGCTCTTTGTCCATGCGATCCCGCTCACGGTCATCGCGGCGAAGCATATCTTCACGACGCAACGCAAAGTCCTGTTGAGCTTTTTGCTGGTCAAGCTCAAGCTCTGCTCGCTTCTTCTCGATGTTCGCCTGAATCTCTTCGCGCTGAACTTCAGCCAATAGCATTTCAGGTGAAGGCTGCTCTGTACCTGGTTCAGGTTCAGGCATCTGGAAGTCTACAGGCAACTCGTTAAAATACATCATCGTGTCTTTAAACCCTGCCGCTTCTACTAACTTAGACAAAGCATGGCTGTACTGACCCAAAGTTACCAGTGGATTGTTCGGGCCCAAGGTTTGCAGAATCTGCTCTTGCTTTTGCACAATCACGTTCAACGCGCTCAGTCGGTCTTCTTGACTGCCCGCACTGATAGCCGTGTTGATCTCTACGTCCATGTCCACGTTCCAAGTACGCGGATCCATAACTACATATTCTTCTTTACGCAACCGCACCATGCGCGGCTCGTCTTGGTACTGCACCGCCACTTTCAGGATGTGCTTGTACAGCGCCTTCATGCCTGTCTCGGCAAAGATACGGGCAATCAGCTCAATGTGTTGTTGAGCGGCCTGTACCGTGGCCGTCACTGCGGCACGAGTGGTAGACTGCAACACTTCAGCGTCTAAGCCTTGGGTCGCATCGGTAATGCCGGTGCGCTTCTCTTTAATGCGATCCATGTATTCCAACATTGGAAACGCTTGCTGCCCAACAAACGGCGTGTTAAACGGCTGCACCATGCCTGGCTGCCGCATACGGATAATGCCGCCTACCTCGTTGTTTAACACGTCATCCATGACGACCTGTCCTTCAACCACCGCAGTGCGTGGGTTAATAGACTGCGCTAAGCTATCGAGCATACCTCGGGTAATGTTCGACTTGATTCGCTGAATGTCCATAAGCACGTCGGCAACAGACCGGCCAATCGCGGTGTGCGGTTCTGGGTCTGGGCAGAAGTCTGCAATCGGTACAAACGACGCAGGCTCTTGGCGGATTATCTGATACCCATCGCCAATGCAACAGAATTTACGCAGCTCGGCAATGCCGTCTCCGTCTAAATCTTTTGCCATCCAAGCTTCTACATACAGAACGCGGTCATTCTCGTCTTCGCCGTAATACGAGTCGCTGTCGAACGATCCGGTGGGCTGTCGGGCAATGCGCTCTTGGTTAGAGTTTAGTTCCGACGTGCCTACAAAATCCTTAACCTCGTCTTCGTCATAGCCCATGGCTACGAGCTGACTCACGGTCTTCTCGGTACGGTGGCCGATAACGTGACCTTCTTTCCAGCAGTTTTGGAACGACCGTGCGCCTTTGCTGATAATCAACTCTTCAGGCGGAATAGCCTCAACCGCAATGCGACCTACTTGACTGGTGCGCTTTACGGTAACGTCGTGCAACTGCGGTAGCGCGTCGTCTTCAGGGAACATTGGCTCCATCGGAGCCTCTATGCCGTACATCTCTGGCGATTCGCCTTGCGGTACTTGCGTAATGACCTGCTCGTATTCGGCCATTTGCATCTGGTACTGCTCAAACGCGATCTCGTAATCAGCAACTATCTGTTGAATTTCTTCTTCATTCGGGTATGACGTTTGTTCAGTAATCTCAAGTTCTTCGTCCATCTGCAACGCTTCAAGAGCGCCATCGTCCAAAGCTTCATAGTACTCGTAGTTAACCTCTTTGCTGTCATCCCAGTAGGTCTTGATTGCCCCTGTCTTACGAATTAAGGCGTCTTTGATTGTCGCCATTATCGTAGTGTAGCCAGGGTTATCGCGCATCATTACATAGTTAGCGTAGTCAGTCGCCTGCTCCGCCATCTTAGTGTCTTCGCCCGATACAGGAACGTACTCAACAACTTTATCCGAGTTTGTAAAGATTCGCATTAAGGAAGGTAGAATCGCGTGTACGGTATCCCGTACGTCTTGGCTAACTACCCGCGACCGACCTTCTTGCTCATCGCCAAAAGGCTCGCCATAATAGTATTCCGTGGCCGTAATGCGAGAAGGCCCAATCTCGGTGTCAATGTAGTCCGCCGCGTCGGTTAGTGCTGCTTGCACTGCACGGACGTCATCTAAGTCCATGCCTTCAGGCGGATCAACAACCTTGTACTCGTTGTCGTATGCCACAGGGTTAGCTCCAAATATTTGGTATAGTGCTTACGTTATACACCATTTCTACCTACCTTAGCAAGTTTAGTCTGCCCAACTATCATCGTGTTCAATGACGTTGTTTACTTGCTTCTCAAGTCTTGCTTTGTTAGCGTGTTGCAGCGCGCCAATGTGCAACGCATCAATGCTTAAATGCACCGTGCCTCCAGTGCTGTCGGCGTATTGGTCATCGCGCATCGAGGCCAGCCACTTCCGATAGTCCGCTCGGTGCTTTGCTATCGTTGCCTCTTGGAAGCTGGCATTATCCAATATCTCCATGCCTTGGTCTACCAAGGCGCTGGCGCTTTTGCGTTTAGCTTCTCTGTACTGAGCTTGCCGCGTTGTGTGGTTCATCCAGCCGCTGAGCATTTCTCGGCTGACGCCAAACTCTCGGGCTAACTGCGTAACGGTCTCGCCACTAGCAATGCGTTCGCACAGCCACTCCATCCCGCCTACGCTGTCAATCCACTGCGTTAACTCTCGTTTCTTTTTAGTGCCTGCCATACCCTATCCTCTATACAATCGGCACGTTGCGTCGTAGCGGCTTAGAGAAGCCCCCTTGCCGCCGCCCATGGAGCATCGTTGCTGCATCAGATGCAAAGGTCAAGACGAACGCATCCGCCCTGTCTGGAGAGGGCAGCCCTCGGCGTTTCATCTCGTCTTTACTCTCAACTAAAATCTTACCTGAGCTTGTAAACTTATACCTTGGCGTCACCAGTTCGGACACCAAGTCTTGATCTTTCGGCAGTCTTGATTCTCGCCCTGCCAACCAGTCTCTAGCTTTGTACCACAACTCAGCTCGCAAATTCGCATAGCCTTTACCCATCCCAGGCACTTCACTCACGTTAATGCCCCGAGCAGGTAGCCCAAGCTCAATCAGTCGATCCACTACGCCAGCGCCAACGCCGATGCTGTCCACTAAGATCTCAGCCGGCTTGTTTAGCCCCTCGGTGCGGTCATACTCCGCTTTAATCGTACCGGTCAACTGCATCGTATCGAGTTTAGCCCAGACCTGTATTGGCTCCACTAACTCATTCGCTTTGCGTTTAGCCAGTGCCGACTTGTCGTCCCCAAACCGCGCTACGTCCACGCCCCAGATCACGGGTGCAGTCGGCGCTGCGGTAACGTCCCGCCCAATCGCAGCCTCTACGATTTCTAGCGATATAATCGTGTCGTCATCCGCTGTCGGAAACTCACCCAGTACCCTAACGCGGTACGCATTAGAGTCTTCGCCATAGCGCAATTTCGCTTGCTCTACATACGCATCTGATACCCGTGGGCTATCCTCACAGCTTACCCGCAACGTCTTCCATTGCCCTGATAGCCTGTGGTGGGTATCGTAGAAAAACCCTGAGCCTTTCGTTGGGTTACCTAGCAACAACGTTGTCGCATGTTCGCCCGACATTGAGCCACTCGCTGCCTCAAATACCGCCTCGGGAATACCCGACGCCTCATCCGCCACCAGTAGCACGTTCTCCGAGTGTACCCCTTGCAACGCTTCTGGGGTCTCTTGGCGGCTAGTCCTAGCCGAAATGAACGCATCGTCTGGCCGAGAGATATGAACGATCTTGTCGGTCTTCACGATCATCAGCTCTTGCAACGTCTGGGGCAGTTCTTTGATCGTTGATTTCAACTCAGCAAACAGCGCATCGTAAAGCTGTGAGCTTGTCGGCGCAGTCACCACCACTTTCACCGGAAACCGCAGCATGAAATACCACAGCATTAACCAACTCGCACAGGACGACTTACCAACGCCGTGACCTGAACGCACAGAGATCTGCCGTTCGCCTGCCGCCACCCAGTTCATAACCTTAGCCTGCCACGCGTCCGGCTCTTTGCCCAGCACGTCCTGCACAAAGGCTACAGGATCGTAAGCATACTTCTCCACGAACTCAATCATGGGGTTACGCGTAGGATCCTGCACCCGTTTTGCAGCTATTACCGCTTTCCGAGCTTGTGAGTCGACCATGCCCTATACCTTTGGAAAGTTAGGGTAATAGCCCCAAGGCTTAGAGGTTGTGCCCTGCAAATACCGCTCAATGAGCGATCTAGGCCACTTCACATCCAGCGTACCGAGCTTCCATACTTCTCTGTACCCACTCTCAGAGTTATCGAACGTGCCATGCGGCTCGCCTTTCGGAAACCCTTTCTTGTCCACGGGCTTGGGCTTAGGCTTCTCACTCTCCGCTTTGAGCTTAGCCTTCACCTGCGCCAGCTCTTCTTTCAGCGCAGCGATCTCAGCTAATAGCGCTGGGTCTTCAGCAGCCGCTTCCGCCGCCTCACCAAATACATCCCCAACGCCCACAGCCGATACGAGCTTGGCCATGCCAGTCTCTAAATCCGCCTTCGCTTGTGGAATCCTTAGCTTGCCGCCAAAGTCGCTGAGTACCAGCTTGAAGTCTTCAAATTGGGCTTCTCTTAAACCCTCTACCTGTTCGTATGTCAATTCAACGTACTTATACTTTGCCATTTCACGGTTCCCTTTGGGTTGACCAGTTATGCCTAGGGCAAGGACTTAACAATCCTGCCCACGGCTGTATGTGAGATTTTAACGCCAGTCCAGTCATAAACGCAAGCAGCTAGCGTTCGGAACGAAGGCATGGGCTTACCAAAGTTCTTTGCCGCATCGATCTGCGCAATCAAAACCTCCAGCGCTTCTTGCTCTTGCGGGTCGGGTATCAGCTTAGCGTCCTTGCCTTTGCCCTCCACGTTAAACCCAAACGGAGGCCGTCCACCTACATAGCCCCCCGCTTCCGCCTTAGCCGCTCGCCCTTCCAGCACCCGTTCCTTAATCCGTTCGCGTTCAAATTCCGCCAATGCCGCCAAGATGGTAAAGAACATCCGCCCTATCCCACTTTTCGTCACCGGCTCCGTGCCCATATCCGCCAAGATCAATTCCACTTTGCTTGCAATAAACCAGTCGGCTTTGTCTAAAGCATCACTCGCTGAGCGAAAGGCTCTATCCAACTTCGCCACCACGACCGTGTCGCCTGGCTCTATAGCCTCTAGCATCTTCTTACCCATAGGACGACCGTCTAATGCCACCGCCCCACTGACCCCCTCGTCCACGAACATCAGAAGTTCTACCTTCTCCTTGCGACCTGCCGCCAAGTATTCAGCAATCGCCTTGATCTTTTTCTTTTGCTCTTGCAACGACGTCCCATTCACCTGTTCCGAAGTCGATACCCTTGCATACCCCATTACTCTCATCTCACACCTCATTTCAAATTTTGATTAGGTTGTAGGTTTGTAAGGACAAGAATACATCTAATAATTATTTTTTGCAAAATTTTTTTACAGGTCGCATTTACACCTTAAACTTTGGGCATAGGGCTATGCGCATTTTGCTACCCAGATCTCACCACCCCCTCTGACCCCCCTCGGCGGGGGGTGTTTTGCCGCATGTTTTGACCTAAAAGCCTTTAAAATCAACGACTTAAAGTGTAACAGTGTTACAACACGCATACAGAGTAGCAGTTTTGATATGTTATAACATAACGCGTTTGGTTTGAGCTTGCCGCTGCTGGCTTTCTGTCTTTCGATGCCACCCCCTTAGCCCTTAGCCCTTAGCCCTTAGCCCTTAGCCCATAGCCCATAGCCCATAGCCCATAGCCCATAGCCCATAGCCCATAGCCCAAAGATCACCACGCCTTAGATCACCACGCCTTAGATCACCAAGTCCATAGGTCACCAAGTCCACCTGATCTCATCCCATCGAGTCGAGGTTAGACGCACACCCCGAAAAGGTAGGGTGATTCTAAAAAAGCACCCCCTTTTTAAGGGGTGCTACCTATTGCACATTTCTGCACATAGCGGAGAGCCAAGCGCCAGTAGTATAGGACACGGTTTTTAGCCCCCCTATTTGCAAAAGTTTGCAATTTTGCCAACATTTTCCAACATTGCGCTAACGCATTGATTTCATTGATCTTTTTTGATTTGCAGTTTTTTGCACATGCCCTGTTTGCAATTGTTTGCAAATGTTGGCAAGGCATTTGCAAAAAGTTGCCAACATTCGCCTAGGCTATTGATTTATAAAGGAATTATATTTTTTTTACTTATTTACTTGACAGCATGAAAAGATTGCGTGTACTCTATCGCTTGTACAACATAAACAGGAGTTTACGAGATGAGAGTAAAAGCAGGCGATATATTGTTAAACGGTGCAATCGCAACCGAACACTTTGCAAAGGCATACAATGCAATCAGCGACAGAATCGATCGATTCATTGCCGATGGGCGTGAGGCTCCTGAGTACCTACTCAATGGGCGTCATAACTTGTTAGTTAGTTTTATGCAATATTCAAAAGGGGAATAACCATGATTACACAAGTAACATTCGATGATTTTGTTGATGCGTTTAGATCACACGAACGCCAAGACACTTTCAGTTATGCTGGATTGCAGGCGTTGTTTGACTATGCAAGTGAGTGGCAAGACGGAAACGGAAGCCCATGGGATCTTGACGTTATTGAGTTGTGCTGTGACTTTACAGAATACAACACCGCAACGGAAGTCGCAAAGGACTATGGGCAAGTTTTCGGAGATGAAGACGAGGCTGAAGAATGGCTATGTAACGAAACTATAGTCATTAAGTTTGACGGTGGCGTGATTGTTGCCGACTTTTAACCAAACCGCCAAGGACGGCTAACAACACAAAGGGGACTAATACCATGAACGATTTACAGAAACACGTTGAACAAATTGCACAACAATTAAGCAATCCGAACCAGCTCGAAGTGTGGGCGAAAGAATACGAGCAGGAAGACTATTCTGCAATGGATTATCTCGAAGGCGTGTTAGATATTGAGTATATCGTCGGTAGCGAAGGCGATTACAGGGGCGCTCGTATTCTGGTTGCGTTCGGTGGCCCCACGATCTGGATCAATACTCGATCAAATCAAGTCGAGGGCGGTTGGTGGGAAGAATCAGCCCGCGCGCACTTTGATGATGAGATCGGCTTGGATGAAACATTAGAAGAATTGTTTAACTGCAAGTAACCAAACACGCCAAGGATGGCACAACATACGAGGAAATAATTATGAAAATAGAACGCGAACACTATGACTTTATGCGAGATGCAATAGCGGGGGCAATATCTAAAAGCGACTTGGACGCGCTGCGCCAAGCGGTACGGGCAGACCAACGGGTCAAAGATCCTGAGAAGCGGGTACGTTGGGACGTGGTATATAGATCCGTTCCTAGTGCTTGGATATGCGACAACGTTTATAAGTATGCAGATGACTCGCACCTTGACACGGCATTGAAGCGCATCATGGCTGAGTGCTTTGACTAACACAAAGGGGAATAACCATGTTTTATATTTATGACTGCAACGGCAAGCTAATTGGAAACCCTAAGGGATATAGATCTACCGCCGCGGCGATTAGGGTCGCAAGGAATAGGCGAACCAAGGTGTATCAGTATTTAAACAGTATCGAATACGAACAAGCTAACGCGCATTTTAAAAGGAACGGGCTATTCCCGTCACACTCAATCAGAAAGGGCGCTAACTGTTATCCTACTATTCACTGCTCGAGGAGCGTAGAATCATGAACACAAACAAAATTCTAAAGGCTGAACAACTAGATCACTTATCTAGGCTAGTGGACGCGCTTACTGGTAAGGCTAGCATACTTAGTGCGCTCGATAACGATGCAACTGCTGAAGACTATATTCAACTCAGTGAAGAAGTAAAAACGATTCAGCATAGTGCGGGCAGAATGCTTGCAGCCATACAAAAATGCCGCGAGCTTAACGGTGTTGAAGCGGAGTACGATTATTTATTCGGGAGCATAATCAAATGACTTACTACATATATGAAGTGCAAAACATAAACGCCACATGCAGCCCAGCAATTTATTCAGGAACGCTGAAGGCTGCGAAAACCAAGGCGACTCGAGACCAAGTGTTTAAGGGCACAGTCTTAAAGATTACAGACAGCAAAGGGAATTGGGTAAGCACGAAAACTAAAAACAAGTGGCTGGATTACGATTTTGAAGGTCAAATTTAACTACAACCAAACTGCCAGGGACGGCACAACACTAGGAGAATAATCAAATGACGATCAAAAATTATCACGGTAAAGGTTGGAGAATCTCTGGCAACGATGCCAGCGGGCAGCCTTTGACAATGCTATATATTGGCGGGACTAGGCTCACTGCTATGCGGAAATTCATCCAAAGAATGACACATAAACGAGGCGATAAACGGGTATCGCTCTATTAATGGCGCAGAAAACTGTTAAAAATTTGGAGGAATCACAATGGAAGTCGAACAGATAGACACAATAGAAATAGCGGCGCGGTTTATGCCAGCGTTGATTGAGGACGATTACACGGGCTTAAATGATAAAGAACTGAAGCTAGTGAAAGCCTATGCCGATAAATTAGCAGGCTGCATTTTAGAAGTAGCGGACGGGTGGCCCGAGGTTAACCGGTGCGATGTTTGCGGGCTCGTGGTAGGAACATATACAGTAGAAGTATGGCGGGAGGAATCACAATGACAATAGCGCAATCACTTAAGGCGTATTACAACCATTATGAAGACGTTGAGCGGTTACTAGATAGCGCCAACGCTTTCGATCACACCTTAGAGCAAATAGATGATTTTATAATCGTTTACACTTTTGACGATGATTCTAAGCTACGGGTGGAAACTGTCCCCATGGGAGATTATGTAGAGGTGGTGTTATGAACGTGCAATTACTAGCAGAATGGGCACAAAAGCCCCAGGAAAATTGCATATACGACCCCAACACTATGGGCTTATATGATGGTGAGAAATGGCTCGACCGTGACGACCAAGCCGAATTCTATGAGTGGTGCGGGGATCCTATGTATGTGTTGCGGTGGCGGGTTATCAGTGCTTTTGAGGCGGGCGATATTCTCAATGCGGGCGGGCATCACTGGGTGCTGTTCCACGGGGATGAGTTTGACCGCGATGCTTTTAGCGAATGGGCGCGGTACTATCCGACAGAATCCGACTCTGAGCAAGCGAATCACGCAATGGCGGGCATTGATACTGACCAAGCCATTCAATTTTGGTGTGAATACTTAGGTTAAAAAGGAATAACAAAATGAAAACAACATTAAACAAAATCAGGGATCATGCACCGTGCCGCGATGGTTGGGAAAAATTGCTAAAACATTTAGGCAAGACTAAGGCGGATGACGAGCCTTTATCTTTGCTTACTATCCTAGAAAGCAATGGATTGGACGATGCTTTGTGGTGCTTACGTGCGGTTGATGGATACGATAAAGAAATGCGGTTATATGCGGTTTGGTGTGCATGGCAAGTGCAGCACTCAATGCAGGACTATAAGAGCATAGTGACGATACATATTTCGGAAAGGGACGCACACGGGCAAGCGATAGATGTGGAACTGACTGCGGCAACGTATGCGGCTTATGATGCGGCTTGGCGTGCGGCAAGGGATGCGGCTTGGAATGCTTCTTGGTGTGCGGCGGGGGATGCAGCATGGGATGCGGTAGCGGCTGCAAGGGCTGAACAAGAAGCAGAATTTAGGCGGATGCTTAATGCAATAGAGGACTATGCACAATGCGCATAAAACATATTAAACAGCCCAAAGCGGATGAAATAAAAGCATACCGCGAAAAGCTTAAAGCAAAACAGACAGACCTAGCGCAGTGGACTCATGTTAGTGTAAGGACTTGGCAAAACTGGGAGGGCGGTACTATCCCTATGCCTTTGGCAACGTGGGAACTGCTGCAATACCGGTTCGATGATTACCGGAAACGTATGGCACGAAGACCGAACACGGAAAAACTGCCACCACTTAAACAATCGGCTTACGGAGATTGGACAGAATGAGAGTTTTAGTAGCGTGTGAGTATAGCGGGCGGGTTCGTGATGCTTTTA
>Ga0207421_10006945_pt1 | contig 12202 bp, 7 predicted proteins | sample SodLakKL_010_SED_4_FD_187542 | JGI IMG/M metagenome (GOLD analysis project Ga0207421, IMG submission 187542) | Alkaline sediment microbial communities from Lake Tanatar, Kulunda Steppe, Russia - 8KL_010_SED (SPAdes) (version 2) | ecosystem: Environmental > Aquatic > Non-marine Saline and... | reverse complement strand
CCCCGCCAGCGGAACAACACTACTTGCCTTGCCGGTGTCAAGTGTGTATAACGATCAGCCCGGTGGGGGAGGAATTAAAGGTGGGGGGGCTTTTCTTCCCACCTCCCACCTCTCACCTCTCACCTCTCAAAGATGAGCACTTTTTATACTGTAGTGCCGGGGATAATCTCCATGTATCTACAGTGTATCTACAGCCATAATTTATGTATCCATTCTACAATTACACTTTTGTCTACTCCAAAGATTACTCCAAAGTACCATCATTTTTAAAATAAGAACAATTATAATAATGCTGAAGCAGTTTATGGGAGCGGTACAAAAGAAAGCCATGAACTCCCGGTTTTGCTTTATGATAATGCCGGGAAGGAGCAGGTAAGGTAGCCGGCCGGATAATTAAGGCCGGGCTTTATAATCTACAGGGGAAGAAATTAAAAGGGGTGATGACGGGCAGAAACAGAACCAAAGCTGCAGAAGAGGGGTTAAAGAAAATTTAACGGGGTCAGTGCAACAGGGTTTAAACGGAGTTTTAATTAGTAAGACCTGTAGTAATCAAGCCTGAGCAGTTAAAAAATCAAACGAGGAGGTTGAAAAAGGTGAAATTAAGGAGCGGTTCTATTAAAAAAAGCCTGTCCCTGGCAGCCGGGATAATAGTGGTGGTAGTCATGTTGACAGGCGGGGTATTTGCCGAAGTTGATCCTATAGAAAGGTTGTCCGGGCAGGATCGCTACGAAACGGCAGCCCGGATAGCAGAGCGGGTGTATGACCAGGCGGATACAGTAATTATTGCCCGCGGTGATGCCGCAGGAGGGTACGCTGACGGCCTGGCCGGAAACGTTTTATCCGGGGCGCTGGATGCTCCCGTTTTACTTACCAGCCCCGAATTTATACCGGTAGCAACGGCGGAAGCGGTTGAGACCCTGGGCGCCTCCAGGGCGATTATCCTGGGCGGGGAATCAGCGGTATCCGCAGGGGTAGAATCCGGGCTCGGCATAGAAACTGTAAGAGTTGCCGGGGAAACCCGGGAGGAAACAGCGGCAAAAATAGCAGAAATGGCGGCCGGGGAAACCTCACTTGCCGGTTTTGCGTTTATTGTTAACAGCACTGCGCCAGCAGATTCCCTGGTAGTTGGACCGATCGCTGCGGCCCAAAACGTACCGGTGTTGCAGGTTCAGGCCAATTATATACCAGAAACAACCCGGGAAGCCATTAAAGCGCTGGGAATTAATGAACTGGTGGTGGTTGGCGGTTCAGGCGTGGTAAGCCACGAAGTTTACAGCGAACTGGGCAACCTTGCCTCCGTGGAACGTGTTTCCGGCCAGGACCGTTATGAAACCAGTGTGGCGGTTGCGGAAAGGTTTTATGATACCGCTGCCAATTTTATTTTTGCCGGCGGTTCGGATGCAAGGTTGTCTGATGCCTTAGCCGGTGGGTACCTGGGGGCTGCTTATGATGCTCCTGTGCTTTATGTAAGTTATACAATGACCTCGTCAGTTGAAAACTACTTTAGCCGGGCGGTTAACACCCGGGTGTTTATCCTGGGCGGTACCGCGGCTGTAACCGCGGAAATGCAGAAATTAATATCTGACATGATTCAACCTGCCGTAGACCTGGAAATTGAAAAAGTTGAACCACTAACCGGCAAAAGGGACTGGATCAGGGTTTATTTTAACGCTCCGGTAACGGAAATAAACCCGGCCGATATCAGTATAATAAATACCGAAACTATGACGCTTCGTATTGTAGATGAAGTTCGTATTTCCACGGTGGGTGCGCATGCCGATTTAAAAATTTTAACTGCCAGCGGTGTGCCGGAAGGCCTGGAGGCGCTTACCGATTATGAGCTGGAAATAGTAGCAAACAGCCAGACGCTGGTTACCGAATTTGTTTTTGGAGAATACCTCCGGGGTGTAATATTCGGTGTGGACAGCAGTGAGCGAACGATAGATGTGGATGGCGAGGAAGGAAACGCTGCCCTTGAGATTCCCGAGAATATGGAGGTGGATTTTGAATGGCTGCTGGGCAGGGAGATGCGCCTGTGGTACAATGCCGATGATGTGGTAACGAAAAAAATCGAGGGCGATTACACTCTATGGGTAGATGCAGTAGAAGTAAAATATGATGACGAGATAATCCTGGTTTCCGCCGATGATGAAATAGATATAGAAGATGCGGAAGAAGTGGAAATCAGGCTAAACGGTAAAAGCGTCGACCTGGAAGATGACCTGGACGGCAAGGAGTTTGATTATGCCAAAATAACTGTTGACAGCAAAGATCGCCTGTTTGTTGATGCTTATCTCTGGGATGATTTCGTGGTAGTAAAAAAAGTTGATGATGATATACTCTACTGCGCTGGTGGTGAAGAGCTGGACATCGAAGATTATGTAATAATAAAAGACGGTGAAACCTTTGCCGGCAGTAACCTGGAGGAAGGGGATATTTTATTCTACAACGACAGGGCGGAGAATTCCACCGGTGAAAAAGGTTACGCCGAAGTGTACAACTCAACCGTGGTAGGAGAAATTGAACGGGTGTTTAGTGACGCTGTAGAGATGGAAGATGAGGACTTCGAATACAAGGGAACCCGCATAGGCGACGGGTACGCCAGGTACCTGGAAGACGGCAAGTTGAAAGAATTTAACGCAGACGCGGCGGAGCAAATGAAAGAAGCCGGTGAACCCGTTACTTTCTTCTTTGACCGGGGCGGTGAATTAATTTACGCAGCGGGGGAACTGGAAATGCTTCCTACCACTACTTATCCCATGATACTGCAGGAAGACCTGGAATTTTTTATCCACAGGAACCGCGGGGAAATAGACGTGGTTGCCAGGAGCCTGGTAGATGATGTGGACAAGACGGTTCAGTTAAACCGCCTGGATATAATAAAAGTTGATACCGGCGAGTTTGAGACCGGAAAACAGCTGCCCGATGACCTGGACACGGATGAAGGTGAGTACATGAAAGATGTTTACTACTGTGGGGAAGAGGAAGGCTGGCTTATTGAATGGGAGCCGGGGGACCTGGAGATCGACTACTTTGAATTCGGAAAAACTTTGCAGGGCAATGGGTACCGGAATGCTGTTAGCGGGGAAATTGATGATATAACCGACTCTTATACCATATATGCAGTTTCTGAAGAAGATGAACACGGTGAAGTGTTTGCTCTTCCCCTGCTGGCGTTTGACCACGACAGCAATTACGGGGAACTGCTGCAGCGTCGCCTGGGGGGTAGTGATACAGCCCGGGAAGAAGCAGAAGTATTTTATATGATAAGAAACGACAGGGGCGATATTAAAGGACTGGGATTTGCTTTCCTGGGAAGGCTTCCCGCTCAGCCGTTTGATATCGACGACAGGTACGTAAAAGTGGATTGGACCTACCCGGTAGAAAGGGAGACTTATAAGAGGCTGAAGGCGGATACAGTAGTATACGATATTCAACACGGGGACGGTAAGGTAGAAGATGACCTGGAGATATACTACTGGGGAGAAGTGGAAAACATGAATTTTGACCGGGTAATAAAGGCAGAAGTTTACCACTCCCAGGGAGATGTTGTGGTGCTGGTCATTAAAGACTCGGACTATGACCCCGATACCACTTACTACTCTGCGGTAATAGACAGTGTCAGAAAAGATACGGACGGCAATATAATCAGGGTTGACGCCTGGGTAGAAGGAGAAAAAGAGCGTTTTTGGGTAGCGGAAGGTGAAAAAGAAAATGCGGATGTAACCAGCGCTCAGAGCGTGGCAAAAGGCGAGCCAGTAATTCTGGAAACGGGAGACTATACAGACCGTATTTACAGGTTCAGGGACTTTTCTGCCGCGGGCAAAAAACTTACCGGCGAAATGGTTCTTGAAGAAGTAAAGGTGGCGGATGGAAAAATAACGGCTGACGGTGTGGAATACATCCTGGTAGAAGATTATTGTATATACGATATCCGCGATAAAGACGATATAGAATCCATCAGGCTACGCAACCTGGACCAAAACGACTCCGTTTATATAGTGCTGGACAGGGAGGGAACCAGGTACGCAGAAATAATCCTGCTGGTAGAATAAACCGGGACAATGGTTAGTTAATAGAAATCAAATGCAAGGGGAGGGTTCTTCAGGGTGCAATTCACGTTCAAGGCCAGCCGCAGCAAGTTAAGCCGGGCCTGACCTGAAGGAAAGCCTCCCCTTGTGTTACATTTACAAACTTAACGAAATATTGTATAATTTTTGACAAGTGTTCATGTAAAACTTGCTGCTTATCTGCCTGTGCAGCTGGAGCAGCGGTATACCGGTCGAGGCGATTTTTCTTCCCAAAAGTGAACGAACCAGGAGGTATTGTTGACACGGGGGTGATTTTAATGGGTCATTTGGGAGGCGGGAAGGATATATACGAGAACGTTAGAATAAAGATGGACCGCCTGGATGTGAAAGTACCCGGAAGTAAGGTTTTATACGAGGCCTTGAAAGAGATTTTTACTCCTTTAGAGGCGGAAATTTACTGCAGTATGCCTTACACGGTATCTACGGCAAAAAAGATATCCCGCATAACAAACATTCAGGAGGCTGAACTGGAGAAAGTTTTGTCGGGGATGGCCTCAAAAGGACTGGTTATTGATATGTACCTGAAAGACAGGTATTATTATATGCCCTCGCCAATGGTAATAGGAGTTTTTGAATTTACCATGATGCGTACCGGCGATGACATAAACCCGGCGCACCTGGCCGGTCTTTTTCACCATTATTTGCAGGAGGGAGAATTTTACCGGGCGAACATGGGTAAAGGCGAAAAGATTAGCCCTTTGCGGGCGGTCCCGTATGAAGCTGCTTTAGAAGAAAGCCATTACACAGAAGTGCTGGATTATGAAAAGGCTCAGGAAATAATAGAAAATTCAAAAAAATATGCCTTAGGGTTCTGTTCCTGCCGGCGTGAAAAGCATTACACGGGTGAAAAAAACTGTGATATTAAACTGGAAAGCTGCTCCACTTTTGATGTTGCCGCTGAGTATTTAATTAGAAATGGTCTCTCTAAAGAGATTACCAGAAAAGAAGCCCTGGAAAACCTGGAGTATGTTAAAGAAAACAGGCTGGTGATTCTGGCGGACAACGTGAAAAACAATGTGCTTAACATGTGTTATTGCTGTGGCTGCTGTTGTAATGTGCTGCTTGGAATCAGCCGCTTTGGCCATCCCAATATGGTCACTACTTCTACATTTATTGCCCGGATAGACCATGAAAAATGCAACTCCTGTGGAAAGTGTGTTAAGGCATGCCCGGTTGATGCTATCGAGATGTCGGAAAAAGATGGCAAAAAAACCCCGCAACTTAATACCAGGTTTTGTATGGGTTGTGGAGTTTGCGCCTTGTCTTGTAAACCGCAGGCGCTGCGGCTGGTCAAGAGGGGACAGAGAGTCCTGCACCCGGAAAACTCTTTTGAACGTACGCTCTTGCAACGGCTGGAGAGGGGAAACCTTCATCATATGCTTTTTGATGACCCCCAAAAAATAACCTTGAAGTTCATGAAAGGTTTTGTGGGTGGTTTTTTGAGGCTGTCTCCTGTAAAGAAAGCGCTTGTAAGTGATACTTTCCGTTCGCGGTTTTTATCGACAATGAAGGCAGGCGCAAGGAAACAGGGGCAGGGCTTTTTGACAGGGGACTAACCCCGTTCAATTATTTACATTGTCCTGTTTGAGTAGATTTCCAAAATCGCTTTAATACCAGGTTTAATACCAGGTATTTTTTTTACTTTACTACCCGCTTGCCTATCATGTAACACCCCAGGCTCTTACTTTTTACTTCCAACAGGGATCGCTGGCACCCGGGTGGAAGGCGGGACAGTAAAAATAGCGTTAACGGGAACCCGGCGGAAAGATGAAATAGAAATTGTCACCTCTGAAAAGGCCCGGGTAGAGCCGCCCCAAAAAATACAAACTACTCCTGAACTGCCTCCCGGGGAAGAAGAAATTACAGAGGGTATACCCGGGGGCACTGTAGAAGTATGGAGAATAATTCACCACCATGATGGAAACCAGACGGAAGAAAGGCTGCACGTGGATAGCTACTATCCTTACCCCTCGGTAGTTAAAAGAGGAGAAAGGTAGGCGGCGTCGAAAAAAGTGGGAAGCTGGAACCGTTAAAAAATAATGTAATAGCTGCTGTTAAAGGTTAAAATACAGGTTAGAAAAATGTTTATTGAGGTGGTATAATCCAGTAAATAAAATAGAACGGGGGAAGCAATAAATTGGAATCTGCTCGCATCAGGAATTTTTGTATTATTGCCCACATAGACCACGGTAAATCTACCCTGGCGGACCGCCTTCTGGAGCTTACTGGAACGGTAACCGGCAGGAAAATGAAAGAACAGGTGCTGGACCGGATGGACCTGGAGAGAGAGAGGGGGATTACCATCAAGATGCAGGCGGTTCGCATGGAATACCGGGGTAAGGACGGCCAGGACCATGTTTTGAACCTCATTGACACCCCGGGGCACGTGGATTTCGCCTACGAAGTTTCCCGCAGCCTGGCAGCTTGTGAGGGGGCTATTTTGGTGGTTGATGCCGCCCAGGGGGTAGAAGCCCAGACGCTGGCTAATATATATCTGGCCCTGGAGCACGACCTGGAGATAATTCCGGTGATAAACAAGATAGACATGGAAAACGCCGAACCGGAAAAAGCAAAAGGCGAACTGGAAGAAATTATTGGCGCAGAAGCCCGCGACTCTTTGCTTATATCCGCCAAAGAGGGCACCGGGGTAGAAGAGGTGCCGGAGGCGGTAATTAAAAAAATACCTCCACCCGAGCTTAGTGATATTGGCGCCCCTTTGAAAGCGCTGGTTTTTGATTCCCACTATGATATATACCGGGGGGTTATCGTTTATGTTCGCCTGGTGGCTGGTGAAGTACGCAGGGGAGACCGCATAAAATTTATGAATACCGGCAGCGAATTTGAGGTGGTGGAAACCGGTGTGTTCCAGCCGGACATGCACCCCTCAGAGCGGCTGGCGGCCGGTGATGTGGGATACGTGGTGGCGGCTATAAAGAACGTATCCGATGCACGGGTAGGCGATACCATGACCCACGTGGACCATCCGGCAGCGGAGCCGTTGCCCGGCTACCGGCAGGCAAATCCCATGGTTTTCTGCGGTCTTTTCCCCCAGAGCGGCGATGAATTTAATACCCTCAGGGAAGGACTGGAGCGCTTGAAACTTAACGATTCCGCCCTTTCTTTTGAACAGGAAAGGTCTGTAGCCCTGGGAGTGGGCTTCCGCTGTGGATTTTTGGGGCTGCTGCATATGGAGATAGTACGGGAGAGACTTGAGCGGGAACATGATTTGAACCTTATAGTCACGGCTCCCAGTGTAGCGTACAGGGTGCACAAGCAGGACGGGGAAATAGTAGAGGTAGATAACCCCTCCATGTTACCCCCGGCAAACGAAATAGTGATAATGGAAGAGCCTTACGTAGAAGCCGGCGTTTTTACCCCGGAAGAATACGTGGGACCGGTGATGGAGCTGTGCCAGGATAAAAGGGGGGAGTTTAAGAATATGGAACACCTTTCCCCCGGGCGGGTAAAACTGGATTATCTGCTTCCCCTGGCGGAGATAATTTACGACTTTTTTGACCTGCTCAAGTCGCGCACGCGGGGTTACGCAACCCTGGACTATTTTTTCTATGGCTACCGCGAATCCGACCTGGTTTTAATGGATATACTGGTGGGAGGGCAGAAAATAGACGCGCTTTCTTTCATTATTCACCAGGATAAAGCCTACCGCCGGGGCAAGGAAATGGTAGAAAGGCTTAAAAATATTATCCCCCGGCAGATGTTTGATATACCTGTACAGGCGGCGGTAGGGAACAAGGTGGTTTCCCGCGAAACTATTAAAGCATTGCGCAAAAATGTTACCGAGAAACTGTACGGTGGTGATGTGACCCGCAAGCGCAAACTCCTGGAGAAACAAAAGGAAGGCAAGAAAAAGATGAAACAGCTGGGCAACGTGGAGATCCCGCAGGAAGCTTTTACCGAGGTTTTAAAAGTAAAATAAACCTTTTTAAAAGTAAAATAAACCTTTGGAACTTTATACCTGACCTCCTTGTTTTTGCTGCACGGGATCAATTGACAAGTTATAACTGCCATGCTAGGATTAAACTAATAGTATCGGAGGCTGTGGACCCGGGGTAATATGTGTAGTTATAATTTTAAAAATATTTTGAAAGGGGCTAATAATGCATGAAAACCAAAGAGCAGTATTTTGAAAGGCTGAAAAAGATGAGGCGTAACCTCTATTCCAACGGGGAAAAGATCGACCGCCTGGATGAAAGGCAGCAGAAATGCCTTAATGTAATAGGGCTTACTTTTGATGCCGCCTGGGATCCGGAAACCAGCGACCTGTGCACTGCAACTTCTCACCTGACCGGCCAGACCATTAACCGTTTTAACCATATTCACCAGTCCCCGAATGATCTGCACAAGAAACAGGATATGACCCGGCTGTTGTGCCAAAAAGTGGGCGGCTGTATTCAAAGGTGTATGGGAGTTGATGCTTCCAACGCTATACATACCGTGTCTCATGAAGCACAAAAGATGCCCCAGGCTAAAACGGCTTACCACGATAACTGGCTCAAGTGGCTGGAGCGGTTCCAGTTGGAAGACCTGGTAGGCTGCTGTGCGCAGACCGATGTCAAGGGGGAGCGGTTGAAGCGACCTTCTGAGCAGGCTGACCCGGATATGTACGTCCGTGTAGTAGAAGAAAAAAGTGACGGCATAGTCGTCCGTGGCTCCAAGGTTCATATTTCCGAGGCTTCCGTGGCGGACGAGATTCTGGTAGTTCCCACCCGCGCCTTGAAAGGTGACGAGGTAGAATACGCGGTAAGTTTTGCCGTCCCGGCGGACCAGGAAGGCGTAAAACAGGTGGTTCACTTTCATAATGCCCGTGAACGGGATTATTACCAGCGTGGAATGGACACCGGCGCTACCGATTCTTACGTTATTTTCGATGACTGCTTTATCCCCTGGGAGCGCGTCTTTACCTGTGGCGAAAATCAGATGGGTGGGGCCACTGCCCTGTTATTTGCCTTGTTTCACCGGCATTCTTATTCCGGTTGCAAGCCTGCTCTTTTTGACTGTGTAATTGGGCTGGCTGCCATGGCGGCGGAAATAAACGGTATAGAAAAAGCCTCGCACGTACGGGAGATGCTGGCTGAACTGATTATGTACGCCGAACTGGGATATGCCGCCGGTTATACTGCTTCCGACCTGGGCAAATCGGAAGTATATTTACCCGGGATGGGGGTAGTACCTTTTGGCCCCGGCAACTGCATCCCTGATTCCATTTATTCCAACGTAGGCAGGTACCTTTCCGGTGAAGCGGTTTTCCGGGAGCAGGAGATTCTGTGCAACATTGCCGGTGGGCTTCCCGCAACCTTCCCCTACGAAAAAGACCTGGTTAATCCGGAAACAAAGGAGCTCCTGGAGAAATACATCAAGCGCAACCAGGAGATCCCTGTAGAAGACCAGATCAGGTTCTGGCTGCTTTTTATTGACCATACCCTTACAGGCACCGCCGGTTCTCATACCTACGGTTCTTACCACGGCGGCGGTTCGCCTATAATGGAACAGATAGCTATAACCAGCCAGTACAATGTCGAATCTAAGAAAGATATTGTTCGGCAACTGGCCGGTATTAAACCGAAATAAGGCAGGTAGTGGAAGTGCTTTAAATTATTAGAGGCAGCCCCGGGAAGGGCTGCCTCTAATAATAAAGTGTAATTAAACCCGGGTTAATTCACGGGACCTGGCTATAATGGTATTGTCCACGGTACGGTTGGTTAATTCTTTTACCGGGTTTGGTTCCACTTCCGCGCGGTAGTTGCTGCCGTGTAACTTCTGATGCTCGTTAATTACTGCGTGGCTGGCCACGGAATGGAGGTGCAAAGCCGGATGACAAGTATAATTACCCTCCGGGGAGGTCTCACTACCCAGTATTTGCTGCCCTGCACCGGCGGTTACCTGCAGGTGGAGGCGGGCGATGAAAAAGAGTTTTCCCTTTTTTTACGCAAGTTGAAAAAGGCAGGGGTAGACCCCAGACAAATACGTTACCTCTTTTTAACCCACCACCACGGGGACCATGCCGGATTCACCTCTTTCCTGCGGGAAGTTTCCGGGTGCCGCGTGATTGCCCACAAGGAAGCGGCGCATCAATTAAACAAGGGCAAAAATGCCATGGTACCCGGAGGAGGGCTTACCAACCGTCGGGCCTTGATGCTGGGAGCTCTGCTGGTAATGTTGCGGAAGCTGAACATGCGCTATACCCCGGTAGAGCTGAAGGAAGGGGATATGCTGGTGGAGGGAGACGACAACGAACTGCTGCGTTCGCTGGGGATTCCCGGGAAAATACTGCATACTCCCGGCCACACTCCCGATTCCTTATCCCTGTTGTTGGATGACGGCTCCTGTTTTTGCGGTGATGCCGCCATGAGCCGGGCACAGTGGGCGCTGGGCACCCGGTACTGCTGCATAATTATTGACGACATGGAAGAAAACTACCGCAGCTGGCGTAAAATGATTGGGGAAGGAGCCCGCACCTTCTACCCGGCCCACGGCGCTCCCTTTACCCCCGAGACGCTGCAGCGTCACCTGGATTACTTTAAACAGGATGACCTGGTGTTTGTTAAAAGATAGCGTGTGGGGCGCAGGTGATGGTACAGTTTTTTTGGAAAATCAGGTTAATTGACAAAGTAAATGCAACCTGTTTTCCAGTCAGGGTTTATCACACAAAAACTTGAAAATTGTGACACTGGAATGTATAATTGGAAATGAATCAGGTTTATGCAAAAAAAAAGTGGAGGTGCTTTAATTTGAAAAAGATAACAGCTATTTTCATTATTTCTCTTGTGCTAATGGTTTTGTTTTCTACGTGCGTGTTGGCAGCGGATGAATGTGAATACGAGAACTACATTGACTTTGAAGGTACTGAAATTTTTAGCAAGGTGCACAATTTTGACCAGAGGGGGCAAATTAATAATCAGGCAATATTATTTCTGCCCGGCATTGGAGATGATCATACCCGGGCCGAGTTCTTGTTTCATCCCCGCAATCCTCAGCCAACCATAACCATGGATTACTTGAACCACGGGAAATCGGGGGAAGTAGAAGAGGTCTGCTGGGACCTGCATGTTGATTCCATAAAAGCTGTACTTGAAGCATACGGAGTTAAAAGAGTTAACCTGGTAGGACATTCTTTTGGCGCCGATACGGCCATGATGTTTGCCGAAAAGTATCCGGAAATGGTCAGGGATATTGTTCTTCTGGACCGCGCCTACTATAATTTTTCCGAACTGAAGCAGTTTAACTTAAACAAAGAACTGATGGAGTTTATAGAGTATAACCCGGAATCAGGGTTAACCAGGGAGCAGTTCAGGCAGTACATGGATATGGCTTACGAAAATGATATAAGTCGTACCTGGAGCCTAAAAAAGAAAGTGCTGCTGGTTCATGCAGATCAGTCCGTTTTTTTAATGCTTCCGGAACTGGTTGAAGAAGTTAAAGAAGAACCGGAAAAATTTGGCCTAACCCCCGAAGAGGCTGAAAAACTACCGGAAATAAGCTATCAGGATGTGGAAGAAATGATTGATTTTCTTGGCCAGAAGGCTTATTCCTTTGCCGAAGAGAGCAACCGTTATGATGTAATAGAAGTCCCTTATGGGCACGGAACCATGCTGATTGAAAACCAGGAAGAAATGCGGGATTATGTGCTGGATTATTTTAAAAACAGGCTATCCCGTTACCGGCTTAGAAGGGGCTGGTAAACCCAAAGCAATACCGGGTAAGAAGAAAGGTAACTACTCCCGGGGTGAAAGCTTAGAGAATAATTGAGAGGTGAGAAGAAAAGCCCGGGGGTAAAGCAACAATTTTTGGGTTATTTTATACTTCCTTGCCGCGGGCTTTTTTCTTCCCCCCACCGGGGGGGAAGATTAAGATGGGGGGGATACCTTTTTGGAAGTTAGAGGTCAGAGGTGGGAAGTCAGAAGTAAAAGGTGAGAAATATAAAGACCATCCATTCAAGAAGTCAGAGGTGAGAGGTCAGAAAGCAACGAGCTTTGCCCTGTGGTGCAGTAAGCTAAAGGGTTGTGTTTATACCGGCAGCGAGCATTGATTTGCTATATCAAACGCGCGCAGCGGCTGAAGATAAGCCGCGGCAACTGTTTGAGCAGGCTTTA
>Ga0207421_10006944_pt1 | contig 12205 bp, 10 predicted proteins | sample SodLakKL_010_SED_4_FD_187542 | JGI IMG/M metagenome (GOLD analysis project Ga0207421, IMG submission 187542) | Alkaline sediment microbial communities from Lake Tanatar, Kulunda Steppe, Russia - 8KL_010_SED (SPAdes) (version 2) | ecosystem: Environmental > Aquatic > Non-marine Saline and... | reverse complement strand
AAAACCACCAGGTGGTTGCGGGGAATCTCCAGGTCTATATTTTTTAAGTTGTGTTCCCGGGCTCCCCGGATTATAATTTTATCTTGAGCCATAATCATGATACTCCTTTCGTGATGTGACGGAGGGACGGGGTACCTGTCACACTACGCCTTGGTTTTACCCGCTTTTTTTCTTCCCCTGGTTTCCTTTGCTCCCCGGCGCACCGGCTTCCAGCTCGAAAATGAGGTCCCGCAGGTTGGCCGCCTTTTCGAAGTCAAGCTCTTTGGCGGCTTCTTTCATCTGCTTTTTCAGTTCCTTAAGTTTCTCCCGGCGCCGGGCAGAACTCATGGTTCCCCACTTTTCTTTAAGGTTTTCCGGTGCAGCGTAGCTGTCTTCTTCTTCCTCGGCCACCCGGGAAGCCTCGATAACCCCACGAACTTCCTTGGTAATGGTTTGGGGCACTATGCCGTGTTCCTGGTTGTATTGATGCTGTTTGTTGCGCCGTCGCTCCGTCTCTTCCATGGCCGAGCGCATAGCCGCGGTGACCTTACGGGCGTACATGATTACTTTACCCTCCACATTACGGGCGGCACGGCCGAAAGTCTGTATAAGAGATCTTTCCGAGCGAAGGAAACCCTCCTTATCGGCATCCATGATAGCCACCAGGGAAACCTCGGGCAAATCCAGACCCTCCCGCAGAAGGTTGATACCTATCAATACATCGAAGTCTCCCAGGCGCAGCCCCCGGATAATGCTCATCCTCTCCAGGGCATCAATCTCCGAGTGCATGTATTTCACCTGGAGCCCCATCTCCTGGTAATGATCGGTGAGGTCTTCTGCCATTCGCTTGGTCAGGGTGGTTACCAGTACCCGCTGGTTCTTTTCCACCCGCTTTCTAATTTCCCCGTAGAGGTCGTCCACCTGCCCCTCAACCGGGCGGACTTCCAGCTGCGGGTCCATCAGGCCGGTGGGCCGGATGATCTGTTCGGCAACTTTTTCACTGTTTTCCAGTTCATAAGGACCCGGCGTGGCGGAAACAAACACGGTCTGCTCGATGAGAGCCTGGAATTCATCAAACTGCAGGGGACGGTTATCCAGCGCCGAAGGAAGGCGGAAACCGTGTTCCACCAGGGTCCTCTTCCGGGACAGGTCCCCGGCGTGCATACCCCCGATCTGGGGGACGGCTATATGGGATTCATCTATAAACATGAGAAAGTCCCCGGGGAAGTAGTCCAGCAGGGTGCTGGGGCGGCTGCCGGGCGGTCTGCCATCCAGGTGGCGGGAGTAGTTCTCAATGCCGCTGCAATAGCCTACCTCCAGCATCATCTCCAGGTCGTAGCGGGTTCGCTGCTCCAGGCGCTGGGCTTCCACCAGCCTGCCTTCTTTTTGGAGCCGGGCCAGTCGTTCCTGCAGTTCCTGTTCTATGTTCCGCACCGCCTCCCGCAGCCGTTCCGGGGAAGTCACAAAGTGGCTGGCGGGGAAAATAGCCACGTGGTTTCGTTCCCTCAGCACCTTGCCGGTAACCACATCTATCTCGCGGATACGCTCGATTTCGTCGCCGAAGAGCTCCACACGGACCGCTGTTTCCGTGTAAGAAGCAGGGAAGATCTCGATAACGTCTCCCCTCACCCGGAAGGTGTTCCTCTGGAAATCGGTATCATTGCGGCTGTAGTGGATCTGCACCAGCTTTTTCAGGATATCCTCCCGGCTTTTTTCCATTCCTTTCCTCAAAGAAAGGACCTGCTTGCGGTACTGTTCCGGTGAGCCCAGGCCGTAGATGCAGGAAACGCTGGCTACTACAATGACGTCTCTCCTTTCCAGAACAGCGCTGGTGGCCGAGTGGCGAAGCTTGTCTATTTCATCGTTAATAGAAGAATCTTTTTCTATATAGGTATCCGTCTGCGGGATGTACGCTTCCGGCTGGTAATAATCGTAGTAGCTTATGAAGTACTCCACGGCGTTTTCCGGAAAAAATTCCTTGAACTCACTGCAGAGCTGGGCGGCCAGTGTCTTGTTGGGAGCCATCACCAGGGCCGGTCGCTGCATCTCCTGGATAGTATTGGCCATAGTAAAAGTTTTTCCCGAACCGGTTACTCCCAGCATGGTCTGATAGCGACTCCCCTGGCGGATCCCATCAACCAGCTGATTGATGCACTCGGGTTGATCGCCGCGGGGAGTAAAGTCAGAAACCAGCTTGAATTCTCCCTGTTTTCCCATGCGTATTCCTCCCGCCCCTTTTTAGACTATCACTAAATTATAGCATAATATCATATTTTGCTCCAGGTGCCCTGTGACCAAGTTTGCGTTAGCCCCCGAGAGCTAATCCTCTTTTGTAACAAATATCGTTTGAAATACAGCCATTTATACAGGGTAATATCGGAACCCAAAACAAAATACTACCCCTATTAACTATTCTTGTTATCAGAGCATAAGAAGCTGTCTTGATTTCTTTATAAGCAAGCATATGGAGCAATTGGTCTTCAGGATCAGCCGGGGAAAAATGGGGGACGGGAAGGGGGGAAATCATCGTCTTCTTCCCGGGAAGGGGCTTCTTTTGATGATATTTTGCCGTCACTTTCACTCCCGTAAGGGTAGTGGGACACTTCGTTGATGATCCCTTGAGCCTGAACCAGGCAATAAGTAGCCTGGCTCAGCAGCATTTGCAGCAAACGCATTTTTTCCCGGTAAAGCTGCAGGCTCTCTATTTCCGGACATGCTTTCTCGCCTTTTCGGAGCGGGCAACCTTTCTCTTTTTCGTTCAATTTTTCCCTTCCTACTGCTATTTTTACCAGATTTTTGTCTCCTGCCTTCTAGGAATTCCCTTCTAATATCCCCAGTATAAGCACGGAAATACCGATAACCACAAACAACAGGCCTGCCCCGGCTTTTAACCAGCGCTGGGGCAAGCGGGCCAGGAATCTACTTCCCAAAAAGACGGAAACGGAGTGAATTACCAGCATGGCCAAAACCGCCCCCAGAAACACTGCCAGAGGAGCGCCAAGACTTGCTGCCAGGAGCAGGACCGCCATCTGGGTTTTATCCCCCATTTCGGCCAGCAAGGTAACCACAAAAGCCTGGGTAAACCCGGAACGGGACGCTTTTCCTTCCTGTGAGGGCCTCTCCGCTGGTTGAAGATAAATCCATACCCCCATAATGATAAAGAAGGCCCCGGATACCAGGGTTATTACCTGCAGAGGAACATAAGTATAGATAACGTTACCCAGGCCTACCGCCAGGGAGATGAGCACAATTAATGCCAGCATGGCTCCGGAAAGCACCTGCAAAGGAGGGTAACGGGAGGAAAGACTAAGGGTAACCAGCTGGGTTTTGTCGCCAAGTTCAGCTATAAATACACTGGCAAAAGCAGTTAAAAAAGCAGTGATCATATTAAATCTCCTGCAAATAAAGATAGGCTCAAACAGGGTGAAGAATAAGCCCCTTTTATTAAAGTATTCTCTTGCAGGAGATTTATTCAAATAAAATTGTAACTGGCCAATACGCCAGCCACAGGGGATGGTTCTTTCGTTCCCGTAACGGTCCTCCGCTTGGCTTGAGGAAGCTCACGAACCGTCCCTGTGGCTCCGCTCTTCTTAAATATTGCAGGCCAGACAATTACATAAAATTAACGCTTCTGCTTAAACTTCAACCTCTTTAACCACGAAGTGGGCTTTTTTAGCTCTACGTAAACAGGTGCATCGTCTTCGGGGACCAGGATCAGGCCCAGGGTCTTTGGTGGAAAGGGCCGGGAATTGCTATTTTTAGAGAGGGACGAAGGACGGTTATGCCGGGCATCTTTATTTAGCACCAGTGTTTCCTCGCTGCCGTCTTCTCTTTCTATCCTCAAGTGGGTCCAAAAATAGCCTTCCCAAATGAGCTGCCAAAAGTGGCGGGAATTTTCTACCCTTTGACGATTTACTTCCCGTATAATATCCCCTGTCTCCAGACCGGACCGGTCCGCGGGGGAGTCAGGAAAAATCGCAAGTACTTTAACGCCGTAATCTTTAGGCGGGCGATAACGTGGCTTTTTAGACATTTCCCGCTGGTTGCCCAGGGCAACTACCGCCTCGTGCCCCAGGGGAGAAAACAGTACTGCCGGTAGAAGCAACTGCGGGTATGCTACCGACCCCAGAGACAGTAGCAGGAGTAATACACTGTACACAGCCAGGTAGCGGGAAGAGCATATGGTCTTTTGCCGGGGAGTAGAACTAATGGCCATATCCGAGTACCCCAGGAGGGCAGCAAGAGGAAACAAGGAAAACAACAATATCTCCCCGGAACCCGCTTCCAGGTGAGGCTCCAGTATAGGCCACCAATCGGGCATGGCAATAGTTTCTTCTACTACTTCTGTCGAGGATTCCAGCGTGGCCAATATGAGTACCAGGGGGACCGGCCAAAAGCGCTGCAGGGTAAACCCTCCAGATATTTCCCCCCGGGGGTTCTTAAAGTAAACCGGGCTGGAATTCCAGTGACCTCCCAGGTAGATCAGCAAGGCTTCGGTAAGGTGAAGTACCGCCACCAACACCAACAGGTTGGGGAGGTAAATGTCCGCCAGGGTAGAAATAACCTGGTTACCTTCAAGCCCTGGAAAAACGGAAACCATCCACCGGGAGAAAAATACCACCAGGGCCAGGACTCCCACCCCGTAAGCAAAACACATGAAACGCGGGTGGACCAACAACAGCAGCAGCACGGCAAATCCCAGCATCAGAGGAATACCTATTACATCCAGGCTAAACCCCAGGAATACCAGGACAAAGCTGGCCAGTAAGCCTCCGGCAATACCTGGAATAAGGGAATAAACAACCCTCTCCCAGAGCTGGTGGTACGGCTGCCCCAAAAGGCTGGTCTCCATTTGAGTTAGTTTACGGTATTGAAAGATAATTATTATCATAACCACCCAGAAGATGGGCAAGGCCACCAAAAAAGAAAAGTTTAAGAGAATAAGCTGACCTATCTCGTAAAAAGGGAACATTTAATCACCCTGAGTTATTTTTTCCAATGCTTTTTGTATTTTCGGGTCTTCTACCAGTACCTTTTCATCAATTTCTTCCCGGAGACGGAGCCAGGTAACTTCATCAAAAACGCCGTCTGACTCCAGGCCTTTTTCTTGTTGAAATTTTTGCATCGCTTCTACGGTCTGTTTATCGTAAATCCCGGTAAGTTCCAGTTGATAGCCAATGACCTGCAGCATCTCCTGTAACATGGAAACCGATTCTCCCTGGTCACCTTCTTTCAAGGTATCGGGTATGAAATAACGGTAATAATTTAGGATCCGGGATGGTTCCACTTCATAATCGGGCTTTAGACCGTCTTCGTGGAGATCCTTACCCTGAGGTGTTTCGTACCGGTAAACCGTGTAGCGCAGACCACCGGTTTCCAGGTTTTCTTCTATATCCTGCACGGTACCTTTCCCAAAGGTGGATTCCCCAATCAACACCGCTTTATCGTGATCCTGAAGGGCTCCAGCAACAATTTCCGATCCGCTGGCGCTGCCTTCGTTGATAAGCACTGCCATGGGATAAGAACGGGACTCGCCGCTGGCGTTGTAGGTTTCTAAAACTTCATCGTCTCTTCCTACCAGCCTGGTTATTTCCCCTTCAGGCATCAATATATCGGCGACTTCCAGCGCCTGGTTAAGCAGTCCACCGGGGTTGTAACGCAGGTCCAGCACTAACCCGTCCAGCCCTTCTTCTTCTAATTCTTTTAAAGCCTGGCTAAACTCCTGGCCGGTTTGCCGGTCAAATTCGGTAATCTCCACATAGCCCAGGCCTTCCTCCATCCATTCATGACTAACCGTGCTGGCCCGGATCTCACCTCGGGTAATATCAAAACTTACTGGATCAGTGGTTCCCGGTCGTTTTACTGTTACTTTTACTTCAGACCCTTCTGGTCCCCTTAACAGGTCTACTGCTTCTTCCAAAGTATGTTCTTCCAGTTCTTCTCCATCAACTTTCCAGATACGGTCTCCTCTTTCTACTCCTTCTTCCTCGGAAGGAGTATCCGGGATAACGTCTATAACGGTTACCTGGTTATCTACCTCGGTAACACTGACCCCGATGCCCCCGAAAACGCCTTCGGTTTCCAGTTTCAACTCTTCCAGGGCATCTTCATCCAGGTACGAACTCTGGGGATCTTCCAGGCTGTCTACCATCCCTTCTACCGCTCCCTGTAGAAGTTTTTCTTTGTCCGGGGAATCAATATAGTTGTTTTTTAATATATCCATTACCTGAAAAAGCAAGGTATAATCTTCGTATTCTCCGGCAAGATCCTCTGCTGAATCCAATCCCTCCTTGGATTCTTTTGGAGTATCATCTTGTCCGGTAAAATAAAATGTCAGCAAATTAGTACCCAACAACAGTATAATTATTATCGCTCCTAAAAATACCATTTTACGCATAAAATTTCCCCCTCAACCTCAGGTGAATATAAAAATTTGCCTCTGTGAACAAGTAAAAGGAAGCTAAAAAGCCTCCTGTATTTAATAGAGTTTTTACTAAAAAACGAACCCTTCTTAATTCTATATTATAAATGTTAAAGGGTTCGTTTTCTACATTTATATAATACTAGCTCTTCTTAAATCTTGCAGGCTGCACAGTTACATTATTTTTATAATTATTTTTAACCGGTAGTTATTCTAAATACTCTTCAGGATCATGCCTGCGATCTCCGGGTACATAATCGCGTACTGGAGGTCGACTGTAATCATAAACATCAAAGTGCAGGTGGATTCCAGTGCTGGACCCGGTAGTACCGGTATATCCAATGGTATCCCCTCGCACCACCGTATCACCTGTAGAAACGTCTATTTCAGAAAGATGGAGGTAGCGTGTGGCAAGATCATTACCGTGGTATATTCTTATGTAGTTGCCCCGAGTCTCCCCGTAACCGGTATGAGTTACTTCTCCGCCTTCAGCTGCGTAAACCGGGGCGTGCACCGGGATATCGATGCCACCGTGAAAACTGGTTCGCCCTGTTATAGGGTGAGTCCGGTACCCAAAAGGTGAAGAAATAGTCTTGGAATCTACCGGCCACCTGATGGGGCCTCCGTCGTACCCTCCTCCTTCAATGACAATCTGCTGTTCTATTTCGTGCAGTTTTTCATCCATTTCCTGGGCTAATCGCTCGTTTTCTTCTATCTGCTGCGCCAGATCTGCTTTCCTGTCCTCCAGGGAAGCCCTCTGGTCTTCCAGTGCATCTCTTCTTTCCACTGTTTCCTGCTGCATCTCTTCCAGCCCGGCTTTTGTGTCTTCAAGCTCCTCTTTCATGGAAGCAATGCGATCTCGCTCTTTGGCTACTTTTTCCATCATTTCAATATCGTTATCGGCTATGGTCCTCAAGTCATTAAAACGGGTTAAAAACTCCCCGAAAGAAGTAGAGTTAAAGAGGACTTCTAAAAAGCTGGCATTGCCTCTTTTCTGCATGGCCCGCAGCCTTTTGGTTAAGAGCTCTTCCTGGTAAGCCAGCTCTTCTTCAGCCTCTTCCAGTTCCTGCTCGGTTTCTTGAATTTCTGCTTCTGTTTCCTCTATCTCCCTGTTAAGTTCCTGTATCCTGGCTTCGGTTTCTTCAATTTCTCTTTCCAGATCTTTTATTTCATTTTCCAGCTCGTTCTCCTGGACAAAAGCCTCTTCCAGTTCCTGATCAATCTGCTCAATTTGCTCCTCCAGTTCGTCCCTTTCTTCATACAGATCGTCAACACCCCAAACGTAAACCGAAGGAAAAAGAAATACCAGCAGGACTACTGCGCCCAGGCAAAACCACATTTTTTTTCGCGAATTAAAGGAGACACCCACAAAGCTAACCTCCTTACCGGCTTCTTGGTTTAAACTTTAAGATACTTGCCCAGAGAAAAGATGCTGCCCATAACCCCCAGGGCTACTCCCAGGGGGACCACCAGTAAGCCCGTCTCATGCAACGCATCATAAAGAGGCACCATAGGAGGTAAAAAGTAAAGGTTTTCTTCCACCCATACCAGTGCCTCCTGATAAGCAAAATAAATAATTGCCAGCGGTAGCACCGTTCCCAAAATGCCCAGGTTAATCCCTTCTAAAACAAAAGGCCAACGAATAAACCAGTTGGTTGCACCCACGTATTTCATGATCGTAATCTCTTTTCGGCGCAACATAACTGTCAGGCGTATAGTATGAGAAATGAGAAAAGTGGCAGTTACCGCCATGGCTGCCATTACTCCCATTACCGCCAGCTTTAAAACATTGGTGAAGGCAAAAAGGTCTTCTACCACTCCTTCCCCATAGATAACCTCATCAACCCCGGTCAACCCTTCTAGCTCCCGGGCCAGGCGGGGGACTTCCTCAGGATCCTCCGCCTGTACTTCGAAAGAAGACAGCAGGGGGTTATCCTGGGGATTATCATAACCTTCCACTATATCGGCCTGTCCACCCCACTGCTGACTGAGCCTGTCCATGGCATCTTCCCCGGAGACGTATATCACTTTTTTAATATCGGGATTATTTTTCATGCTGTTTTCCAGCTGATTTTTTTCAGCTTCGGTAGCTTCCTCCTCCACATATACGGCTATTTCCACTTCTTCTTTTATAGCCTGGGTCCAGTTTTGTACATTTAAATTAATCAGGACAAATAGGCCCAGCAAAAGCAAGGTAATCGCCACCACCCCGATAGACGCCAGGCTCATCCAACCATTGCGGAAAAGGCCTTTCCACGACTCTACTATGAAAAAAGGGAGATTCCTAAAGAACACGTAAATAAGCCCCCTTTTCCTTGTCACCTACCAGTTGGCCGTCTTCCAGGTAGCATACTCTTTTCTGGAGCCGGTCAACTATTTGCTGATCATGGGTAGCCACCAGCAGGGTAGTGCCCTTAAAGTTAATATCTTTCAAAAGGTTAATAATTTCCAGGGAGGTCTGGGGGTCCAGGTTCCCGGTGGGTTCATCAGCCATGATAAGAGCAGGACGGTTAGATATAGCCCTGGCGATACCTACCCTTTGCTGTTCTCCTCCGGAAAGCTCCTGTACCTTTGATTTAGCCTTTTCCTTGAGGCCTACCAGGCTCAATAATTGAGGGACCCTCTTCTTAATCTCTTTCCTGGAAGAACCACCGGCTCTCATGGCAAATTCTATGTTATTGTAGACAGTGCGATCTTCTATCAGGCGAAAATCCTGGAATATTACACCAATATTTCGTCTTAACAGGGAAACCTGCTTCCCTTTAAGGTGAGCTACGCTTCTGCCAAAAACTTTTAGAGTCCCCGAAGCAGGGATCAGTTCCCTGGTAAGCAACTTGAAAATGGTAGACTTACCTGCTCCACTGGGGCCTACTAAAAAAACGAATTCGCCCCGGTTTATCTGGAAATTGACATCTCTTAAGGCAATATTCCCGTCAGGATACTTCATGGTAAGATTAGCTGCTTCTATCAATTAATGGAACCACCTTTTTACAAATCTCAATATCAAAAATTACGACAGTTTTTGATTACTTAACATAATTATTTAGGGACAGAAATAACTTTCGACAAAACAGGTAGTGATTCCTTCTCTAAAGCACTTTTTTTTTAAAAAAAGGACAGCTTTTAATCCTCATAAAAAAAGCATGGCACCTTTTGCCATGTTTATATGAGATGTGTAATTTTATGTCAACCTTAACAGCTTGCCAACCAGGAAAGCCATGTACGACCAAACCGTTATCCGCTTTCCTGACACGTAACAGAAAAAAGTTAGAGACCGGGTGACCTGCAATGTGAGTGTAGAAGCCAATTATTGCCTATTCTTACCAATGCTTTAATTGCCTGCTGTCTTTATAGGTAACTGCCTGGTCTGCAAGATTAAAGAAGAGCAGCGCCGAGGGGACTGGTCCAGCGTCCCTGGAGCGAAGCGGAAGACCATTAAGGTAAAGCGAAGAGACTGTCCCCGGTAGCTAGCGTATTGGCTTTGAGCAGTTACCTATAGTAAGAAAATAAAATAGTCCTTACCTAATAGCCTGGAATTTTTAATCAGGATCTTTTCTTCTAAAACCTTCGCCCAGGGCCTCCGTAGCATTCCCTACGATCATAAAAGCATCGGGGTCAATACGGTAGACAATACTTTTTAAATGGGATACCTGGATCCTGGAAACCGCACACATGATCATATCCCGGGATTGACCGGTATATCCCCCTTCGCCTTCCAGGAAGGTTGCTCCCCGGTCCAGTTCGGTAAGTATTTCTTGAGCAATCCTGTTTTTTTTATAAGTTACTATGAGGGCTACTTTTACTACTCCCAACCCTTCCTGGATAACATCAATGACCTTGCTGCTGACCAGAAGGGAAAGGGCGGCGTACATAGCCGGCTCCAGGCCGAAAACTGCACTGGCCAGGACAATGATCAGTATATCACTGGCTACCAGACCCTGGCCGGTACTGATCCCGGTATAATGATTTATAAGCAGCGAAGACAGGGCGGTCCCACCGGTAGAGCCCCGGAAATTAAATACCAGCCCCAGGCCTACCCCCATAAAAACGCCTCCATAAACAGAGGCCAGTAAAATATCGTCGGTAACCGTGGGCAAAAAAGCAAGTAATTCAACCGCCAAAGGTAGAAGAAGCGCCCCCAGTAGACTATTAATTACTATTTTTTTGCCCAGGATAAAGTAAGCTGAAATAAATAAAGGCAGATTAGCGAGCAATATAGTGGCTCCTACGGGTAATCCTATCCAGTGGAAAAGCACTACCCCCAGGCCGCTTACGCCTCCGGCGGCCAGCTTGTGTGGAACCAGAAACATGTTCAGGCTGGCCGCCACTACTATTACGCCCAGGGTAACTGCCATGGCTTCTACTGCTGCTTTTTCCCATGAATTATAGGAGAGTTTACGGGCCATGCTGGTTTTGCTCCTGTAACCGGTTGAACCGAAGGTTCTTCCCTATTCCGGTAGATTGTTTTTAAACTTCCAACGCAGGTAATTTTCCTGAAAAATATCTATATTGCCGTCCATAACACTCTCTATGTTACCTACTTCTACGCCGGTGCGATGATCTTTGACCAGGGTAAAGGGATGAAAGGTGTAAGAACGGATCTGGCTGCCCCAGGCGATTTCTTTTTGCGTTCCACGCAGGGCTTCCAGTTCTTCCTCTTTCTGCTTACGGTAATAGTCCGCTACTCTTGCCTCCAGGATTTTCATGGCATGGTACCGGTTGCTGTGCTGAGAGCGTTCGTTCTGGCACTGGGCTACTATCCCCGTAGGAAGGTGAGTCAGTCTAACCGCGGAATCAGTAGTGTTAACATGCTGGCCTCCTGCGCCCTTGGCCCTGAAGGTATCCATTTTTACTTCATCAGTATTAAGGTGAAACTCTTCTTCCTGGACCTCCGGGATTACTTCCACCGACGCAAATGAAGTATGACGACGCCCCCCCGCATCAAAGGGAGAGATACGCACCATGCGATGCACTCCTTTTTCTGACTGCAGCAAGCCATAAGCATGTTTCCCTTTCATCAGGAAGGTGACACTTTTGACCCCGGCTTCTTCCCCGGGAAGGTAATCCAGGATTTCTACTTCCAGGCCCCGGTTTTCCGCCCAGCGCACGTACATTCGCATGAGCATTTCCACCCAGTCCTGAGCTTCCAACCCCCCGGCGCCTGGGTTTATAGAAAGAAGGGCATTATTGTTGTCATATTTGCCGGAAAACATTATTTGCAGTTCAATTTTCTGAAGCCGCTTATCCAGATCTTCGATCTTTTCTTGTATTTCTTGTACAAACTCCCGGGCTTCTTCCCCTTCGCTTTCTTCAGCCAGTTCACACAAGATCTCCAGATCATCCGCCCTGTTTTGCAGGTCTTCCACCATATTAACTTCTTCTTTAAGATGGCTCATTTTTTGCATAAGCCCGGCGGCATGGCTGCCATTTTCCCACAGTTGAGGGTCGGAAGCCTTTTTTTCCATCTCGCTTAATTCTTTCTTCTTGTTATCCAGGTCAAAGAGAAGCCCACACTTCAGATAAACGCTGCCGGTGCCGTTCCAGTTCATTACGGTAGTCTTTTAGCATTTGCATCCTCCTTATATTCACACTGTTTGCCAGGGTACTCGAAAACATTGGTTAACAAAAAAGTTGTGCTCGGATATATTAAGCTCTAATAATTACAAGGTTTTAGCTTGCTGGAAAGGTGGTCCAACCATCTACGCAACACTTTTCCATTGTAACTGCCCAAGGTCAATACGCTATCCACAGGGGACGATTCCTTCGCTTTCCCTGACCGTCCTCCGCTTCGCTTGAGGAGGCTCG
>Ga0207421_10006942_pt1 | contig 12206 bp, 12 predicted proteins | sample SodLakKL_010_SED_4_FD_187542 | JGI IMG/M metagenome (GOLD analysis project Ga0207421, IMG submission 187542) | Alkaline sediment microbial communities from Lake Tanatar, Kulunda Steppe, Russia - 8KL_010_SED (SPAdes) (version 2) | ecosystem: Environmental > Aquatic > Non-marine Saline and... | reverse complement strand
CACACAACTGCAGGATATTGAAAAACAGCTGCAGGAAATCCGTGATCAGGCTGAAGCAAGCGACCAACCCATCAAGTCGATGGGAGCGATTTCATTCAATGAGGTTGTCGAGAAGCTGGACCTGACTCTGGACACGGCGGGAGATAATCTCGAAGAGCTCAAGGAATCCGGGGCTAGTAAACCGGAAGAACAGGTGCAGGGGGAGATCGAAGAGCAAATCGACACCATGCAAGACCTGCTGAGTTCACTCAGAGAGATGCTCGAGGAATGACAGAATGAAAGGCAGATACTGGGTTCGCAGTCGAGGAACCCCGCCATGGCCAGTGGGGTGGATTGTGAGTATACACAATTCACCCCTATTGACGCAGTTCTACCCCCGAAGAATCACTGGGATGTATAGTGTAAGTGGGAGTGTCACCGAAACGCAGCACATCTCACCCTTTCGTGATACTCAATAATCACGAGGAGGCTCCAATAATTATGATACTCGGCATAAGTGCTGGGCGAAAGAACCGAGTTACCGAATCAACAGTCGGGGCGGTGCTCGACGGCGCCGGCGGGGATACTGAGTTCGTGTCGCTTGCAGGGAAACTGATAAGACCCTGCGAGGCCTGCAATGGCTGCGTGGATGACAACACATGCGTACTGGATGATGATTTCACCGCGATAGAGGAACTGGTCCACGAATGCGGGGGACTGGTCTTTGGTGCCCCGACTTACTGGGCGACAATGAACTCGAAGGGACAGGCCTTCTGGGAGAGGTTGTCTTTCTCTACCCGGCACAATGCACTGTTTCCGTTCAGTGGGACTCCCGCGGCAATGGCGGCGGTGGACGGCAAGGACGGCACTGGTGAGTACGTCCTGGCGGACCTGAAGAGGTATTTCGCAGATGCAGGGCTCGAGACGGTAGGCACGATTGCGGTGCAGGGAGAGTACGCCTGTTTTACCTGCGGTTACGGAAGTGAGTGCGCCGTCGGGGGGCTGGCGGGGCTCTACCCCCTGGGTACCGGGATCACCGATGAAATAATACCGTCGCTGGACAATCAGAAACCGCACCTGGAGGATGATCGCCGCGGCCCCACCAGTGCGCGGGGAGAGGCACATGGGCTGGGCGGCCTGCTGCGCCAGGAGGTAGATGCGAGGCGGTAATGCTCGCATCCTGCAGTACAATCTATCCTCCTGCAGATGCGAGATCTTTCATGTGCAGAAGTACCGGCATGTCAATGGGAGGCGGGGCGGCGTCATCCTGGAAGTGGCCCAGGTCCACGTGCCGGGTCTTGACCAGGGAGTGAAAATCCAGCACGTGGTACATTTTTACGAGGACGAGGTCTCCTGTTCGACCCCAGTGGTGGCCGCCGCGGATTCCCTCATGAGCCTTCCCGTAGACACTGTCTCCGCATACGCCCCTCCCTCTGAAGGATGCCGCTTCCAACCGAGAGAAAAATGCTGAGGATGGGGCGCGTCCCGACACCTGGTAAATAGCTGCGGACCGTCAATCCCCCGGGACCCAGTACGTGGGCGGAAGCGTACCTGCCTGGCCGCACCACAAGGGAACCCATAGGTGCATCGTCACAGCATGTCGGCTGATATAAACCGGACTAACCTCACCCATCCAGGCGAAGGCAGGATTGCAGGCTGAACGGCAGGCAGTGAAGGACACAGCAGGAGAGCCGGGGAGGGCCTACCCGCCGTAGCCGGGCTATCTGTAAGTGAGACCCGCGAGGGGTAGCTTGGTGGGAGGGATTCGGATCGGGTGATATTACCGCTTGTGGCACCGAGACAACATAACCCGGTCCGAGGAAAGGGCCCGAATGGGCGCGCCGTGTTCGAAGATGGGAAGCACCGGTGATGGCCGTCAGGGCTGATACCACCTGGTATAGCGGCGCGTGAGAACTCCGGAGGGCACCCCGCTGAAGGGCTTGACAGGCTGGAGGCTGCAGTGAGCGACACTGATGCTCCGAGAATCCGGAGTCGCCGTAGGCTCTCTGCGATTCCCGGGGTCCGATCAGTAAAAGGTCGTGCGGTGTTTTACTTCATCCTTGAGGAGATCCAGGGCCTCGCCGAAGCGCTGGAAATGCACCACCTCACGTTCGCGCAAAAAGTGCAGGCTCTTGTTGAGCTTGTGGTCATCGCTGAGCTCCAGCAGGTTCTCGTAGGTAGCGCGGGCCTTGGATTCGGCGGCGAGATCCTCGTGCAGGTTGGCTATGGGATCACGACCGTGCGCCTGAATGTACGCAGCGGTCCACGGGTTTCCCTCCGAATCTACGGGGAAGATGGCCGGTCCCCGTCCCGCGTACTTACGCGCCATCTCCAGCTGCTTCCAGGCATCGGCGTCCATTTCGTCGGTCAGCATGTAGACCATTGACGCGATCATCTCCCAGTGTGCCAGCTCCTCAGTCCCTATGTCGGTGAGGAGGGCCTTGAGGTAACCGCGGGGCATGGTGTAGCGCTGCGTCAGGTACCTGATCGCGGCGGAGAGCTCCCCGTCCGGCCCGCCGAACTGGGTGATCACGTACTCGGCCAGCTTGGGGTTTGCACCGTCGACATCTACCGGCTGCTGCAGGCGTTTTTCGTATATCCACATTCAGTCCTCACCTCCACAGCGCAGTTCCCAGGGCCAGGGTTCGTCGATCCACTGCCACGGGTAGTCCGCCTTAGATACCATGGTCAGGGGCCCATAGTGTTCCTCGTACTTGCGCACGAGGGGTTTGATTCTCTGCAGGTACTCGTTCCGCTGACGCAGGGCTCCCCGGTCATCGGGGTGGGTGTCCAGGTAAAGGGTCAGCTCCAGGGCCGCAAAATCCAGTGCGCTGATGTCCGCGAGCAGGCGACATCGCTCCCTCCAGTCGTGGTTCACGCTCCATCCCTCCCCCAGAAGTAGTGACGGAAGGCCTGTTCGTAGGGGCGGTACAGGTGCGGGAACAGCGTCCCCTTTCTCAGTGCGCTCTTTGCGTCCATCTTTCGCGGTCGAAGGGGTTGGTAGGGGACGAAGGCTCTGGCCAGCTGCATCCAGGGCGGGCAGCAGAGCTCCAGCTCATCCCCGCCTGACATTTCATCTGAACGTGACGTCACCAAAATAATCACCCCATCCTCGTCAGAGTCGTCGCATTTCTATATAGTTTACGTAATGTCACTGTATGTGGTGCAAAAAGCGGAGGTGCGTCGGCGGCAGGAGGAGACGGCGGAATGGAGAAGATGTTCCTGTGCCAATTCAAGGCGGGCCGCGCGCTGCTGGGAGGTATTACAGGTGAGTGAAGAGGAATCCAGGGAAAAAGATGAGGCGAAGCCGTCACTTCTGGTCAGCATCCTGCGCCGCTGGGGGTGGGTGCTCATAGTGGGCGTATTTGTCGTGGGCACCGTACTGGTGGCAGTGGCTCCCGACCCCGATCACCTGCATTCGGCGCACTATTTCCAGGTCGCAAGGCGCGATGACGATTGGGATCAGGTGGGTGAACTCATGCATCCGGAGTTTGAGCGGCGGGGGGGCCATGCCGTCGATCTTATCGGCTACCTGGCCGCGGCATCTGCACACCCACAATACCGGTTCCCCGCACCGGTGGCGCGGACGGTGGTCGGGAGAGTAAGCGAGGGCATTGGGGTGGCCGATACCGACTGGAGGCATCAGATCCTGTGCCTGCGACCTGACGAGGACGACGAGTGGCGCGTGGTTCCCACCCCGTTTCTGCTTTACGAGATGGAGCACGATGAGCCTCTCGACCTTCCCGACGGCGCGTTTTCACCCGAGTCGGCCATGGCCGTGCTCCCCGAAATACCCCCGACGGGCTGGAATCAGGCCCGGGTCCTGGTGGATCCGATCTGGGTGCGGGAGACGCCCGAGGGGACGCTGCGCGTCCTCCTGCAGATCAATGTCGCGGGAGAACACATAGCCCTGCGGCTGGAGTCTGTCCTGATCAACACCTACTGGTCGCCCGGGGGTGAGGGCGGGCAGCAGAACTATGCTGACCGGATCCTGTGGACGGAAATATTCCCCGATGCGGACGGGGTATGGCCCCTGGAGCCCGGCGCGTGGCTGATGGATCTCGAGTGGGCCGATGTGCCGGAGTCCGAATTCGAGCTTCACCTGGGCGAATTCATGTACGACCCCGACAGCGCATCGCTTACAATTTCCGGTCTGAAAGTTCCCCGCTGAAGGGGAGGGGCGCCGCACGGCGACGCCCCGATCTGCGGTCGGTCCTGCCAGTTTTCGCCCGTATCACTGTTCGTCTGTAAATAGCGGAACGAGCTTTTGCGCGTTGACGTCCACCAGTCCCTGATCAGTTATTTTCGCCTCCGGTATCACGGCCAGGGTGAGCGTGGCGATGCGTAGAAGTGGATCAGCACCAGTCAGTCCCATCTCGCGCAGGGTCTCCTTGAGATGGTCCGTTCTGGGCCCCAGCTCTGCGGCCGGCAGGGTGGAGATCAGGCCCGCCACGGGCAGCTCGAGGAGGGCCAGGATTTCCCCTCCGCGGGCACAGGCTATGCCCCCGCCGCAGTCTACCAGGGCGTTGGCCGCCAGCGCGGCATCCTCCGGGTTCGATGCCACTGTGGTCAGGTTGTGGCAGTCGTGGGAGATGGTACTGGCGACGGCCCCTTCCCCGATGCCGAAATTCCGGATAATTCCCGTGAAGCGGTTTTCCGGGGCTCCGTGGCGGTTGAACACACCCACGTAGTGCAAATCCCCCGCACCGGATATGTCCACCTTGCCGTCACGCACGGGCAGCTCTCTTTTCTCCCATGAAGCATACAGCGAGTCATCGCCCGCGTAGCTGAGCACCCGCGTGATCACGGTGCCTTCGCCGACCGGGGCCCGCACGGCGAAAGTCTCCGGCGCCAGTGCGTCGAGGTGGACGGTGTTTTCCCTCTCGACGGGGAAATCCCCCGGGTCGGGGGTCGAGGTCACCATCTTCCCGTCCCGCGCCACCACTTCACCTGCCACCATGACTGCGGCCGGCTGCATATTGGCAAGCGAGGGTATCAGCAGCAGGTCTGCCGCGTACCCGGGCGCCACCGCTCCCAGTTCGTCCAGGCCGACCGAGCGGGCCGCCTGCAGGGTTGCCGCCCGGAGTGCCTGCCCGGGGGAGAGCCCCTCCTCGATGGCCCGCCGGACGGCGTGGTTGATGTGGCCTTCCGCGAGGAGGTCGGCCGGTTCCTTGTCATCGGTGCACAGCGTCAGGTTCGGGGGTGCATCGAAGTCCCGCACGGCGGGCAGAATCTCGGCCAGGTTGCGCGATATGGAACTCTCCCGTGCATCTATCGTCATGCCGAGGCGCATCTTCTCGCGCGCCTCATCCCCAAAGCGGATCTCGTGATCACTCCTGGGGCCGGCGCACAGGTAGGCCGAAAGTGCCCGGCCGGTCAGCTCGGGGCAGTGGCCCTGCACGAACATGCCGTGGCCCAGCGCCTCGCCCACAATGCCCCGCATTCTCTCACTGCCCCCGATGACACCGGGAAAATCCATCACTTCCGCAACGCCGATCACACGCTCCCACTCCAGCATCTCGGCCACTTCACAAGAGCCGAACTCGGCCCCGGTCGTCTCCAGCCCCGGGACTGATGGGACGCAGGACGGGGCCAGTATGTACTGGCGCATGGGAAGGTCGCGACTTGACTGCTGCATGTACTTCACCCCGCGGAGCCCGAGCACGTTTGCAATCTCGTGCGGGTCGGTCACGACTGTCGTGGTTCCGTGCGGCAGCACCGCCTCAGTGAAGTTGGCGGGAGTCATCATGCTGCTTTCGATATGTACGTGAGAGTCTATCAGCCCGGGGGTGAGATACATGCCCTCACCGTCGATCGTCTGATCCGCCTCGAGCTCATCTGCATCGCGGTTTCCGGCATCGTCGGGGTCAGCCTCGACATGGGCGATGTAACCGCGGTAGATGCCGACGCCCGCCGGGTATACCTCCCCGGTGAACACGTTCACCAAATGCACATTTTCAATCAGGCAGTCCAGCTTCCGGTGCCCCAGCGCCGCCTCCACCAGTTCCCGTCTCTGTTCTGTCGTAAGCGACAATGCCCGTCACCCACCTTTCCTCAGGATGTGATTGTCAGAGGATGTAGAAGTAGTATATCAGCAGCAGGCAGAGCAGGTAGAGCCCGAAGGGGATCTCATCTCTGCGCGCCGCCACCAGATTGACCAGAATGTACGTGATGATCCCCGGGCTTATGCCGTTTCAAGGTTGAAGGTGAACGAGGTGGAAAACGTGGTACCGAAAGCCGGCAGTGACTCGGTGAAGTCTTCGAAATTGATGTTCTGTATCGCCGGCATCATCAAAAGCCCGATGAGAATCAGCGCCGGCGCCGTCGCCTCAGCCGGGATCATGGTCGCCACCGGGGTGAAAAAGAGCATGGCCCGAAACAGGACCGCAGTCGTGGCCGCCGTGAGGCCGGTACGCCCGCCTTCCTCCACTTCAGCCGCTGACTCGATGAAGTCGTGACAGTGCTGGTGCCCGAAAGTGAGCCGATGGTGGTGGCCGGGCCGTCAACGAGATATGGTTTTCTGGATCTCAGCCAGGGCACCATTTTCGTCGAGAAGCCGCGCTCTGGCACCCACGCCAGATATCATACGGGTATGTCTGGGAGATGGGAGATCCCGCGGGCGAAGTACCCGTTCGACCCGCGGGGGTGCGCATCAGCTGATGTCCTCGATGCCCTGAAGCAGGGCATCGACCTCTTCTTCGGTGTTGTAAGGGGCAATCCCGGCGCGCACCACTCCCCCGGTGGGGGCCAGACCGAGCTTCTCCACCACCGTCAGGGCGTAGAAATGGCCGTCCCCGACGAATATTCCCCTCTCGCCGAGGAACTGGGCAACCTCCCGGGGCGAACGTTTTCGCAGGGTGAAGGAGACCGTGGGTGTGCGGCGGTCATCTTCCGCGGGGCCGTAGAGCACAGCACCGTCGATGTCGGAAAGTCCCCGCATCAGACGGCGGTTCAGCCCATCCTCGTACTTTGCTATGGCCTGCATTGAACAGACCAGATCGCAGCGCAGGTCTGCCCCGTCACCAGAGATGCCCGCAATGAAGTCGCAGGCCGCCGCCGTGCCGGCTATTCCCTCGTGATTGGCCGTGCCGGTTTCGATTTTTTCCGGGACCGTGGGACGCTGGGCCCGCGCACGATGAGTGGGAAGGCGCTCGAAGGCCTCACGCCGCCCGTACAGTACTCCCAGATGAGGACCGAAGAACTTATAGGGGGAACACAGAAGGAAATCGCAGCCGGCAGCATGCACGTCCGCGGGAAGATGGGGCACGTAGTGCACCGCATCAACGACCAGCGTTGCATCCACCGTACGGGCCAGCTCCTGTACCCTGTCGAGGTCAACCACCGCGCCCGAAAGGTTCGAAGCCCATCCAATTGCGATGATGCGCGTCCGCCGGTTGAGCATGCGTTCCAGCTCGTCCATGTCGACAGTGCATTCCGGCAGGCGCATGGGAACGCTCCGGACGACGGCTCCCTCCTCGCGCAGGTCGAGCCAGGGGTCGCGGTTAGCCTCGTGATCCATGTCGGTGATGAGCACCTCATCTCCCGGCCGCAGGGTGCGCCCGAGCGCCCGGGCCAGGCTGAAGTTCAGCGTGGTCATGTTCGCGCCGAAGGCGATCTCGTCCGGGTCGGCACCCAGGAGGGCGGCCATTTTCTCGCGTCCTGTGCGGATGGTCTCTTCCGTTTTCTCGCTGGTGATGAATGCGCCGTGACGGTTGGCATTTCGTTCTGTGTAGTACCGGGCGACGGCCGCCAGGACACCGTCGGGGACCTGCGTCCCGCCCGGGCCGTCGAAATATGCGACGCCCCTTCCGCCGACGGTCAGATCCAGGGCGGGAAACTGTTCGCGCACCCGGTCCACGGGGAAATCGGTCAATGGTATCGCTTCCTCTCCACAGTGCTCAGTCATGTTAAAATTCAGCTGCACATCTCTTTACAGGGTTCTCCCCGCGGGGTATGCCTTCCTGCGGGGAGGGGCGGAGAGTGGATTTCTGTCTCTTTCTGTGCAGGTCTTCTGATGCGGGTCAACTCCGGGCCAGTGCCCGGGTCAGGTCGGTGCGGGTTTCCTCAACTGCGGCATAATCCATCGCCAGCTTGTAGTGGCCCTCCATATCCTGGTGCAGCCGGTAGGCGCAGCACAGCTCCCTCTCTGCCCGCGCCAGGGCCTCATGCCGGGCCTTCGCCAGTTCCCCCAGGGTGGCCCGCAGATATTCAGCGCGGGACAGGTGTAGGAATTGTCTCTCCTCGAGGATCTCGCTTCCGGGCGGCGGCTCCACGGGGAGATCGGGTCTCGATGTCACCACGGCGGCATGAATCTCCGGCAGATAGCAGTGCTCGAGGCGCTGCGGATCCAGGGAGCAGGGGAAAACCCAGCAGGCCAGCCCCGCCAGGTGCGCCCGGTCGCGTACGTGCGACACCAGCGAATGAGAGACGAGGCTGGTCTCAGCTTGCACCACGCATATGTGCCCGGCGGACGAACAGAGATCCGCTGCGTATGATACGGCCCCGCCGGGAGCCAGGGCGGATATGAAGAGCTCGCGCCGGCGGGGCGAGCAGCACGCAAGCTCCCGCCTTCGTCTTCCCTCCCGCATGATCTTTTGCGCGGTCCGCCGGATTGCCCGGGCGCGCGAAGCCCCGTCCACCGCGTCATGCCTGCAGAGGATCCTGTCCGCGTCGGCGCTGCAGCGTCCGGCCACTGCCAGGTGCGTGTACGCAGCGGAGAAGTGACTGGCGATCCGTTTCTTGAGCACCTCGATTTCTGGCCGCCTCACTTCCAGTACCTCCGGGTCCCAGTGCCGGGAGAGATCGATGATGTGGTCGGCCGCCCCGGGCAGGGGAGGATCCATCATGTGAGGGTGAGTCCCGTCCACAATGGAGATGCCGCGCTCGGGGAAATAGACGGCGTCGAGCGAGTCTTCGTCCGAGGCACACCAGTAGAATTCAGCTGTCCATCCGCGGGAGGCCATCTCGTCGGCAGTTCGCTGGATGAAGGTGGATTTTCCCGTTCCCGGGCCGCCCTTGAGGACGTAGGTGTGCCGGGCGACGTCCGCGCCTATGTGGTGAAACCGGGAGTGAAACCCGTATCGGGTGTTGGCCCCGGGAAAGAAGTTGCGCGGCTGCGATGTGCTCCGCTTGGGTGAAAATTCGCTTTGCATTGCTTCACACCTCTCGGTCATCTACCCCGGGTGGCATAGCCCCCCGGAGAAGAAGGGAATGATAGGGGAGGCTGTGCTCTACCTATACTCCGACAGTTTCGTTTCATTACTTGAGGGGATGTCTGGTGCGGTATCAAAAATATCTGCCGCCGATGCTGGCGGTCGCAGGTGACCGGCTGGCACCTGGTGCCGAGTGGGTTCACGAGCTGAAGTTTGACGGCTGCCGGGTGGTGATCACCGTGGACCGCGGGCAGGTGCGCGCTGTCTCCCGGGGAGGGAACGTGTTTTCTGGCCTCACCGCCCGGGCCGGGGAGGTGGCGGCGCGCGTGCAGGCGGACTCGGCGGTGCTGGACGGGGAGGCGGTGGCCTTTGGCCCGGATGGACGTCCCTGTTTTCAGACTGCGGTGCGCCTGCTGCGTCGAGATGACGCCGGCGCGGCACTCCTGCGGATTTACCTCTTCGACATTCTCGAATGCGAGGGGCGGGACCTGCGGGGCGAGGCCCTGTTGGACCGCCGCCGCATGCTGCGCCGGGTGGTGCAGTACGGGGGGTTGCTCCGGCTATCGCCTGCCGTCGGGGACCAGCGCGGGGAGCGTTTTTTGCGCAAGGTGGATTCGCTGGGATACGAGGGGGTGGTGAGCAAGAAGGGCTCGAGCCCCTATCTTCACGGGCGGAGCGAAAAATGGAGGAAACTGCCCCTGCGTGCGGAGGGGAGGTTCCTCATTGGAGGTGCAGCCAGGAGGCGCGGGGAGACAGTCCTCCTCCTCGGGGTCTGGGAGGGGGTCGATCACCTGCGTTATGTCGGGCGTGTGAGCGTGGGCCGGGGTTGGAAAGAGGATCTTGAGATGCTGCACGAGCTGCTGCAGAAGTGGGAGCGTGCCTCCTTTCCTTTTTCCGGTGGTCGGCCGGCCACCGGTGCCGGGCAATCCTGCCCCGTACAGCCGGTGCAGCCGGTGCAGGCGGTGCGGGTACACTACACCGAGATAACCCCGGGCGGGGGGCTGCGGCATCCGCTTTACGGCGGTACGATCCCCTGCCCGCCGCACATGTGTTCGTGGTTTCTTCTGGAGAAGAACCGGGCGCGGGCGGGCGCGGGCCTTGCCGGTGGAGGCGGTGACGCCGGGGCCGGGCCGGGATCAGGATCTCTGATCGGTACGGGGCTTTCGCCCGGTGCGCGCAGTGCCCGGGTGCGGGTGGGTGGGGATGTCCTGCGGCTGACTCATCTGGACCGGCAGCTGGGTGAAAGATGGAATATGAGTAAAATGGAAGCGCTCGACTACTACTGGCAGGTGCGGGATGGCATCATCCGTCAGATAGCCAGCCGCCCCCTGCTTCTCACGCGCTATCCCCGCGGGGCGAGGGGCGCGGGCTTTTACCAGCGATCGCCTCCCGAACCCCGACCGGATTGGCTGGAGACCGTGACTCTCAGTGGGGAGGGTGACGACGGTGCGGGGGCAGAGCTGGTGGTGTGCAATGATGAGCGGGCACTGCTGTGGTTGATCAACCTCGGTGCCTACGAGATACACCCGCTGCCGGAGAACCCCGATCGCGGCAGGGACATAATCATCCTGGATCTGGACCCGGCCGGGACGGCGGGGCCCAAGGAGGTGGTCCGTGCGGCCCTGGCGGTGGAGCAGCTTCTGGGACGGGCCGGGGTGCGATCGTGGGTGAAGACCTCCGGGGGTTCGGGGGTTCACGCCCACATCCCGCTCGCCCGACCCTACACTGCCGGGCAGGTCACGATGATTGCCCGCATCATGGGCGAGATCCTGGCCGCGGCGCGACCCCACCTGTTTACCCTGGAGCGCAGCAGGGACCGCAGGGGCGGGCGGATATACGTAGATCACCTGCAGAACCGGCGGGGGGCCACAGTGGTGGCTCCTTACTGCATCCGGGTGCGGGAGAAGCCCCGGGTGTCGGTTCCCCTGCGGTGGAGCGAGCTGTACGCGGCCAGGGGAGTGGGACTGCCGGCATTTTCGCCCGGCCAGGCGGCGGCCCGGTTTAACCGCCGGGGCGACCTGTGGGCCGGACTGCAGGAGAGCGAGGGATACGAGCTGCGCGACCTGCTGCAGCGCATGCGCAGGATCGCGAAAAGGAGATGATCTGATGAGCAGGAGTGTGTGGACGGGGGCAATCAGTTTCGGGCTCGTCGCCATACCGGTTCGACTCTTTCCGGCGACCCGCCGCAGGGATCTCAAATTCAACCTGCTGCATCGCAGGTGCGGCAGCCGAATACAGTACAGGCGGTGGTGTCCCCGCTGTGAGGAGGAACTGTCGACGGAGGAGATGGTCAGGGGATATGAATACGCTCGGGGCCAATATGTGACGCTTGAAGATGAGGAGATCAAAAATGCCGCGGGGGAACAGACCAATCAGATAGAACTGGTCAGCTTCGCCCGCCTGCCGGAAATAGATCCCGTCTACTTCGACCGCACGTACCATGCGGTACCCCAGAGACCGGGACGCAAGGCCTACGCGCTGCTCTCGGGGGCCCTGCAGAGCAGCGAGCGGGTGGGCATTGGCCGCTTTGTGCTGCGCAACAAGCCGCACCTGGTGTCCGTCCGCGCCGGGGAGCACAACCTGATGATCGAGACCATGTATTACCCGGATGAGGTCGTGGAGCAACCGGAGGAAGTGCAGAAGATGCAGCGCGGGGCGGGTGAAGGCCAGATCTCCACTTCTGAATGGGAGATGGCCGAGCAGCTGGTGGGAAATCTATCTGAGCCATTTCAGCCGGAACAGTACGTCAACGATTACCGAAAGCGGCTGGAGACGGTTATCGAGAGCAAGATTGAGGGGCGGGATATAGTCACACCGCCCGAGAGGGAGGTCGGTGAGGTCATCGATCTGATGGAGGCACTGGAGAAGAGCCTGGAGGCGACGGAAGAGCAAACGGGTGGGTCCGGTTGATCGTCCCTCCGGCGCGAAACGCCGCCGGGCGGCAGGGATTTGTCGTCGGGGTACAGAAGGGCATCATTGCACCGCGATGCATGCTCACCCGGGAGGGTTACCGCACCGAGGGGCGGGCAGCAGCGGTGCTTGTGCCGGGGTGATGTATGGCGGAAGGAATCGGGG
>Ga0207421_10006941_pt1 | contig 12207 bp, 11 predicted proteins | sample SodLakKL_010_SED_4_FD_187542 | JGI IMG/M metagenome (GOLD analysis project Ga0207421, IMG submission 187542) | Alkaline sediment microbial communities from Lake Tanatar, Kulunda Steppe, Russia - 8KL_010_SED (SPAdes) (version 2) | ecosystem: Environmental > Aquatic > Non-marine Saline and... | reverse complement strand
GCATTGGCCCTGACGGCATCGTCCACGTGGCCACCGACAACGGCGGGAATCAGGACGGCGTCTGGCGACTGGAACCGGCGCGCTGAGCGCGATTACCTCCGGACGCAGACCCGGTAACCTGACGATGACGTCGTTCGACGGGCCACTTCACCGCGCTGCTGGCCGAAGCCGGACTGCTCGATAGCGAGTCCGCCACCACGTACTGGGCCTATTGTGATCCGCTCGCCGAACGCTTTCCACGAATCCGCGTGCAGCGGCAACGCTCGCTGATCGCGGCGGGCGAAGGGCAGCGTCTCGTCATATGGCCGGCGGGGATTCCTCGTGGCTCGATCTCGGCCTTTTCCTGATCGCTCGCCTCGCCGGGGTGGATGCAGCGATGCGGCTGGCGCGGATCTACCTGATCGACTGGCATCACGCCGGTCAACAACCGTTCGCTCGCCTGTCGGCAAGCCGCCAGACCGACGACGCGGTGATCGCGAAGTGCCAGGTCTGGGCCGCGACGCATTACCACGAGCCCGCGTCGGTCGCGACGATTGGCCACGTGACGAAAGAACGGTAGAGGCAAAAGGGCCCAGTTCCACTGGCGGCGGTTGCCGGCTGTTCTCGCTCTTTATCCGATGTAGTTGGCGCTGATGGCAGTGACCAGCGCGCGGCATCCGCGTGTATCCGCGACTCCGAGTGGTTACCCCCGAAGCCTCGAGGGGAGGGTGTGTAGCGGGTGGTCGTCCAGGATGCAAATGCGTCGCGGTGCAACTTGAGGTGGATCCTTAACGTGAAAGAACGCGGGCCCGCTTCCCGGGCGACCGGCAGGGCGGAAGAGCGCAGCGTCATCCGCGGTGAGGCGTTCGCGCCTCTCCGGGACCTGCGGCAATCCTGGCGCCGGATGGCGGATGACGGCCTGCGGCCTCTTCCGCCCTACCGTTCTTGCATGGTCGGGGGTGGCCCGCCACGGCCGTGACAGTTAGGAGCGTGTGCGGTGGACGGTTGGCGTGTTGTCGCCCTTCTGGTGCTGGCGGCCCTTGCGGGCGGGGTAATCTGGAAGAACCTGCCCGCCCGGACGGCGTCTGTCGAAGGCCCGAACCCGATTGCTGAACTCATCTCGGCGGAGGTCGGCGGGATTACGCGCGGTGGCTCGACGGCGCGAACCGCGGCAGCGGGCCCACGTGGCCGGAGTACCTGGCGCGTGATCTGATCGAGGAGGTGCCCCGGATGCCCGTGCCGATGCTACTGATCTCGGGGGCGCGGGACATGAATACGCCCGTGGAGCTCGCGTACGAGTGGTTCGAGGCCGTCGAGGCGGGGGAGGGCAAGCGGATGGTGGTTTTCGAGGACTCGGGCCACGCGCCATTTCTGACCGAGACCAACAGGTTCATCAAAACGCTGCGTGGTTTCGCCAAGGAGTACGAGGGCACCGGCCGGGAATGACGCCGCGCGGAATGCCGTAGGGATCTTGCCTCGGCTTCATTCCCGGGAACACGTCAACCAGCCGCACTGAATCAGGAAACGATCATCGATCCGGATTGCCAGCAGCTCGTCCGGGATCGGCGGCCTACCCTCCGGCGCCGGATGTTGCGCGGGATTGCGCCTATCAGGTGTCCCGGCGTCCGCAGAAGAGCGGCACCGACCGGTCCGCTAATACCAAGTGGGCGCCGGTCTGCTCTTAAAGGCCGGGCCATAACCGCGCCGGGTGTCCGGTTCAGGTCTGGAGCGTTGCGCGGCCAACGCGATCAACCGCTCGATTCCGAATTTGTCGTCCTACAAGGTGCGGTGGCTTGCGGTACCCAATTGAAGCTTGAAGGTGATATGCGGTGGTGTACCGACATGGCCACGGGGTGGCGGGACGCGGCCGTTGCCAATCTCATGGTATGAGGAATCGAAAAGTATTAAGATGACGCTTCGTCCGCGAAGCGCCGGCGCATGACTGCGGTTCAGTGAAGGGCGCCATGCCGCTCGGGGCTTTCCCTGTGAATCGACTGTTGAGAGAAGGAGAAATCATGGGCTGTGGGGCTTGCCGTTGGAAGGCCGGGACCCGGATCGGTCAACTCTTGTTGGGGATCGGGCTCGTGCTGGTTCTCACCGCTGGACTGGCGGCCAGCCCTGTGGCCGAGCCCGTTCCAGAGGTCCGGATCGGAGACGGGCGTGGCGACTGGGGGCATCCGAACCCCTTTCTGCACTATCCGCGCGGGCCCGGCTACATCCGGATGAGCTGGGTCTTTGACACGCTGATCTGGAAAGACGAACACGGATTTGGTCCCGCTCTGGCCCGCTCGTGGACCTACGACCCGGAGATGCTGGCCTTCGTTTTCGAACTCGAGCCGGAAGCCCGGTGGCACGACGGCAAGCCACTGACCGCGGACGACGTCGCATTTACAATCGAGTTGTTCCAGGAACACCCGTACGACTGGATCGACATCGACGATGTCAGCCATGCCGAGGTGCTGGGTTCGCACAAGGTTGTCATTCACCTGCGCCAGCCCTATGCGCCTTTCCTCGCGGACATTGCGGGCACGATGCCGATCATGCCCGCGCACATCTGGCGCGGGATCGAGGATCCGAACCGCTTTACGGATCCGGAGGCCTTCATCGGCAGTGGCCCGTATCGACTCGTCGACTTTAATCCGGTGCAGGGCAGCTATCTCTACGAGGCTTTCGCCGACTACTTCCTCGGCGAGCCGAGGGCGAAGCGTTTGATCTACCTGCGTGTCGGGCAGCCGATGGCGGCGCTGCGCAACGGTGAGGTGGATCTGGCCACGGTTCGCCCGGAGATGGTCGAGCCGCTGCAGCGCCAGGGCTTCGAGATCATCCAGGACGAGCGCGGATGGAACAAGAAGCTGATGATCAACCACCGCAAGGCGCCGTTCGACGATCGCCGGTTCCGCCTGGCGCTAGCGCATGCGATCGACCGGCAGGAGATCATCGACAAGGCCCAGCGTGGTCAGGGGCGTCCGGCATCGCTGGGATTGCTGTCTCCCGACCATGAACTGTACAGCCCCGACACCCCGGATCACGCGTACGATCCCGAGCATGCGCTGGAACTGTTGCAGGAGCTTGGTTATGCGCGTGGCAACGACGGCTTTCTGCAGAAAGACGGGAAACCACTGAGGATCGAATTGCTGGTGTCTAACATCACAGCGGGCGGGCAGACGGCCGCGGACCGGGACGGCGAGGTGATCAAGGCCCAACTGGAGCGCATCGGCATCCGCACGGACCTGGTGAACCTGGAACAAGGCAGCACGGATACGCGCGTCCGCGAATGGGATTTCGATCTCGCGGTGTCGGGCCACGGCGGCATTGCCGGCGATGCGCGGATTCTCAACGAGATGATCACGTCGGCCCATGGTGCGGGATCGGTGAACAGTGCCCGATTCGATACCCACGAGGAGTTGAACGCATTGCTGGAACAGCAGCTTCGTGCGATGGACCCGGAAGAACGGCGTGCGATCGTCGCGCGGATTCAGCATCTGCACGCCGAGGAGCTTCCGGCCATTCCGCTTTACTACCCGGACTCTTTCGCTGGGTTCGATCCCGCCAAAGGGGTGCGCTGGTTCTTTACGCCGGGTGGGATTGGGAAGGGTATCCCGATCCCCCAGAACAAGGTTTCGCTGTTTCCGTGATCTCGTCGCTTCTCGTGGACGGATCATGAAAGCTTTCCCCAGCGACGCTTGAGGGCATGCTGACCTGGCGCGGCCATTTGCTCGCCTACCTTGTGGCGGCGCTGGCGATGGTCTACCTGAGTTACTTGCTACCCGGCTGGCTGCCCGGCGACTTTGTGACCGCGATGTATGCGGACTCGCACGTCGCGCTCGGAGACGACCAGGAAGCCGCGTTGCGCGAGCGGCTGGAGGCTGGTGCCGGATTTGGTGCCTACCTGCTTGCCCTCGGCACGCTGGACTGGGGGACCTCCTACGCCCTGCGCGCTCCGGTGTCCGAGTTGATTCTCGAAGCACTGCCTTGGACGCTGTTGCTGATGGGCACAGCTCACGTGCTGGCCACCGTGCTCGGGTTCATCGCGGGCGTCGAGGCCGCCTGGCGCCGGGGCGGCCGTGTGGAACGCGCCGGGGTGAGCGGCATGACGGTCTTGCAGGGTGTGCCAGAGATCGGCACGGGCGTGCTGCTGCTGATGGTGTTTGCCTACCATCTGGGTTGGCTGCCGGCGGGCGGGGGAGCAACCCTGTACGTCGAATACGGATTCGCGGAGCAGGTGCTGGATGTGCTGCGCCATCTCGCGCTGCCGCTCGCGACGCTGCTGCTCGCGTGGTTCCCGGGCAACTTCCTGCTCGCGCGTGCCAGCATGGTGCTGGTGCTGGGTCAGTCGTTTCTCGACACCGCCAGAGCGAAGGGGTTGCCGCCGGCCCGGGTGCGCTACGCCCACGCGGCGCGCAACGTGCTGCTGCCGATGGCCACGCGCTTCGGCTTGCGTTTCGCGTTCATGGTGACCGGCGCACTGGTCGTCGAAACCATTTTCTCCTACCCGGGGCTCGGCACGCTGCTTTTCAACGCGATCGGGGCGCGGGACCTGCCGCTGATCCAGGGCATCGTGCTGTTCTCGGCGCTGGCAGTGCTCGGGGTGAATCTCCTGCTGGAGGGCGTATACGGACGTCTGGATCCGCGGGTGAGGTTGCATGGACGCGCGCTTTGATCCCCATGCGGGGCTTTGGCGTCGGCTGCTGGCCGACCCCTGGTTCGTGATCGGTGCCAGCCTCGCCGCGGTATTGGCGCTGCTGATACTGCTATCCCCCTGGCTCAGCCTTCACGATCCGCACGACATGAGTCATGTGCCCTTTGCGCCGCCGTCGGGCAGCCACTGGCTGGGCGTGAACGACGGTGGCATGGATATGTTTGCCGAGCTGCTGGCCGGGCTGCGCAATACGCTGGCCTTCGGCTTGATCACCGGAACCGCGGGTCTGGCACTCGGAATTCTCGTCGGCCTGACCAGTGCCTGGTTCCGCGGCTGGGCGGATCAAATCCTGATGCGCCTGGCCGATCTGCTGCTGGCGATTCCGGCGGTGATGATTCTGATCCTGCTCGCGGCGTTCTACCGGCCGTCGCCGTGGGTGCTTGCGCTGGTTCTCGCGCTGCTGGCCTGGCCGACCAGTGCGCGGCTGATCCGGTCACAGGCACTCGGTCTGAGGAACCAGCCGCACATTGCCGCAGCACGGCAGATGGGTGGCTCTAACGCGTACGTGATCGGTCGGCACATGATGCCGGAGCTGTTCCCGCTGTATCTGATTGCGTTCGCGGCGAAAGTCCGGATGGCCGTGTTCATGGAGGCCTCGTTGAGCTTTCTCGGCCTGTTTGACCCAACGCGCAAGTCTTTGGGGCGCACGATCAGCGACGCTTTGCCGTTCTATTACCTGGATATCTGGTGGTACTGGATGTTGCCGCCGATCCTTCTGCTGACGTTGTTGATCATGGCCTTCACCTTTCTTGCAGTCAGTCTGGAACGCTTTTTTGACCCGAGGTTGAGGGCTGCATGGGCCGGTTGAGCGTGCGCGAGCTGTCGGTGACCTACCGTGCCGAGGACCACCGGCTAACGGCGCTCGACCGTGTCGACCTGGATCTGCATCCCGGCCGCGTCGTGGCGCTGGTCGGCGAATCAGGTTCCGGCAAGAGCACACTCGGCAAGGCCCTGCTGGGATTGCTGCCGGACTCGGCAGCGGTCTCGGGGCGTATTCTGCTGGACGAAGGGGACCTGTCGGGCCTCGACGAGCGGCGCTGGAATGCGCTGCGCTGGCAGAAAATTTCCATGCTGTTCCAGGATGCGGCGGGCAGCCTGAACCCGGTGCACCGGGTGCGGGATCAGGTCGCGGAACCGGTGCGCATGCACCGCGGGTTATCCTCCGCGGACGCCGGAATCCGGGCCGACGCCGCATTAGCCGCGGTCGGTCTGGATCCGTCGCTGGGAACGCGCTTTCCGCACGAGTTAAGCGGCGGGGAGCTGCAGCGCGCGCTGCTCGCGATGGCGATGATTCTCGGTCCCGAGTTCGTGGTGCTGGACGAGCCCACCGCAGCACTGGACTCCGGGACCAAGGGACGCATCGGCCGCTGGATCCGGCAGGCCGCGGACGCCGGTACCGGCATACTGCTGATCACCCACGACCTGGAACTCGCGGTTGCGCTGGCCGACGAGGTTCACGTGCTCTACCTCGGGCAGGTCCTCGAGACCCTGCCTGGTCCGGAGTTGCTGACCAGCCCAGGGCATCCGTACAGCCTCGCATCGAGCCGTTCGGTCGCGGGGCTTGATACGCATCGGGACCTCGGCGGTGTGCGCGGCGATGCGCTGTACCGTGTGTTGCACCGCCACCCAGGCGGAAACGGCGAGGCCGCGGAACACGCACACCTCGTCGGTTCGGCGCTGAGCCATGCCGAATGCCACCTGCCGGCGCGCGGCTGCCTGTTCGCCCCGCGTTGCACCCAGGGGGTGGCGGAGTGTTCCGTCGAGGAGCCGGAGCTTGAGGAGAGCCATGGGCGCCGGATTCGGTGTCTCCGCGGCGGAATCGTGACCGAATTGCGGCTGCAGGGGGTCGCGAAACGCTACGGCGAGATCCACGCGCTGCACCCCAGCGACCTGGAACTGCGCGCCGGAGAAACCGTCTGCCTGGTCGGCGAGTCCGGCTCGGGCAAGACCACGCTTGCCCTGATGGCGGCGGGCATGCTCGGTCCCGATCAGGGCGAACGGATCTTTCGGGGGCGCGCGATGGAATCCTGGTTGCGGCAGGACCGACAGTTTTTCGCGCGGCACGTCGGCGTGGTGCAGCAGCACCCGGCCCGCGCGGTCAGTCATCGCTTCACTGTGTTTGAGATCGTTGCCGAGCCCCTGCGCATTCAGGAACCGCGTTTGGGGCGCGAGGTACTGCACGAGCGCGTGATCGGCGCCTTGCACGACGTGAACCTTGCCCGCGAGCCCGAGTTCCTGCAGCGCTACCCGCACGAACTCAATCTCGGCGCACTGCAGCGCGTCTGCATTGCCCGTGCACTGATCACCGGTCCTTCGCTGCTGATCGCCGATGAGCCCACTAGTGCGCTCGACCCGGGTGTGCAGGCCAAGGTACTGAAACGGCTCCTGGAGTTGCAGATCGAAAAGGGGCTGACCCTGCTGATGGTCACCCACGACCTCGGGCTGGCACGCAAGGTGGCCGACCGGATCGGGGTGATGCAGGCCGGTTTCATCGTCGAGATCGGCCCCGCAGTGCGGGTACTTAACCATCCCGAGCACCCCTATACCCGGTCGCTTCTGCGCAGTCCGTTTCGATCTGAGTCGGCTCGACCCGCCCGCGCCGCAATGGAAGGTGGCCATTCCTGGACCGAACCCCCCAGCGAGGAACCATGCTCTTCCACCAACTGACCCGGGCCGCACGACAGGCGGCCCACTTCCACGGGCTAAGGCTTTGCGAGTTTACGCTTGGCGCGCTGTTGACCCACGTGCGCGTTACCGACGGTACGCGCACGGCTTCCGGTGTCTGCCTCACACCGACCCGCGAAGGACAGCCTACGCCGATCCGGACGGACAGCCTGGGCGCGATCTGGGAGGAGGGCGGCAGGTTTGATGTCTACCGCCGGGCACTGGCACTGGCTGCCGCCAATGCGGTGGGACAGTGGCAGCGGGCCTCGACCCCACCAACCGAAACGGCCGGAATGCGCGACCTGCTGCTGCGACATCTGCTCGAAGGCAGCGCTCCGGACACCGTGATCGTCTTCATTGGCCATTTGCGGCCGGTCGTCGCCGCGCTGCGTGCGGCCGGAAGGCGTCCGCTCGTCTTCTGCCGGTCCGAAAACGACCGGGAGCAGGGTGTGTACAACGACATCTTTGAATACGAGGGGCTGGCCGGAGCCGAGATCGTGGTCATGACCGGAGCGGCGCTGATCGGATCGACGGCCGATGCCGTGATTCGCGCCAGTAGCGGCGCCCGACGCCGCTACGCGGTGGGGTTCTCCGCCGGGGCGAACCCCGACTGGTTCCGGGGCTCCGGCATCACCCATGTCGCCAGTCCGCTGCTGGCCGATCTTCCAAGGGCGGTCGCAGCCGGCAACGATCTTGAGGCCCTTTTCAGCTCCCCGGCCTATTGCGAAGAGGTCTCGCGAGGCTGAACTGCTGGCGATCTGGCCGCTTCACGCAGGAGCCGGTGCCATGTGGAGGCGGTCGCTTCTGACGGCTTGGCAAGCTGGGTTCTTTGCCGAACCATGCGGCCGAGGGATGAGGGCCTCCGCCCATGAAAACCCCCTTGCGGAAGACCTGCGTGGTTCAGGCAGACTTCCATGACGGGCACGCCGCGGTCAGTAGTTCAACAGCGATTCCAGTATAGCGGCCTGCTCCACCCACCTCTGACTCTTCGCCTTCGACGGCGTCGCTCGGAGCCGTTTTTCTGGAGAAAGCGGTTGCGGCTGGAATGTAACGAGCCGCGTATCCGTTCTAGTGGGAATGTCCGTGGTGGCTATGCTCCTGTTCGGAGTGTGGGTGTCGCACCGGCGCCCGAATCTGAAGATCCTGGAATCCCCCAACATACAGGGTGATGGGCACGGGCTGCCCCTGCTGCAGAGGTTCGAGCAGATCGATCAACATGACGTGCAAGCCACCGGGTTTCAGTTCCACCTTGCCGTGCGCCGGTATGACAATGGCCTCGACCTCGCGCATGCGCATCATGCCGGCCGTGTCCTCCACGTGGTCATGGAGTTCAGTCACGCGGGCGACCGGCGATTCCGCGGCAACGATCTGCAGATCGGCGTCGGTCAGATTGCGCAGCGTCATGTAAGCCGCCGTATTGGGCTGTGTAGGCGGCAGTAACCGTACCCAGGGCTCGGATACCAGCTCCACACCGGGCGGGCAGTCGCATTCGGCGACAGCGGAACCGTGATGACCGGGCATGTGGTGCGCAAGCAGAACGGGGCTCGTCAACACGCAACAGGCGAACGCGAGGGCGCTGAGAATGGCCTTGCGAAAAGAATCGAAACGTTGTGGGTCGTCCATCCCGGATCTCCAGGGTTAGCGGGCTACCGAATCATCTCCAATTCGCGACGTGGCGTCTCTCCAGGTCAGCGTCTTCATGTTCGGGTCGAACAGAATACTGAGCACCAAGTCGGCGTTGGACAGTTGGACAGCCTTGCTCGTGGGACTGAAGCCCCGCGAGGGTGACGAAGTCGCCGTCGGCCAGCCCGAGCCAAACGTTCACCCAGCGCTCGAGCTCGGCTGCCTGCACCGGCCACCCGCTTGCGCAAATTCAGTTCCGTCATTAGCCACCCAGTGCTACCCATAGCACTGCGCCTACCGCGTCACCGACAAACAGCCACCCATCGCGTGTCACGGCGATGGCCGTCACCTCGGCCGCACCCGCGTTTTTGAGCACCTTGTCGACGCCGGCGTCGTCGATGAGCATACCGGCCAGGACCGTGCCATCCTGGTAACCGGCGAACACGCCATCAACGCCGATCACGCCGGCCACCGCCGTGCAAAGCTGCTGCCCGCCATATCCACAGGTTACCGGCGCCCGGCCCATCGGGCCTTCGCGCCCGTCGAAGGGCCAGCAGACCGCCGTTTCCGCCCCCGAGGTGGCAAGAAAGGGCGCCGAGCCGATCCATGCGAAAGATTTCACTTTGGCCGGATAGCCTGACATCCGCATATCGGCGTTGTCCCGCAGACGCCAACCGTGCAGGGCGTTCTCCTGCATGGAGGAGACCAGGAACTGGCCGTCGGGGCTGAACGTGACGGCGCCGTGCGAGCCCTTCCAGTTGAGCCTGGTCGGCTTCCAGCGGCGCTTGTGCCACTTCCAGACGGTTACGCCCCCATAGTGCCCTACCGCGAGGCGGCGACCTTTCACGTCGAAGCCGAGGCCGCCGACCGTGCTCGGGTGTTCCAACTGCGTGGCCGCCGCCGCGCCCACGCGCCAGACATGGGCGTTGCGACCCGAGGAACAGGCGCGCCAGCCTGGACCGGCGGCGACGCAGTCGACCCAGCGCGTACCGAAGCTCGCAAGCTCCTCAATGGCGCCGTCCGGTGACAGGCGCAGGAACCGCCCGTCATCACCGCCCGTGAGTACGGAGCCAGTGTCGCGATCGGCTGCAAGACAAAGCACCGCACCCCGATGCGCTGCAATGGCGAGGGGCGGAGCCTCCCGACGGAAGAAACGCACGGTGCCATCGCCGAAGCCGGTTGCGACCGCGTCGCCAACGGCCACGGCGCCCGTGACTGGAGCGCCGGTCTCCAGTTTCAGCCCGCGCCGCTCCAGCGGGGTTTCGGACACCCCGTCCGCCGCCCCCGCGATCAAGCCGCCCGACACCCAGCAAAGCCCTCTTCGAGCCCCATGCTCTCGAGGTTGCGGCCAATGAATACCAGCCGCGAGACGCGCCGCGCGTCGTCGGGCCACGGCCCCATCGGCGCACCGTCCATCAGCATGTGCACGCCCTGAAACACATAGCGTTCGGTTTCGCCCTCGAAGTCCAGTATGCCCTTCGAGCGCAGGATGTCCGGGCCTCGCTCTTGCAACAGTTGCCCAAACCACGACTGAAACCGGTCGAGATCGAGCGGCACATCCGAGGTGAACGAAAGGCTGGTCACATCGTCGTCGTGCTCATGGTCATGGTCGGAGGTCAGGAAATCGGGCTCGACCGCCAGAACCCGTTCGAGGCTGAAGGCATTCAAGCCGAGTAACGTATCCAGCGGAACGGCGCATTGCTCGGTGGGGACAATCTTGGCATAGGGGTTGATACGGCGGATGCGTGCCTCGACGCCACCCAGCGCATCCGGGTTGACCAAATCGATCTTGTTGAGCAGCACGATGTCGGCGAAGGCGATCTGCTCTTCGGCTTCGTGGTGCTGGCCGAGCTGATCGGCCAGGTGGACAGCATCGGCGACGGTTACGATCGCGTCCAGTCGTGTCCGCTCGGCAACATCCGCATCGACGAAGAATGTCTGAGCCACGGGTGCGGGATCGGCCAGGCCGGTGGTCTCAACGATGATGGCGTCGAACTTGTCCGCCCGCTTCATCAACCCACCAAGGATACGGATCAGGTCTCCACGGACGGTGCAACAGATGCAGCCGTTGTTCATCTCGAACACTTCCTCGTCAGCGTCCACAATGAGATCGTTGTCAATACCCTCCTCGCCAAACTCGTTGACGATCACGGCGTAGCGCCTGCCGTGGTGTTCGCTAAGAATCCGGTTCAGCAGCGTCGTCTTGCCGGACCCGAGAAAGCCCGTCAGTACGGTCACGGGGATTTGTGTGGTCTGTGTCATAAGGCCCCTCCCGTGCGGCGGAGACGGCCGCGCCGCATCGGCTGTGGATGTCGAAGAAGTCCTGTCGGTCAGCTCTGACCGAGCGAACACCGTTTCTGATGCCGACGCCTGCAGTGAGACGCCCTCGGGTGGTGGTGATAACCACGGGATCGGTCAGAACGACGCGCTCGATGCGATTGCCAATCGGGGACGATAAGCCATCGAGGTTCGTTATGCGATGTTATACTATTTCTTATCGGGGAAAGTTCCTTGTGCTCCGTGGGCTGCTGTGGCGGGGGTCTCTGGGGCAATGAAGGAAACGGCTGTGCGCGCAGGCTCCTGCTGGCTCGTCGATCCCCACCAGGATCCCCGCCTTGTCGTCGCCTCCTGCAGCATGACTTGAAAGGAGCAACTATCACCCGCAGTTATCGGGAGTCGCGAAGCGCAAAATCGACTCACACCTTGTAACACTTGCCGCCGACCCAGCTTACCGCAATCCTTCGCGGCTTGGTGGGACCTCGGTGGATCGCATGCCCGGGGTGTGCATGGCAAGCGCCCAGGCGAGCAGCGCGAGCATGAGGTGCACGAGCACCAGCACCGGCGCGAACGGCTGATCCAACGCAAGGCTTGCGCCCCAGGCGAGCAGAAACCCTGCAAGGGCAAGGCCCAGCGACCAGCCCAGCAGACCCCTGGCGTCACGCGCGAGGAAACTGGCGCCCCAAGCGGGCAACAACAGTGTCGCCAGCGCCGCCGGAACGCCAAGCGCCATGCTGCCCAGGACGATCGCGCCGAGCAGCCAGGCGGCCCCGAGTGCTTGGCGCCAGCGTGCCGGACCGGAATGGGCGGGAACATCGGGAAACAACTGGTGGTGTAGCCACAGCCTCATCAGGATCGGCCAAAGCATCAGGCTGGCCAGCGCGGCCACGGCGATCGCGCGGAATTCGATCGCTCCGACGAAGTACAACTGGCCTTCGGCCCACGACGCGGCAGCGAGGCTGGCC
>Ga0207421_10006940_pt1 | contig 12207 bp, 12 predicted proteins | sample SodLakKL_010_SED_4_FD_187542 | JGI IMG/M metagenome (GOLD analysis project Ga0207421, IMG submission 187542) | Alkaline sediment microbial communities from Lake Tanatar, Kulunda Steppe, Russia - 8KL_010_SED (SPAdes) (version 2) | ecosystem: Environmental > Aquatic > Non-marine Saline and... | reverse complement strand
ATTTTGAACCTGAAATCGTTAAACGTAAGTCCACGGCACTAAAAACACTTTTTTAGAAGTACCCTTATATTTTAAGGCAGGATGTGTTTGGCCATTCTTGGTTGTTTGCCGATTGTCTGTCGTATATGATGCAGGAGAAGCTTTTCGGTTTGGCAAAGTGTTTCCTGTGAAGCCTGGCGTATAGCGGATGGGGCTGCCAGGCAGAAAATCGCTTCTGTGCCGATGGTGAGCCTATCGGGAAATGTCTTTTCGCAATCACCGCAGATAAGACTGCTTTTATCGCTGGAAAAATAAGCATCCTGCCAGTCAGTTGAAAGCGGTTTTCTACAATTGCCGCAATAATCAAAAGAAGGTTTAAGTCCGGTTTCATCAAGGAGCTTTAGCTGAAACCAAATCAAAAGGCCGAGCCTCTGTCTGTCTTCGTTTGCCAGTGAGATATGCTGGACAAATTTTTCAAGGATATCAAATAGTTCCGGATGCGGGTCATATTCATCGGTAAAATCGTTAATGAGTTCAGCGGCGAAAAGTACGCAATTCATCGCGTAATAGTTGTTGCTTAAAGTCGTAAATCCGGTAGCCTGCTCAAACTCAGCCAGCGTTGTCAGGGATTCCTTGGAAGCAGATTCTGTGAACATTACTCTACCTACGCTAAGAACCTCCAATGGACCGTCAAAAGATTTTGATTTTGCGCGTTTGGAACCTTTTGCGATGGCGCTGACCTTGCCATGGTCTCTGGTAAAAAGTGTTATTATCTGTGATGTTTCGGAGTAATCGACGGTTCGGATGCAGATTGCGCGGTCTTTTATAAGCATTATTCGGGCTCTTTGTCTATCTCAAGCCGGACTCTTTTTATCTTACGAGTCTCTGCCAACGCAACGGTAAAAGTTATGTTCTTATATCGGAATGATTCGCCGGTTTTGGGTATTCGCCCAAGCTGCGCCAATACAAAGCCGCCAACCGTATCGAAATCTTCTTCGCTTGGCAGGTCGAGATCGTAATGGTGGTTCAGGTCGTCAATGTCTGTGCGTGCATCAACTTCCAGCACATTTTCCTCAATCTGATTTACAGGTTCGGGTGGAATTTCTTCGTATTCATCAGTGATCTCACCAACAAGCTCTTCGAGAATATCCTCTATGGTAACGATACCGGCAGTGCCGCCGTATTCATCGAGTACAACGGCGATATGAAGTTTCTGAGTCTGGAATTCATGCAATAACTCGCGCAGCAGCTTCGTTTCAGGGACGAAATAAGCCTTTCTCATTACATCTGCCATTGTAAAATGCTGAGGATCTTTGCCGACTTCCGTGAGAAGGTCTTTGGCATAAACAAAGCCGATGATACTGTCTATATTCTCACGAAAAACCGGCACCCTCGAATGGCCTGCGCTGATAATAGTATCGAGTATTTTCTCTCTCGGACAGCCAAGTTCAATGGCTACGATATCTGTTCGAGGGGTCATTATCTCATCAGCGGTTGTCTCGCTGAGTCTTAAGACTCGCTCTATCATCCACTGCTGCTGCTTGTCAACGACTCCTTCGATACGCCGTTGCTCAAGGCCATTTAAAAATTCTTCCTGTTTTTCCTCCTGCTCTTCTTCTTCGGTTGCCTCTGGCACACCTGCCAACCGCCGGACAACCAAATCGTAAGATTCCAATACAATGAGTATCGGCAGAGCTAATTTGCTAAGCAGCATCAGCAGCGTATAGCTTTTGGCAATTATTTTTTCACCGTTATATTTTGCCCAGAAATGCGGGACAGCCAAAGCAAATATCCAGTATATCAGTACGGTGATAGCAAAGCTGAATATGTAACCGGTAACGGTCAGGGGCCTGCTTACACCGGCAAAAAGAATCAATATAGAGATAAATATCCCTGCGAGAAATACAAATCGGTATAATGCCGCGGCAAGTACCAGTTTGTCGCGATTCTCGACAAGAGCGTCAAAAAAATTCTCCTGGCTGTATGCTTTGAACGCTTCTTTTATTTTGCCGTGCGAAAAACTGCGCAAAGCAATCGTTATAGCAGAGAAAAACAACTCCCCTATCGTCAGGAGGCATATCACAAGAAACATCCACGCGTTAAAACTCAATCAATGATCCTTCCAATTCTAATTTTATTCTTAACTTAAGATGAGTGGCACGATTTCGCACCGTATATAGCACCGTAGCCGGCTTGGGTCAATATCTTATCTTCGGCCTTGTGCATTCGCTCGGCCTGGCGCCGATCACTATCGTCAAAACCCAGATTATGAAGCATTCCATGCACCAAGTAGAGGGCCAGTTCGGCCTGTTCACTGTGTTTTCTCCGACTGGCCTGGCGACGAGCCTTTTCGCCATTTACGATAATATCAAACACCCGTCCAGACTCATCTTCATCTGTAAGGTCGAAGCTGATAACATCGGTGGCGGTGTCTCGATTCAGAAATTCGCTGTTTATACGCCGCATTTCCTCGTCACCAACAACTGATATGCTGATTTCAGCATTATAAAGGCTGAATTTTTCGCAAATTTGGTTTAGGAGTTTTCGTATTTGTTGCTCGCCAAGATGAATTTCATCAAAGGCGCAGCGTATTTGAATATCCAGATTTGGTTGGCGCTGTTCTGATTCCATTACTTATCGCTGTTTTCAGAAGTAATCACCTGCTGCTTTTTGGATTCTGTCGGCGGCTGTTCCGGAAGTTTGGTCTTTAGCTCTTGTGATTTGTCCATATCAGCCACATCCGGTCTTTTTGGGTATGCTATTCGACCGTGATAATGGGTAGCCAGTGATTTAGAGATACTCTGCTCTATCCGGCTAAGCTCACGGAGTGTAAGCTCACATCTATCGAACTGCCCTTCTCTCAGCCGCTTCATGGCAATGTTGTGAACGACCGCCTCTACTTTGGTAGGGGTAATCTCCGTCAGCGATCGGACGGAACTTTCGGCTGCATCGGCAAGCATTACTATGGCCGATTCTTTCGTTTTTGGGGTGGGACCGCTATACTTGAATTCGCTTTCGGATGGCTGGCTGTGGTTTTTATCCTGCTTCTTCCTGGCCTCGTTATAAAAGTACTCCACGAGCGTGGTTCCGTGGTGCGTCTCAATGAATTGATGCAGCACCGGAAGAAGGCCGTATTCTTTCGCTATTTCGATTCCATCTTTTACATGCCCGACGATAATAAGTCTGCTCATCGCAGGTGAAAGCTCCTTGTGGCGACTGTCGAGCCCCATTTCATTCTCGGCGAAATAGCCCGGTTTATTTATCTTACCGATGTCGTGGTAGTAGGCACCGACCCGGCAAAGCAGTCCGTTACATCCGATAGACTCGGCGGCGGTTTCCGAAATTGAACCGACCAGCAGGCTGTGGCTGTATGTGCCCGGAGCTTCCATCGCCAGCCTTTTGAGCAATGGCTGGTTTGCGTCGCTGTAATCAAGCAGCGTCATGCTGGTGGCAATATGGAAAATCTTTTCGATAAGAGGCAAAAGGCTCTGGATAATAAGCCCTGCCAGCAGTGCTGCTCCTGAGTGTAGGCCGGCTGTGCGAAAGACATCTTTCCAGGGAAGATTATTAGCCATAATCTCAACCGCAAGCGAGGTAATAAAAACAACTATCGCGGCAAGTGCTCCCACTTCGAGCAGTTTCATCCTTGTTCGCACTTCTCGCAGCGAAAAAACACAAGCTATAACTCCTGCCGACATCGTGAAAAAAAGCCCCAGGTTATTAATCTCGTTCACGGCGAGAATAGCAAACAGACAGTAAAAAATGCTCATTCCCAGCGCGAATCGCTGGTCGTAAGCTATTGTTAGTATAATCGCAGCAGTAACTGCCGTTCCAGTAGCCCACGAATGCTGTCCGCTGAGCATCCAGCCTGACTTTGTTATCGCCAGCAACAGTATAAACAATCCGATAATGGCGGCAGCTCGGGTGTGTTTGCGCAAAATCCTTTCCTGGTAGTGATAAACATATAATGCCGCCGCAACAGAAATTAGTATAGTCAACACCACAACAGGCAACATCTGGCGGTAAAGAGAGCCGGTGATAAAATCAAACGAAAGCACCACCGTCGCGGCCGCAACAAAAACAAGCCACAGCATAGCTGAAATAATAACATCGGTATTTGCAAGCTGCTTCCAGACGCCGATTCGCTCGGCGGCTTTGGTCTTTCTGACTTTTTCACGACGCGGATTAGATTTTTTATTGAGAACGCCCATATATATACCCATCGCCAATTACAGCGTAACTACTTATAAAGTTTAACCCGGTATCAGAGATTGCCTGCCTCTTCGCCTTTTTCGCGGTAGGCCTGAACGATATTCTGAACCAGTTTATGGCGAACAATGTCTTCTCGCATTAGCTCAGCTGTTCCAATGCCGGGAATTTTTTTCAGCGTCTGCATTGCTTCTATCATCCCGCTCTTTTGGCCGCTGTGCAGGTCTATCTGCGTAACATCGCCGGTTATCATCATTTTTGAACCGTGGCCCAGCCGAGTAAGCATCATCAGCATCTGCATCGGCGATGTATTCTGGGCCTCATCACATATTATCACCGCCTCATTTAATGTTCGCCCTCGCATAAACGCAAGCGGTATAACTTCTATTATATCAAGTTCCGTAAACTTTTTCATCTGCGCAAAGTCCATCATATCCTCCAGGGCATCAAACAATGGCCTGAGATACGGATTTACCTTTGCCTGAATATCGCCTGGCAGAAAGCCGAGTTTCTCGCCGGCCTCTACCGCGGGTCTGGCCAGGACAATCTTTCTTATTTCTCTGCGTTTGAGCATCGAAACCGCGACAGCTACTGCAAGGTAAGTTTTTCCAGTACCCGCAGGTCCAACGCAAAAAGTAATGTCGTTTTTAATCATCGTTTCAATATATGCCAATTGCCCACGGGTGGCAGGTTCAATCAGCTTTTTACCCGAAAAAACGCGTATAGCTGTGCCGTTTGAGCTGGGCGGGGCATTATCGCTTCGGTTTATGATCGCCTTAACATCGGACTCTTTAATTTGGCCGTGGCGGATTAAATGCTTCTGCATCCTGTCAACAGCCTCTGCCGCGGCTTCGGCGTTGTCTTTATCACCGCTTATTATCAGATTAACGCCGCGAACAGTTACCTGGATATCAAATGCTTTTCTGAGCATCCGAAGATACGAATCGGTCGGGCCGAAAAGCTCTACCTGTCTTTGTTCCGAATCAAGTTGTACTGTTATATCCAAGCTGTTATGACCCTAAAACTATAAAAACAAAATAAAATATAAATACGCAAAAATCCCTGCCGCCAGCGGAGAATCTATCAAATCCAATATACCCCCGAATCCGGGCACTTTGTTCGCCGCATCTTTGGCCTGGGCATCGCGTTTTATCATAGACTCGCAGCAATCGCCCAACTGCCCAGTAACAGCCATTAAAACGCCGAAAATCGCCGCCAAACCCGCTGATATTATCCCGGTTAACAGGCTTATTATCACAGAAAGCATCGCGGCTGAAATTATACCACCTGCCAGGCCTTCCCAGCTTTTGTTCGGGCTTACATTAGGGGCGAATTTATGCTTTCCATAGGCGCTTCCAATAAAATATGCTCCTATGTCGGTGATTTTTACACCGAAAATAAACATTATTAACGCCCAGAAACCAAAATCTACTCTAATCGCTACCGCAAAACCGGCAAGCAAGCCCAGGTATATCGCAGTAAAACATCCGGCTCCGATATTTCCAACGACATTTTTCATACCAAATCGCATATTCTGCGCCAGAAAAAAGACCATAAGTGAAAAAGCCGCCACAAATGCCAGATAAATACCCAGCGACATATCGAGTAATTGCGTAAAATACCAGCTTAAAGCTAATAAAATCGAAGATATGGCTGTAACTGGCTGGATAATTTTCAGATTCTTGCCGGCAACGAGAACGCCCATTTCCTGATTGGCCGGAATCATTAAAAGCCCAACCATCACAGCAAAAAGAGTCCCCTGAACGGCAGCATGTTCGCCGGGGTCGGTTGAAAGCGAACCGTCAAGCCAGGCGTCAACGGTAACCACCCCCACGAAAAACAATATCATAAGTATTCCGAAAATTAATCTGTGTTTTAGCATAAAACCTGCTGAATATATTTAGCAATCAGCCGAGTGCTCCAAAACGGCGCTCTCGATTGGCGTAGTAGAGTATGGCCTCATCTATATCGGCCTTGTTAAACTCCGGCCAAAAACGCTTCGTCACATGAAATTCGCTGTAAGCTATCTGCCATAGAAGGTAATTACTCACACGCATCTCTCCGGCCGTGCGAACGAGAAGGTCAGGCTGTGGGAAATCCGAAACATACAGATGTTCGCTAAAGCATTTTTCGTCAATATCCTCCGGCTTAAGCTCACCATTTGCGCACTTTTGCCCGATTTTTTGCGCCGCGTCAGCAATTTCTGCCCTGCCGCTGTAATTCAGGGCAAGCGCCAGCGTCATTCCCTCGTTCTCGGCTGTAAGCTCCATCGTCCCGGCCAAAGCCTTAAGAACATGCTCTGGCAATTGTTCCTTTCTGCCCAGATGGACAAGTCGAGCATCGTTTTTCATCAGCATAGGCCTAATGCCCTCAAGATACTGCGTGTAAAGGTGCATCAGGGCGTCGATTTCAGCCTGTGGGCGTTTCCAGTTTTCGGTACTGAAAGAATACAAAGTAAGCGACTCGAAGCCAAGGTCAACCGAGGTTTGCGCGATTCGCTCTACTGTCCTGCCGCCCTGACGATGGCCTTCGGCGCGAGGCAGTCCCTGCCTCTGAGCCCATCTGCCGTTTCCGTCCATTATAATGGCCACCTCTCGGGGTACCTGCTCAAGTTTCAGACCCAGCCGCTCAGCGGTAAGGCTGCGTTTTTCTTCCATAGGTATCTGCGGATTTCTTTTAGCCATATCACCTCTTGCTATCGGATTATCGTCTGCTCTCTGCCGGGCCCGACGCCTATTATGCTTATCGGACAGCCGGTAAGTTCTTCTATTTTAGCTACATAGGCTCTTGCGTTGGCAGGAAGCTGCTCGAAAGTGCGAATACAGCTAACATCGTCATCCCAGCCGGGTAGGGTTTCATAAACACATTCTACGCGAGAGAGTTTGGCGCAATTTGAGGGGAAAAACGCCGTTTCTTTGCCATCTATTCGGTAAGCTTTGGCTATTTTGAGTTCGCTCATCCCTGACAAGGTATCCAGATGCATCATCGCCAGTTCATCAATTCCACCAATAAGTGCCGAATATTTTACGGCCACGGCGTCGAACCAGCCGCAACGGCGCGGCCTGCCGGTGGTTGTGCCGTATTCGTTGCCCCGCTCACGGATTTCGCTGCCGATTTCATTGTCCTGTTCAGTGGGAAACGGGCCTTCACCAACCCGCGTGGTATAAGATTTAACAACACCCATATATTTATCCACCAATTTGGCAGGGACACCGCTGCCGGCAGCCATGCCGAGACTGCTGGCGTTAGAACTGGTAACATATGGAAAAGTCCCGTGATCCAGATCAAGCAAAGCTCCCTGAGCACCTTCAAAAAGCACCGACTTGCCAACGCTTATTGCATTATGCAGATGCTCTGTAGTATCAACTATAAAATTACCGAGCCTCTCGGCGTATATCAGGCATTTGGAAAATATCGCATCAGCATCAACCTCATCTCCGCCGTACATAGCCTTAAAATAATTATTTTTGAATTTCGCGATTTTTTGCAGCTTTTGACGCAGATATTCCGGCTCTTTGAAATCACCGACTCGCACAGCGTAGCTTCGCCCTATTTTATCTGCATAGCAGGGTCCGATGCCGCGAATGGTTGTGCCTAATTTACTGTTGCCAAGTGATTGCTCGCGAAGCTGATCTTCCTGCTTATGGTAGTCCAACACGACATGAGCATTTTCACTGATGAAAAGCCGCCCTTCCAGGCCGATATCCCGGTGTCGAAGGCTGTCAATCTCCTGTATGAGGCAGTCAGGATCAATAACAACGCCGTTGGCTATTACACAAGCCGTGTCCTGGCGGACTGAGCCGCTCGGAAGCAGATGCAGGGCAAATTTATGCCCGCCAATGACCACCGTATGGCCGGCATTAGCTCCGCCAGCATATCGGACTACAACATCGCTTTTTTCAGCAAGGATATCTACAACCTTGCCCTTTCCCTCGTCCCCCCACTGTAAACCGGTAATACAGGAATTCATCTTGCTCCATTCAGCCGAGAAATCATCACGGCGTAAAAACATTATTCTCTTAAAAAGCCACAAATACTGTGAATATGCCGGACACCCTGAAGCATATAGCCTCACCAAGCCGACAAAACGCGCCATAAGCATACCGCAGGAAAACAATTTTGGCAAGCACCTGATAGCACATTGCCGGGGCATAAAAAATCAAAACTTTGGCCGATATTACTCAAGCTTAGGATAAATCTACTAATTTTTGATAAATCTTTCTTGTCCTATCACAAACACCACTATATTATAAACCTTTTTATTAGGAATGGTTTTACATACGAAACTTAAAGCAAGCAAACACCTGCCGTAAGTCCACAGCCTCATTCGAGCGTAAATTCACCTTTCCGCAATTATTTCTGCTTTTACATTTTTAGGATTATTTCGATGTCGTTTACAAAATTTGGTCTTTCCGATCCCCTTGTGCAGGGCATACTCGCCACCGGCTATACAGCCCCAACTGAAATTCAATCACAGGCAATCCCTGCCGCAACAAAAAAACAGGACATAATCGCATGCGCTCAGACCGGCACAGGTAAAACCGCCGCCTTTGTGCTGCCCATTTTAGACCGTCTGGGGCATGAAAAAAAGAGCAAAAGCAAGGCCGTCAAATCGCTTATCATCACACCAACCCGCGAGTTAGCCGCACAAATAGAAGATGCGATAAAAGAATACGGTCGTTTTCTCAATATTCGCACAGCGGCGATATACGGCGGAGTCAAAATCAATGGACAGCTTACTGCTTTAAAGAAAGGCATCGATATTGTAGTCGCTACGCCTGGCCGGCTGATGGACCACATGCAGCGAAAATCTATCGACTTGAGGAAAGTGGAAATCCTCGTACTCGATGAAGCCGACAGGATGCTCGATATGGGCTTTATTAACGATGTCCGCAAAATTATCGCCACATTGCCGCAGAATCGTCAGACAATGCTTTTTTCGGCCACGATTTCACAACAGGTAAAAGCCCTGTCGTCCGGGATAATGAAAAAGCCCACCATGATCCAGATAGGCCGACAACAAAACCCTATTGAAACTATTACGCACCACATTTATCCGGTTGATAAAGAGCGCAAAATGGATTTACTGCTCCACATTATAGAGCAGCAGCAAATGTACAGTGTGCTTGTCTTTTCTCGCACAAAGCACGGAGCGGACAAGATACGCCGGAAACTCCACAGAGCCGGTATTGTCGCCATCGCCATTCATTCCGATCGTACTCAGGGTCAGCGCCAGCGAGCGATAGACGGCTTCAAAAGTGGAAAATATCAGGTGCTGGTTGCAACCGATATCGCGGCCCGGGGGATAGATGTAGAGGGTATCTCCCATGTGATAAACTACGATGTGCCCGTTTATGCCGAGGATTATATCCATCGGGTCGGAAGAACCGGCAGAGCCGCATCCAAGGGCGATGCAGTAACTTTCGTATCGCGAGATGAAGAAAAATATCTGAGAAAAATCGAATATTTTATAGACCGAAAGCTGCCACCCGAAACCATCGAAGGTTATACTCGTATTATGCTCTCTCCGGCGAAGAAAAAGAAATTCGAACATTGGCCGACGAAACGCCAGCTTAAAAAAACAGGTTCAAAAAGAAAAAGCACAAAACGGAAGTAATAGTCAAAACTGAGCTTTGGTCTTGTGTTTTTGTTTTGTAACCAAACCTATAAAATACAAATAAGTGCCGGATTCGGGGCTCTAAAGCCCGATAATATTTAAATTGCACACCAAAATCCGTCCTTTAGCCGGATAAACCTAAAAATTCACAAAAAGCTGTCCATTTTTTCCAAAGAACCTAAACTACCCATATTAACATTGCCGATAGTATAATCATTACAAACGGAACTGTATTTTTCGGGGAGCTAAATTTATGGAAACTATGGTAGAGCAAAGAAAAGCTGAAAGAACGGCCGTGAAATGGCCGGTGAGCTTGTGGTTGCCTCAGGCACACCGTTTTTTTAATGGACGAAGCGCAAATATAAGCCGGACAGGCGCTTATGTCGCTGTCCCGCTTACAACACCCGTGCAGAAAGGCCATTGTGTGGAAGTAAATTTCCCACGCTCGAGTGCACTTGCTCAGCAAAAAGGCAGCTATGCACGAATAAAAAAGGGCAAAGTCGTACGAGTTGATCGCACCGAATTACTTCGACAAGGCAAACTCGGTGTTGCCGTTCATTTTGAAGACAAAGAATAAAACTTCTTCCTTTCTTTCTTTTTCATGTTTTAAGGCTGACAGCTAAGCTCTCAGCCTTTTTTATTGCGCATAAAAGCTAACTTTAATTGAGATCAAGGCAGTAAAATGTTATACTCATACGGAAAATTCCATGCCGCACATTTGGGATGATCAGTTTCCTGCTGATTTTCGGACGACATATGATCTATGAACTCTGATTCGATAAAACAGAAAGCACTTGATTTAGGCTTTGACCTGGTCGGCATAACCGACGCCTCAGCTATTGACCCCGGCCATATCGAATTTCTAAAACAATGGATATCAGCGGGTTACGCCGGGGATATGCAGTATATGGGCAGAAACCTGCACAAGCGAGTAAATCCTTCGGCTCTTATGGAAGACGGGCGATCCGTAGTCATCGTAGGGTTAAACTACACACCCCAGCCCCAAAACGGCCAATCACTATGCCGCAAACCTGCCGGCAGAGTAGCAAACTACGCAAGATACGAGGATTACCACAAATTCATTAAACAATCTCTGCGAAAGCTGGCCGGGTATATCTGCGATTGTGCCGGCCAGGGCTGTAAATTCCGGATTTGCGTCGATACAGCACCGCTGGCGGAACGCTCAATTGCACAAAAAGCTGGCCTGGGATTCATAGGGAAAAACCACATGCTGATAAATCCAAATCTCGGCTCTCAAATTTTTCTTGGCGAGATAATAACTAATCTCGAGCTGGAGCCTGATTCGCCCATCGAGACCGATTGCGGCCAATGCAACAAATGTATAAACGCCTGTCCTACCGGTGCTCTTATGGCCGATGGCCACTTTAACGCCAACCGGTGCATAAACTACCTGACTATCGAAAACAAAAATCCAATCCCCTCCGACCTTGCCTTACTGATTGGCGACCGCGTCTATGGCTGCGATGAATGCGTGGCCATCTGCCCGTACCAGCGCAAAGCACCCATCCGCTCGAATGAAACTTTTAAATACTACCCCCAACGAGAATATATACTGCTTGAAAAAGCCCTGAACATGACAGAACGGCAGTTTAATCAGGAATTCGCAAAATCTCCAATAAAGAGAATCGGCCTGAACGGCCTGAAAAGAAATGCTCGAATATGCCTTGCCAACCTTAATAGAAAAACCAAAGCCCATGTAAGCGACTCTTTGATATAGATATGTGTGGTTATAGACTTTAAGGGACTTCAGGGAGCCGCAATAAAAAAGATATACACTTCCGGTGTCAGCGGCGTAGTTTGTTATCTGCTGCCGCCAAATATGGTCGTTCATTGAGCCTTACCTAACAACACGACTCAAAACGCTTTTTTCTCCAACGGATATTTTTGCAACCATTGCCCCATGCAGTCTTCGACAGGGCATTCGTACCAGATAAACAGAAAATCTTGTTGCCGCTGCCTTTGAACTTCAGCCATTTTTTGGCCGCACTCGGGACAGATGTGGCGATTTGTCGCCAGATGCAAGCGTTGGAAAAACTTCTTTTGAGCCAGAGCTTCCATGCGGTTCTCCCAAATTAATTATCTTATCCGTTCAAATTGCTATATATGCTCAGGTTTAAATCAACCTGTTGCAAACCTCGTAATGAAGAACCACACAAAAGTAAGTATAGCATAAAAACCATAAAATGAAAGAATATTTTACTTTTTTTATAGGACATTCAAATTATTTTTCACCACTGGATACAGTAACGGCAAGCATCCGAATACTTTGCTCTAAGTCTTTTGGGTACTTCTAAAAAAGTGTTTTTAGTGCCGTGGACTTACGTTTAACGATTTCAGGTTCAAAATTGAATTTATCATCCAAAAATTACAGTTGTTTTTCT
>Ga0207421_10006939_pt1 | contig 12208 bp, 10 predicted proteins | sample SodLakKL_010_SED_4_FD_187542 | JGI IMG/M metagenome (GOLD analysis project Ga0207421, IMG submission 187542) | Alkaline sediment microbial communities from Lake Tanatar, Kulunda Steppe, Russia - 8KL_010_SED (SPAdes) (version 2) | ecosystem: Environmental > Aquatic > Non-marine Saline and... | reverse complement strand
TATATCTTTTTTATTTGCAAAGAATCAAGTTCTACGGAAGTGTCCCTGCCGAACATATTCACCAGGACTTTTACTTTTCCTTTTTCTTTATCTACTTCGGAAACCTTCCCATCAAAATCTTTGAACGGCCCGTCATTTATTTTAACCATATCCCCTTCCTCTACATTTATCTTAAACTGTGGAGCTTCCTGCTTTACTCTTTTCATGAGCACATCTACCTCCTCTTTTGTTAGTGGTACCGGAGTCGTTCCCGCTCCGACAAAACCACTCACGTTAGGAGTGTTACGCACCACATACCAAGATTCATCGGTTACGATCATTTGTACAAGAACATAACCGGGATAAAGCTTTTCTTCAACTTCCTTCCTTTTTCCGTCTCTTATCTTAATCTTTTTCTCACGAGGAACAATAACTTCAAAAATTTTATCTTCCATTCCGAAAGATTCTATTCTCTGATTCAGGTTTTTTGCCACCGCTTCCTCATACCCGGAATAAGTGTGAATGACATACCATCTTTTTTCGTTTGTAGTTTCTTGTTGCTTTGTCATATTAGATAAATCTTTCGAGTACGTTTGTGACCAAATAATCAATCCCTCCCAAATAAGCAGCCACAATAATAGAAGCAGCAAGAACCATAGCAGAATATTTAATCGTATCCTCTTTTTTCGGCCAAGCCACCTTTTTTACTTCTTGTCTTACCTCCTTCAAAAACTGTTTTATTTTGTTCATATTGTCCTAATTTTTATCCAAAAACACCCTGCAATTATATGGGAAAACCCCCTTTTTGTCAATTAAATGTCCAAATTCCCTACCTCCTTGGCATGGGTTTTAATAAAGTTCTTACGGAGCACTACCTCTCTGCCCATGAGAGCATCAAACACTCTGTCCGCTTCTTTCGCATCTTCCACGGTAACTTGCATAAGCATCCTATTTTCCGGATTCATTGTTGTTTCCCAGAGTTGTTCAGGATTCATCTCACCAAGACCTTTATATCTTTGCACATCCACATTGCCGCTTTTCATGTCTTCTAAGATTTCCGCCTTGTCCTCTTCCATATAGGCGTACTCTACTCTCTTTCCCGCCTGTATCTTGTAAAGCGGGGGTCTCGCGATATACAAATATCCTTTCTCTACAATAGGCTTAAAGTGGCGAAAGAAAAGTGTAAGAAGCAACGTTTTAATATGATTCCCGTCAGAATCGGCATCACACATAATAATTACTCTCTGGTATCTTAGCTTTTCCATATCGAAATCTTCCGCAATCGATGTCCCCAGAGCAATAATAAGAGCTTTAACTTCTTTAGATTCCAAGATTTTATTCATCCTGTATCTCTCTACATTAAGTATTTTACCCTTTAAGGGAAGAATGGCTTGGAATCTCCTGTCTCTCGCCCCCTTACATGAACCTCCGGCTGACTCTCCCTCAACTATGTAGAGTTCCGATTCCTCGGGATTTTTAGACGAACAGTCGGCAAGCTTTCCCGGAAGAGAAAGACCCTCTAACGCCCCTTTACGAAGAACCGTTTCCCGAACCGCCCGTGCCGCTTTTCTCGCTTTTGACGAAAGAATACACTTGTTTATGATTGCTCGCGCATCTTGGGGATTCCTTTCGAAGAAATCAACGAGTTGCTCAGAAACTAACGTATCAGTCACAATACGCGCTTCCGCATTTCCAAGTTTTGCTTTCGTCTGTCCTTCAAACTGCGGATCCTTTATTTTCACGGAAACAACGCTGGTAAGTCCTTCTCTTATATCCTCCCCGCGCAAATTGTCGTCCGCTTCTTTTAAAAGTCCTTCCCTTTTTGCGTAATTATTTATTGTTTTTGTCATCGCAGCTCGGAAGCCGGTGAGGTGTGCTCCCCCCTCTTTCGTATTGATGTTGTTGGCAAAACTTTCTTCATAAATTTCATATTCTTGAGAATAGCGGAAAGCTGCCTCCACGATAATATCATCTTTCTTCTCCGTACAATAAAAAACATTCGCGTGAATCGGCTCTATTCCTTTGGTCAGAAATTTTACATAAGATGATATACCCCCCTCAAAATAAAAAGAGTATCTCTTCTCTACCTCTCCTCTTTTGTCTATAAAATTAATTTTTATTCCTTTAGTGAGATAAGCTTGCTGACGTAAATGATCGATGATTTTTTTTGAATCGAAAGCAACTTCCTTGAAGATCTCCGGATCGGGTTGAAACATCATCGTTGTTCCCGTCTTGCTCGTCTTTCCCTCTTTCTTTAAATTTCCCGCAATTGCCCCTTTTTTGTACTCCTGAGAATATTCATACCCATCTCGTGATATTTTCACTCTCATCCATTCAGAGAGCGCGCAAACTACTGATATCCCTACACCGTGAAGGCCACCCGAGACTTGGTATGCTTTGCTTCCGAATTTTGCACCCGCATGAAGTGTAGTCATTACCGTTTCTACAGCGGGACGTCCCGTGTCTTTGTGTTTGTCAACGGGAATACCCCTTCCATCATCGCTAACCTCTACCCTGTGGTCGGCATGTAAAATAACACTTCCTTCACTACCGTACCCACCCATAAATTCATCTATAAAATTATCCACACATTCCCAGATGAGGTGGTGAAGGCCGTCAAGATCCGTAGACCCGATATACATTCCCGGCCTTTTTCTGACAGGATCAAGTCCCTTTAGTACGCTAATATCCTTTGCATTGTATTCTGATTTTTTGGCCATAAGTTTAGAAAATAACCAAGAAACAAGAAACCAAGAGACAAACAAGAAACAATAACCAATTTAACAAATTTCAAAAGGCTGTTTGGTTATTTTGTAATTGAAATTTGATATTTGTTTGTGTCTTGTGTCTTGATTAATTGTATCTTTTTCTGTGTGCCTTGTATCTTGTGTCTTGTATCTTGATTAATTGTATATTACTTTTACTATTTTTTTCTTACTTTCCACCCCGAGACCTCGTCCAAAGCATTTATTATCTTCTCTTGTAATTTATTTATCGTCTCTGCTGAAAGTGTCTTTCCTTTATCTTGAAAATATAAACGGAAAGCAAAACTTTTCCTATTCTTCCCTAACTCTTCCCCCTCGTAAACATCAAAAAGTGTAAGCTCTTTTAGCGTTTTTCCTCCTTCTTTTCTTATTTTTTCGGCCACTTCTATGTACCGGGTTTCTCCGAAAACGAGAACGGAAAGGTCTCTTATTACTGAAGGAAATCTCGCAATCGGCTCATAAGTTTTTGTTTCTTTATAAAATTCAAGAAGCCTTTCGAAATCGAAATCAGCGATTACAGCCTTGCTTTTTATCTTCAGCTTATTCCTTGTTTTTTCCGATATCTCCCCGAAATTTCCTATCACTTCTCCGTTTAAACTCACAGTTGCCGAGCGTAAACCATCAAAAATATCTTCTTTTTCATAAGATGAATACGAAATATCACCTACAAAGAGATTGCTTAAGAAAACATTAATTTTCCCTTTTAAGCTGTAAAAATCATCGCTCGAAGATATTATTCCCAATTTTTTTTCTTCTTTAGCGGAATTATTCGAGCTCTTGTAGAAAATCTTCCCTATTTCAAATATCATTACTTCCTCAAAAGTTTTTTCATTTTCTTTCAGATTTCTTAAGAGTTCCGGTAAAAGTGACGGTCTCAGATATTTAAACTCCAAGCTGACCGGCTTTTCCACTTCCAGAAGGTTGTCTTTTTGATAAAAAGAAGCCCCGGTCTCGTTTATGAAAGAGTAATTGTAGCTCTCCGAAAATCCGAATCCTTGCCACATATTTTTGCAAAGATCCTCTATATTCTCTTCTTCCTTTTCTTGAGATACAACAATTGATTCTTTGGGCTGGCAGGGCTCAATATTCTCGTACCCGTAAATTCTTCCTATTTCCTCAACAACATCTTCCTTTCTCTCTACATCCTTGCGAAAAAAGGGAATTTTTACCGAAAAAGAAGATTCATTACGTTGTACTTTAAATTCCAACGCTCTCAATATTTTTTCCATCTTTTTTAAAGGAACTTCTGTTCCGAGAATATTTCTTACCTCTTCCGCATCGAAAGTTATTTCCCTCTCCTTTTCTTCTTCAAAGGATTGGTCTATCCTTCCTTTCATCGCCCTTCCTCCCGCTATTTTGGTAATTAGAGAGACAACCCTGTCGCTGGCGATTTTTGCGAATTCAAGAGGAACTCCGTGTTCAAACCGTAAGGATGCATCGGTCCTTATTCCAATGTCTCTCGAACCCCTCCTTATTACCTTCGGATCAAAGTTCGCTGCCTCCAAGTATATGGTTTTTGTATTCTCATCAACTTCGGGAACAATTCCTCCTTTTATTCCCGCAACACCTATTGCGGATTGCTTATCAGAAATAACCAGTACACTTTCATTAAGCTCAAGTCTTTTTTCTTCCAAAGTAACTATTTTCTCTCTCTTTCTTGCATAACGGACGCTTATCTTTTCTCCTTCTATTTTCTCCGCATCAAAAGCGTGGAGCGGTTGTCCGGTTTCAAGCATTACATAATTAACAATGTCCACAACATTGTTTATCGGCTTTAAGCCACAAGTTCGAAGTCTGTTTTGGATATATGCCGGAGATTTCTTTACATTTAATCCTTCAACTCCCGAAAGCACATAACGAGAGCAAGCATTCCTTACGTTAACACTTATTTGATCTTCTATCTCCGTCTTTCCGCTTTTTATATCTGTGTTCGGCCACTCATACTTCATTCCGGTTATGGCGGAGATTTCTCGCGCAACTCCCATGTGAGAAAGACAATCTCCCGCTCTGCTTGAAAGAATATCTATATCCAAAACATAGTCCTTCCCTACCTTTTTTACCTCTTCAACTTCAAAAAAGTGCATCATCAGCAAGCTTGCCAACTCTTCGGGGGTAGGAAGTTTTTCTTTAAAAAATGACTGTAAAAAATTATAAGAAAATTTCATGCTTATCTAAATATTTATCGAAAAGCTAAAACTGCTTTAAAAATCTCAAATCCCCGCTATAAAACAGGCGAGCATCATCTATTTTGCGCTCTATTGCCGCAATCCTGTCCACGCCCATTCCGAAAGCAAATCCACTAAATTCAGTAGGGTCTATTTTTGCGTTTTCCAAAACCCGGGGGTGGACCATCCCCGCTCCCATTATTTCCGTCCATCCCGTTTGATCACATACGGAACATCCTTTTTTTTCACAAATGGAACAGCTTACGTCAGTCTCAAAAGATGGTTCCGTAAAAGGGAAATAAGAAGGACGAAGCCGAATTTCAACATTGCCTTCAAAGAGTTGGCGGAAAAAAGACCCCATTACCGCTTTGAAGTTTGCCACCGACACATCCTTTCCCACCATAAGCCCTTCTATTTGATAGAAATTTATTTCATGGGAGCTGTCCGTAGCTTCATTTCTGAAAACTCTTCCGGGAACAATGATTCTTAAAGGAGGCCCGTTTTTTTCCATATAACGAGCTTGCACAGGCGAGGTGTGAGTACGCATAAGAAGCTTTTCCTTCGAAGAAAGTTTTTCCCTATCTTCCTGTTTAATAAAGAAGGTATCTTGCATCTCTCTCACGGGATGATCTTCTTTAAAATTCAGCGCATCAAAGTTATACCACTCATTCTCCATTTCCGGTCCGTCAGCAACAACAAAGCCCATTCTGGTAAAAATCTTTTCACACCTTTTTTGAAGCTTTGTGAGAGGATGAATACTGCCCAGCCTCGGTTCTTTCCCCGGAAGAGTGACATCAAGTTTACTCTGTTCTTGGGTTTCTTTTTTCTCGCTTTCTTTTTGGCTCAATATAAAATGTTTGAATTCATTCGCGGCTTTTCCTACCTCCGCTTTGCTCTCTCCCGAAAGGTTTTTAAGTGAAGCAAAAACAGAAGAGAGCTCTTCCTCCATGTATTTTTTACAAACTTTCTTTCTTTCTTTAGAAGTTTCCGTACTCTCGAATTCTTTTAAGAATTTTTTCTTTATTTTCTCTATATCTTCCTTTTGCATAGCCTAATTTTACCCTAATTTAGCAAGAAAATCAAACGGGAAAAATCCCCAAGATTATCGAATTTATCGGTATTTTGACTCTTCTTTTCGAAAGCGGAAAGCTGCTTTTATATATAAAAAAACAGGCAACTGCCTGTATTTTTAAATGGGCGGGGACGACCGGACTCGAACCGGCAGCCTCCACTGTGACAGAGTGGCGATCTAACCAATTGATCTACGCCCCCATAAAGATAAGTCTTAAATTGTACACCGGTGCCTCCCCCACTCCCTGTCCACACTTGTGCCAGGGGTGGGGATCGAACCCACGACCTCGGGCTTATGAGTCCCACGCTCTGACCATCTGAGCTACCCTGGCAGAGAAACTTTGTTGCGGGGCTAGGATTCGAACCTAGAACTCAGGGTTATGGGCCCTAAATGATACCGTTTCACCACCCCGCTGTCTATTTTTGACTACTCGCCCATTCTAATACATTACAAAAAAATGTCAAATTAACCCCTCTTCCCCCCTCCTTTATCTTGCTTTTCTCTCAAAAGCTCAACTCATAGGGGAAAATATCCGTCATTTTTATTGAAGGAGAGAGTTAAAAAATTTGCAAATCCTTAAATACTTCTTCGTATGTAGAGATAAGTTTCGTCGCTTCCTCCTTGGAAACGTTTTTATTAGGGTCGTAAACCATATCTCTTCTTTCTTTGTGGGCACTCCTAACATCTTCAATGTTGGGAATAATTTCTTTAGTCAATCCGGATAATTTTTCTAAAAGAGTTTCCCCTTCATAACCAAGTTGCGATAAAACATCATTGATTAAATCGTCCGCTTCAATTACCGCAAGCTTTCTTTCCGATTCATCTTCATCTTTTGCTTGCCTTAAAATCTCATTCCAATCTTTATCTATTTTTATCTCTTGATAGGGTTTTCTTTTCCAGCTTTCCGTATGTTTCTCCCGAAACCTAAATTGAAGATAAGGGCTCTTTGTAACTAAAAAAATAATCATACCCACCATAAGAACGGAAACGGTTATGAAAATTATTCTCAGAACACTGAAAATATAGGCGAAGGTAGGAGAAACAGCTTCGGGATTTAAAAAATATTCGTATATTTTTTCAATTATTTCTTCCATAGTTTTTCAAACTTTTTTGCCGTATCGAATAAAGCCTCTTCTTGAAAACGTCTGGCAAGAAGTTGCGCTCCTACCGGAAGCCCTTTTTTTTCACCGCAAGGAAGAGTGATAGCAGGTAATCCGGCAAGATTAGCGGTTACTGTAAATATGTCCGACAGGTGCATAGCCAAAGGGTTTTTTATTTTTTCTCCTATTTTAAACGGAAGCGTGGGCGTAGTTGGAGTAAAGATTATATCTACTTGGGAAAATGCCTTTTTAAAATCTTCGGAAATGAGATTCCTCACTTTTTGGGCTTTAATATAGTAAGCGTCATAATAGCCGGCGGAAAGCGCGTATGTCCCCAATATAATTCTTCTTTTTGCTTCCTTCCCGAATCCCTCTCCTCTATTTATAAGATAGGCTTCTTTGAGGTTTTTCGCGGCAGGTCTTTCAAATTCCAACCCGTACCGTATTCCGTCAAACCTCGCCATATTGGCAGAAACTTCGGAAGCCATAATAATCTCGTAGGCGGAAAGCGCATACTGCGTATAAGGAACCGTTATTTCCATTAACTCCACATCGCTGTCTTTAATCTTGGAAATAGCCTCTTCCAACGCCTCCTTAACCTCACTATCCATACCTTCGGCAAAAGACTCTTTAAGGATTCCCACTTTTATTTTTTCTTTTTTTTCCTTCCTTAAAAGATCACTGGTCACCGAATCTTTTTCATCCTTCCCTCTAATCGCGTCAAAGATAAGCTGTGCATCTTCTACCGTATTTGCAAGCGGCCCTACCTGATCAAAGGAAGAAGTCATACTAATAACACCATAACGAGAAACTGTTCCATAGGTTGGCTTAAACCCAACCACCCCGCAAAATGCGGACGGTTGCCTTATAGAACCCCCTGTGTCCGATCCGAGACCGGCATTACACATTCCGTCGGCAAGCGCCGCAGCACATCCTCCGGAAGACCCCCCGGGCACTCTGGTTAAATCATGCGGATTCCTTGTCGCTCCAAAGGCGGAATTTTCAGTAGATGATCCCATTGCAAATTCATCCATATTCGCCTTACCGATAATCACTCCCCCTTTCTCTTTTATCTTTTTTATGACTGTCGCATCATAAGGAGCCGTATAATGTTCAAGAAGTTTTGACCCGGCAGTACATTTTCTTCCTTCCACTAAGATATTGTCTTTGATTGCAAAAATGCTTCCATAAAGCGGAAGTTCTTTGTTTGTTTCTTCGATTTCCCGTGTCGCTTTATCAAAAATAGAAAGAAGTGCGTTTGTATTCTTGTTTTTTTCTTTAACCCGGGAAAGAAAAGAAGTAACAACTTCCCTTGGAGATATTTCCTCATTTCTTAGTTTTTTTTGCGCTTCTTTTATACTTGTTATCATAAAGTAAATTCCACCTTTAAGTAATCGTCTTTATCTTTGCCCATTCTCATCATTCTTTTTTGCACTTTCTGTTCCACCTGTTTTACCTCGTCTTCTCTTGTAATGTTTTTTAATTCCGGAAAATGAAAAAGTGGCTCAATTTCTTCTGTATCCACATCTCCTAATCTCTGGATGTACCGCAAGATGGATTCCAGTTCACCGGGAACATTTCTCTGCTCTTGAACATCGAGATTAAGACGCGCAAGAAAAGCTAATTTTTCTATTTCCTTTTTACTAATCATATTATTTGGGTGGTTCAATATCTTCCGTTTCTAAGAATACTTCGGTATGCCTATCGATATGCTCCAAGGCATATCCGGCACCCCGCACCACGGCGGTAAGAGGATCATCTCCAATCACGGTTTTTATTTTTGTTTCCTCTTCAATTAATCTGTCCAATCCTCTTAAAAGCCCTCCTCCACCGAGTATGTATATACCTCTTGTCATTATATCCGCCAAGAGTTCGGGAGGAGTCTCTTCTACCGTGTCTTTAATGGTTTTTATAATCTCCTTTACCGATTTCTCCATCGCTTTGCGAATATGTTCATCCGTAACAGTAACTTCTTCGGGAAGGCCCGTAACGAGGTTTCTCCCTCTAATTGAAGTCTCCATCTTTTCCTCGAGCTTACAAGCGGAACCTATGTTTATTTTCACATCTTCCGCCGTCCTCTCACCGATAAGAATTTTGTATTCTTTTTCAGCAAAATTTATTATATCTTCGTTGAGTTTATCACCCGCAACCCGAAGACTTTTGGAAAGCACTATCCCTCCCAGTGAAATAACGGCCACCTCCGTGGTTCCACCCCCGATATCGACGATAAAGTTCCCTCCGGGATCCTGAATGGGAAGCCTTACTCCTATGGCAGCCGCCATAGGTTCTTCGATTAAATGCACCTCTCCCGCCCCCGCATTCTTTCCCGCATCTTGTACAGCCCTTCTTTCAACCTCCGTAACTCCGCAAGGAATACCGATAACAACTCTCGGACGGCTCCGCAGAGGAAATCCCCCTTCATTAGCTTTTTCAATAAAATATCGGAGCATCTGTTCGGTAACATCAAAATCGGAAACCACTCCCGAAACGAGAGGTCTTGTAGCTACAATATGTCCCGGCGTCTTTCCCACCATTCTTCTTGCCTCTTCTCCTATCGCTAAAATCTGCCCTGTTTTATTATTCACGGCAACCACGGAAGGTTCGGACATGGTAATCCCTTTTCCTTTCACATACACAAGACAATTCGCAGTTCCAAGGTCTATACCAATGTCCTGAGCAAATCTACTAAATAATTTTTTGAACATAATTTACAATTTCACTTATCTTAACAAAAGTTACCTCCTCTTTATCTCTTCTTTTTACTTCTACCGATTCTTCCTGAAGCGTTTTCTCCGAAACAACTACTCTGTGAGGAATTCCTATTAAATCACTTTCGGCAAACTTCTCTCCGGGGCTTTTCTGTCTATCATCCAGAAGTACCTCCACCCCCGCATCTGACAGTGTTTTATATATCTTCTCCGCTTCCTTGTCTGAGTTTATAGAAATCAAATGCACGGCAAACGGCGCAATATTTTCCGGCCACACAATACCCCTGTCATCCGAGAATATTTCCACTATAGCACCCATAACTCTACTTATTCCTATTCCGTAACACCCCATAATTACCGGTTTATCATTGCCCTCACGGTCCTTGTATGTAAGTGAGAAAGAGTCGGAAAATTTAGTGCTGAGCGGGAAAATATTCCCGACTTCAATTGCTTTTTTTACCTCCAAATTACTTTTTTTATTTTTACACTCGGGGCAGCCACCCGTCTCCTCAATGATTTCCTTATTTATGCCAATATTGCATTTCTTGCAAAGATATATCTCATCCTCTCCGGCCTGAGAAACGGTTTGGAACTCATGAGAATACTTGGAAAAAGTTCCTCCCGAGGCAAAAGTGAAATAAGTCCGGTCGCCAATCCCGAGTTTTCTGTAAATGTTATGGTACGTTTCCTGAGCCTTTTTGTAGTAACTATCAAAACATTCCTTGGTAGCGTGGAAAGAATAAAGATCCTTCATTAAAAACTCCCTTCCTCGCAAGATTCCCGATTTTGCCCTTAGCTCATTGCGAAACTTCGTTTGAATCTGAAAAACTCCCTGAGGAAGATCTTTATAGGAATAAACAAATCGTTGCAGGAGAGGCACTACTATCTCTTCGTGGCTTTGCCCCAGTACAAGATCTCCTCCGCTGCTTAATTTGGTATGGAAAAGAACGTCTATCTTGTCTCTCCCGGTAGTCTTATAATTTTCAAGCGGATGGAGTGCCGGCATAAGAGCTTCTTGTGCCTGAAGACTTTCATTCATCTCTTCTCTAACTATTTTCTCTATATTTTTTAACACTCTGAGCCCAAGTGGCAAAAAAGAGTAAACGCCCGCGATTTCCCGATTAACAAAACCGCCGCGCAGTAAAAGCTGGGCGTTTAAAGATGTTTCCTCCTTCGCAATTTCTTTTTTTGTTTTCGTAAAAAGCTTTGATTGCCTCATAAAATTGTTTTAACCTAAAACCACATTTTCATTATATCACTATAAGTTACGATAGCCATTACTCCCAAAAGAATAATCATTGATATGGCGATCATTCCTACTTCCGTTTTTTCAGGTATCGGGCCTCCTTTTATTTTTTCTATAGCTAAAATAAAAAGTCTTCCCCCATCAAGGGCGGGAATCGGAAACAGATTAAAGATAGCGAAAATAACGGTAATTGTGCCGATAAAGTGGAGAAACCAAGAAAGCCCCGCGGTAACCGACCCCGCCCCGATACTAACAATAGCCACCGGTCCTCCAATAATATCAAGAGTAGAAGTTTCCGTAAAAAAGGATGAAAGAAGGAAGCCAAAACTTCGAACCGTAAAGAGTGCTGTCTCTCCGGTCATTACGGCTCCCCGAATCGGCGCAAGATAAAGCGGGTATCTTTTTTCCGTTGTCAAATCCATAACAATCCCAACAGCGCCCTCCCCTTCCGGAGGATCTTCTCGAGGGATTAAGGAAATATTTACGCTTTCTCCTCCTCGCACTACCGTCAACTCCGTTTCTTCTCCTTTTCTTTCCTCCATCATTGCACGCACCTTTCGCGGCTTTTCCACTACTTGCCCATCTATGGCAACCAAAACATCCCCTACCTCTATCCCGGCCTCCGCAGCGGGAGATCCCGGGGCTATTCCGGTAGTGGTAATGTCCACTTGGCCGTAGAGATCTTCCTCGATAACTTTTTCTTCTGGAACACTGGCGCGATGTCCCACTGCCGCAAGCACGGAAAAAATAAGAAAAGCAATAACAAAAAATGCTGCAATCCCGGCAAAAAGAATAATTGCTCTTTGATAGATAGGTTTTGAGGAAAAACTTCTTTCATCATCAATTTTTCTATCCTCTCCGTAGAGTTTAACAAACCCGCCCAAAGGCAGCCAGTTTATAGAATATATTGTTTCCCCTATTTTCTTGCCGTAAAGGCGAGGAGGAATCCCTAAACCGAATTCTTCCACTTTTACCCCATACCTTTTGGCAAAGATAAAATGCCCCAATTCATGGAGAAAAATAAGCACAAAAAGGCTGACTATGATAATAAGTATCGACATAAAAAATTACATTAAATCACAAATCCAAAGCACCAAATTCCAAGCATTAAACGTTTTGAATTTAAATATTTGAATTTTACTAAATTGATTATTGTTTCTTTGTTTGTTTCTT
>Ga0207421_10006938_pt1 | contig 12208 bp, 9 predicted proteins | sample SodLakKL_010_SED_4_FD_187542 | JGI IMG/M metagenome (GOLD analysis project Ga0207421, IMG submission 187542) | Alkaline sediment microbial communities from Lake Tanatar, Kulunda Steppe, Russia - 8KL_010_SED (SPAdes) (version 2) | ecosystem: Environmental > Aquatic > Non-marine Saline and... | reverse complement strand
GTTTACCTCTATAAGGAAATAGATAAAATTGTTCTTCAGCGTCGGTTTCTTCAACTGGATATATACGCGTCTTTTCAACTTTTTTTGTGACAGATTTTTCTTCGAACATTCTGTGTTCACCCTTTTTTATCCATATCAAATTTATTACGAACTTCGTTAGGATCAGTGGTTATGATTTCATGTTCCGCCTCTGTTGCATCAACATCTATGAATGCTCTGTTATCTCCAACCTTCACAAAAGAACGACCGATCTGTGGTGTGGATATAAGACTAGCTTCATCATCAGAAAGATTGTAAAAACTTTTCAAGTCATCTTTCACATGTTCGTGGTAAAGTAAAAAATGCATCATCGTATTCTCCATTATTTTATCACCGTGTGGCGAATCCATGAAATCCATTGCTGACTGTGATATAAGCACGGTAGAAGCATGATATCTTCTTACAACCCTCACATATCTTTCAAGGAATGCAGCTGTCATTTCAAGATCCATCAACAATTGTGCCTCATCACCTATAACCATCTTAGGCTCAAAGGACTTTGCCGTTTCCCTCCAGATGTACTTTAGAACCAATGTCATGAAAAAGGGTCTGTGACTTTCTGGTACAGTGCTAACATCAAACGAAACGACATCATTATCTAATTCTACATTGGTTTTATTGTCAAGTGAGCTATATGCGCCTTCAGTATAAGGCCTTAGTTTTAGTTTCAAACTTTCAGCCAAATCAGTTTTGCTTCCAGAAACGGACGGCGAATCTTGATTCCGATTAAAAGACATTAAATGGCCTCCTTCTTCTGCATCAGAAAGAGAACCACTTGCAATATTATCCATCTCTTCAACAAGATCAGAAATCGTTGGCTCTTTTTCTATTCTTAAATCACCGTCATCATCATAGGATGTGTTTTTACGATACAATTTACTCAATGTGGTATTCAAAAGACCCTTTTCTTCGTCGCTCATCTCAAAAGTAGTTTCAAAAAGAGTGATTGCATCGTCAACTGCCTGATCTACATTCTCAGATAGAGTTGGATCGAGGGGGTTGATTATATTTTCAGTACCATGCGTGGACAGTTTGATGATTTCTCCCCCAAGGACCTCAACAAGATCTCCGTATTCACCACCACCATCAGGAGTTTCAACAGGGTCTAATATCATTATAGGCATATCAGGATTTTGTAGCTTTTCGCGAATGATCATCAATTTTGTGAGAAATGATTTACCACTACCCTTTTGGCCAAATACCAACCTATCATAGTGCCCTTTCTCCCATATATTCACAGCAAAGGGCAGTCCTGTATAGATGTCTTTGCCTAAATAAATTCCATCCTTATCAAGGGTGAATTTTGAAAGGAAAGGGAAAAACGCAAGGATATTATCAGTATGCGCAGGAACGCTTTCCCCTGAATAGTTTGTGCCCAAAGGTAGTACGGATTTTAGAGATCTTTTCATTTTAAATTTGAGATTACTCCATTTAAAGTTAGAAAAGAACTCTTCCACACGATTTTCCTGAGAAACTACATTCTCCATTGAGGAAGATTCAGTATCTATAACAAAACCAAAATCGAAGAGCCTTAATTCTTCATTTACGATGTCTTGTTTTAATCTCCTCAATTTATCTAATTTCACACCTAATTTATCTATTCGATTTTCATTGCTTTCAGTACCTACTTCAGAACGGATCTCACCTATTTCTTTAAGGATTTTATTTTGTGCATCTTCTCTGGATAGAGGGTTAATAAACAAAGCAAAATTAGGCATTGTTTCACTATCTGTTGTTACAAATGAATCCAATTGATTGAAGCCTATCCTATCAGGCAACCGTTTTAGTGACGACAGACAGTGAAATTTATCATTCACACGCACACTATCTGGTTCGTTGTAAATCTTTCCCGGCGCCCAGACACAGTTAATATCATCCATCATTCTTCATCACCATCCTTATTATCTAAATTGAAAGAAGTTTTGTTTTTTTCTCCAGAGTTAAATATACCTTTGAAACCATTTTTCCAGAAATCTCTCCAAACACTGTACTTTTTTATAATAGAATAATTCCCAATAGAGAACCACAATGAGGTATACCCTAACCCCACTATTCTATATGGTGTTGTGATCAAAAAAGCAAGCGGCCCCCATGCAGAGAAAAATACCAGTAATAAGGAATAGAATGCCACCTTCTCTTCACCATCACTGTCAGTCATATATTGTAAAATCACATCTAAATACATCAAACTAGATAAACTAGAAAGGATTAAAGCGCCGTAGACCATTGATGAATACCAAAAACCACCGAGAGTCATTAAAGGGATGAAAACCATACTAACCAGCGCGTAGAATTCCTTGTTTTCTTTGAACCTGTCTGGTAGAGGCATATCATAACCATCATCAACTATATCTGTCATATTTATTCACCCGCTGTTGTGTCTGTTGTAAACATACTTAATGTGTCTACCAACTCCTCTCCTTGAAGTCTTCTATGAGCAAGACCCATACTATTCAAATATTGGGAGAGGAAGTTAACTCTTTCTTCAAGTTTTGATTCAACCCGTTGCTCTATTAACTCATCATTACCTTCGTCTTTACAGTAATATGGGATTACAATATGGTAATAGTAGGCTTTTGTATTATCTCCTATTTCATATAGATGATTTTCTAACTCGTTACCGATGTATTCTAAGGGCTCATTGTAAGGACATTCCTCTTCATATAACCCGGGTGCAGGAGATATGTCCTTAAGAGGGAGATCTCCCTTCTTACCTATTATTTGAATCGGGAAGTCAAAGGACGAGCTATTCAGCAACCCTTTGAAAGTTTTTAAAAGTTTGAGCCTTTGATTTTTATCAAGATTATGGAAGGGTGCACCTTCGACCAGTAAAACAGCCACATATCTGTTGCGCCCTATTTTGTAGTAGTTTCCGTTCAATTCTGTAACACTGATCAGTTGGCGTGAGCATTCTTCAACTCCTTCATAGAAATTTGATTCTATAAAGTTGTAATACATCCATCGCCAACCATATTCCCATATCGGTAGATCTTCTTTTTTATAAAATGTGACAAAAACCCCAATTATTCCAAAAGGGAGTATAAACCACAGGTTATTCATTATCAATCCTAACAATACTCCAATAAAACCAACCGCCCCTCCAGCACCGAGTTGTTTAGCTTCTATCCCCATGAATGTAGTCGTCGTATTCATATTTGGCGGGGTTTCTACTGTGTTTGGTAATTCATCCATTATTTATTCCTCCTTCATTTCATTGCCTAGAGCAGAAGAATAATCTCCGCCACTACTTGGACCAGAACTATCTCCGCTATCAATCCTTGCAGTTTCAGGCGTTTCATCAATTGTTATTTCTTTATCTCCTCGGCTTCCGATTGATCTTTCGTATCCTTGACTAACTGATGTGGGTGGACCAATGCCTTGAGCTTGGCTTTGATCAAGGTGTGCCCTGGGAGCACTTGTTGTTGTACCTTGCGTTGCTTGACTGGTACTTGACGTTGCTCCACTTGCTGGACCACTACTTGACATACTCGACATTCCTTGACTGGTGAGGTTAGTTGCCATACTACCACCCGCGGCCCCACTCGCCGCCCCACTTGCACCACTTCCTGCAGCAGCAGAAGCGCCGCCTGTCGCAGGAGCAGCCACTGCTTTCGCACCCATCATCGCAGCACCTTTAGCCATCATGACACCTTTCTGCGCCATCTGGCCACCGGACACCATACCAGCACCACGTAAGGCCAGTACTTCTCCCGTAACCAACAAGAAAGGCATACCCATTATAAGTATAAGAAAACCAAGCCTGGCCAATCCATGAACATATTCCAAGAAAAGGGTAGGGATAGCCATCCAAAATATGAAAAAGATTAACTGTATCCAGATTTTTATGAATTTCTTCCCGACTTTATCCACATATGGTATACCTAATGTTATAGTAGTGATGGGCATTATAGCAATCCCTGCATAAACTACGCCTATTCGAACTGAAAGAGATAACATTATACCTAGCATCAAAAACAGAGCGATGAAAGCAATCAGGAACACTAAGAAACCTCCAGCAATAGGGCCCGAAAGACCCATTTCAGCAGAAGCATGTGCTACTTCATCTGAAAGAGTACCCATCATGAGATAGCCAGGTATATCATTATAGATAGTCCCCATAAGTCCCCTACAAAGAGTCATTAACACATCCATCCATATCTGAGTAGTATATGCTAAAATAGTAGCCAGAATGAATTTTGGCATCGCATCTTTAAGTTTTTTTCTCATATCAAGGACATTTCCAAAGAGATACATCACTCCTATAATCAGGATGCCAAGCAAAATAATAGGTGTTACTATGAACTCCAAAAAGAACTCATTTAACTCGACGGATCTGTGCAGAGCAGCTGCATACCGGTTTGCTGAGTTAGGATTAAGGATGTTAGGAGCGGCAGTTTCTGGTCTGAACATAGGCTTAACAAAAGCCCTCCACAAACCATCTGATATTAGATTCATTGTGTTTGGGATCACTCCAAACAAGAACATAAAGAAATATTCAGTTATATAGCTGCCAAGTGTCTCTACCAAACCCATTATTTTTCACCTTCTATAAATTTTTGTATAAATTCAGATATATTCCATTTTTTATCAGCAAAAATCGAGGCATATCCTTTATAAATAACTAGGAACGTAGCTATTATACTGACAAAACCAAACCCTCTGAGAAGTGCATTGAAAATTTCGATGCCACCCACAGTAATAGGAACTTCAGCAGCATTAGTGATGTAGAGGTAATCAGTTCCTTCAACCATTACTCTATATTCTGCCCCCTCTACAGCTTCGACTGTAGCAGACCCCTTACCGTTTTCGTCAAGAGTTATATCAATCTCTTCTTTAACAGGTCCATAATGGCCAACACTTTCTTTAATAAGAGTAACAGTTACTACTCCCTCTTCTAAATCAGTTTTATTAACCGAATCAAGATCAAGATCTATGAAAACAGTAGCCTCATCACCATCTTCATAAATTACTTGATCTGTTGAGACATCGAAGGAGGGATAAGGAGGGGAAAGAACAAAATGCTCATACCCATCATTTTCTGCTTTATCGAGGACGTCTTCCCGCAACAGGCCATAATCGGAAACGTGTGTTTGAAGATCAACTGGTTCACCATATAACGATAGAAAAGTATGTGTTTCCCTATGAGATGATCTTCGTGTTCCTCTTACTTCACCATTCTCCTTTCTAAACCATGTATAATCCGAACCATCACTCCTATCGGTAGCGTCATCATCACCTACTAACACATATGCAAAAAGATCGTAAGGCCTGTATATGTTACATACTGCCAATTTATAATGAGATACCCCTTCTACATTAGACTCAGGTGAGATAGAACTATAAGGGGATTGTTTTGCAAGACTTTCATCAGGTTTATCAAGAATGGGAGATACATCATCTAATTCTCCAATTCCTTCATCATCAATGTTAAAATTTTCAGAATTATCAAGACTTGAAACACCCCACCCTGGCTCTTTGATTTCTCGACTCACATTCAATTCCAATTCAGTAGCTCTATCTGAATTAGCATTAACTGCACGAATGGAGTTGGGAACCCCATCATATACGTAAAAATCTTGTTTAAACTCAAGCATAGCTCCTCTTGACTCTCCTTCGATTATAAATGTATATTCTCCTTCACTTAGTTCAGGATTAAAATAAGCGTTATTATCTATTACATCCTCATCATTGGCACTGAACACTTCACCCTCTCCTTCTATACTGACAGACAAATCACCAGGAAGGTTCCGTCCTCCTCCTATCAACCTAATTGTCGTGTCAGGAGGAGTATAAAAATGTTCATAACCAATAACTAAAGGCTGAGGCAATAAACGGACCCATCCTCCAAACCTTTCAGGCCAATAACCATCACCACCAGCATCATTATTCCCAATAGGGGGGATATGGGAAAAGGAAATCTGTGAATTCCATTTCTCAAATTCATGCATCATAGAAGGATAGTCATAAAGTTCAGGACCACTACCGGTGAATACAGTACCATGACTAGAGTCTAATACATCTTCTCCAGAATACATGACAAAAGGACGTATTACGAAATCCATCGTTTTGCTTACTTCTTTTTGATAGTCATATTCAAATGATAATGAACCATAAGCAGTTATATCTCCACCAAAACCCATTTTAAGGGGCCCAATCCCATACTTTGTTTCTTCTTCTATTTCACCATACATTTGGATTACAACATTTTCAACATCACCGTCAATCAAACCGATATTGAAAAACAGATCATGAGCTTTAGAGGGATCAAGTTCTTCATGTTCTCTATGCTGAACAACATCCTCCTCTTCACCCCTTAGACTGATGGTTACTCGTGAATAAATAGAGAGTTCAATCTCTTCTTCGCTAAACCATCCTTCAGTACCCATGAACACAGTTCCTTCCATGTACGCCTTGAGTTCTTCATCACTACTAATACTCTCTGCGGAAACACCGCCCCTAGCAAATATGGACAACACAAACCAACCAAGATTGAATTCTTTTGAAGCAGTATCTAATGTATCTTCACCATCTTGAAGTTCAACCTCGATTTCATGCGTTATAACAACCGTCGTCGAAAAAACAGAGCCGAGATCTTCATCAAAACTAATGTGATCCACATCTTCAGTTATCTCGATGATACCCTCAATATAAGCTTGATCTTCTGAGCATGTTATGTTGTATTCTAGTGTAGTATTAGATACATCACCGTCCAAATTAATTCGAAAAGACGCAACTTCTTCAATCACCACCTCATGATCATTTTGGATTATTATTGATTCAATACCTTTATCAGAAGTAGATGAAACATCATCCTCAAAGTCACCTTTAACTATAAGAGGGGGTGTAATTACAGAAAGAACAAGCACAAAAATGATGATTAAGCAGGTGAACTTATTTACAGGATACTCCATATAACTACCTCCCCTGTACCTATATATTCAATAACTGCTGCGATCAACCTTGCTGAAAAAATGATGCCTAAACCAACGATCCACCTATATGCATCTTCCTTAATTTTCTTTTTTTCTTCGTTATCCAGTGCAGGGTTCATCCATTTATATGCCAAAAATATTAATGAAAGAGCCCCAAGACCTGTAGCAGTAGCAGTAATGAAATTGGCGACTACTTTGACTTCCTCCAGAAATGCATATCTATCTGGCACCGACGGTTCTGTTAATTCACCAAATGAAATAACAAATGGAGAATGGCTATTAGTATCTCCAAATGTTGCATTTTCCCATTCACTTCCACTTTCGTATTTTACGTGTATTTCCATCGGAGTCTTTACAACCTCATCATCCTCAGCTTGAGATATCAATTCATTGTGTGTCAGACCCATTTCTCTTTCATCCAATTGCCATGAGTCACCGATCAAACGCCATGCGGGCTCATCATACTCAAATTCATCTGAAGAAGATAAATCTCTGATTTCAAAATGTACGAAATCATTTCTAACCTCTTCAACGTCGACGTGTAAACCTCCCTCATTATCCTCGAGGAAACTTTGTGAAAACACTATTTCACTTTCCACATCCTCCTTTGAAGGGTCTTCTTCTCTTTTTGTTATTTCTGGTTCATAAAAAGAAAAAACAACCCGATCAACATCTTCTTTTTGGCCTAATATAGAAATGTCAAAATCCATATAAATTGTTCTCTGAGTTATATCAAACCCCGTCTCTATGTCTCGGGTAAAAAGATCATCCAAACGTGCGTCACCATCTACTAAAGGGAAATCCTCATTCCATTTATTTTCCTCTGCTAAAACACCAGCAGTTGAAGCTGAAAGGAGTATAATAACTACCACACAGATAACAAAGTTACGGAAAAGTAAACGACTAAAAGGATAATGATTCCTTTTCAAATAACCACACCTCCTATAAACTCGTCTATACCCCACCCTATAGGTTCACCAGTGATAATCCAAAAGAGAATGTTGGTGATTAAAGGCATTATAATCAGGCAAAAAGCGGCAATAATGGTTTCAAACAACTCCTTTCTTGTTTTTTCCTTTTCTTCTGGATTGAAGTATTGATCTTTTTGATACTTGAGACCTGTGATCATAAGTGCTAGAACACCCAAAGACGAGGCAAAGTAAGACATGAACAAAACAAAACCATAAATTCCACGGGCAAAGGGCTCACCATCGAGATCGAAGAGTATCATACAAAGGTGTATCACACTATAACCATATTTGAACATTCAAAGCACCTCATATATCCTCAAGCACTTGATTAAAAATTGTTGGCGCCTATTAATAAGACTTATGTTTGAAAAAACCTCATGTTTTATGAAAAAAATAGAAAAGGAAAGAGTGTTTTTCATCAATTTGCAATTCATTTGTTCTATAGCATCGAATGGACAGCCATCCGAATGTTGTTTATTGTGGGCCGTATGACATTCTCTTCCATTCCGGGCGCAGCGATATATTCTACAACTGCCACAAGAGTCGTTGCAACCAGAATTATCACTAACCCTATCAACACTTTAACTGCTCGGTTCTTCCAGTCGGCTGCTTCTTGACTATCTGGGTTCTCTGCTTTTTCCTTCTGCCACATGAACACACAAAAGATCAACAGTATTGTTGTTATTCCTCCAGCAATGTATATCAGGAAAGAAATTGCCCTGTCGAAAATTTCTTGAAATGCTCCGTATGGTGCGTCCTCATCGTCGTCGTCTTCTTCTTCAGCCACAGCAGTTATTGTTGTTGTCATTAATGTACCTACAAGTAGAACCAGTACAAAAAGACCAACTTTGATTTTGTGCTTATCCATTCATTCCACCTTTTTGCTTTTTGATCCATTCATCCAATTTTTCTCGAACAAAACTCGAGAAGTTTAAATGCACGTCGTTTCTATCCAAGTATTCCTGTTGGTTGTTTCTGATATTGACGCTTTTCTGTACGTATTTATCCTTCTGTTTTTCCATAATGCTCACCGCATTGGATGTACAGACATGTATATTATGCCTACACCTGTCTATAATTCCCATCCTTATTTATGTCTTGGGCTTATTCGTTCTCTTTTTTAGATAGTGTGCGGAGTTTACCTTTCTCTTTTAATTCCTGTAATTTTTCTTTGCTTAGGTTAGTTGTGGGAGTGTTTTCTTCTTGTTCATCATCACTATCCTTTTTCTTAGACTCTTCTGAACTATCACCTTTTTTGGAGAGAGTAGGGACGTCTGATTTGTTTTTTTCCTCCACATCATTGGTACTCTTTGTTTGAGACAATGATCTAACTCCTTTCTTTACTTTTGATTTCAGACTTTCTTCTTGTTTTTTCTTATCTTCTTCTACACGCGACACTTTCTGATTTTCGGCATCTTCATTTTCATGACTTTTTTCTTCTTCTGTATTTGCTTTTGGTTTTTCAGAGAGGTCGTCATCATCCTCACTGTCCTTACCGTTTTCTAATTTTTCTTCATCATGCTTTTTTTTATCACTATTTTCATCCACTGTTGTACTGTCATTCGTTTCGTCCTCGCTTTCACCTTCCTCTATATCTTCTTCGCCTCTATCAGTTTCATCGTCATCCTCAGGCTCATCAGTTTTTCTTTTTAATTTTGGAACGTCTTCTTTCACTTGTTCATTAGAACTATCTCCAACCCAAACATATCTTGCCTGCCCGTCTGCAAATTTCTTTTCGACAACACCTTGTTTTCTTAATACACCAGAAAGAGCACTGATTAATGGTTTACTCAGCTTCTTATCCTTTTTATCCTGCAACCACCTTTTCACCTGTGATTGTGTTGTATCTCCAAGCTCTTTATAAGCTTCTTTTAGGACTTCGAGGCGTTCATCTTTGCTATCAACATCATCACTTGCAACAACCTGTGTTTCGCTGATTATTTGCTTCCTACTCCATACCAAGTATCCTGCAGCGCCGATAATCACTATGATAAGAAGGATCAACCCCCACCTAACCAAGCCATCAAAGAAAGACTCTCCGGTTACAGTAAGTGTTTCTGAAATAACTAATGGTTCAACATCTCCATTCATACTGGTTTCGTTTATGACAATTTCTAGATCATAAGATCCCTCACTGAACTCATGCATGATGTTTTCTCCATCACCGACTTTTTCACCATTAATATACCATTCAATGTGATCATACTCGTATTCATCTCTGACTGGTTCAATATCAATGATAAGAGGCTGATTTCCTTCGTCTAAATCATGTGGATTAAATTCTAAATTAACGCTGGGTTGATAATAGATTTCTACTTCATACGTCATCTCTACAGAGTTGTAATTACCTAAAGGATCCTCAACTTCTATAACTATATCATAGGTTGTATTATCTGTCATTTCAAGGAAGTATTCAAACTCGAAGAAATCATCGACATTCCATTCCCCATTTACTAATTCAGGATCATATTCGTCCCAAACCTCTACTTCTTCGCCGTTAATTATTAACGATTGGTGGGCAAGCCCCGAATCATCATCTATCGTCCATTCTAATGTTTCATTTAAGTTAGCTTTATCAAGAATTAGTTTTTCTTCTTCATTTTCTAGATCAATATTAGGAGCTTCAGTATCTATGTATATCTCATCTGTGAAGGTGTCGGAGGATAAGTTGTACTGGTCGATGAATTCAACTTCAAAACTGTAAACTCCTGCGCCCGAATAATTCACTTCAAAATCAATATTCGATTCAAAATCAACGATGACATTCTTTTGTTCACCATTAGGGGATATCTGTGTTATATTGATGCCCATTATATCTCTATTTTCCCCTTCTGCATTGAAGTACATGATTACGTTTTCATCATTAGTGTAGTCAATATCATCGTCTTCAAGAGTTACTGAGCCACGTATTTCATCTCTCACCAGGATAATATCATCGTGATGCACTTCAGATTTTCGTTCGTAGTGGGTTTTGTATTGGACATACAACTCGTATTTTCCTGTTTCATCTTCAAAACTATAGAAAATTTCTTCATTGTAGTCACTCCAATCTGTTTCTTTTAACGCTTCAAGGTTTTCTGCATATCTCATTTCAGTTATATGATCTTGAGCCCCCTCTTCAACTAACATATCAACTGATACTGTAGTACCTCCATCATAATCTTTAGTTCCATCCTCAATGAGAATATCACCCTCTATAGGCGTGTGAGTAAGGAAGATGGTTTGACCAACGACGGAACTTTTTCTCCCATGTGCGGCCCGTGTTTGTATGTATATAGTATGATATCCTTCTTCATCTGGTAAAGTTACAAGATATTCTTCATCGTATTCGATCCATTCACTATCATCATCTGGCTCCTCATTTATACCTATCCTCATCTCAGTGATCTCTACAGACGGGATGCCTTCAACAAGATGCGCTGAGTCTATAGAAAGGGGTGTGTCAGCATATTCTGTCCAATTAGCATTTTTGGTATTGTTATCATCTTCACCGATCAATGCAAATTCACTAATAGTTGGCTGCTCTAAATCCAAGTAAAGTAAATCACTTACAGCGTTATCCTCATCATACTGATATTTCTCCTCATCTTCATCAAACACTTCCCTCACATGGAGCTCAATAACAAATTCACCTGTAGTTACTTCAGGTAAGGTTAGATCCTCAAGAACAACACTCTCATCAAGTCTGAGTGTCTCCCCATCTGTCCATCCATGTATTTCAACCAATTCTTCATCATATAATCCTGCCATTATCTTGTATTCAAATTCTTCTCCGTAAGGGATTGATGAAATTTCAACTTCGGCATCGAAAAATTCGTTTATCACAAATTCTCTACCGTAGTCGTCTGTGTATTCTGAATTAAGAGATAATTCACCAACAGGACTTTTTAGATCAACTATAATATCATCAACTTCAACCTCCTCACTCCGTTGGCCGTATTCTGTTTTGAATTCAACTTCAATAGTTTGTGCGTAGAGTTCTCCATCCTCCAAATCGTCAAAATAATATGTTACAGGTTCTGTGGTGTAATCCATCCATTCACTCCATTCATCATCATATTCAGGGAACCTGACTCTGAAATCTGTTACTTCTTGATATTCATCCCAAGCTTCAAGAGTGTAGTTCACAGACGGTGATATGGTTCTATCTCCTTCGATAAATTTCACTTCTCCAACCGGAGGTGTATTATCATAACACACTTCTTTTTCTATTGTTTGAGATGTTCTACCAAACTCATCTATAGCACGGATGTATATTGGTATCAT
>Ga0207421_10006936_pt1 | contig 12212 bp, 11 predicted proteins | sample SodLakKL_010_SED_4_FD_187542 | JGI IMG/M metagenome (GOLD analysis project Ga0207421, IMG submission 187542) | Alkaline sediment microbial communities from Lake Tanatar, Kulunda Steppe, Russia - 8KL_010_SED (SPAdes) (version 2) | ecosystem: Environmental > Aquatic > Non-marine Saline and... | reverse complement strand
GAATGTATGATGTGAATGAGGTAACTTTTAATGGTAGCATTTATCAAAGTCCTCGATTGAGGTAAATACGTGCGGGGGTACCCAAGTGGTCAAAGGGGCTAGATTCCCCTAGTTTTGTAGGGGAAGGCCAAGCTTAGGACCTAGTGGATTAGTCCTTCCAGGGTTCGAACCCCTGCCCCCGCATTATCTTATACTTGATAGAAAAAGACATGAGGTAACCGGGAAAAGGGGGAGATGGGTTGGAGCGTCAAATACTGAAAATTTTTGTGGATCATTCTGGACGAGAAAGTTAAAAAAATGGGGTTCCCCTCTACGAATCTTTATTAAAATTTTCTTCTGATATCGACGGTAAATTGGCATGAACGTTCGGATAACTTTCTTATTTTTTCTGATCTGCTTAGCGACTATTCGCCGCCGGAAGATTTTATTTTATGACTACGTGGGTCGACGTAGCCCTTACTCCCTCTATGTTTCTTATTTCGGTGTGAAGTACCTTCGAGATTTCTCTTATGTCATCAGCGCTTGCTATGGCAAAAATGTCGTATTTTCCTGTGATTAGTGCCGCCTTTTTTATTTCTGGTTTCCCTAATACTTTTTCATAAACTTCATCGGTAGCACTGACGTCGGTAGTTATTAAAATCAGGCATTCTTGCAAAATTCCCCCATCACTACAAGTGCTAGTTGTATTTATTAAATATTTCGGAAGATGGGGTGGATTTGGTAATTTTGAGAAAATTTAGATTAGTAGAGAGGAGGTGATTTTTGCGACTGACCGTATCCTGCAAGGTATTTACGATAAGTTGGAGATTAACTTAAGCGACGAGAAGTTCGCTCTTAAGTCGGGATTTATTTAGGGGAAGAACATCTCGTTTTGAGATTTCTCCAAGAGTCCCTTATAGTCGGTTGATTAATTACCTATTTAAGATCTTGTTAGCATATGAAAAAATGGGATTGAAAGGGCATAACGGGGGGTGATTCTTATAGCAGAAAGAACCTTTAGTTGGGGGCAAAAGTTACTTGCGGAGTTTTTGGGCTCTGCAATGCTGGTCTTTGTTATAGTTTCTGCCGGTCTCCTATTCTATGACCAACTGGGTGCCGGTATCGGACCTTCTGTCTTGGCGATAGGTTTAGGTACAGCAGGTTGGCTATTCATAATCGTGGAAATCTTCGGCCCTATCAGTGGGGCTCACGTGAACCCGATGGTGACAATTGCTTTAAGGATTACGGGGGATATCGATTGGAAGACTTTCCAGAGGTATATCCCGGTACAGTTTGTCGGCGGACTTTTCGGAGTTTTTATATGTAATTTGACCTTCGTCGCTACTACTCCTATGGGATGGGAAGTCTTTGCGATTTCTGCTGTAGAAAGGCCATGGTCCACTTGGATCGCTGAGTTCTGGGGATCTTGGGTGCTCGCTTCGGTGGTTATTGGTTGTGTGAGAAAAAATACCAAGCTCATAGGCCTCGCAGTCGGTGGTGTCGTGGGTATGGGTATAATTTCGACTTCAGGGACTATGTTTGTAAATCCTCAAGTCTCGTTTGCAAGAATTTTCACGGCCGGGATAGCTGGGATTCGACCTTTCGATGCAATTTGGTTTATAATAGCGTCCTCTCTCGGCGGTGCTGCTGCCGGTATGACTTGGAACTATCTTTGGCCTGGAGAATGACTGTCATCGCTAACTTAGCCCCCCTCATAATTTTTGGTCGCCGTGTTCAGACTAAAAAATCCAAAGGGAGGTGAGAAATTTGGTCACCGAAAAAGCCATAGAAGAAACTATAGGAGTGAAAAATGTAATTACTGATACAATTCTGGAAAACAGGGGCGGAAAATTCAAAATAGAAGACTGTAAATCGTTCGTTGATCAAGTGAACGAAATGGAACCGGGGAGAGGTCAAGAAGAATCGGTTGTCAATCTTCATGTAAGCAGTGTAAATACTCATTACGATATTTTAAGTGATCTCTGCGAAACTATAGCGCCAAAGGATGATCCATTTGTCGAACACTATCAAACGCCACCAGTTTTGGAAATACTCTGTGAATTAGATAAAGAATTTAAGGATTCCTTGGAGACCTTTATAGATGCCATAGCTGATAATAAAGAGATTATAGGGCGTGAAGCGGTACGGATATATGGGGGAGTGTATGGACCAACCTGTGTAGTTGACTTTGCTCTTACACCGGGATCAACATCGAATATCGTTCAGAGAATTCTGAAAACTATCGACATTCCAGAGGAACACAAAGAGGGAATTCTAGGTCTTAAAGGCTGGGGGATGAACACATCTTACGGATTTGCTGATGCATTTAGACATGCTCTGGATGATGGTAAGACTGCGGCAGAGGCAGTCGATGCTGAAGTAAAACAGATGCAAAAATTGTACTCAGATCCCGTAGAAGCTCAAGCTGAACTGATGGATGACGCCGGTATGGATTCCTTCGATCAACGGAAATATATGAGGAGATATAAGAAGGAGATGAGATCGGCAGTCGAAGACGCTGTTGATGCGGGAGTTCATTACACGAATATAGCGGCTGTTTCTGCATACTGTGTTGGGACTATAGGACATCATATCGCTCAGAGCACCTACAACATGTACAAGGACGATATGACTGCAGCAATTCTAGACGCCGTACGAGATGTGATGGTCAATACCTTGAATAACGGACTGGATAAAGATGCCTTCGATTCACCCGACGACGCTCTAGCCGTCGCCAGGAACTCTCTGGCCGCCGGTTTGGCTTACGTTTTGAGCTTGGATCACTTTAACGTCAGCCAGGTCATCGATCTCCTTACAAACCGATTCCATAATTTGATCGCAAACGTCAGAGGCGAACGAGGAGCTGCCGACGAGCTTCATAACGTCGACTTTATGGACACGCTTAGAAAAGGAGCTGAGTATGTACCGACTCATACTGCTGGTTATGGGCCGGAGACCAGAGGGGTAGAAATTGATCTTTCTCCGATAGATGAAAATGAGACAATTCAAAATCCGCAGCGGTTCACGTATCCGGGTTGCTCAATCACTGTACGATTCTCTTCTTTGATGAGGATTGCGGACTTCCCGTGTATGTTCACTGATGAGGACGTAAATGCGACGATGATGACCAACATAATAGCTCTAAATCCGGAAAGGCCGTTTAATCCCGCAAAATTCTGTAAACATTGCGCTACCGTGACGCCACCGTTTGACACGTACCGTCGGACGGACGAATGTGGATGGTATAAAGAGCTGTAGATTCTAGGGACTAAATTTCTTTTCTTTTTCTTTTTAGTTTCTCTAGGTATTTTTAGATATCTAATAACTTATTTTTTCTCAGGATTTTTGATATAGGCTCTCTAACCTCGTTCTTTTCTTTTTCTTCTTCTGAATAATTATTTATTTTTTCGGGAAGGCTATCGACGAATTTATCGGTTATCATCTTTAATTCATCGTAAATTGGATCTTCACTGTAATCTTTCAATATTTCCACTATTCTTTCACGTATATCTCCTCTATTTTCCTTTATTTTTTCGATAATCCTTTTCCTTTGTCTTATATTTTGTAAGCTTCCGTCTGTTTTTTCAGACATGATTGAATCTCTGGAAATTATCTCAAAAACGTGTTTCTTCTCCTTAAAATTCCTTAAAGAGGCTTCTCCGATGAGGTTCTCTTGTGGGTCCCCTTCCCTTTCAGTGTTAAAAATTTTTATTTCTGTACCATTTGTCAATGCGAACCATTTCACATCCTCATGAGCTGCGTAATTCCATTTCTTTTTTTGATTCTCTATTTTCAATTTCGAACCAAGGGATTTTACTTCTAAAAAAACAGCGGGTCTTTTTCCCACTAAAAGAGCATAGTCTATATCCTCAATGTTAGTCCCAAGATCTATAGAATGTTCGGTCTCAACTTCATCGTCCAAAAAACTCCATCCTAATTCTCTGAGTAGAGGTTCGATGATTTTTGACTTCGTCTCGGACTTATTTCTATGAGGATTTACTTTTACTAACTTTTCGATTTTTTCAACGAAGCAAATCCAACCCTTCTTTTCCAAAAATATACCCATTTAAAGGATTATACTTTTTTCTTATTAATTTAGCGCCAAGTTTAGAATCTTAAAAGTTAGTTTTTCGTTGCTCAATTTTAGTGAATTCGAAGAGGTATACCTCACGATCCGTATATTTTTGAGTTTTAATTGAACGGGATTTCGCTAAGGGGTCGATCAAATATCCTTTCTCATCGCGATCGAGTTGGAGGGTCGAAACGTAAACCTCTTTTTAGTGAAGAGTTATTAAGAAGAGTGGGGTGGTGAAATTTGTCAAATACGATATTTCCTGATTGTCCGGTCTGCGAAGAAGGCGTACTAGTTCCATTTTCGTTTTCGGAAGATATTTTCGAGAAGTGGAAGTGCACACATTGCGACTACGTACTGCATAAAAAGGAGTAAATTTCCGGAATATTAGTTGGAATGGCTCGGATGGAGTATTCTAGTTAAAGCCTCTAATTCGGAATATTAGTTTTTAAATGATCAGTATATCGTAAACATCGGTCGAATAAGGTATTAGGGATGGAAGTCAAAGATAACATTGATGGCTGGATAGGTGATCGAGTGAAGATATCGGCGGATTCAGGGATTTTGCTACGTTAAGAATCGAAGTACTAAGATGAGGCTGATATATTTTTTTATTAAAAGGAGGTATCCCGTATGTTAATCCTTTTGGTTAGTGACGAGAGGGGATTGAAGGATTTAAAAATCGAAAGAAAGGGAAGGCTGAAAATTGAAACTACGACCGATCCTGAAGATGCTCTGGGAATCTCCGAAGATTGTGAATATGATTTGGTCGTATTGGATCACCGTTCGTTTTTTTCCGAGGATGTCGAAGTATTCGAAATGGTGGAGAAAATAGGAAAAAAAACTTTCTGTATGTTTCTTGCCGATGGAGAGGGTGAAATTAGATCTAAATTTTTGAACCAGATTTTAAATCGGTCTAAAATGGTGGAAGGGTTGAAGCTGTCGGATAAAGATCTTATTGGGGAAGATGGAGAAGTTCTCAGCAATGAACTGTCCCTTGAATCGGCATTTTCCGAAGTTTGGAAGGCGGGGGATTATGTCATGAAGGTGAGGAGGGATAGTAAGAAAAAGATGGGTATGTGGATAGGATATCAGCTGGAGCTTCGAAAAAGCTTGGATTTCCTGCCGGAGTATTACGGGACGATTTTCGGCGAAGTTGATGGGGGAGAGATAGTGGCGAGTTTTTACGAATACGTAGAACCGATTAAGATGTTTGAACTTTCACTTTCCGACTTGAGGGAGATTTTGGGCATGGTCGAGAAGGCTTACGAGCAGGGTTACTACGGTATCGATTTGAAACTTTCAAATTTTGGGAGGAAGGAGGGAAAGATCTACTATTTGGACGAGAAGGGAATAGGATTGTACATCCCTCCGGACTGGGTGGAGTTGTTAAACGTTAACTGGGGAAGAAAGATAGATGAGTTGATGAAGGAGCTGAGGGAGAAGTGACCGAAAACTCGATTAGCTGAGTTCCAGGGAAATTTTAACCGCAGGCGGGACAGGGTCCCGACATAGATCCTCCCGAGTAGTCCGATTCCGCGGAGGTGAATTTAAGTTTCCCCTCGTCGTCTTCCTTTCCGACCGTAAGTACCTGTTCTTTCTTGCTGCCGTATCTGTAGATCGTTATTCCTTTACAGTTCAATTTCCACGCCAACTTGTACAATTCTTTTACCTCTCCTATCGTCGCGTCGTTTGGCAGATTTACAGTCTTGGATACTGCGTTGTCCACGTGTCTTTGAAACGTCGACTGCATCCGAACGTGCCATTCGGGTTCGATTTCCAAGGAGGTGACGAAGATTCGTTTTACGTCTTCGGGGACATCGTCCACATTTTTGACGGAACCTCTCTCCGCTATCTTCTTCATCAGTTCCGCGCTGTAAAATCCCCTGTCCTTGGCTATCCTTTCGAACCAGGGATTCACTTCGAAAAGTTTGCTACCTTCCAAAACATTTCTCATAAATGCCACGGAGAACAATGGCTCTATGCCGGAAGAACATCCCGCAATTATGGATATGGATCCAGTCGGAGCTATAGATGTGACCGTAGCGTTTCTCATCGACTCGAATTCTTCGACCCAGGTGCTTTTTTTGAAATTCGGGAAGGACCCTCTGGTTTTTCCGAGCTCTACTGATTTTTCTCTGGCTTTTTTGGATATGAATTTCATAAGATCATCCGCTAGATTAGTGGCGTCCTCGGAATCGTAGGGGATGCCCAATCTTATCAGCAGTTCCGCCCACCCCATCACTCCGAGTCCGATCTTTCTGTTCCCCTTAGCCATTTCCTCCACCTCGGGAATTGGATAGTCGTTGGCGTCTATCACGTTGTCCAGGAAATGAATCGCTATACCTACTACACGTCCTAGCTTTTCCCAGTCTATCTCAACTTCACCCTCGGATTTTTTTACCATCTTGCTAACGTTGATGCTGCCGAGGTTACAGGGCTCGTTGGGGAGCAGGGGCACTTCTCCGCAGGGATTCGTCGCTCTTATCTCACCCAGTTCTGGCGTGGGGTTGTGTTTGTCGATCTCGTCGAGAAAGATAAGGCCGGGGTCCCCGGTGCTCCAAGCATTTTTCGTGATCTTTTCCCAAATCTCTCTCGCCTCGACCTTATCTGCTTCGGAATCGGTCCTCGGGTTTATCAGGTCGTAGCGTTCACCTTTCTTTACAGATTCCATAAATTCGTCCGTAACTGAAACGGAGAGGTTAAAGTTGCTCAAAATCCCCTCTTCGGATTTTGCCTCGATAAATTCTTCGATGTCCGGGTGGTCGACTCTCAACACCCCCATCATCGCGCCTCTTCTCTTCCCTCCGGCTTTAATGACTTCGGTTACGGTATCGAATACCCTCATGAATGAGACCGGGCCGGAGGCGACTCCCTTTGTGGACTTGACTAAGTCCCCACGCGGTCTAATTTTCGAAAAATCAAAACCTACACCGCCTCCGGTTTGTTCTATTAATGCCGTTTTTTTTACGGCGGTGAAGATGCTTTCCAGGGAGTCCTCTACGGGTAGCACGAAACATGCGCTCAGCTGTCCGAGAGGGGCGTTAGCGTTGAACAGTGTAGGGGAATTAGGTAGAAATTCGAGCTTACTCATGGCTTCGAAGAACTGGCGAAAGCTTTTCTCAGGACTCTCATCGTATCTCTTGTCCACATCGGAAATCGCCTTGGCGACCCGCCGGAACATCTCGGAGGGGGATTCTATGATTTCTCCTCTTTCGTCTTTCAGGAGGTATCTTTTCCTTAAAACTTCAAAAGCGTTTACCGTTAGCTTGGGTTCGTCCTCAATGCCGAGCTTTTTCTTGAGATCCCGTATTTCGGACTTCTTTTCTCTATATTCGGAATATTCTCGGGCTACTCCCTCCAATCCCTCCTCTTCTAAAATTTCTATTACAATATCTTGTATGTCTTCCACGGAAGGTATCTTTTCTTTGAATCTCTTTTCCAGGGTTTTTACCACTTTATCGGAAATATTTTCTGCAGATTTACCGTTCCCGGCACCTACAGCGACTAAAGCCTTATGTATGGCGTCGGTTATTTTTCGCTGGTCGAATTCGGCGAGACTACCATCTCTTTTTCTAATTTGAGATTTATCTAAATCCTTTCTTTTCCCCTTTGACAAAAATTTCAATCTTCCCGTGAATAATACTCGTTTATAATATTAATTTTTAGCTTTTATTACATCTTTCTCGGCCAGGTTGGATTCGAACCCATAAGACATCCGGCCTTCGTTTTTAGAAGATTTAATCAATGTTGGGAAATATAGTTAAACTGGTGTTTGTTTGCCTAAAGCGTTAATGTTGATTCGAACAGAGGTAGGGGTTATAGAAGAAGTCTACATGGAGGTTAAAGATCTGAAAGGGATTCAGACCGCGGCCATGATTACCGGACCTTACGATATAATGGCTATAGTTGAGACCGAAGGATTGAGTGAAATTACGAGGGATATCATAGAGAGTATAAGAGGTATCGAAGGGGTTAAGGAGACATCTACAAATATATTTATCGAATAAGCAGTTTGAGGAGACCGGTAATCCTATACGTACCCAAATTATTGGACTCTTAGGTTGACTCTAATTTGACCATGAATTTTCCCGGCACCGATTTTTGCGGTTGACCTTAGTGGACTCAGATTTTAAGTAGGGTGGGGGCCCGGTCGGGTTCTTTACGCCGGTCTCAAATCGAGGTATGCAAGGATATAAGTGTTTTCAGCCGAAAATTTTAGATCGTCGTATTCTGTGTGATGAACGAGAGGTATTTCGGATGGTCGAATTTGAGGCGATACTGTTTGATATGGACGGGGTCTTGGTGGATTCCATCAAGGCGTGGTTTCTCGCTTTTAAAGATACTTCGGAGAGATTCGTCGGACGCCGACTGACGCTTGAAGAATTCGAAGAAAAATATTGGGGAATCGAAGTAAGTAAAAATATTTACGACTTGGGGATGGGCGACGACGCGGTGGATTATTGCAGGTCCAGATATATCGATCATATAGATGAGATAAAGGTCTTTTCTGGCGTAGAGGAAATATTGAGCTCCCTCGACGGTAAGGTCGGTCTGGTAACGAGTACCCCCTCAGATCAGACGTTCGAATTACTCAATCACTTTGAATTGATTGACCATTTCGATGTGATAATTACTGGCGACGACGTCGAATCTCCGAAACCGGAGCCGGAACCTGTCAAAAAGGCTTGCCGAATCTTGGACGTACTTCCCCGAGAAACCGTATTTGTGGGAGATACCGAGAGCGATGTCGAGGCGGGTCGGAAGGCCGGTTGCACGGTAATAGGTGTCGGCGTCGACGGTGACTTGCGAATAGAAAAATTTTCCGAGTTACGGGACATTCTAGAAATTTAGCCTCGGGACGTTTCAGTCACGCTTCGATGGGGTGATCTAGTCATTCCAAGAGTCCCTAATCTCTCGCCATTTCTTCGAAATCTCCATGTGGGTGAATGATTTCGCTTCCGGTCCTGAGTAACTGTCGACAACATGCCCATCGCCCAGGACGTAGTACTTGTAGGTAGTCAGTCCTTCTAATCCTACGGGTCCCCGCGCGTGTATCTTCCCGGTGCTTATGCCGACTTCGGCCCCCAGGCCGTACCTGTACCCGTCGCTGAACCTCGTGGATGCGTTTGCCATTACGCTCGATGAGTCCACACCTTGGAGAAACTTCAGTAATCTGTCTTTGTCTTCCGAGATTATGCTGTCGGTATGTTTCGATCCGTAAGTATTGATGTGGTCTATCGCCTCCTCCAGTTCATCTACGATCTTTATTGATATTATTGAATCAAGATATTCGGTCCTCCAATCATCCTCGGTGGCTTCAGTTATATCTTCCAAAATCTCCCTAGTCCTTTCGCATCCTCTCATTTCTACTCCGGCCTCTCGATACTTTTCTGCGATCCGAGGCAGGAAATCCAAAGCTATTTCCCGATGGACGAGGAGCGTTTCTGCGGCGTTGCAGACGGCAGTGTATTGGACCTTGCCGTCGAAGCTCACCCGCACCGCCATCCCCATGTCGGCCTTCTCGTCGACGTAGATGTGGCAGAGTCCCTCCGCGTGTCCAAGTACAGGTATTCTGCTGTTCTCTTGAATGAACCTGATGAATTTTTTGCTGCCACGTGGAATCAGCAGATCTACCTTTTCGTCCATTTCGAGAAGGTCTCTAACTTCTCTTCTGGCTTCGATGAGCTGGATCCATCCTTCAGGTATTCCAGCTTCCTCCGAAGCTTCCTTGACGAGTTTGAAGAGGATTTTGTTTGATTTCTCGGCTTCGCTGCCACCCTTAAGGATTACGGAGTTTCCGGACTTCAGAGAAAGGGCGGATACTTGCGGAAGCACGTCCGGTCTGGATTCGAAGATCGAGCCAAGGACCCCTATCGGGACTGAGACCTTGTACAGCTCCAGATTTTCGTCCAGTTCCTTCGCGTCGAGAGTCCTTCCGAGGGGATCTTCCTGTTCGGCGACGCTTCTTATCATCCTTGCTATATCGGAAACCTTGTCCCCACTGAGCTTTAGCCTGTCGACGAAGGCTTGTGTATACTTCCCTCTTTCCAGAAGCTTCTCAGCTTCTTCCACGTCTTCCTCGTTCGCTTCCAGAATACTTTCTGTGTTTTCCTTTATCTTGGAAGCGATCTTTATCAGCGCCTCGTCTCTGGATTGAGTCGATGTATTGGCTAGTTTCAAGGCAGCCTTTTCGGCCTGCGTGGCTTTTCTTTCGACGCTTTTCATTATTATCCTCCGGTTAAATATCAACCTTCTATCGCTAGTAATAGTTTACTCCTCTAAAACTTTTTTAAAAACAGGGTGTTAGCCGTTATCGTGAGATAAGAGCTTCGTCGTTTCGATGGATTTAGGGGGTGCTAGTGACGTTTTATCGATCCTTCTACGCCACTATTGGGGCATGAATAGGGTCCCAATTTCTTCTCCTTCTATTACGCGTTTCAGGACGTCCTTTTGGGAGGCGTTTGCTACGATCACGGGTATACCTTCCTCCGTCGAGATTTTGGCCGCTTTGACCTTGGTGAACATTCCTCCGAGATTCCCGCCGGAGGTCTCTTCGGTGAGTTTTTGTATTTCGGAGGTCACCTTTTCTACCGTTCGGATTGGTTTGGAGTTTTCGTTCTTCTCCGGATGTTCCGGGTATAAACCGTCGACGTCCGTGAGAATTATCAGTAGGTCGGCATCTATTCCTGTCGCGGTGAAGGCGGAGAGGAGGTCGTTGTCCCCCATTCGGATTTCCTCGACCGCCACGGCATCGTTTTCGTTTATTATGGGGATGACGTTCCATTTGTTCAGCTGGTCGAAGGTTTTCTTCAGGTTTTTGAATCTCGTGGGATTCGAGAAGTCCTGACTCGTCAACAGCATCTGTGCGACGTGAAGACCACGCTCCTCGAAGCTTTCGCTGTACTTCCTCATCAACTCTCCCTGACCGATCGTCGACGCGGCCTGTAGTGATTCCATATCCCCAGGGTACTCTTCCAATGAGAGTTTTCCGATTCCAGCACCTATCGCTCCCGAAGAGACGAGTATGACTTCCCTCCCTGAATCCAAAAGGTCCATCAGGTCGGAAACTATCTTATCGACCTTGGCCTCGTCGAGCCTAGATTTTTCATCGGTAAGGGAATCGGTCCCTATCTTTACCACTATCTTGCTAGCTCTCGAAAGGTTTTTTCTAGTTTCTTCCGGACTTTCTTCCATCTCGATCCCTCAAAGTGATTGATAATATGGAAAAACCATCTTTCATGGCCTTCAGTTCCCCTCCGCTAGGAGAAGACGTCGGTCAAGGCTTCAGTGGGGGACTTACCGTCCCACCCCTTCTTAAGGAACAGCACGCCGAACAGAAGGGCGAGGATGTTGTCCAGCCACCCTATGGCCGGTAAGGTATATGGGATAAATCCAGGGGATGCGGCATATCCGAGAAACAAAAGCCCCAAAAACACGCCTCCGAGGCTTTTACCGCCTTCTTCTTTCAAGATCTCGTGTTTAGGGTCGGATTCGACATGTTTTTCGAACTCGATTATGGCCGCCTCTCTCGAATCTAAGGGGTCGCTTTTCCAACCGCATTCGCATCTGGCGTTGAAATACTGCCCCCCCTCCTCGATTCTCGCCTTGCTTCCTTCGTATTTATGGATGGAATTCATTTTATCGTAACTCTAAATACTCTGAGGAGTTCATGTTATTTAACGAAATTGGAATAGGATTAAGGATCTGAGACATGGTTAGAACCGTCCGTCTCATCGTTTTTTCCCTGTGTGGTTATCTCTTTGAGGGGGCCGAAGTTTTGGGTTTTAGAGACCGGTTTGGACAAGAATTTAACTGCCAGATGAAACAATTAATAATAGAATAATTTTAACATATTTCGAACGTGGCCGAGGTGGGGTAGTGGCAGCCTTCGGGCCTGTGGCGCCCGCTGCGCGGGTTCAAATCCCGCCCTCGGCCCTCACTTTACATTTCAAAGCCTATCTAAGAAACATTAAGCAACTAAAAACGGTAAAATGTTACTTATTTATTGTTATGGAAAGATTTGATGGTCATAAATGGCGGGTTAAGGATTTTTATATTTTTTTATTACATATAAGGAATTTCTATAGATTTGCTTTCTCGGAAAACAGCAAATAATTACTCCAAGACGGGAGGAAAAAAGAATGGAAAGAGAGATGAG
>Ga0207421_10006935_pt1 | contig 12214 bp, 12 predicted proteins | sample SodLakKL_010_SED_4_FD_187542 | JGI IMG/M metagenome (GOLD analysis project Ga0207421, IMG submission 187542) | Alkaline sediment microbial communities from Lake Tanatar, Kulunda Steppe, Russia - 8KL_010_SED (SPAdes) (version 2) | ecosystem: Environmental > Aquatic > Non-marine Saline and... | reverse complement strand
CCGGGGCGGGGTCGGGGTCGGCCACGTCGGCGGGCTCTTCGGCGGGGAGTGCGGCGAGCTCGAGCTCGACTTCGGTTGGCTCGGTGACCTGTACGATCTTCTCCTGCGGCTCGTAGCCATCCCGCCGAGCGGACAGCTCAACGGTCTCGTTCCGCGGAACGAGGAGCCGGGTCTCTCTTGGGGGTACGCTGCGGCCGGAAACGAGCACATCTGCGTCTTCCGGTTGAACCTGTAGCTTCAGGCCCACGAGATCGTCGCGCGCTTCGGCGACGGCTGCCTCCGCCTCCTCGGCCAGATCCTCAAGCGTGTCCTCCGTCACGAGCAGGTCACGGTCATCCAGGCTCGAAACCATCTCGGCAACATCCGGCGCGATCGCCGAACGCTCCGGCGCGGCTTCCTGGACGGCTTCCCGCGCCTCTTCCGCATCGCGCTCGAGTTCCTCCCGCTGTTCCCGTCGTTCGGCTTCGGGCGCTTCGTCGACGGCCAGAGCGCGCTCTTCCAGGCCGGCCACACGATCGCTTGTCGCTTCGAATGCAGCGGGATCGGCCGTCGCGGTCTCGCCTTCGGCCACGCGGTAGTGCTCGTCGAGCTCGTCCAGGAAGTCGAGCAGCACTGTGCGCGATTCCCGATCCTCGATCTCCTCGCTCCGCGCTCGCGCTTCCACGGCTGCCACGGGGATCAGCTCCACCTCACCGGACTCAACCGAAACGTCCACCCGTCCGGTCTCATCAGTCCGCACCTCGAACGCAGTACCACGAACGCCGGCAACCGCTTCCCCGGCGCGAACTCTGAACTCGTCGGCCCCCCTCATGCGCCGAACGCTGTTGCGGATCGCCCCGTCCATGAGCTCGACGTCGGCGGTGCGCCCCTCGTCGAACTCTCGGAGGTCCGCCACGTGTAACCGCGTCTCTTCGGCCATCTCCACGACCGCGTAATCCGGGAATTCGAGTTCAGCCGTGGACCTGCTATGAGTACGCAACGTCTCCTCGCGCGTAACGTCGTCACCGACATCCGTTCTGGTCCACTCCGCGTCTCCCACGCGCGAGTCAAGAATGCCGGCGATGAACGTAACAAGCCCCTGGTCGAGAGCCGGCTCCTTCGGCTCGGCGTCCGGCGCGGGCTCGGGTTGAGCGTCCGGCTCGGGTTCGGCGTCCGGCGCGGGCTCGATTGCCGCTTCCGGCTCCTCTTCGAGCTCCGCCTCAGGCGCCTGGTCAACGGAGAGCCCGGGCTCGTCCGGGGCGTCCAGCGGACGTTCACAGGCTCCCGCGGCAACCATGAGAAACGCCGCAGCCGCGATCCCAAGCCCGCAGGCGCCCCACTTGCACAGCTTCACTATTCGATCTCTTTCAGTCATTCGGGTCATCGGCGTATCCTGCGTCGGTAATGTCCCAGTCGTATTCGTCGGTCAGAGTCTCCTGAGCATGTTTTGCCTCGTCGGTATATTCAGAGTCGCCGGCGTGAAATTCGACCTCTTCTTGAAGACCGTTTTCCTCGTCGCCCAAGGCGGCCCAGCCCTTCAGAAGGTCATCGTACAACTCATTGTTCGTGTCGTTTTCATTGAGATCCACGTTTCCCTCGTACTCATCCTCGCCTGCAAACATCTCCTGGGCCGACTTCAGGCTGCCAACGTCCCAGTCGGCGATGCCTCCCTCACCGTCGTCGCCGGCCAAGGCCTCCGGCGAGGACTGAGCGCCTTTGAACATGCGGTTCATGTTTTTCACCTTGGAGACATCCCAATCCTCAATCTCTCCGTCGTCGTCGCCAAACGACTGAGCCCCTTCGAACATCGAGCTCATGTCGGTGACGCCGGAGACGTCCCAGCCGCTCAGATCGCCGTCAAATGAGTCGGCCCCTTCGAACATACGGTCCATCTCAGTTACTTGGCCAACCTCCCAATCGCCGATATCGCCGTCGAACTCCTCTGCATCTAGGAACATCGAGGTCATATCCGTAACACCGGAGACATCCCAATCCTCGAGTCCGCCGCCTTCAAAGGCCCTCGCCCCACGAAACATCGATTCGAGGTTAATATCGTCTTCTTCGCCAAACGGCCCGTTGTCATCCGCCCAGTCTCCCAGATCCTCGTCGAAACTCCAGGCATGCCGGAACATCGAGCTTGCATCGGTGACAGCTGTCATATCCCAGTCGCCGATGTTGGGTATCCCATCCAACTCATGCGCACCTTCGAACGCACTGGACATGTCCTCTGTTCCGGACAGATCCGGCGTGTCATCGGTGTCGGCGGCTGTAATCGTCAAATTCTCTGCGCCCGAGAAATACTCCCCCGCATTCCCAAACGCCAGTGGCCCCCACTCCTCGATCTCGACCAGCTTGTTCTCGTCGCCACCACGCCGGCTTCCTGTGCCTCCGAAACTGAATCCCTCGATCTCTCCCCAGATCTTCACGTCTACCTCTTCTTGGGGGGTCTCGTACGAGTAGATCAGTCCGGGATCATCAGGGTAGGCTTCCCCGGAAATGTAGAAGGGATCTTCGCCGTCACCCCAATCTACCATGAAGTCGTATCTCCCTTGGTAGCCGTCGTCCTCGTAAACCAACGGAAGCGCGATCTGGTCGTCGTCGGAGGCGGCACCTCCTTCCTCCGTATTCCATACCGTATGGAACACTCCGTCGGCCTCATCTGGGTCCTGTGGAAGATCGCCGGAATCACCGACTTCGATTGCCTCTCCGTCGCGGTCGGTTATTTCCGGCTCCTCCTCGAAGCGCTGCGCCAGGAGCTGAAGATTGACTTCGGAAGCATCATTGCCCTCCAGATTGACGGTGTAGAGGCTGTCGAGCTCCGCAAGCGGAGTCACATCGGATACGTTGTTGTCTTGCAGATAGAGGTTTTCAAGGTCCATCTGTGCAAGCGGTGTGACGTCCGACACACGGTTCCCGGCAAGATCGAGCTCCTTGAGATTCTCCAGCTGCTCGATGCCGCCCAGATCTCTGATGTCCTGGTCGGTCGCCTCCAGCTCCTCGACGTCGTCCACATGGTCCTCGCCCGTGTTTAGGATAGCGGCCTCCAGATCATCGTCCTCGATGCGGTCCGTATCCAAGCCCTCCATCTCTTGAACGGGGTCCTCCCGGTCGTCCAGGTCGTCCGGGGCTTCCGGCAAGATCTCGGCATCCTCAGGAAGCTCGTCCTTGAGCTCATCGAATTCATCCTCGGGAATCCCGGTGCCGGTAAGATCGACCCACTTCAGCTCGTCCAGCTCCGTCAGTGCATCCAGCCCCTCCTCCAGAGGATTCCCGCCAACGTCGACGTTCCGTAACGTTCCCACCTGCCGCAAAGGCGAAAGGTTCGCAATTTCGTTGTCCGACACGTCGAGGACCTCGAGCTCCGGAAGATATCCGATTCCCTCCAGGCTCTTGATCCCGGAATCCGATGCCTCGAGTGTCTTGATCTCCTTGAGGTGGTCCTCGCCGGTTTCGAGGATGGCATCGAAGAGCGCATCGTCGTCGATATGCCCGTCTAGATGCTCCGGATGGACTTTGGGATCGAGTGGATTGTGAAACTCGAGCTCCAGGGGACAGCCTGCAAGCAGAACCAGAACCGCTGGAGTTATGAGCCCCCGCAGGGCTCGATGCGGAGATACTCTCGTGCGCTGTATTGCCGCTACTCTTACATCCGTCATTGGCTCGTGCAGACCTGGTTTGTGGCATAAATCTGTTTTGCGAGTAACTTATCACGTTGGACGTGCTTTCACAACGACTGTGCGCACGATGTCACGGAAACCTCGAGCGCCACTGCTCAACGCACGCAGCCGTCAACCGGATTTACCCGGCCACACTACGACCACCGCGGGCGCCGCCTCCCCCCCGTCCAGCTCGTACTCTTCCACGGGCGCGCCGACCGGTTGCGCGTCCCTAAGCGTAATGGTACTTCCACGCGAGACGAAGTGAAGCTCACCAGCTACGCGGTCACCGTCGTAGTGCGCCGCACCGTCGGCCGCAACCACCAGGGTCCCCCGTGTCTCCGTGCGCTCCCGGGTTACCGCTCGCTCCAGCGCCAACCGCTCCTCCAGAATCTCGCCCCGCTGCCTTCTGGGAGCACGGCGACTCTGCCAACGGGCAACGGCTGCGTACGTGAGCGCCGCCGCGCCGGCTCCCACCGCCCCCCACTGGGCAATTCGCAGGCGGTTTGCCGTATCGCGATACTCCTCGGCCTCCTCTCGTGCGGCGACCAGCGCTTCACGGTCGTCGGGGTCGTCATACGCCTGGTACTCTTCGTACGCCTCCTCCGCGCGCTCGGCAGCGCTCCGAGCCGGTCCCAGCGCAATAGCAGCTCCACCGGCAAGAGAGGCTGCACCCAGCCCGCCGGCGACGAGGTGGTGCGCCGGGCGGCTCTCCTCTTCGAGTGTCACAAGTCGCTCGATCTCGGCGACAAGCTCTTCCGCCTCCTCGCCGCTCATGCGTTCGACCACGCCCACCGGATCCGCCGCGGCCGGAATGCCATCCGCCTCAGCCCCCCCGGCTACACCCGACTCAGCCCATTCGGCGCACTCGCCCCGGAGACCGATCCATACTCCGGCAACCTCGAGCGCTTCCTCGTAGTAGTGCTCCTCCAACAGCCCGGCAAGCTCAAGCCGGAGAAGCGCGTCGGCCGCCTGGACGTTCCGGAGAGCCTCAGCCACAGCACGCGCGCCGGCATCCGCCGGATCCGTCGAGGTCCCGCCCGGCGGTTCGTTTCCCGACTGCCCGGCGTCACCGGACGCGACAGGCTCCTCGTCCGCAGCGGATTTCTCAAAGCCGCCCAACGCCTCGGCCCCGACCGCGTCCAGCTCTCCGAGCCCTTCAAGCGCCGTCTCACGGAGCTCTCGCGCAAGCGACACGATCTCCTCAGGAGTCCGCACGGCAGGCTCCGGTCCGGCCTGAGCGTCAGCCAGCTCCTCGATCCGCGCCATCGCTCGTGCAATTCCGGTCCGCGCCGGGCCAAGCTCTGCATACGCAGGCAAGCCCGGAAGCGCAGTCGCGGCCGCTTCTCCGTAGAACGAAAGAAGGTCATTGAGCGTAGCCTTCGCCTTCTCCGCCCTTTCCGGAGCCGCCGGCTGCGCGCACGCGGTATTCAGCCGCTCACGAGCCTCCTCGTACAGCCGGCGGTCCTCGTCGACCGCCGCCGGAACCTCGAACGACACCGTGGCCGTCTCGCCCTCCTCCAGGACAACTTCTTGCCGCGCTATTTCCTGACGACCGCTGACTCCCCCGCGATAGACGGCCAGCTCGCGCTCGCCCGCCGGGATCAGATCGAAGTCGTGCTCACCTTCTTCGAGCGGCTCTCCGTCGAGCCGCGCCTCAAAGACCGGCTCCTCCGGATCAGGCATGAGATCCAGCTCCGCCGCCGGCTCCGGCCGCAGCTCGAGCGCCCCGAAGGCAACACGCTCTCCGGTAAAGCCTTCCATGATCTCTGCGAGCACAACGTCCGCCGCGTCGAAAACATCCAGAAGAGAAGGCGCCTCCTCGGTAGCCGAAACCGCCACCCGGTCCGCCGGCCGGTCGTAAACCGAAAGCTCCACGACCGGCCGCCCCTCCGCGGTCAGCCGCACCCAGCCGAACACGACGTTGTCGACGGCTTCGTCGGCCGCCAACTCCCGCGCCGCCTCTCGATTCGGAACTGCGCGCTCGCCGTCGTACATGCGCACGTCGTAGTCGCCCAGGAGCGGCAACGTCACCCGCACCGTGTCCGTCACCGTGGCCGCAAGAGCCTCGTATCCATCGGCTTCGGTGCGGTCTTCCGTCGGCGTGATGAGAACGCGAGGCACCTCATCCCCTAGGAGGGGCGGTGCCGCGAGCAACGCATACAACCCAAGCGCAACGATCCACGATTTCTGCATCTTCATCCAGCTATCCCCAAAAGACGCCACCCCAGATCACGGCCCCCCCGGTCTAGCCCCGTATTCCCGCTGGGGCAGTCCATCCGCGGCAGCTTCTCACAGAGCTCCAATACCCATTACATCCGCACAGAGCACACCTGCAACGCCCCTTCCGATGAGCCGAATCTACCCTCTTGTTACCTCTTGTTACGACCGAGCCATCCTCCCGCGCGCGACAAGCCGGTCCGCCCGGCCGGCCGGCGGAGCCGCGGCCGAGGCGGCCACTGCGGGACGGCCGCCTCTCCAGGGCGGCCGGCGAAGCTGCAGCCAGTACCCGAGCGGCCGCCCCGCCCCCACTCCGGCGCGGCCGCGGCCGGGGCGGCCACTCCGGGCGGCCTCTGCCGGAACGGCCCGGTCCCCGGGCGGCCTCTCCCGGCGCGGTCCTCTTCGCAGCGCGGCCGCCTCTTCCGGCGCGGCCCCTTTACACGCCCCGGGCGGCCTTTCCCAGCGCGGCCGCGGAGCCCCTTACTCCGCGCCTGCCTCTTCCGGAACGGCCCGGTCCCTGGGCCCCCTACTCCGCCTCCGGCCCCGCCGGCACGATGCTCGCCTCGTGACCCGCGCGCATCGGGATGCGCTCGAGCTCTTCGCCCGCCTCGTCGCGGATCACGATCTCATACCGCACCGCGGGCTCCTCGGGGGCCGGCGCCTCCGGCGCCGCAACGGCTTCACCGGCTTCGCGAGCAGCCTCGCGTTCCGCTTCCTCGACCTCTACATCGGCCACATCGCCGGCACCCAGGAACGCCGTCACCGCCTCGGTCGCGTGCAGCTCTACCGCCTCGCCGGACTCCGAGTTGACAAAGACGTTCCGGGTAATATCGGTCCGGTCGGTGGGAACCACCTTGATATGCCACCACAGCTCCCCCGCCACGGTCACCGGCACCGGCTCCACCGCTACAAAGTTCTCGCCCCAGTTCGTCCGCGAGTCCGCGCTCCGGGCGATCCCCACCGCGCGCTCCGGCCCGGTCAGGTTCTGCCCTTCGGTCGCATAGAATTCAAAAGTCCCCGTCCGTGCATCGGCAAACCAGACCTCATCCAGCCCGCGCGTGTCCCGGCCGTACGGTTCCATCGCCGTGATGTAGGTCATACGCTGTGGCTCCAGGTCCACGACAAACGGCTGCGTGTTCCCCAGCTCCCGCGGAAGGCGCGCCACCTCGATATGCCCCTCATGCGCGCCGACAACCGGCAGCTGGTTTATGATCCCCTCGCGATGGCTCAGCGATTCCATGCGCGCCCGCGTGTTGTGGAAGGGATAGAGCCGTTGTCCGGCAAGGATCTCGCTCTCTTGGGCCTCTTGGGGCGAGAGATGCTCGATCGTTCCGTCCGGGTGCACAAGCCCCACACCGTCCCATGTGGGCGTGGTGTGCGGAATGGGAAGGAGATGCCACTCGTGCCCCGTCTTCGGGTAGGCGATATACGGCGTTCCCTCGTGCACGAACTCCACCGCATCGTCGTAGTACCGGGACCAGAAGCCGCTCTTTCGCAGCTGCCACAGCGCCGAGCGCCAGGCGACCATCCCTTTGCCGTACCGGAACTCGAACTCATCGGTTCCCTCGATCGTCCGGTTGTCCATGCGCGTCATATCCATCATGAGCACGCCGCGCTGGTGCTCGAAGAGCGTGTTGCGGAACTCCTCCGGCTCGATCGCATACGACCACGCAAGCGAGCCGTCCTCCATCCGCGCGATATCGCTGCTCCCCAACCGGAACTGCCGGTAGGAGACCGAGCCCCGCGTCTGAACGTCCGCCACCGCCCGCGGTACCACGCGCGCGTTCTCCGGGTTCACCTGGGGGAACTCCGCCAGCTCTCCGCCGCCCGCCATCGTCTCCCGCGCAAGCGTCCGCTGCTCGAACGGCGAGGAGGCCGCTTGGAAGAGGAGCCCAAGGACCATTGCCCCCACCACCACACCGGCAAAGACCGAGCCCTTGCCCTGCGTGGTCTTCCCGATGCGCACCGCTCCCGGCGCCGAGAACCACAGATACCCTCCGACGCCCAGCACGATGAGCGCAAAGAGAAGGCCCCCCGGACTGTAGACCACCCCGTAGACCATCGGATGAACCATCGGCCTCAGGAAGTAGAGAATGCCGGCGGCCACGACCACGATACCCAGCCGCGTACCGACCCGCGCCGCCACGCGCCCCGAGCGCTTCCGCCCGACCTGAGACTTCCCGAGCCGCTTGACATTTCCCGCTTCTTCCGCCTTCCGGCTATTGTTCTCATAGTTACTCATTGCAATTTCCTAGTGTACCCGAAACACTCCGCATTGCACAAGCCCCCCGTCAAACAGCTCCCCCTCCCCCGATCGTTCACCCCCCAGCTCATCTCTCCGGGCGCCTTCCCGGGCGGCCCCAAACACCGGTCCGGGGCCCCACCCCATCCGCTCCGCTTCCCCGCGTGAGCCCCGGCCCCCTCGCCACCGCCCGCCCGGGAACCGGGCCCCTCCAGGCTCCGGCGCGCTTTGTCGGGGCGCTGGTGCGTGCGCGCCACCCAGGCCCGGCGCCGGCGCTCCGGCCCCGCGCCGGCGCAATCCGCCCGGAGCAGGCCCCCGATTCGCCCCGCGCACGCAATGCGCGCCCCGGCGCGCCTCCGGTCCCGCCGCGGCCCCGCACCCGGGGCTCCCGCCCCCACCCCGGTTCCGCGGCGGGACGCGCTTCGCGCCCTTGCGGGTCCCCGGCGCGGGGAAAACCCGGTACGCCAACCGGCTTCTCTCACAGCGTAGCGCGTTGACCCCCTGCCGCCGGAGCGCTACAGTTGAAGAGGAATGTGGACCGCGGCCCAGACGCGTGAAGTAGCACGACGCAGACTCAAGAAACACGCCGCGCATGAGGAGCTCATGGAGCAGCGGCGCGCGGCGGCGCGCGCGCATGCGGAGGAGCTCGCCCGCGAGATTGGCCGGGCCGACGAGTCGGTCGAACGGATCTGGGGGTTCGGCTCGGCCTTCGATACGCGGCTCGCCTTTCGCCGATCGTCCGACATCGACCTTGCCGTGGAGGGCGGGTCCACTCGCGCGTGGAAGATCAGCCGGCAGTCGCCGTGGAAGGTGGACTGGGTGGAGCTGTCCGATCAGCCGGAGTCGATGGTCAGGGCAATTGTCGAGTCGGGAGTAGTGCTCTATGAGCGACGCTGACCGCCTCCCGGGCCTCCGACCGGCGGTCATAACGGCGGAACTACAGGAGCCGCTCGACGAGCTTCGCCGATTCCGCCACCTGTTTCGCAATCTCTACAAATCGGAATTGAAGCCGGCCCGAGTCAAGGAAGTCTCCGCGCTCGCGGACTCCGTTGTCGGGCGCTTCACCCCATGTCACCGAAACTTCGTATCGTGGATCGACGAGCTTATCGCAGCAGAGGGATAAGAACACGGCTATAGGCTGGGCTGGGCCGGCGGGCCGGGGGCCGCCTCCTTCTCCGGTGCTTGCTGAGCCGCCGAGTTCTCTCGGCGCAGCCGGTACTGCAACGTGCTCACCGATACTCCAAACGATCGGCGGAACTCGCGCTCGCGGGTGCGCTCGTCTTCCACGTCCCGCGCTCGCTCGCGGTCGAAGGGCTCGTCGGTGAGCGCTTCGCTCACCCGGTTGCCGTCGGCGTCGTAGCCGTATTCCACGTTGCCCGCCCGCACAAGCCGATTCTGCTCGTCGTAGTGGTAGCGCTTCGTCGCCGACGAAACGAAGCCACCGGCGCTCCGGTCCGTCTTCGCTAGACATGCACCGCCTCCTCCCGGATCCGCGCCGCAAGTTCCCTTCTGAGAGCTTTGGTCGTTACGAGATCTATCGGGCAACCAAGCAGATCCTCGAGGGAGAAGAGCACGCCGAAATAGCGCTCGGACGTAGCGGGTCCGTCTACCCGCACCAAGATGTCGATATCGCTCGGCGGTCCGGCTTCATCGCGCACCACCGAGCCGAAAAGGGCCACGTCCTCCACGCCGAACCGGGCCCGGAGAACGAGCATGTGAGGCTGTATTGTCGATAGTGCGTCCCGCTTGGTCATGGAGCTACGATCCCTTCGGTGCGCCTGCAATCGCATTATCTCGTTTCCGGGAGCATTGGGCAAGAGACGAAGCTTCATGGCTGTTCCGACAGGTGGAACGGTTCCGCCGTGTTGTCTCGCAGAAGCTGGTCGCAGAGCCCGAGAGTGTAAGATTGGTGTCGAGAACAATCGCCATCTAGGGCCGTTCGGTTTCGTAGCGTTCGCGGCGGACCGCTTCGAAGCCTTCCGGGAGAGCGAAAGCGGCCGGTACCGGTGAGGGGCAGTCCGGTGTCACTGCCGGAAACTCGGAGTTGCGAAGCGTGAGCTTATCGCTGGTTTGGACGGATGACGACGTAACGGCCAGGCATATCACATCGTCGACGGTATCCGGTTCCGTGAGAAGCAGTACCGGGCGTCGTTTCGAGACGTTTCCGTCCGAATACGGAAACGGCAAGAGGACGACGTCACCCGGTTGATACGTCATTCCATACCTCGTCTTCTTCGTTTTTCCAGACCTTGTTCATGCTATCCTGTTGCGCACGAGCAACAACGGAGGTGAACTCACCATCAGCGCGGCGAGCCGCAACGAATTCAACGAAGTCCGAGATTTCGTCCACGAGCTCTTCAGGCAACCCTTCAATCCGTTTGATTATCTGCTCTCTGTTCGCCATAGCGGACCCTCTACCTGTTATCTCTACTATCCTATTGTACTCAGTTCGCCCCGATTCGGCCATCCAGCTACCGATGCACCTACCGCCCGCGCTCGTCGTAGCGGTAGCGCGCCTGCTCGCCCACATCGGCCCACCGCTCGGCCACGATTCGCCCGGCCGCCTCGTGCTCGTACGCGAGCCGGCTCCCTTCGCTCGCCGGGTCCTCGCTCTCCGCCAACCGGCCCGCCGTGTCGTAGGCAAACCGTAGCTCACGCCCTTCCGGGTCCGTGGCGCCGGGATAAGGCGGCAGGGGGTAAACGCATTCCTGATTGCCGGGCACGGGAGGGTCTCTCCAAGTGGCTGCATAGACGCCGGTGCCCCCACCTTGTAGCCGACTTGTGAGCGACTTGCCGAAGCCGCCGGGACGGAGTATCCTAGTCTCGAACAGTTGAAGAGCAGAGCTAGGCAGTAGTGACCCGATTTCTCATGTGAGTATGATGGGTGAAATCCGGTTTCAGAGTTCTCAGCGAGGTTACGCATATAGAGACCATCGCCTCCGGACGAGGAGTGTACATTCGCCGTTACCTGAAGCGCACATATGGCAGGGGGCATTGGCGCAAGCGAAAAGGGATTGCCACTGTCGAACTTCCGGACGGCTCAATCTGCGAAGCTGAGATCCATTGGTACGAAGCCCATGCCATAGGCCGTAGGGATTTCAAGATCAAGCGGGTGATTCCATGACCGACTTTGTTATCTGTATCAACAACGATGCTAATCCAGCGAGCCTCATCGTCGGAAAGGTGTATCGCAGACTCTCGGACCCGCCGGCGGAATCGCGCAACATGATCCGCATCATCGACGAAGACACCACCGAGTCCGAAGGATATCTCTATCCGGCATCACGGTTCGTCTCCGTGGAGTTGCCGGAGGAAGCGAAGCGCGCCCTCATGGCAGCGGAAACCTGACCAGGCTACGCCGCTACGGTAATCCGCTTCTCCCGTAGCGTGGCTCGTCGACCCCCCTGAAAAGCGCGGTCAAAGCATGCCCTGTTCCGGCGATGAAGTGCAGCTACGCCTTCTCCTGCCTGCAACCACCGTTACGTTTCATCATTTCGTCCTTCCGTATGTCATTGATTGTGTTGCCGCAGACGCTGTTTGCGTGTCACGTATCTTCCACGTAGGGGAGTGCAGTCATGCGTATAACGGGGTTGTGTCGGGGTACTGCTCCCACCACCAGGAATGCGGCAGGCGGCGTCATGGCGGTCCTGTCCGGAGTCGTTCTCTGTGCGCTGCTTGCTGCCGGTATTACCGGGCGATGTCTTTGCGTACAACTCGGGAGCGCCGCAGCGGTAGCGCGCTTCGTCGCCGACATCGGCCCAGGATGAGTCGGGCGTTTGACTCAGGATGCGAGTGGGGCTTTTACAAAACTCAGGAGCCCGGAGCTGAGTCGACGGGAGGTTCTGAGTGGATGCGACTTCTCAGTTCCTCGAGACTTTGGATCAACATCGGAATATCGTCGACGAAAAGAAGCCACCGACGCTCCGGTCCGTCTCCGCTAGACATGCACCGTCTCCTCCCGGATCCGCGCCGCGAGTTCCCTTCTGAGAGCTTTGGCCGTTACGAGATCTATCGGGCAACCAAGCAGATCCTCGAGGGAGAAGAGCACGCCGAAATAGCGCTCGGACGTAGCGGGTCGGCCGAACCGCACCAAGATGTCGATATCGCTGCGCGGTCC
>Ga0207421_10006934_pt1 | contig 12215 bp, 8 predicted proteins | sample SodLakKL_010_SED_4_FD_187542 | JGI IMG/M metagenome (GOLD analysis project Ga0207421, IMG submission 187542) | Alkaline sediment microbial communities from Lake Tanatar, Kulunda Steppe, Russia - 8KL_010_SED (SPAdes) (version 2) | ecosystem: Environmental > Aquatic > Non-marine Saline and... | reverse complement strand
TGGGTCTCACTTATGGATAGCCCCGTTTCGGCGAGTAGGGTCTCCCCCGCTTTCCTACTGTGCCTTCTCCACATGCCGCTCCCTGAACACCGGGGAGGCCGCGGACATCTTCTCCCTGCCGCTCAGTCCACGATCCTGCCTTCGCCCCCACCTCTGAGGCTTGGCCCTCCCTGCCCGGATCTCCCAGTTATCCTCGCCGATCGCGATTGACGATGCATCTATGGGATTCCCTTGTGGTACAGCCTGTGGATTCGCCTCCGCTCACGGACTGGGTCCTGGAGCGTTTGTCAGGTCGCTCAGACATACTGATCTCTCAGTATGCCCGACCTCAGGCTATCTGTGTAGGTGGCAATATAGAACTGCAGGGAAGGCAATCAGAAAGTGCAGAGGGGTCGGTGAGGTTCCTTCTTCCTCCCCGGGGCAGCGTCGATTCCCAGGTCAACAACCAGCATTGTGCGTCAGAACCGAATCAAGGGGATGCGCGTTTCATCCCTTCTTGCTGTGGCCAGCGATTATGACGCTCAGGCGCGAAAGTGGCTGTGATCCCACAAGAAAGATGGGCACCCATCTCGTGTCATGGCACCCTGTTAGCCAGTCCCAACACAGCGAAGGTGTTTGCGGGCCCGAATGTGACACGCATTTGTCCAGGGGCAAGCGCTGTTATGTACAGACTCCATTGCCCTGAATGCCCATGAGACCAGTTTGCCCACAGCGTTGTCGATTTTTGCAATCTACGCTTGGTCCTGCTCCACGTGGCACCGGGTCATCTCCTCCCGTCATTGCTTGACGACGGGCCGGCACGGGGTTCGGTGTGCGCTGCAGGGTTTTCTGATCTGCCTGCAGAAATTGACGTAACAATGCAGCCGTGCGATATCGCATGCAGCAGATCATCTGCTTCGCGACGGGCGAAAGGGGTTAGTCACCGTGAAGGACGAACTGTTGGGACAGGCCACAAAGATGGGGTTCTCCCTGCTGGGTATCGCCGACCCGGGGCTGTTCGAGAGGTACCCCAGGATACGCAAACCTGCGGAGTCAGAGAAGTACTGGCCGCATCCACACGAGATATGGCCCGAGTGTCGATCCGTGGTGGTGCTGGGGCTGCACTGCCGCGAGGAGGTATTCGACGCCCTCGTGCGGATGGACAACCTGTGGGGCAGCTTCTACTATGAGATCCTCAGCCACCGGGAGTATCGTCTCCGGGACTGGTTCAGGGAACAGGGCTGCGAAGCGCGGATCACCGATGATGTCCCCGTAAAGCGGGCCGCGGTGCTGGCAGGGCTCGGTCACGTGGGAAGAAACTCACTGGTGGCCCACCCGCAGCACGGATCAAACCTTCGATTTGGCCTTCTGCTGACAGATGCAGAGCTGGCCTTCGACGAGCCGAACGATCCCCTCGAGCCGGCACCGTGCGGTGACTGCCGGCAGTGCGAGGACGTATGCCCGGGTGCAGCGATCTCAAACTACCGGGTGGATTTCTCCCGGTGTATCATACCTGCCGCCGGGGGTTGGTTGAGTGATGACGAGGACAAGATCCGCGAGGCCCGCCGCATCCAGCAGAGGGGTGGGGTTGTGGAGGTAGAGTGCAACCTGTGTCAGAAGACGTGCCCCCTGAACGAGGCCGAATAAAGGGGGCCATCCGGGCGGATCACGGTCGCGCGATGTTACGTTAACATTGAGGATGCATGTCAGGATCCCCGGGATCTACTTGCACAGCTCTGCCGCAACGGGAGAATCTGGCGACATGTCATCGCGCATATTGCCGAAACCTTGCTGATCAGCTCAGTCTTACCGACATTCTCGCTGTGAACCCTCAACGCCTCGTCTCGTACTGACAACAACCTCTCCTTCCCGCAGCTGGCGTATTCCCCGCGCCCCTGTACATACATATCATCACCGACTGCATCTACTCCCACCACAACCGGAAACTCCCGAGCAATCATCATCCGGGCCCTTGACAGAAAATGGGGAGGGGAGGGGAGGGCCGGACGGCCCACCCCGCACCGCTTACAGAATCGCTGACCTTAACTTGTCCAGATTGATATTCCCGCCGCTCAAAACGGCCGCCACCCGCTTGCCCTGCAGCTCATCCGACAGCTCCTCTGTCGCCGCAAAGGCCGCAGCTCCGGCCTCCTCTGTCACCACGTGAGCCATCTCCATCAACGTGCCCATGGCGCAGTGCATCTGATCATCGGACACCAGAACGAAGTCGTCCAGGAGCTCGCGCAGCATCTTTACTGGAAGCTGGAAGGCGACGCGCGTCGCCAGGCCCTCCGCCGCCGTGTCAATTGCGGACAGCTGGTGCAGTTGGCCATCCCGCCAGGAACGATACACGGCGTCAGCGCCCTCGGCCTGCACGCCAACAAGCCGCAGATCGGGGTTTATGGTCTTGGCCACCAGCCCGGCCCCGGTGGCACAGGTGCCGCTGCCTATGGGTGTGATAAGCACATCCAGATCAGGAACGTCCTCCATGATCTCCAGTCCCAGGGTTCCCACCCCGGCGATGAGCAGCGGCTCGTTTCCGGTGTGAACGTAGTAGAATCCCTCGGATTGGGCCCGGTCTTCCGCCATCTCGCGCGCCTCGTCGTAGTCGCGGCCGCGCGCCTCCACCTCGGCACTGAGACCCTCGATCGCCCTGATTTTGATGGGGTCGGTATTTTCCGGCACATGCACCACCACCCGTACGCCAAACGTTCGGCCAGCATAGGCGATGGACTGCCCGTGGTTGCCGCTGGAGGCGGTGATCACGCCCTCCTCATGAATCTGGTCGCGGACAACTGACATGAGATTGATCCCTCCCCGGACCTTGAATGCCCCGGTGGGCTGAAGGTTCTCGCACTTGAGATGCATGGAGAAGCCCATCATCTGATCCAGCAGGGGGGATCGGAAGATCGGGGTCCGGCTGAGGTGGGGGGCTATGCGGCGCCTCGCCAATAGCACATCCCGGAAGGTGGGCGGCGCAATCTCCCCTCGTTTACAATTCATAATGGCTTCACTCCCTCAAGATATCTGTCTGTTTTCGTTTCGCTTACCGGGAGGCCGACGGCTCAGAAGATACCGTCTCCTCGATAGTCAGGTCGCGTCGCTTCAGCTCCTTCACCAGAACTTCATATCGCTCATCCGCAAACACTATCTCCGGCGGGAGCACGCCGCATTCTGTGATTTCACCCCGCAGAAGCATGCGCACGGCGGCTGTGACGGGAAAACCGGTCGTCCGCGCCATCGAGGTCATCGCTTTCTCCTCATCGTACACATCAAGCAGTTCGAACGAGTAAGTCATGGGCTCTCCATCCCGCACGCCAGAAACCTCCACGCGCAGCACTGAGACATCCCGCGGGTCATCGGACTGAATCCTCGGCCGCAGTACTTCATCCAGCACCCTGCGCGGCACCACCTCGACACCATCCACCCGTATGGGATCAGTTTCGAACAGTCCGCAATCGATCAGCGTCCCCAGCTTCGCGGCGTGACCCGGGTACCGCACGGTCTTCTCGGCCATGTACTGTACACCGGAGCAGTCCAGTGTTAAAGGCAGGGTACCCAGCCCGTCGGTCACAAAACACTCGCACTCCCCCACCGGTTCGTCAAAGGTCAGGATCTCGTGATCGGTGAGTGCATCAACTTTTACTTTCTCTCCGTCCCGCACCACGATAGCCGGGCGTATGTACTGATTGAAAGTGCTCTCCATGGAGTAGACGACTTCATAATCCAGCGGCGGACCCGGATGCAGGGGCAGCCCCCCGACCCTGGCCACTGCCGTTTGGACCTGGTCCAGACGCTGAAAGCCGACCCCTACCAGGACGTTGGTAAGGCCGGGAGCGAAACCAAACCCCGGAATTATGGCCGCGCCCGCTTCTGTGGCCTCAGCATCCATGGCCAGTTTCGCTTCTGGCTTTGACCCGACCAGATCCACCACATGGGTTCCTGCTGCTATGCCGGCGCGCAGCGCTATCGGACTGAACTCATGCGCCAGAGCGCTCACCGCCACATCGATATTTGCCTCACGCATGCGGGTCACGAGCAGTTCCTCATCCCGCATGTCGTGAACCATCACCTCCAGCTTGCCGGTTTCATCCTCGTTTACACAGGCATCGAGCCTGTCCCGGTCAATGTCAAACAGTAGCACCGAGGAAACCTCATCGCTTTCCGCCAGGTCGAAGGCGATAACTGAGCCCATCATACCCGCACCCAGCACCAGAACTTGCAAAATCATTCCCCCTTATCCATCGCAATGTCATGTGCATACCTGTCCAGAGGCTTCGCCCCCGGGGGCAGCAGTCCCTGCCGGAAATCGGGACCGCAACCCCGGGCAGGAATCTGATCTTCTGTGCTTAATGGGACGAGTAGACTTCCGGCGGCGGGTGAGCGCAGGATCCATCGAGTCAGCTACCGTACACCCGGGCGCCTTCCGGGAAGGGGACGTGCAATGCTGGACATAAAGATATCCGGTGGGACGGTAATCGACGGCACCGGGGCACCGGGCTTTGCAGCCGACATCGGAATCCTGGGCGAGCATATTGCCGCCGTGGGCGATTCTCTGCCCTCTGCGGCCCGAACTCTGGATGCAAGCGGCAAGGTGGTCTGCCCCGGCTTTGTGGACACACACAGCCATTCAGATCTAAAAATCCTCGGCGGATCACTGAGCGCCAAGATACGCCAGGGCATTACCACGGAACTGCTGGGCCAGGACGGGTTGGGGGTGGCACCCGCTCCCCCGGCCATCCGGGAAGACCTGGCACAGCTGACCGCTGGACTCCTCGGCCCGCACCCCGCAGACGGGTGGAACTGGTCCACTTTCGGGGAATACCTCACTGCTTTGGACCTGGCGAAGCTGCCCAGCAATGCCGCAGTGCTGGTGTCACACGGCCCGGTGCGTCTGTGCACAGTCGGCAGTGAGGATCGTCCCCCGGAGCCAGAAGAGCTGGCCAGGATGCAGGAGCTGGTGGCGCTTGCCATGGAAAGTGGTGCCAGAGGCTTTTCCACCGGACTGATCTACCCGCCGGCCAGCTATGCCCAAAAAGACGAGCTGATCGCTCTCAACCGGCCGGTTGCCGCGCAAGACGGCGTCTGCGTCGTCCACCTGCGGGACGAGGGGCACTACCTTCTCGAGGCGCTGGAGGAGATGATAGACGTGGCCGCTGAGACCGGGGTGCGGCTGCACATATCCCACCTGCAGGCATACGGCCGCGTGAACTGGTCGCTTTTGCCCGCGGCGCTGCAGAGGATAGATGCAGCAAGACGGGACGGAATCGAAATCACCTGCGATCGATATCCCTATACTGCCGGGAGCACGGTGCTCAGCGCTGTGCTTCCCGGCTGGGTGCTCGACGGCGGTCCGGGCGCCTGCCTGGGGCGGCTGCGGGATCCCGGAGCACGCTCCGAGATTCACGCGGCCTTCCGGGAGGGGCTGGATGTCTGGCACAACCGGGCTATCTCAGTCGGGTGGCAAAACATCGTGGTGGCGTGGACCGCGGGTGAGGACAACCGCGACCTGCAGGGCCAATCAATCGAGGAAATAGCTGACTCCCGCGGGGTGGACCCCGTCGATGCGGTGTGCGACCTCCTGGTGGAGGAAGATCTGCAGGTCAGCATGATCAGTCACTACGGGAGTGAAGAGAACCTGGAAAGCATCCTGAAGCATCCAGCGTGTGCTGTTGCCACCGACGGGATTTACGGCGGGAAACCCCATCCCAGGCTCTGGGGCACCTACCCCCGCGTGCTCGGAAAATATGTCAGGGAAAGAGGCGTCCTTTCTATGCCGGAGGCCGTGCACAAAGCCACCCTCCTGCCCTGCCGCATTATGGGCATCCCCGACCGGGGAACCGTCGCGGAGGGCCGAAAAGCAGACCTGGTGGTGTTCGATCCGGAATCGGTGCGGGACAGGGCCACATATGAAAAACCCGAACGTTCGCCCGCGGGCCTGAAAGCAGTGATGGTCAACGGACGGTTCGCGTGGGGCGCCCGGGATCACGAACTCCCCGTCACCCGGGAGGCCGGGGTGGTGCTGCGCGGTTAGGGGCGGCCGGAGAGAGCGCCCGTCAATGCGGAGAGGAGAGATTTGATGCAGCAGAGCATCATGTTTGCAGATGCAGTGTTGGTTGACGGAACGGGAGGGCCCCGCCGCCCGGCAGATGTGCTCGTGGCAGGCGGCAGGATCCTGGAAGTGGGGCGGGATCTGCACAACAACGCGGACGTCACGGTGAATGCCGACGGGCGGGTCCTCTGCCCCGGTTTCATAGACATGCATTCACATGCCGACTTCACGCTGGGCGGAAACCACGGCGCTTTTAACCTGGCAGCACAGGGAATCACTCTCGTTCTCGGCGGAAACTGCGGCTCCTCTACCGCACCGGCACGCGGCGACATGGCGGATCCCGACCGCCTGCCCGGGCGAACCCCCTGGGCCGGTCCCATGGACGAATGGTTCGCCCACCTGCAGGAGCGGGGAACAGGCATCAACGTGGCCATGCTGGCCGGACACGGAACGGTGCGGGGCGGAGTCATGGGAATGGACGCCACCCGGCCCGCTGACAGTGCGGAGATACAGGCCATGCGAAAGATGATGACAGAATGTCTCCGGGCCGGCGCCTACGGTATTTCTACCGGTCGTGATTATGTGCCGGGCTGCTACGCGGAAGCAGAGGAAATTGCCGCCGCTGCACGTGACCTCACCTGCCGAAAGGGTGTTTTCTACGCCTCGCACCTGAAGGATGAGGCCTGGGGGCTGCTGCCGTCCGTGCGTGAGGCCCTGGACATCGGTGCAGAACTCGAGGTACCGGTGCAGCTTTCTCATCACAAGGCCATGATCCCGGACAACTGGGGTACTGTGACGCATAGCCTGGCCCTGGTGGACGAGCGCGTCGCCTCCGGGGAAGATGTGCGTCTTGACGTGTATCCATACACTTTCGCGGCGGCCAAGGATCTATTCTCTCTCTTTCCGCCCTGGTTCACCAGCGATGGCCGAAAAGAGACTGTGCGGCGCATGCGCGAGCGGGAGGACTTTGACAGACTGCGCCGCGACCTGCGCCACGGTTATCCCGGCTGGCACAGCGAGATTGCCGCCTTTCGCTGGGGATACACGGTGTTGAAAAGCCGCAGGCGACCGGATTGGCAGGGTCATACCATAGGCGATCTGGCCGGGGCAGCGGGCGAGGATCCGACAGAAATTCTCCGGGACCTGGCCATCTCCGACGGGGGCGACACCGTCTGCGCATTCACTATGTGTAAAAAGGATGTGCGCACCATAATGCGGCATCCCAGGGCGAGCATCTGCACCGATGCCCCCGCGATTGATGACCCGTCGACTTCGTCTCATCCAATTCACCCGCGCGCCTACGGCACCTATCCCCGCCTCCTCGGTCGTTATGTGCGGGATGAGGGGGTTCTGGAGCTGGAAGAGGCCGTATACAAGTGCACCGGACTGCCGGCCAGCTGGCTCAGTCTTGTCGACCGGGGAATCATACGGGAGGACGCAATCGCTGATATCGTACTGTTCGACCCGGACCGGGTCGCCGACCGCGCCTCGCTGGATGATCCCAGCGCCTCTCCGTGCGGTATCGACTGGGTCCTTGTAAATGGCTCTCCGGTCATACGCGAGGGCGAACCGACGGGTGCAAGGCCGGGAGATGTGGTGCGAAGGATCGGTTAGACGCACAGCCGGCTAGCTGGGACATCTTCTCTCCGGTACCAAAAAGACAGACACCGGCTCGCCGCACGAGTGCGCGATTACTGATTGCCGGGCAAAGGAACTTCCTCGCAGACGAGTTTTGTGGTGGGACAAATATTCCGCTTCGATCTTCAGGGGAGGTGCAGCGATGCTGCTCTCTCCTGCCCCTCCCCCGTTATTGTCATCAACCGTCGGGCTCGTCGCTGATCTTGGGGATTATGCGGAGCCCGGCGTAGACTGCCCGGACCTCGCCAGTCGGGCCGGGGATGAAACGGATCATCGATTCCTGGCCTCGGCTCATGATCGCGGCCGTGTCGGGACCGCTGGGTCGCAGATGGGACTTTTCGCCTTCAATCTCGGCGTACAGTTCTCCATCCTCCGGGTAGATGTACAGTCTGGCTCCCTCGCCTGAGCGATAAGTGCCCACAAAACGGCTCAGCTCTTTTTCGCCTGCATCGTACTCCGGCTCCTCACTTCGCTTCTCATCGATGGGAAGCCCCAGCAGCAGGTTCACTGCAGCGAGCCATATCTTGCTGACGGGCACTCCCTGCAGGTTGCACAGCACGCTGACAGTCAGTCCTTTTTCCGGCACATAACCGAAATGGGAAGATATGCCCTTGAGGCTTCCCCCGTGTTCGACCAGGGTGACCCCCGAGTAGTCCGGACGGATCATCAGCCCGTACCCGTAAGACTGCATTCGACCGGCCGGGAAATATGCCGTGGCCATGCGGGTCAGAGAATCCGCGCCAATAATGCGCCGGCCGTTCGCCTCGCCTCCGCGGAGGTAAAACTGGCCGCACCGGACGAGATCGAGGGCAGTGGAGCGCAGAAAACCGGCCCCCACCATCGCCGGCGCATCCTGCCATCTGGGTGAAAGATACAGGTCCCCCCCGGAATCCTTGGCGTACAGCTGGGTAGCCTCATCACAGCTCTGGACGCACTCCAGATCAAAGGTACTGTCGTGCATGCCCAGCGGGCCGAGAATTCGCTCCTGCACGTACTCCTCAAATGAACACTGGTTGGCTCGCTGTACGATGGTCCCCAGAAGCGAGTAGGCATCATTGGAGTAGCTGAACTGCTCGCCGGGGCGTCCCAGGGGGCTTTCCCCCACCTCCGCAAGGTACTGAAGGAGCCCCTCGTAGTCGTCGATGGGATCGCGGTCCACCCACTCCTCCCACCTCCCTGCCTCGCGCAGCTGCTCCACCATCGGGTCTCCCTCCATGCTGCGCACCATACAGTAACGCAGTGCCCCGGTCGGCGGAAGACCGGAGGTGTGGGTGAGGAAATGATGAATGCTCATTGCCCGGTCCCATTCATCACCGGAGAAGGTGAATTCGGGCAGGTGCTTGATCACCGTATCAGCAGCCGTGATCGCCCCGTCCGTCTCGGAGAGCATGATGGCCAGAGCAGCGAACGACTTGGTGATCGAGGCCACACCGTACACCGTCTCGGGTGACGCCGGCAGCCCGCGTTCGCGGTCCCTGTAGCCAAACCCCTCCGCGTAAAGCACGTCCGAGGCATCCGCCACCGCGACAGACACCCCGGGGGCGTCGTGTTCCTCCATCGTCTCCCAGACAAACTCGGCAAACTCTGATCGGGCCTCCCATTTCTCACAGGTCAAATCAGTATTCTCCTCTCTGATCGATGCCCGGCGGCCGATGGTTCACCCACCGGACAATACAGGAATGAACTCCACGCAATCGCCGTCCCGCAGCGTAACCTCTGTCCCTGCGCGCCGCCCGTTGATCATAATTGCCGACACCTCTGCGGTGGGGACTCCTGAGATTCGCATCAGATCCCCGGCGTCGACACCTGCGGACAGATTGACTTTTCGGGAATCATCCTCATCCAGGTACCAGACGAGGTGTCCGTAAACCCGCAGTTGGACCCGGATATCTTCCCCGTCACCTGCCATGATCAGCCACCCGCAGCCGAAATTGCCCGCTCCAGCAGTTCCAGGCCCTCGTCGATGTGATCGGCCCCGGCAATCAGGGGCGGTGTGATCCTCAGTACGTTGTTGTACAGGCCCCCGCGCCCGATCAACAGGCCCTGCTGGCGCGTCTTTTCGAAGATCCGGTCCACACAATCGCTATCTGGTGCACCATCTTCGTCCACGACCTCTACCCCCTGCATCAAACCCATGCCGCGCACATCGCCCACTGCGCGGTACTTCTCTTTCAGCTGCTCCAGGCCGTCCCGGAGCCGATCCCCCATCTTTCGCGCATTGTGCAGCAGGTTTTGTTCCTCGATATGCTCGATAGTGGCAAGGGAAGCAGCGCTGCTCACGGGGTTGCCGCCGAATGTGGAGATGGTCTTACCCTGCCAGGATTCCGCCACCTCATCGGTGGCCAGGGTCGCCCCGATCGGCGCACCGTTGGCCATGCCCTTGGCGCAGGTAATCAGGTCCGGTTCGACTCCCCAGTGCTCTATTCCGAACCACCTGTCGCCGGTTCTGGCAAACCCTGTCTGCACCTCGTCGGCGATAAATAGTCCACCGTACTCGCGGATGATGCGCTCCACTTCCTGGAAATATTCCGGCGGCGGGGTTATGAATCCACCCACCCCGAGTATGGGCTCGGCTATGAAGGCGGCAATTGCCCCGGATGTGGTGGTCTGAATGAGCTCTTCCACGTCACGCGCGCATTCCAGATCACAGCCGGGGTAGCTGCGCCCGAAGGCACAGCGATAACAGTATGGGCTGTGGGCGTGCTTGATGCCGGCTATGTGTGTACCGCCGACACGCCAGGCATTCTGTGCGGTGACGGACATGGCCAGCATGGAGCGGCCGCTGTAGCAGTGCCGCAGCGCGACAATCTCCTGCCTGCCTGTGTGCATCTGAGCAGACAGAACCGCTGTCTCATTGGCCTCGGTCCCGCTGTTGGTGAAGAAGCTGCGGCGCACGCGACCCGGCGCCAGGCCCGCCAGTTTCTCCGCCAGCTTCACCTGGGGTCCGGTGACGTAGAGGGTGGAAGTGTGCCCGAGGGTCCGGATCTGATCACACATCCTGCTCGCCACCTCCGGGTTGCCATGCCCCACGTTCACGGTCAGGATTCCGGCAAAAAAGTCCAGATAGGGCTGTTGAGCCTCATCATACAGGTACATCCCCTCGCCCCGCACCAGGGTCAGGGGCTCCTCGTAGTAGGTGCTGACCGCCGGGTACAGGTAGCTCCGCTGGCCCTGCACCCAATCTCTCGGTTCTTTCATGACTGTACACTCCTCTCCCTCAGGGCGGACAGAGTGGCCAAGTCGAGGCCGATGCCCGCACAGATTTCCTCCGTCGGTATTCCCTCTTCCGACCATCCCCGCACCTCGTAGTACTCGGCCAGCATCTTGCCCAGATGCGGCAGTACCCCGCGTGCACCACCGGACGGACGGGGATGAGTTAGCAGGCGGGGTGGAAGTGTGTCATCCGCCCGGCTGACTCCGAGAGCCACATTGACCAGGCGTTTGAGGTCAAAGGTGCGCGCGCCGGCCGCCATCAGCTCGCGGCCGTCCAACGAGGTACCGCACGCGGCATTCAGCCACTCGGCCACACTCTTCGGCCCAACTCCCCCGCGCAGTAAGAACTTGCACAGGCCAAGCGAGTTGAGTACAGAGAGGTAATTCTGCATGGCAGCGGTGAGTTCCGCCTTCCCCTCCGTACCGGCGGGGTCCCAATGCTCGCTCATTCCAATCCTCTCCCCCGAGAAAGACCCGCCCTCCACGAAGTAGGTCAGGCCCTCCAAATGGCAGCCTCCACGGTTGGCCGTGGCGTAGTTCACCGCCATGCTGGTGAAGGCACGGGGGTCGTGGTAGGCCACATCCAGGCCCTTGACGTCCACGACGTACTCGCGCGCCAGGGGGCCCAGCTGTTCAGCGGCTGCCCGCGTACCCCGCGATAGCAGCTCCCCCAGTCCCCTGCGGTGTGCGATGTCACTCAACAGTGAGATCAGGGCATCGCCGTCACCCCAGCGAATATCTTCCTCTATCAGGTCCTTTTCGGAGCACTCCATGGCGAACGCAATTGCCGAACCGGCGGAAATGGTGTCCAGCCCGAGGCGGTTGGCCAGGTCGGTGGCCTGCACCAGGATCTGAGGATCATCATTGCAGATCATCGATCCAAATGCCGCACAGGTCTCATACTCGGGACCGTGTGAAACCGTGCCGGCAAATTCGCCGGAAGGCACCTCCATGTCCTTTCCGCAGCGGATCGGACAGCCGAAGCAGGCATAGTGACCGGCCAGCATGGACCGCGCCATGTACTGTCCGCTGGTGCGCCTCGCCCCCTCTTTCCAGCTCCCCTCTCTCCAGTTTTCAATCGGCAGATCCCCGCTGTGTTCGACCGTCTGAACCCCACCGGCGGTACCGAAATCGCGCAGCAGTTCAGTTCGCTCCTGCAGCTCGGACATAAGGCCCCTGGTGACGCGCCTCAACCCGTCCGGGTCTTTTACTTCCGGCCGCCTGTCGCCTCTGACTACGATAGCCTTGAGCTGCTTGGCGCCCATGACCGCACCCATGCCGGTTCGACCGGCAGCCCGCGCATGATTGCCGCCCACAATCACCGATGCAAAGG
>Ga0207421_10006933_pt1 | contig 12216 bp, 11 predicted proteins | sample SodLakKL_010_SED_4_FD_187542 | JGI IMG/M metagenome (GOLD analysis project Ga0207421, IMG submission 187542) | Alkaline sediment microbial communities from Lake Tanatar, Kulunda Steppe, Russia - 8KL_010_SED (SPAdes) (version 2) | ecosystem: Environmental > Aquatic > Non-marine Saline and... | reverse complement strand
GGTGAGAAGACTCGAACTTCCGACCCCTTGCACCCCATGCAAGTGCGCTAGCCAACTGCGCCACACCCCGATTTTGCTTTGCAAAAGTAACACATTCCGATTACCGTACAAAACTTTTTCAGGAAAAGTTTACGACTTTCCCTTCCATTCAATATCTCCGATTCCGGTATCATACGCGATCTTCCGGGCCAGCACAAAAAAGTAATCCGACAGGCGGTTAAAAAACTGAATCACCCTTTCGTTTACTTTCTCCTGTTCTCTGAGCTGGATCACAATTCGTTCTGTTCGCCTGCAAACACAGCGGCAAACATGGGCAGAAGATACGGCCGGGTTTCCTCCAGGCAATATAAAATGTTCCAGGTCCGGTAACTCTTCATTCATGGTGTCGATCTCCTTCTCCAGGAAAAGAATATCTTCTTCAGTGATAACGGGCAAATTTTCGGGTTTACATCCTGCATCGCAGGCCAGCAATGATTCCGCCACAAACACCTTTTCCTGAATGCTGAGCAAAACCCGTTTGTAAGATGCATTCATGTCCTGATCGCGAAGCAACCCGATAAATGAATTCAGTTCGTCAGCGGTTCCATAGGCTTCAATTTTCAGGTGATATTTCGGAACCCTGCGACCTCCGAGCAGTGAAGTTTCTCCACGGTCACCGGTTTTTGTATAAATTTTCCACTCTTTCATAACACACACATTCATTAATCAAAAAATAGGTCGCAACGAAAAGATTCAATGCGGCAATACCAGTCAAAAAGGAGTATTTTACGCTTCAGGAGGATTGCTTTGCTCCAGGGTAACCACTTCTTTGTTTTCTTCGTCCGATTCGACCAACCCGTCGCGCAGACGTATGACCCGGTGGGCATGCAGAGCAATGTCCTCTTCATGTGTTACCAAAATAATGGTATTGCCGGCATTATGAATATCCTGCAGCAATCCCATAATTTCGATGGAAGTTTTTGTATCCAGATTTCCTGTTGGCTCGTCAGCAAGAATGATGGAGGGGTTGTTTACCAGGGCCCTCGCCACCGCAACCCGCTGTCTTTGCCCTCCAGACAATTCATTGGGTCGGTGATGCGTCCTGTCAGAAAGTCCTACCTGCTCCATCACTTCCTCAGCCCGCCGAAATCTTTCATTCCGCGTCTGACCGGCATACACAAGGGGTAAGGCAACATTATCCAGGGCTGTGCTTCTGGGTAAAAGGTTGAAGGTCTGAAATACAAAACCAATTTCCTTGTTCCTGATTTCTGCCAGCTCATTGTCCTCCAGTTTACTGACATCTTTATCATTAAGAAAATATTCCCCACTGGTCGGGGTATCAAGGCATCCGAGGATGTTCATCAACGTAGATTTCCCTGAGCCGGAAGGCCCCATCAGGGCCACGTATTCATTGCGATGTATCGAAAGGGAAACACCGCGAAGTGCCCGCACAATTTCCATCCCGACTTTATAGTTTTTGTGAATGGATGAAAGGCGAATAATTTCTTCAGACATGACAGGAGGATAAAATTTACAACCAGATTACTTGATCGACAAAGTTAAATATTTTCAAAAGCCAATAATGAGTTTTTCAGCATGCATTTACCATGGAAGCAAATTAACTTTAACTTCAGGGGCATAATAAAAATCTGAGGCCCATTAAAAAGAACGCCGGGCTTCAGATTTTCACGGCTCCAACTATATTTGATTTTAAATCCAGGCAGCTGGAAATAGTATCGACCGGTGTAAATAAAAACTGGCAAACCTCACAATATCAGGATATCATAAGCGCCTGTTTCCGATAACAGGTTCAGGGATATCACTCCTGAACCTTGATTGTGCAGCCAATGGCCCTTGTAAACTCGGGGTCCGGCCGCTCTCCGGCAAGCAGGGCATCAATGGCGTTGGCCAGAAAATGCTCTTCCACTGCACCAGCATCCCGGTAATTGTCGTCAATGGCCCCGATATATGCAACCCTGAACTGTTCTCCTTCTTTTTCCAGAAGATAAACATGGGGTGTACGGGTGGCGCCATACTCAGGATAAATCAGCTGGTCGGCATCCAGAAGATAGTCAAAGGGGAAGTTCTTTTCTTCTGCACGTTCAATCATTTTGGTATATGAATCTCTTGGTTCGGCAATTGAATCATTTGGGTTGACAGCAACCAGGGGAAAGCCTTTGGGGGCATAGGTATTGTGCAGTTCGATCATCCTGTCTTCGTAAGCCACCACATAGGGGCAATGGTTACAGGAAAAAATCAGAATAATCCCTTTGGCATCCTCGTAATCAGACATCGACACATAGTTGCCATCCACGTTCAGAAGACGGAAATCCGTGGCAATATCGCCGATCTCGTACCCCTGCGCAAACAGTCCGGCACTGTAGATACCCATCAATAAAAGTAAAAAGACCTTTTTCATTGTTTTCGGTTTTGGTTAATAAAAATTTATTGGATTAAGGGTGAAACCAGTTCTTCAAGTTCCTCAAATTCAAACTCCCTCTCATGAAAACTCCGGTGAGATGAAGAATAAATTACCGTGGCAGGAATGGCTCCGCTCCATTCTTCACTGACCAACGGGATCCAGCGGTTTGAGTTGGGATCATCAAGTAGAATCAACTCACTTTGGAGGTCCATTCGCTCCACAAAAGGGATCACACGGTCATCGATCAGATCCGGATTGTCAAGACTCACCAAAATCACTTTAACCTTTTGCCCTCCGTATGTCTCATTCAGTTCCTCAAAAGCGGGAAGCTCCCTGACACAAGGCGCGCACCAGGTGGCCCAGAAATTGATCACGTACACCGAGTCATTGTCCATTTCCAACCGCGGGGCAAAGGTGTCAAAGTCCATCACCTCAATGTCTTTGCCATCAGGAAGCACTGTCAAACCGGAAGCATCCGAATCATTCAGCAGAAAAAAAACAGCAAACAGGAATATGGCAGTATAGAGTCTCATACGCTTAATTCTCCCTAAAGATAAACATTTTCAAAAGAAAGTGACAACCTCCACAACCTGAGGTGATGTCAGCAAAGAATACAACAAACAAATGATGAATTTGTTTATTGACCACCCGGAAGCAATCAAACCATATTGGCCTGGAAGCGAAAAAGGCAAAAACCGATATAGTCGGTCTTTGCCTTTAATCAATTCATGGAAGCATTAAGCTACACCTGCATGCCGGAAACGGGCCGGGATTCTGCCTCGGAGAACCCTTATTTGGCATAGGCAACTGCCCTGGTTTCGCGAATAACGGTAATCTTAATCTGACCGGGGTAAGTCATTTCGGTCTGAATTTTTTTACTTAAATCCTGGGAAATCTGCTCTGCCTCCGCATCAGTGATCTTTTCGCTTCCCACAATTACGCGCAGTTCACGGCCAGCCTGTATGGCGTATGTTTTGACCACACCAGGATATGACAAAGCGAGTTCTTCAAGGTCATTGAGACGTTTGATGTATGATTCAACCACCTCACGACGGGCACCGGGGCGCGCACCTGAAATCGAGTCACAGATCTGAATGATGGGTGAGATCAGGCTCTCCATCTCCACCTCATCGTGGTGCGAACCAATGGCATTACAGACTTCAGGCTTTTCCTTGTACTTTTCAGCCAGCTTCATGCCAAGCACAGCGTGCGGCAACTCCGGCTCATTGTCAGGAACTTTTCCGATATCATGCAGTAAGGCTGCGCGTTTGGCAATTTTCGGATTCAGACCAAGTTCAGCGGCCATGGTTGCAGCCAGATTGGCCACTTCCTTGGAGTGCTGAAGCAAATTCTGCCCGTAGGAGGAGCGGTACTTCATGCGGCCCACCAGCCGGATCAATTCATGGTGCATTCCATGTATTCCGAGGTCAATTGTAGTCCGTTTGCCAATATCAATGATTTCCTGCTCAATCTGTTTCTGGGTTTTGGCAACAACCTCTTCAATTCTTGCAGGATGAATTCGTCCGTCGGTAACCAGTTTATGCAAAGAAAGCCTCGCAACCTCACGCCGGACAGGGTCAAATCCGCTCAGAATAATGGCTTCCGGGGTATCGTCTACAATGATCTCCACTCCGGTTGCAGCCTCCAGTGCCCGAATATTACGACCTTCACGACCGATAACCCTTCCCTTGATTTCATCACTTTCAATCGGAAACACTGAAACTGAATTCTCAATGGCAACTTCCGTTGCGGTCCGCTGGAGCGACTGAATGACAAGCTTCTTGGATTCCATATTGGCCGTAAGCTTGGCCTCTTCCATCACCTCCTTAATGTATGATTGCGCATCCGACTGGGCTTCCTGCTTAAGTGCCTCAACAAGCTGAAGTTTTGCTTCCTGTGCAGACATCCCGCTGATGCTTTCAAGCTCCTCCAGCTGTCGCTTATAGGTTTTATCCAGATCTGCCTGTTTGTTGTTAAGAATCTCAAGCTGATTGTTCAGATTCTCCCTGATTGCTTTGACTTCAGTCTGCTTACGACTGAGTTCTTCCATCTTCTGGGAGAAGGAAGACTCTTTCTGCTTGAGTTTGTTTTCAGCCTGAGATAGCTGCTGGTTCTTTTCGGCTACATATTTTTCATGTTCGGCCTTCAGCTGCAAAAATTTTTCTTTTGCCTGAAGAATTTTCTCTTTTTTCAGCACCTCTGCCTCCGAGGTGGCTTCTTTGAGTATCTGGTTGCTCTTGCGTAAAACAGATTTGCGCAACACGGTGCCTGCGATCAGCACCCCGAGCCCCAGCGATATGGCCGAAATGACAACAATCAAAATTACGTTGACATTGAATAAAAGGATCATATCACAATTGGTTTGTGTTTAATAAATAAAAAAACCCGCATTGAATTCAATGAGGTTTTGAGAAACCCCTGATTACATGATTAGGGGGTCAGGATCGTTCGAACTTCCACTGCCCTATACAGGGTATTGCCGGTTTCCCGGAAATATTGAGGCCTGTTCTAGAGACCCTGAAACTTACCCTAAATTTTAGTAGTGTTGAGTTTCTAAAACGTACATTTGAATTAATGCGGGTTAAATCGAAATATTTTCAAAGAGCTATTGGCTTTTTCCCAACAATTTGCTTTCCAGCAATTGGTCAACCTCCTCCAGTTCCTGCTTCAGTTTTTCCTGCTTTGACGCTGTATCAGACAAACGCAAACATTCGACAGCAAATTGCAAATTCACCATTGCCAGCAGATCCTGTGTATCCCGAAAGGCGTAATTACCGGCATATTCCTTCATTTTCTCATCCACCAATTTTGCTGCCTTTCTGAAGGTTTCCTCTTCAGCCTGACTGTTAACAGCAAGTCTGTAAGGGCGTTCTGCAATTATAACTGATATCAGTTGATCTTTCATACAAGTTGTGCTTACCTGTTGTTTAAAAGCACATGACATTTCTCGATTTCCCGCAAAAGTTCATCCACTTTTTGCACGGCTCTGACGGAGTCACCATCACCAAGACCTTTTGTCAACTGTTCGCGTGTCAGCGCTGTTTCCAGTTGACTGATCTTTTTATCACGACCGGAAAGCATTTCCTCTAGCAGCTTCTTCTCCTCCTCCAGTTCACCAATTCGGGTTTTCAGGTCAGTATTGGTGATCAGCAATCGTTTTACCTTGTTCCGAATTGCTTCAACGATCAGTGATAATTCATCCATCCTGTCAAAGACATTTTAGCCTAATACAAATGTACAATTTTTTCGGTCAATTATATCAACATTTTTTAAACAGCGAAAGCCCCGACATTGTTTGCCCCGAAATAAAACCAAGGTATAGTATCACAGTCCGGTTAGAATTAAATAATAAGTAAACCAACAGAATTAACGGCTTAATGAATATGATAATGATATACTTCCTGCCTGGGGGCAAAGGCGGGAAAGGAAATACGGAGCTGAAACCCATCTTTCCTTTCCAGAATAAACATTCCGTTCAACTGTTCCTCCACAAGCATTTTAGCCAGCTGTAACCCCTGGCAGCTGTTTACCCTTTCGTTACTAATGGCCGAACAGGAAGTCTCCGGATAACTGATCAGTAAATAACAGTGGTCATTATTATCCCAACAAATGCTCAATTCGATTTTTGACTTCAGGTTACCCCCTGAATCACGCTGATGGTCGGTATAATGACAGTTGCAGAGATAACTGAAAAGCTCGTTAATTGCAAGGCCCAGCGGTAAAGCCTGATCAGCCGGCAGTGTGATGTCATCCGCAGTAATTGCAAAAAAGGATACACCACCCTTTTTCAGGCCCATAAGGTGATCAAATCGATTAGCCTGTTCGGATAAAAACCCCCTGAAGTTGACATTGCTGTAGTTGACTTCGGAGACAACATACTCATGAACCAATAAAAGTGCACGGATTCTTTCGTGCAAAGCGGCCAGACTATTGCACTCGTAAGGAATTTTAATCATTTCAAAACTGGCACCAATGAGTGACAAGAAAATTTTCAGGTTCTTTTTGACACGATGGTGAATCTCATCCAGCATGACCTCCATTTCAGCTATCTCATTTTTAATGATCTCCTCGGCCTGCATTCTCTCCTTCATTCTGTATTGTGCCTCACAAACAGATCTCGCCAGTTCGCGTGTACGTTTTTCAGTTTCCTCCTCTAATATTTTGCTCTCATTACGAATGATTTCCTCCATCCGGACCCGATGCCTGACCTCCTCTTCCAGGGCAAGGGCCGACCTCATATCCTCTCCATAAACAACTATCCCGTGCGAATCACCATACCTGTCAGATAATTCTGCACAATACACTTTAACAGGTAAAGCCTCACTTCCCGAAGCCTGAATATGCATTTCGAAGGGTCCTGAGTGACCGGTGTGTCTGCCACGGCGCACGAGAGCTTCCAGAGTATCCCGGTTATCGAAGAAATCGGCCAGATTGCTTCCCTTTATTTCACTGCTTTCCCTTCCCAGTATTTTAGAGCTGAACGAATTGGTATAAACTACACGAATTTCTGCATCGCAGAAAAAGACAAATTGCTCTAACTCCTCCAGCAACCTCCGGGCACTTTCTGAAGGAAGCGGAGCATACAGATGATATTTAAGATATCCTATTGCCAGTCCCAAACTCAGCGGGAAAAAGTACACATGGGGCTGTTTCAGATGGGCAGACTCAGCGATCACAGGAAACAGATAATCGAACCAAAGCATGCAAATTATTGCCAAAAGCAATGTGTAAAAAGCAAACTGATACTGTTTCCGTTCACCGGTTCGCTGCAAACTTCTCTGCCAGCGTGAGAGCATGATAAAGAGTTTTCCGCCGGCAATGATCAGCATCAGGTATAATAAATATGCAGCCAGTTCAAAAAGCAAATATTGATCTTCCCTGCCGGTTCTTAGCAGATAAATGAACTCCAAAAGAAATACAAAAAGCAGTAAAAAGCCAATGATCAAAAAGCCACGTTTCCATAACTGTTGGTTCTTGTCAGGGATGGGGATCAGCAATGAAAAAAAACTCACCAGCATAAAGGGCAACAGAGATAAGCCACAAAGAACAATCAATTCCCAGACCGCAGTTTGATTTTCAAATACCGACATATAGGTGGCAGACAGCGACAGCGACCAGAATCCAAAATATACCGTCAGGCCGAAGAACCAACGATTAAATCTGGCCTCAGGATTTTTCCATAGCAGGTAAAGCCCTGCCTGAAAGTAAAACAGGGCAACCAGCAAAGAAAAAAACAACACCCACTGCATAACTGACTGAGTTAGGACGTATGATTCTCAGCAAAACGAATAATGATCTTGCTGCCTTTATGATTCGAATATGAAATACTTCCATTAAGATAATCATGAACCAACGTATGAACCAGGTTAAGTCCGATGCCCGGCTCAGACGGTATATCCTCTTTTAATGGAAGCCCTTTGCCATTATCCCACACGATTAAATGATACACTCCCTCTTCTTTATAAAACTCCACATTTATGAAAGAATAGGCAAATACCGGCAGCTGACCGGAGGCCCCTTCAGGAAAAGCATAGTTCAGCGCATTGGTCATCAATTCATAAACAATTATTCCGCAAGGAATGGCCCTGTCAATCGAAATCTCCTCCTCTCCATGCCTGACCCTGAAGTAAACATCTTCACGTCTTAGCTGCCTCCCCTTTAACTCACTTGCTGCGGCACGTATGAACTGGCCGAATTTAATTTTCCCGATATACGGAGAATCATAAAGGGTTTCATGGATCTGGGATATTTCCAGTATCCGCATCACAATTTTACCAAACTTTTCATGCTCAGTATCAGGAATTCTACTGTGGCCGTAGGCCATATTCGCCAACGACACAATCATCTGTACATTATTCTTTACCCTGTGGTGGATCTCCCGAAGCATCTCACCCTTTACTGCAAGCTCCTTGCGAAGCTGTTGCTCAACCCTTTCACGCCGGACAATCTCATCATCCAGTTTGTTGCTGGCCTCAACCAGTTCATTTCGCCTCATTTCCACACGCTTCTCCAGATCGGCACGCAATTCATCAAGAGTTGCCCTGACACGATTGCGCTTTCTGACCTCCTTGTGCAATTCAAATTTCTGCCGGTCGTCGACGCCCAATAAAACAAATCCGATGATATTGCGGAAAGTATCATGCACCCTGACTATGGACACCTTAACAGGGATCAGATTTCCGTCAGTTGAAATAAGGGAAGAGACAACCACCCTGGTGTCCAGATTGGCCCTTGCCCTTTCCAGTTGTTTTCGGACAATGGGAGGCCGATAAAACAAATCCTCGGCATTTTTGTACAAAATCTCATGACGGGCATACTGAAGTGTATCCAGAGCAAACCGGTTGATGGCATATATCTGACCGGAACGATCAAGGTAAAAAACAAACTGACGGATCCTGCGGATGAACTGATCGGCCAGTTCATCGCGGAAAAAACGCCGCGGGTTCAGTAAGATGAGCGGAAAAAACAAACCTGCCATCAGGGGAAGTGTGGTAAGATGACCAACTTCAGGAACAAAAGCCCCCCAGGCAAGCAGCGGGGTTAACTCAGTGATCATGGCTGTACCCATCAACAGCATTAATGACACCCCCATGATCAATCGCTGAAGTTTTTCCTTGTTGGAAAAAAAAGGCCGTGAGTCTTTTCCTGTGGAATACAATAACCACAAGCAGACAAAGGCACTACCTGCGAAATAAAGCGCAGAAACATGAAACCACCAGGCATATCCCGCTGGGTTAAAATACCAAAGACTATCGCCACCGCGAAAGAAATGCTTAAAGGAAGATGCCCCCAGCAGATAACTCAGGATAAGGCCCGCCGCCAGCGGAAGCATGCCAAAGAATAAAAACCTTTTCCACCACAAAGACTCTTTCTGGGTGAAATGCAAAAAGAACGAGACCAGTAGCAAGGGGAATAGATAGCGGGCAATAACAGCCAAACGGTCAAGCAGGTAAACAATCCCTGAATGATCGAAAAAACTGAAAAGCAGATAACAGAGGCTCATCCACGCCAGCGAAAAGGAAAGAAGCACAAAAGACCTGTGTAGTTTGTCTGATGGCATGGCCTTCCAGACGTAAACAGCCGCTTGAAGGTAAAGCAGCAGGGCCACAAAAGAAAAAAAGGCATATAATGTCATTGCCCAATGCTATATTGATAAGCAGATTACCCAACCGGCCGGTATAACAGGGCTTATTCCTGATCTGCCAGGAATCTTTCTGCCTCAATGGCCGCCATGCAACCTGTTCCGGCAGCAGTTACGGCCTGACGGTATACGTGATCCTGCACATCGCCCGCGGCAAATACCCCAGGTATATTGGTATTGGTGGAATCAGAACTGGTTTTCAGGTATCCGTTGCCGTCCATATCCAGCTGTCCTTCAAATATACCGCTATTGGGTTTATGTCCGATTGCCACAAAAAATCCTTCCACATCAAGTTGTTTCGTCTCACCACTTTTGACATTTTCAAGCAGCACTCCGTTCACGGTCTGGTCACCCAAAACCTCTCTGGGCACATGATCCCAGATTATTTCAATATTCGGTGCTTTCATCACCCTGTGCTGCATGGCTTTTGAAGCCCTGAGTTCATCCCGCCGGTGAATCAGGTAAACTTTTTTACACAGCTTAGACAGGTATGAAGCTTCCTCACACGCCGTATCCCCTCCGCCTACAACAGCCACATTCAACCCCCTGTAAAAAAAACCATCGCAAGTGGCACAGGCCGACACACCATGCCCGTTAAATTTCTGTTCTGACTCAAGTCCCAGCCATCGTGCAGAAGCCCCGGTTGCAATAATCAGGGTTTCAGCAAGCACTTCCTTTTTTTCATCAATAATGATCTTGAAAGGCCTTTTTGAAAGGTCAGCCGCAGTCGCCATCCCAAAGCGGACATCAGAACCGAATCGTTCTGCCTGCTTCTGAAAATCCATCATCATATCGGGTCCTTTTACCCCTTCCGGGTAACCCGGATAATTTTCCACATCTGTGGTAATGGTCAGCTGCCCGCCGGGCTGAATCCCCTGATACAAAACTGGCTGAAGGTCTGCCCTGGCCGCATAAATTGCTGCTGTATAACCGGCAGGACCACTTCCGAGTATCAGGCATTTGATTTTTTCCGCTTGGTCTTTCATTATTGTCAGTTATGGATATTTTGTGAATAAACTGTTGTTTTAATCCAAACAAAAATAGGAAAATGGCAGCAAGTGCCACCAAATGCTCCGATATTTTTTGGCAAATAAATTGTAAGTTTGTAATAATACGGGTGTAACCTTTTTTCCAGAAATGCCAGAACAAAAACAAGTTTTTTATGTCATAATGATCATGTTGATCTGTATAAGCTGCAGCCGGCATGTTCAGCAATCAACCACCCAGGATGAACAACGTGAAATGGCCATGAACTCCATGCCGTTTCCTGCAAGCAATAATCGGTTTGCCTTTGACCTGTTAAAAGTCCTGCCGCCGGATAGCGAAAACTTCGTGATCTCCCCCTTCAGCATTTCTGCCGCCATGGCCATGACATATGCCGGTGCCCGGGGAGAAACCAAAGAACAAATGGCCCGGGTAATGCATTTCAAAAATGATGACACCGGTTTTCATCAAGTGTACGGTGAATATCTTGCTGAGCTGGATCAGATGGCCGGTGACTCCATTTCACTCAATATAGCCAACAGTTTGTGGGCACAACAAGACTATCATTTCCTGGACTCCTTTTTTGAAGTGATTGAATCCGACTATGATTCGCAAACCTTCCAGGCAGACTTCATGGCAGACCGGGAAAGCATCAGGATGGATATCAACGATTGGGTCTATAAACAGACCGCAGAAAACATTGACAACCTGATTGCCAGAGGAGTGCTTACGGCAGACACCCGCCTTGTGCTGATCAATGCCATTCATTTTTTCGGACCATGGCTGGAGGAGTTTGACGCTGAACTCACCCGGGAAGACACTTTTTATCCTTCACCCGGTGAGCAATCGCAGGCATACTTTATGAGCAAAAGGGATACCTTCCCTTACTTTGAAGATGAAAACATGCAGGTGCTTGAAATGCCTTATGCAGAGGGAAATTTTTCCATGATGATGATACTGCCCGCAGAGGGTAATGAACTGGTTCAGGTTGAGGAATCACTTGATGCGATATGTTTCTTCAGGCTGACCAGGCAAGTCAGGCCAACCGCAGTTGAATTGCACCTTCCCAGGTTTGATGCACAAACCAAAGTTGACCTGGAAGAAACACTTGCATCTATGGGAATGACAGACGCTTTTGCTGATTATGCAGACTTTTCCGGGATGACCGGTCAAAGAGACCTGAAAATTGACAAAGTGATTCATCAGGCTATGATAGAGGTGGCGGAAAAAGGAACTGAAGCGGCGGCGGCCACAGCTGTGGTGGCCATTCGAAAATCAGCAGTGGAACAAGATGCATATACCATATTCCACGCAGACAGACCGTTTCTGTTTTTTATTAAAGACAATGAACACCAGAGCATTCTCTTTGCAGGACGCGTAATGGATCCGGGTGCCGAGTGACCCTTTTTCGCCACCCCAACTGGACAAAAACTTATTCAGAACCCAAGCAAACAGTAATATGGCGATCAGGCTGCTGACAACTTCAGATCTTCACCTTGGACGAAAATCCGCATCCATCCCGGAGAATGCCCCCGAAGCCTCAACGCGCTGCAGCTGGGAGCGTATTGTTGATTATGCAGTGACCCATTCGGTCGATGCCCTCCTGCTGGCAGGAGACATTGTGGACCAGGATAACCGTTATTACGAAGCCACGGGAATATTGCAAAAGGGGTTTAAAACCCTTGGCAGG